>Ga0302326_10010297_pt1 | contig 20277 bp, 17 predicted proteins | sample Palsa_T0_3_FD_202264 | JGI IMG/M metagenome (GOLD analysis project Ga0302326, IMG submission 202264) | Peat permafrost microbial communities from Stordalen Mire near Abisko, Sweden - Palsa_T0_3 | ecosystem: Environmental > Terrestrial > Soil > Palsa > Peat permafrost | place: Sweden: Abisko...
CGGCGACCGAACTCGCGAAGGAAGCGCTCGGCGAGGAAGGCCAGAAGGCCTTCGCCTCTATGAACCCGCTCCAGCGCATGGCCGAACCGGCGGAGATCGCAGCGGTGGCCGCCTTTCTCGCGTCGCCAGACAGCAGCTTCATGACCGCCAGCGAGGTCCACGTCGACGGCGGCCTAGCGCAAATCTGACGCACTACGCCCGGCCGGTCACTCCATTCGATGTTCGGCCCGGAGGGCGTGGCAACACAAAAGGAGAACATATGAGCTATGCAATTACAGGACAGGCGGGACGGACACACTGGGCGATCACCGGGTCGGCCCGGGCTGGAGCTACCGCCCGATCCCCAGGCAGACATCCCCGTCGCGGCTGATCACAAGCCAACAAGGCGTCCCGGACGTGACGTTCGATGGTGCGTAGTCCGAACACAGCTCAGACGCGATCTCCGTTTTTGGTCGGCCGAACCCCGACGAGCCTGAGGGTCAGCTCAAGACCAAAGTCGACGTTGCCCCTGGCCGGCTGCTACGGCGATCGCCCGCATACCGTTCAATGGCCCGGCGAGATCCGGCGTGGAGACATCTCGATACGCGGTCGCGCTTTAATTAACCGGCGGCGGGTAGTGGTGTCCCGTTTGCTGTTGCGGGGTTCGCTGCGATCAGAATGAAGGCGATGACACACGGTTCGGTTCCGTTGTTGATCCAGTTGTGGATGGTTCCGCGTTGGACGAGTGTGTCTCCTGTGGCCAGTCGCACGGTGTCATTGTCGAGCGCCAGTTCGATTGACCCGGACATTACGATCGCGTAGTCAATCGAATCGGTGCGATGTTGTCTTGGGGTTACCCCGGGCGCATATTCCACGACTCTGAAGACGGTTCCCTCGCTTTGGGCGGTCCCGACCTGCCGCAGTCCGGCGTCAGAGGTCTCGTCATTGTCGGCGGGAAAGCCTTGAGTAGTCCACATGACCCGCGATGCTGCACCGGCGCGGTCCTCCTGTCGGGCAGAGCTGGCAGCACTATCTTGCGCGACTAGCGTCAGGGACAAGTCATACAGAACCGCTGACTTTCCCTCAGGGGTGTGTCCGGTTACCACTCGGCGACATTCATGGGGCACGGTGTTTACCTCTCTAACGGTTGATGACATGGAATGAAACGGTTTGCTCCGCGCCGGTTGTGGCTTTTTCCGCGGACCTTGCCCCGCCAAGGTCGACGGGGCGCTGGCGAGCTGACCGGGGAGGCCGACGGGATGTCCCACCAGTCAAGGTCCTGGCGAGATTGAGGCGTTGGCTGGTTTTAGCGGTGCGCGGCCGCGTCTTGGCTTGGCGTGAGCGGCGGGATGGTCTCGCGACTCCGGCTCGGCAGCATTTGCTGAGCCTCCCGCGCGTGCGCCCCAACCCGACGGCAACGTGAGCACGTGGCCTGGGCTCACAGTGTGTCGTCGAGCCAGTCGAGAGTGCGTGCGACGAGCAGGCTCTTGGCTCCGCCCTGGCAGTGGGAGCCCGCCCCCTCCGCGTCTGTGAAGTTAACGAGAGTCGCCGGTGCGTTGAGGTGCTTCATGAGCTCTTCAGGTTGGCCGCGTAGGAACTCGTCGGACTCGCCGCGTCCGACGAACACCGGACAGGCGATCTGTTCGGCGATGCCGTCGCGCAGGTGATACTCCAGGACGCTCCTGAGGAACGCGGCCGGAGTGTCCGATCCGAACGACCACATCCCGTTGCGTATGCCCCAGCGCGCCGTGGTGTTCTTGTCCATCACGCGCTGGATTGCGTCGTTGAGCTGCTCCTCAGATTCTGTCCGGAGCCGCCGCGCGGCGTCGGGCCCGAGAATTCCTTGCGCGACGATGCCGCCGAAGTCGTAGACGCCGTCGATACACAGAAGGGCACGGATCCGCGGTTCGTAGGCGGCGGCGCGCGGCGCGAGCTCTCCGCCCATGCTGTTGCCGGTGAGCGCGATCCGGCCGGGATCGACGCCCGGCTGCTGCTCTGCCCAGTCGATCACCGGCCCGACTACGGTCTCCCACTCCGGACGGAACACGAGCCCGTCGCGGTAGCGCGGACCAGGTTGGCCCGGCCCATCGAACGCAAGGACGGCGTAGCCGCGCTCTTGAGCGCCGCGGGCACCGACAAGGTACATCTCCTCGGCCGTGCCGTCGTAGCCGGTGTGGATGATCAGCAGTGGGCGCGGGCCCGCAACGGTCGGGGTGTAGAGGTATCCGTTGAGCGTCGTGCCTTCGAAGGGGATCTCGACCGGTTCGATCGAGTCGTCCATCAATGCCGTGGCGTCATGGAAGCACTGGACGTGGTGGCTATGGAGCGATTCGCCATCGGGGTCAGGCTCGCGGTCGCGAGTGAAGAACTCGGCGCTACGCCAGTACGTGGTGGCGCGCAGCAGACCGTCACGCGCGCTTACCGGGTGCCCGGCGGAAAGCTCAGCGCGTGCCTCCTGCTCGACCCGCTCGGCGGTAGCCGCCCATTCATGCTTCCAGCTGTCGTAGTCACCTGCCTCGATGCGTTCGGCCGTCGTCACGGTCTCGTTGAAATCGGCGCCTCCGTAGAACATTGCGCCGAATACTCGCTGGGTCTGAAACCAGAAGATCGCGTCATCTTGAAACAGCAGCGAACTCATATCGTGCTCCTTACGTTAGAAAATCGCAGAAATGTTTTGGAACTCAAACCAGGTGAGGCGCGCGACCGACGACGCGAAACCTCGTGACGCCTTCAACGTGAAAGGTCTCGTCTCCCGATGCGCCTGGGGGGTCAGGGGCGAGGAATGTCGAAAGAATTGAGAAGCGTGCAGATCGTCAGGTACCTTCCGATGAGCAGGGCGATGTCGACCATCTCCCGCTTGCCGAAGGCTTTCTGCGTCTGCTCGTACACGGGCGCGTCGATGGAGTGCTGCGATGTCAACTCCAGCGTGTACCGTTGGACGAGCCGCTCCTTTTCGGTGAGGTCGTTTGCAGCCGCACCGTTCTGGAGCGCCTGAATGGTTTCATCAGAAAACCCGGCCTGGTGAGCCAGTGCGGCGTGCGCATAAAGCTCATAGGCTGATCGCCAGACTGAGCCGACGCTGAGAATCACTACCTCTCGGACTCTCGCGTCCAGCGACGTTGATCGTGCCTCGGTGCCCTCGAAATCAAGAAAGCTCATACCTACGTCGGGGCTGTAAAGAAGAGGGTTGAAAGGCCCGATGAGCTTGCCGTCGTCGGTCATGCCTTTAAAGTCGTGCCGGATGGCCCAAGGGACCTGGTTTGCGCGCAGCCTCTGATAGATCTGCTTCTGCTCATCCGCGAGCTCAGCCTGCGCAAGCAACGGGATACGGCCACCCAACTTGACGGGTAACGGGATGTCAGTGCTGCTCATGAGACTGGTTTTGGATTGAGGTTGTCCTCGAACTCATTTTCTGCGGAAGTGATGTTCTCTGGCCAGCGCATGTGGGCACCAACAGTTTTGAGTCCGGTCGGCGCGTAGTGCTGCACTCTCGTGTTGATCATTGTTGACTCTCCGTATCGCTGCGCGATGAGCGCCGGACGGGTGGGCTTAGCGGTTTCGCGTGCCGGTGGACGGTTCTGTCTGGAAATGGCGACGAGTGAGGCCGACCACCATCCAGATGAGGAACAGGGCGCCGAGAACCGAGAAGAGGTAGCGACCCGAGGCGACGTTGACGATGATGAGCGCGACGCCGATGAGTCCCCGGATGAGGGCCCCTTTGATGGTGGCTGGTGTCTTGAGCATTTCATATCTCCCTTACGGAGTGGGAACGATTGTTTGGCCGGACCAAGCTGAGGGACGCTCAGCTTGGTCCGGGTTGAGGGGTGGTGTCAGCGGCGGTGCGTCGCGGGGTGAGCGTCCGGGGATGCCAACTGCTGTGCCGCGTGACGACGCTTGAGCGCCCTGCGGATGGCTTTGATGAGAAGAATCATGTCGTGCTCCTTCGGTTGAACGTGAGTGGGTGAACTGAACGGTCCGTCGCCTGCGTGTCGCTCTGAGAGCGGACTGAATGGACGCGACGGGGACCATGCGTTGATCATGCGTCTTCGCCGTCCGGCCCGCATCGGCTCTCCGGTGGATTCCCGGGTGGAGATCGGTGGGCCTCTCAACCCGTGGGTTGAGGTCCGGGCGGCGACCTTCGATGAGTATGCGCATCCTTCCTGAACGCCAGCGCAGCTCGATGGATGCCGAAGTCACTGAGATTCGTAGGGAGCGGATCATCGCGGGCGGCCTCGCTCCTCGCAAAGCGATTGACCCAGCGCTGTCTCGCGATAGCTTCGCCACCGTCTTCGACCAGCTCCTGGCGGCCAGGTGGCGCGGCTAACGACCGTCCGGTGTCGCGGTTCACGCGGCTAGCACGTTCACTGCCCAAGGGCGACCGGGTCTTTCTCAGCATCGAGCTCTTTCAGAAGACCCCTGGTGGCCAGAGCCCGTCGGCTGGTAGCTACTCGTTGACTATCGACATCGTCTCCGCGCACGGCGCCGACGCGGGCGCAAGTTTCGTGGCCAACGTGAACTACACCGTCGTGCCGATATCCTCGCTCGGGCTCGGTGGGCAACTGCAGTGAAAGCGCCGACCCGGGCGCGCATCGTTCCCGCTGGTGTGACCCGCGTCCCATGGCGGTTCGTATGCCCGCCGGGACCCGCCGCCCGTTGCCGTCAGCAGCCGCCCGCAACCGTCACCGTGCCCGTCCGTGGCAACGTTGCCGCGGCTTCGGTTCCCGGGACCGACGAGATGTGCGACCGATCTCAGTGCCAATGCCGGAGACCGGTCGTGATTACCTGGTACAGGAGGCACGGTCGCGTCGTGGCCAGCCACAGCCCGGCGCCGACAGTCCGGACGATCGCTATTCGCGCGTTGCGCTCGCCTCCGGCCGATCGGCACGACGCGGACGCTGCCTACGCAATCGAGCTTGCGCGGCGTGACGCCCAGAGTGCCCGATTGGCGAGCAGAAGCTGCAGAATAGTCGTGGCGGCTGCGGTTGGAGGATCATTGTGTCGTGAGCTTCTTCTCAGGTGGTGTTGATGATCAGCTGCGGCTGGCAGAAGACGAGGCTCGGATGCTGGGTCGCGAGCATGTTGAACCTGAGCACATGCTGTTGGCGTTCTGCCGCTACGGCGACGGCCATGACCTGATCGCGCAGCAGTCGGTTGGTCCGCGGGCTGTTCACGCCGCGATCGTGCGGACCTACGGGCAGGGCGACGAACTGCGGCTGGGAAGAATCCCTAGCTCCCCGGGCAGCCGGGCGGTGCTTGAACGCGCGGTGATGATCGGCGCCGAGCGGGGAACGGTTCACCCCAGCGACGTGGAGATGCTTCTGGCGCTGGCGGAAGACTCCCGCGCCGGCCAAGTGCTCGTCGAGGCGGGCGTCGAGGACCTAGCAGGACTGATCGACCATGAGTACCCCGCGACGCGCGAACCGCTGGACGAGGCGGCGGTCCGGCGGGAACTCCTGGCCGCGGCGCTGACAGAGCGCCGCCAGCTATGGCGGGTGCCGGTGCCGGCGTTTGAGCGCTTCAGCGCTGAGGCACGCCGCGCGGTGGGGGCCGCGGCTGAGACCGCGGCGCGGCTTGGGCACCGCGAGGTTGAACCGTTTCATCTCTTGATCGGATGCCTTCAAGTACCCGAGAGCCTGGCGGCCCGGGTGCTCTCAGAGCTATGGGCAGATAGTGAGCTTGGCGTCGTCGGTGAAGCGTTCGACCTCGCCGGCCGGGTGGGCCCGCACCCGTCTCATCAGGCCACCGGGATCTTCTCCGAGCTGGCTCGGCGCGTGGTCGCTGAGGACGCGCTGACTGTCGCCTATCGCCACGGGCATCCCCAGATCACCACCGGCCACCTACTCCTCGCCGTCTTCGACAGCCGCGACCCGACGACCGGCCGGATGACCGCACCACACACTCAGCGCCTGGCGCGTTCGCTGGTGCGCCAGTTGCCCGGAGAGCACGACAGTGAATCCGACCACGAGCTGGACTGGATCGAGTTTGGATCACTGGTGAGCACGATGTTGTCCGACTTTCGACGGATCCTGCCTGGCTGGACCAGTTGGGGCTCGGCGCGCAGCGACATCCACCTCCAGGTGCCCGGATCACGATCGGAATCTGACTTTCAGATCCGTCCGGGCTGGATCACCGCAGAGCCAGGCTCCGGAAGTCAACGGCTGCAGCGCATCACGCTGTGGATGCTCGAACGCCTCCAAGCGGCCGTCTCTCAGACCACCGGACAGCCGTGGCCCGCCACCGCCGACGGAGAACAGGCGCCGCCGTACGCCCAGATCATCCCCCAACGCTTCAACACACCCCTACGCCTCGGCTACGGCAACCCCGACGCCCCGGTTCTTCGCGTCGCCGAACCCGACTTCCTGGTGCACATGATGGTTCACCATGCCTGAGCAATCGCAGTCGTGAGCGACGCCGTCTGAGCGGGGAAAGGCACCAGCTCAAAGCAGCAGTGACGGTTGCGCGCCTCCTCCGGCGACGAAGCGGCAGCCCCCGCCGATCGCTCTCCCGAGCGTCTGCTTGCTCGACTCCGGCTAGTACCCCGGGATCGCGGACGTCCGGCGGCCGGTGTCTTGAGCGTCATCGACCGGGAGGTGCCACTTCTGCACCTACACGGGAGGGGTCGGCTGGCTCGTCCGCTGTGGACCCGGCCTGAGCGGCCCCTACGCGGTCGACCAATTACGAGCTGGAAGAGCTCCTTCGGCGTGCCGCGCTCGTCGAGGCCGTCAAGGTTCCCGGCGAAGCGGGGAAGCTCGCCGTGACCATCTTCGGAGACCCGACTATCGGACAGAAGATTGGTGACGCCGATGTGGTGGAGCAGATCCTCAGCGAAAGACTTCCCGACGCCCACCGAATCCTGATGCGCCTCGGGCCGGTTACGGCTCAGAGCCGTCGACCGACAGGCAGTGCTGGCTCAGTGCGACGGGGTCGTGACCGGCAACTCGGGCCCTCCTCATCAGCCTCCGACTACTCGCCCACCGCCCCGATCATCGCTGATACCCGCCCGGTGGTCGTGACCGCCGTGCGACTTCATTCGTCTCTTTCGTACGTCGTCAGCCCGTCAGCTTGGCGGTTGCCGAGCATGGCACCGATGACATGTCTGGCACGGCAAAACTTCGCAACCAGGTTGTTGACAGCTCAAGTCACAGATATTCCGCGGCCAGCTGCCCGGCGCCTACACCGACCACAACGCCCGCCAATTCGCCCGCGCCGCCGTCGTCTCTGACGAACTCGCCGACCGCGAGCGCGCCGCCCAGACCTACCGAATCCTGCAAAAGACCGCGCGCGCTCAAGCTCCACGCCACTGAGCTCGCCGGCGCGTCTCATCCGAACTCCGCTCACGGTGGTTTGGATCTCGTATCAGGCGAGGCTTAGGCCGATGCGTTGGTCAATCACAGTGTCAAACCAAGTTGCGTCCGACGCTTTGACCGAGGCTGTCTCTGCGACTATCGCGTCGCGGGTCTGCGGGTGCTCACGGTTGGGCGAGCTCGGGGGTCTCGCGGTACCGGATGTTCACCGTACTGGCGGGGCGAGGCGCCCGTGGCTGACACACAAGGCAAGATCGACTTTAGTTCTCGGGTTGAAGTGTCGATAGGAGTGAGGTGATCGACGTGGTCGTCCATTACAACTGGAGGTGGCCGGATGTGGCTCGGCGGTCCGGATCGCTATCAGCGTCGTCTCTATCCGGGCCTGGCGCTGCGCGGTCCTCCAGGGCCTGCTCGGCGTGCTGGCGACGAGTCTACCTAGGCGCCAGCCTTCGATCTGCGCCCCGCATGTCCGGGCTATACGGCATCACCAGCAGGATCCGCCGAGCTCGGACGATATGAATCGAGTTATGTCTGGCTGCTCAGCGCGCGCCATCGTGTGCGCGCGATCTCGTGTTGCGCGGGTCCTCGTGCTCGGCGGGCTTGCGCTCGCCGTCCTGCCGGCATCGGCGCAGGCACGACCGAACCCGCGGCGGTCGATTGCGTTCGTCCCGATCCGCGTCTGGATCGCCGGCGGCGCGCGGCCGATCCCCGTCGTGGGCGCGACAGTCCGGATACGAGCACCGGGCGCGCGCGGGAAGCTTCTCGGGACCGGGATGACCTACGGCCGTGGACTGGCGATCGTTGTCGCGAGCCAGCGGCTGCCCTCGAGGTTCAACGCCTATGCGACGGGCGGATGGATCGGCAAGCAGCGCTTCAGGGGCCGGCTGCAGGCGCAGGTGCTCGGCGGTCGGAGCTCGCGCGTTCAGGTGATCAACCCGGCGACGACGCTTTCGGGGATGTATTGCGCGAAGCGTGGCAAGCTTCGCCCGGCGCAATGCGACGCACGGGTGGCGAGGTTCCTGTCGATCCCGAAGGGCATCGACCTCGGCGAGCTCGCGGACGGCCAGCTGTTTAACGGCAGCATCTTCCTGGGCCTAGCGAGACGTCGCGGGGGTCTTGCGAAATACTTCACATTCCTCGTGAACAAGCTCGATCGTGGCCAGGCGCCCGTTTCGTTTGCGCCCCGCCGAAAGTCCGCGTCGTCGCTGCGGCCGGCGGGAAAGGCGTGGCCGGGGGCGGGCGTTGGCTCTGGAGGATGGTTGAGTTTCCTACAGGCCGCCTCGAAGGCAGGCGGAGCGGTATCGCTGGTCTCACAGCTCTACAACATCATCAACGGGAGCACTCCGTCAGATGAGCTGGCAGACATCGACAGCGCGTTGACGCAGATCAACAACGAGCTGACCGTCCTTCAGAACGAGCTGACGCAGCTCCAGCAGGAGCTGAGCCAGAACACGTTCTCGGAGCTCGTCGCACTCGCCAATCCGTACGTGAGCCCGATCACCGGCGTGGTCCCCGATTTCGTCGCGGTGGTCGACGAGGCGGCCCAGATCGGCTGTGGCGATTACAGCAAGCCCGCTTCGGCCCAGCCAACGTGCTCATCTCCGCAGTCGCCAGCTCAGGTGTGCACCGCTGCGGCCGAGGCAGCGAACAGCGCGCTCCAGAAGGCCTGCGTCGCGTTCGGCGACCTCCCGATCCCCGCTGGATCGGTCAAGTTCTACGAAAATCCCGACGCTCCGGCGGCTGCCGTCAACAGCCTCGTCGGGGTCTTCATCAGGGACGTCGTCGAGGACGATCAGTTCGACGACAGCAACCTCACGACGCTGGCCGATGATTTCGGCGGGCCGCTGGCGGGCGGGGTCAGCTCGACCTACGGCGTGCTGCAACAGGGGTCGGCTCTGATCGGACAGCAATCGCCGTTCTTCGGCAGCGCACAGAGCCAGCAGGTCCAGGCGCTCGACGCCTACTACTTCAACACGATCGTCGCCGGTTTGACGATGCGCGCCGCGTACTACGGGTTCGAGGGCCTCACGGCCGGATCGGGGCTATCGGCGGCGCTCACGGCCTACAGCGACCTCTACGCAACCACTCCGAATCCGCTGCCGGCCGGGACCTTCATCGACGAGAACGCGTACACGATGTGGTCCGGGCAGCTCGGCGGTGTGATGTCACAGCCGGCGTATCTGACGCAGATCTCCGCCGGAGCGACGATCACGCTACCGCTCACGTCTGCCAGCAACGCCGCGCCCGGCGCCCAGACGCCGACGCTGTTAGGCAACCCGATCTCGAACTGGTCCGCGGCGCCGCTGTCAGAGCTCGCGACGCTCTACGGAGACGTCCCGAATGGCCAAAGCGGGACCGATGGGGACTACTTCATCGGCACGGGCGCGGGGCTGATGTGGCCGGGATTGATCAATAACGGCGTCTGGGATGCCAGGGCGGTCTCCGGCCCTGGCATCACCTACGACGCGGAGTCTCCGCCGAGCGGGATGTCGATCACCCAGACCCCCGACTATGGATATCTCGGCAACGGTTGGGGCCGGCTGCCGGTGCTTGACGTCGTCGGCTGCACCGCCACCGGGAACCGCAACTGCTCAGAGCCGGCGTGGGCCAATGGCTCGTCCTACGGTGCCTATGACGCCAACAACGGGTTCCAGATGCTGTCCGTGAACGGGACCCCCTTGATCCAATGGTCGAACTGGAGCAATAACCAGTCTTGGTGCGTCGGCCACGACTGGGCCGGGCTCTGCAACCAGCGGCGGATGTACCCGGGGATCACGCCGTACCTATCGCTCCCCGTCCTTTACTACCGGACTCCGACCGCGAGTGAGTGCTACTACTGGCCCGAGTCCTCAAGCAGCGGCGGCTCAAATGGCTGCCCGATGGGGCCGCCGCCGACCCCGCCGAGTCCTTCGACACCGTCAGAGCGCGTCGTCCAGGACCGCTAGCTGAGCCGTGATCGTCCGCGCCGCATGCGCTGCCACGCTTGCGTTAAAGCCCTCGAGTCCCCGACGACATTGGAAGTGGTTTCATCCAGTCTCCCCATCGCGTGAGAGACCTGCGTTGTCTCTGGCACCCGACTGCGCCGCGAGGTGCACAACAGACCCGCCAACCGCTGCATCCAGGGGCCGGCGGGAACGCTGGCCAGGGCCCACAAGGCCGTAGTTAGATGTCAGAAGCGCCGCCGGGTCGAGTGGACCGCTGGGCCGGACTCCCCGCGAGCGAAGCGGCGACGATGCCGCCGTGGTTCGCGGCCGCTGTCGGACAAATGGGGTCAGCGGTCATGACGGTCTGGGCGACGCCTCGGTCGCCGAAGCGATCGCTGGCGAGGGAGGCATCGCTATGTGCAAAGCAGTCGTCCTACCGCGAGGCCTCCCGCGGCTGCTCGTAGGCGATACCAACGGCGTGGCTCGTGCCGCGCGAGGCCCCTTCTTCTGGGCGATCGCGCAGGCACGCCCAGTCGATACAGCGCGCGCTCCGGGGCGATGCACGACTCTTCCGCTAGCGAGCAGGGCATCAGCCGGCGCTCGATGTTGGCCAGCTCGGTCGCGGCCCTCGGCAGCCTCGCCGCGGGCGGAGTGTTGAGCGGGTGCTCGAAGAGCTCAGCGCGCTCGGCGGACGTGATCGTGGTCGGAGCCGGCCTGTCGGGGCTGATCGCCGCGCGGGCGATCGTGAAGGGGGGCGCTCGGTCGTCGTGCTGGAAGCGCGCGATCACGTCGGCGGCCGGATGGTCCGAGTTCCGGTCGTCGAGGGCGGGTGGGTCGACCTTGGCGGCCAGTGGATCGGTCCCACGCAGGGCCCCATCGCCGCGGTGGCAAACCAGCTTTCTGTGAAGACCTTCCCGTGGTATCACGAGGGAAAGACCGTCCTCAACTTCAACGCAAAGCAGGGCTTCGTGAAGGGCGAGGATGCGCCGTGGCCGGGAGCACCCGACCTGGTGACGGCGCGCGACCGCGCTGCGCGGGGGCACGTGCGGGCTAAGTTCGAAGCGCTTGCCGCGACGGTGCCACCCGAGGCGCCATGGACTGCGCCGAACGCGCCGGCGCTTGACGCAGAGACGCTGGCGACCTGGCTCGAGCAGGAGACTTCCAACGCGTTTGCCCGGTTTATGGTCACCTCGCTGGCCCATATCGGCGGATCGGGCGCGTTCGACCCCAGTGAGGTCTCGCTCCTGCATTTCGCCTGGACGCAGAGGGTCGCGCCCCAGGCCGAAAATCCGGAATCGAAGCTCTTCTACGGTGCTGCTGGCCAGATCCCACCGCTGCTTGCCGCGCAGCTTTCAACCCGCGTGAGGCTCAACCAGCCGGTGCGCTCAATCGAACAGGACAGCACCGGAGTCATCGTTACCAGCGACTCGGCAAGCTACCGCGCGCTACATGATCGTGGCGATACCGACCCCATTGGCGGGCGAGATCCGCTACACGCCACCGCTTCCAGCATCGCGAGCGCAGCTGATGCAGCGCTCTCCGATGGGCGCGATCATCAAGGTCCACGCAATCTATCCCGAGGCGTTCTGGCGCGGCGCCGGCGAGAGTGGCGTCGGGACCGGAAACCTGCCGACAATCGAGTTCACCGCTGACAGCTCGCCGCCCTCCGGCCGGCCCGGGATTCTCACCGGCTTCATCGCGACGGCTCGCGCCGTCCAGCTCAGTCAGGCAACGCCAGCGGCGCAGCAACGCGCGGTGCTCGCCGACTACGCGACCTACTTCGGCTCAGAGGCTGCCCACCCGAGCCAGTTCATCGTAGCCAACTGGCCGGCCGAGCCCTACACGAGGGGCGCCTTCACCACCTTCATGCCTCCGGGGGTGTGGACCGAGTACGGCCCAGCGCTCCGCGCTCGGATCGGACGGATCCGCTGGGCCGGCACCGAGACCGCAACGCAATGGCCGGGGTACTTCGACGGCGCGGTTCGCTCCGGCGAGGATGCAGCCGCGGCCGTGCTTGCCGAGTAGTTCACCGACCCGCGGAGGACGCGGGGACGCCCAATGCTGCTGCTGATTTCACGCGATTGCGACCGCGTGCTCGCCGTCGATCACATCACCGCTCGCGGTGCGAAGCGGCCACCGCCGCCACGCGACCGCTCGAGGCGTCGAGCGCCAGCGGCCGACGGTGGCCCACGCCGCAGGCGCCGGGCATCCGCCCGGGCGTGACGCAAAGTGTCCGACACCAGCAATCTGTGGGCCCAGCGTCTGATGGCCGCTTCAGCGGCGGAGCAGATGTGTCGACGGCACGCGCGGCGGCGACGTGGCACTGCTGCAACAGGCGTGGAGCGGCAACTCTCGGACTGCCTCGCAACGGCTGAGGAAGGCCCGGGACCCCTTGACGGATCGGCAGCTTGTCCGCCGCGCCCACTGTACCCGTGGCGCGAGACAACGGGGAACATTCCTGACCGCCGGTCCCATGCTTGCTACCCGGCACGTGCTCAGCAAGCACTTTGAGCTCGATTGCTGCCGCGTGCGAGAGTTCCGCAATCTCTCACGAATGAACGCCAGTCACAGGGAACTCCGCGAAGCGGACCGATGCATAGGCAGCGGACGGCCCGGCGTCAGGCGGTCGGTCGTAGTCGTTGTCGTGTGAAAGCTGTCGCCCGCAAGGCTGGCGCCGGGCAACTGCTTCGCCGGGAATGCGATCGTCGGTGATCGACTGGCGGGCGAGTGCTTCGGCGGGGGGACGACGGGTGCCGAGCCCAATTCGCTCAACCCAAAACCGGACACTCCTGTGAACCGCAAACAGCGCCCCGCGCCTCAGAGATCATCTCGCTCAGGCGCGCGTGGACCAGTCGGACGGCATGCAGCAGGTCGCGGACCTCCGGCGACTGGTAACCCACACCATCAACACGCAGCACATAGTCGTTGAGCAGGCCGGCGCAGACCGACAGTTCCGTGTCGTCGAACGCCAGGATCGCATGGGCGCCCGCCGCCGCGTGATCAGCGAACCGGTCTCCGAGCGTCGCGTACTGGCGCAGCAACAGCACATGTCCGGCGTCCTCAGCTGGCGTCAGGCGGAGGCGGGCGAGCTGTTCTGACATGACCGTTGCGACCGTCTGCAACGCCTGCGCTGACCAGGAAGCGGTGACCGCGACAGGCCGGTCAGGGCCTTGGCTGCGGATCTCATGAACGTCGACGGTCAGTTCGCCGGTTTCCAACTCCATGCTCTCAGCCTAGGACGGTGACCGACCAGAAACCGGGATCTTGGTTTCCGGTCAATCGCGATCAGCCGCGGATCGCCGTCGGCAAGGTCAACGTCAACTCCGACCTGCGCTACACCGCACCAACCTGGAGACGCAGTTGCGCGAGCACCCGGACGAGTACGCGATCGTCAAGCTGATCGTCCCCGGGATCGACGCTGTCCCAAGCGGCGGTTCGTCGACCGCCGCGAACTCGTAGTTCAGAGCCGTGAAATGCGAGCGATTCATGCGCTGGAGCCACCGGGACCCCGCCCCCCGACCCCCGACCTCCTGGGTGAGACTTCTCGCGCGAGACTCGCGGTCGACGATCCCGAGCCGATCTCCTGGGAGTGACGCATCCGGGCATGGAAGCCCTCTAAGCGCTACTCCGGTGCGCTACTCGGGCCCTCCGGGGCCGACTTGCCATCCCGGTCGGAGAAGCGAAATGTCCTGCAAATCGGCTGGCTCCTGAAGCGGGAGCGACGGGACTCGAACCCGCGACCTCCGGCGTGACAGGCCGGCGCTCTAACCAACTGAGCTACGCCCCCTGAGGGAAGGCTCAGTAAAGCAGGGTGGAGCGGCACGCGCCTGTTCGAACGCCGCCACGCCGCGGCGCACAGCCCGTCGGCCGAAGTAGCCTGAACAGCATGATTCGCACCAAGCTGTCGATCCTTGATTTGGCCCCGATCGGCCGCGGCCAGACCGCCGCTGAGAGCTTTGCGGCGAGCGTGGCGCTCGCCCAGCTGGCGGAGGAGCTGGGCTACGAGCGGGTCTGGTACGCCGAGCACCACAACATGTCCGGAATCGCATCGTCGGCGACGAGCGTCGTGATCGCCCACGTCGGCGCGCAGACGTCGACGATCCGCCTCGGATCGGGCGGCGTGATGCTCCCGAACCACGCGCCGCTGGTGATCGCTGAACAGTTCGGCACGCTCGCGGCGATGTATCCGGGGCGGATCGACCTGGGGCTGGGGCGGGCGCCCGGATCGGATCAGAACACGATGTTCGCGCTGCGGCGTGACCAGCAGGCGGCCGACACGTTCCCCCAGGACGTGATGGAGCTACAGGGCTATCTGACCGGCAACACGCGGGTCGTGGGCGTCGACGCGGTGCCGGGCAAGGGCTCGAACGTGCCGCTGTACATTCTCGGGTCATCGCTGTTCGGCGCCAGCCTCGCCGCGGCGCTCGGGCTGCCGTACGCGTTCGCGTCGCACTTCGCACCCGCGGCGCTGGAAGACGCGATCGCGGCCTATCGCCTGCAGTTCCGTCCGTCCGAGCAGCTCGAGTCGCCGTATGTGATTGCGGGCGTGAACGTCGTCGCGGCCGATACGACCGCGGCCGCGCAGGAGCATTTGCAGGGGATCCGTCGGCTGCGTGCAGTCGGGCTGTTCGCGCGGTCCCGCGGCCTCTCGGCGAACGACCGAGACTTCACGGACGAGGATGCCGACCAGCTGCTGGCCGCCGGCTTGGCCGGGCACGTCGACGAGATGCTCACCTACGCCGCCGTCGGCGCTCCCGCGCAGGTCCGCGAATATCTCGATCAGTTCCGTGAGCGGACGGGCGCCGACGAGCTGATCGTCACCCACCAGGCCCCGTCGGTCGAGGCTCGGCTGCATTCGGTGAGGCTGCTCGCCGACGCGATGTCGCCGGTCTTGGCATAGGGACGGGCGCAACTTCGGAGACGCCGCCGGGTTTAGGCGGACGTATCGGTTGTCTGCGGGGCGCGTTCTCACCCGGCCGTGGGCGCGCGGTCGCGACGATCGGCGCGGCGGAGGCTCAGAACGTGGGTCTCCGCCGCAATCAGTTTCGCGGCGAGAGCAGGCTGGCGATCGACCGCACGAACTCGACGTAGCGGTTCGGTGCGTGGCCGGCAGGGTCGGTCAGCACCATCCGGCCGGCGTCCTCGGCGAAGCCCATCACCGCACGTGCGGCGATCTCGATGTCGAGCTCGGCTGACAGCTTGCCGTTGTCCACCGCCGCCCGCACGACATCCTCGAACCGGGCGAGGACAAGCGCGCGGTTTGCCTCGACGTGCTCACGTACGATCCGCGGCGTCCCCTCAAGCGGCAGCAGGATGATCCGCCACGTGGCCGGCCGGTTCAGGAGCGCGTCGAAGAAGTACGGCAGCCCGTCGGCCAAGAGGGTGCCGAGATCTGTCGGGTGGGGGCTGTCGGGTCCGGGCACGACCTCGGCCAGCTGATCAAGCGCGTAGCGCTCTTCGCGCTCGATCAGCGCATGGATCAGCCCCTCGAGATTGGAGAAATGGTCGTAGATGACCGGTCGGGTGACGCCTGCCGTCCGCGCGATCGCCTCGATCGAGACGCCCGCGTAGCCCTGACCCAGAACGACCTCCAGCGCCGAGTCGAGCAGTTGCTCGCGTCGCTGCGCCGGTGCCATGCGTGGCGCATAGCGCTTGCGCGTCGTGCCAGAGGCCGGCTGACGCGCGGGACGTGCCATCGACTGCGGAGGTTATCCAAGATCGGGTTCCCGGCTACAGGTGCGTAGGCGCGTCGGTGCGGTACGGTCGCCGACGATGCGGCCCGTGTTCGACGGTCACAACGATGCGTTGATCGCGGAGGACCACGACCGGCTCGTTTCGGGCCGGTCAGGCGGGCATGTCGACCTGCCACGGATGCGCGCCGGCGGCGTGCGAGCCGCGATCTTTGCTGTCTTCACGCCGTCGCCGGACGATGGCCACACGCCCCCGCCGCGTCCTGAGCGCCTGACTGACGTCCCGCTCGCCGAGCCGATCGATCCGCTTTACGCGGCGCAGTTCGCCACTCGCGCTGCCGGCAGGCTGGCGGCGCTGGAGCGCGTCAGCGCGCTCACGATCGCTCGCCGGGCCGCCGACCTCGATGCGGTGCACGACGACCCCGAGCTTCCGCCCGCCGCGATCCTGCACCTGGAGGGGGCTGAAGCGATCGACCCCGAGCTCGAGGCGCTCGAGCTGTGGTACGCGGCGGGATTGCGCTCGCTGGGCCCGGTCTGGAGCCGCCCGACTGTCTTCGGTCGCGGCGTCCCGTTCCGCGCGCCGTCGAGTCCCGACACCGGGCCCGGGTTGACCAAGGCGGGCAAGCGGCTGGTCGCCCGCTGCGCGCAGCTCGGGATCCTCGTCGACCTCAGCCATCTCAACGAGGCCGGGTTCTGGGACGTCGCGCGGCTCGGCGCCGGCCCGCTGGTGGCCAGCCACACCGCGGCGCACGCGCTGGCGCAATCGTCGCGGAACCTGACCGACGAGCAGCTGGACGCGGTCCGTGACGCCGGTGGACTCGTCGGGATCGTCTACGCGGTCCCGTTCCTGCGCGCGGACTTCGTCCTCGACCCTGACACGCCGGTCGAACTGATCGCGCGGCATGCGGCGTACGTCGCCGAGCGGATCGGGGTGGAGCACGTCGGGCTGGGCTCGGACTTCGATGGGGCGATGATCCCCGACGAGCTCGGCGACATCGCGGGCGTGCCGAGGTTGCTCGACGCGCTCGCCGCCGCGGGCTTCTCTGACGCCGAGCTTGACGCGATCGCGTGGGACAACTGGCGCCGCGTGATCGGCGACTGGTGGCGCTGCTGAGCGCTGCGGACGCGTGGTCGGCCGCTCATGACGAGCGCCGGGGGCGCCGGCGCCTGCCCGCGCCCGCGTCGGTCAGCCGCTCGATCACGTCGTCGTCCCAGCGGTGCGTGCGCAGCAGCCGGTAGCGCTCGGCCGATACCCGCAGGTAGGCCTCGGTCTCGGTCCGGTCGCCGATCAAATCCGCCTCACGCAGCATCGCGACGACCGGCCGATACTCGTGCTCCATCCACTGGAAGGCCGCCTCGGCTCGGCTGATCGACTCACGCCGGTCCTGGCTTGTGCGAAAGCCCCACGCCTCGACGTGCTCTGACAGCCGCGCGTAGTCCCAGGCGTCGGTCAGCTGGATCTCGGCGCGCGCGGATTCCGGCAGCGGCACGCGCTCGTCGAAGACCCGCGCCAGGCTCTTCATCGGCAGGTCCGAGAGCGTGATCGTCCGCTCGGCCCCGACCTTGGTCCGCACGTCGGTGATGTAGGCGTCGATGTCGGTCCGTCCCAGCGCCCGCGCAACTGACACGCGGTGGTGGCCGTCACGGACGAAGTGGAGCTCGCCGATCCGCAGCAGGTCAATCGGCGGCAATGGCTCGCCACGACGCATCATCGCGTCGATGTGCTCCCATCGCGAGCGGACCCGCCCAGAGGTTGGGCGGAAGCTGCGGTCGAAGTCGCGTGCGCGATCAACTGAGCCGACGATCGTGTCCAGCGCGACGACCTTGAGCCCGATCCGCCGCTCGGACACGAACCCGAGCGCGTCGACAACCTCCTCATAGGGGAGCACCATCCGAACGTCGTCGGGCTCGCCCCGCAGCCGTGCGCTCAGACGTGACGCGACCGCGCGGCGGCGGGCACGCATGAAGTCGTTCTGTGCGTCCTGGTCCGGGAGGCCGGTCGAACGAGGAGCGGGCACGTCGGTGACGCTGGCTCAGCGCGGTGCACGCCGCGCGTCACTCTGCCAGCAGGCTGAGGCCGTTCTCGGGATCGAACAGGTGCAGGTGCTCGGCGTTGAACCAGAGCTCGATCTCCTGACCCTGCCGGACATGGCTGGCGGCCTCCAGCCGGGCCACGACCTGCGTGCCCTCTCGGCCGGGAAGGTCGGTCGTGCCGGCCTCCTCGGCAAGCTCCTGCAGCTCCCGCGCATCGACCTGCTCGGCCTCGACCGTGAAATACGCGTAGTACTCCGAGCCCATCGACTCGAGCACGTCGATCTTGGTCCGGAAGGTGGTGCCGGCGCTCTCACCCGAGATCAGGGAGGCGTCCTCGAAATCGTCGGGTCGCAGACCGGCGATCACGCCGTCGCGCCCGCCGCCCGGGCCGGCCTGCAGGCGGGCCCGCAGCGCGTCGGGGATATGCACGTCGCCGATCGGCAGCTTGACGACGTCCCCCTCGATGTGGGCCGGCAGGAAGTTCATCGCCGGCGAGCCGATGAACCCGGCGACGAAGAGGTTGTTCGGCCGGTTGTACAGCTCCATCGGCGCGCCGACCTGCTGCAGCACCCCGGCGCGCATGACCGCGATCCGGTCGCCGAGCGTCAACGCCTCGGTCTGGTCGTGGGTGACGTACACCGTGGTCGTCTTGAGGCGTTGCTGGATCCGCGAGATCTCGGCGCGCATCTGCACCCGCAGCTTCGCGTCGAGGTTGGACAGCGGCTCGTCCATCAGGAACACGCTCGGATTGCGGACGATCGCGCGGCCCATCGCGACGCGCTGGCGCTGGCCGCCGGACAGGTTGGCGGGCTTGCGCTCCAGATGCTGCTCGAGGTCGAGGATCCGCGCCGCCTCGTTGACCTTCTGAGCGATCTCGGCCTTCGGGGTGCGGGCCAGCTTGAGCGCGAAGCCCATGTTGTCGCGCACCGTCATGTGCGGGTACAGCGCGTAGTTCTGGAACACCATCGCGATGTCCCGGTCCTTCGGCGTCTTGTCGTTGACGACCTGGCCGCCGATCTTCAGCTCGCCGTCGGTGATGTCCTCCAGCCCCGCCACCATCCGCAGCGCCGTCGACTTCCCGCAGCCCGACGGGCCGACGAGGATCATGAACTCGCCATCGGCGATGTCGAGGTTGAGGTCCTTGACGGCTTCGTAGCCGTCGTCGTAGCGCTTGGTGATGTGCTCCAGTGCGATCTCGGCCATGTGGCTGTGACTCCTTATCCCTTGACGGCGCCTGCTGTCAGGCCGGCGACGATCCGCCGCTGGAACAGGAGGACCAAAAGCATGACGGGTATGGTGACGACGACCGCCGCGGCCGCGATGTCGCCGATCGGCTGGGTGAATTGCGACACCCCCGGGAACTGCGCGATCGCTGCCGGCACGGTCTTTGCGGCGTTGGTCGCGGTCAGCGAGATCGCGAACACGAAGTCGTTCCAGCAGATCAGGAAGACGATGATGAAGGTCGTCGCCAGGCCCGGCGCCGCCAGCGGCGCGATCACCTTCGTGAACGCTTGGAACGGGGTCGCCCCGTCGATCTGGGCAGCCTGTTCAAGCTCCCAGGGGATCTCCCTGAAGAACGTCGACAGCACATAGATCGCCAGCGGCAGCGCGAACGTGAGGTACGGGATGATCAGTCCCGGCCAGGTGTTGAACAGTCCGATCTGCCGCCACAGGTTGTACAGGGGTCCGACCAGCGACACCTGCGGGAACAGTGTCACCAGCAGCGCGACCGCGAGGATCGTCTGCTTGCCGGGGAAGTCCAGTCGCGCGATCGCGTACGCCGCCGACGATGCCAGCAGCACCGCCAGTGTCGTCGAGATCAGGCCGATGCCGATCGAGTTGCGCAGCGCCGCCGTGAACACGGTCTGGTTGAAGATGTCCCGGTAGTTGTGCAGCGTCCAATGGTGCGGGATGAACGAGCCGTCGGTCGCGGATTCCGGCGTCTTCAGCGACAGCATGATCAACCAGAACACGGGCACCAGCGACACGACGACGACGACGACGAACGCCAGCGACCACCCGGTGCGCTGTCTGGCCTTGACACTCATCAGTGCGCCTCCGTTGCCGGGTTGGCGGCTGCGCCGAACCCCTTGATGAACACGAATGCGATCAACCCGACGCACAGGAACAGGACCACCGAGACCGCCGAGCCGAGGCCGAGGTTGAGTCGCTCCAGCAGCGTGCTGTAGCTCAGCTGCGACAGCGACGCGGTGTTGTTGGCGCCCTCGCTGAAGATGTAGATCACGTCGAAGATCCGGAACGCGTCGAGCGTGCGGAACAGCAGCGCGACGAGGATCGCGGGCTTCATCAACGGCACCGTGATCTTGATGAACCGCTGCCAGGTGC
>Ga0302326_10010298_pt1 | contig 20277 bp, 17 predicted proteins | sample Palsa_T0_3_FD_202264 | JGI IMG/M metagenome (GOLD analysis project Ga0302326, IMG submission 202264) | Peat permafrost microbial communities from Stordalen Mire near Abisko, Sweden - Palsa_T0_3 | ecosystem: Environmental > Terrestrial > Soil > Palsa > Peat permafrost | place: Sweden: Abisko...
ACGGACTCGCCGAATACGTGTTGACCGCCGCCGGAATACCAACCGACGCAGTGCTGGTAACAGTGGGCTTCGACGAACTACTACACCCCACCGCAATCATGCCAACCGCCACAACCCCCGTGGCCAGGTAAATCGTTTTCCTTCTAAGACCTATCACCTTGCGAGACCCTCCTCGTCTCGTGACCGGCACCGCAGTGCCGGTCTCTCCTGTGTAACTGCACCATCTCTGCCCCTATCCTCCCCGATCCCGCCCTACTGCAGGCGGATAGTCAGGATGATCGTGGTGAAGCTAAAGCAGATGGCGCAGGCAATTGTCGCCCGGTCCAGGTTGCGCTCGGCCACAGTAGACCCCGCAGCTGCCTGTCCCACGCCACCGCCAAACATGTCCGACAACCCGCCGCCCTTGCCGCTGTGGAGCAAGACCATACCGATCAGCAGCAGCGACACGGCGATGTGGATGACGATAATGATGACGGTCAGCAACAAGGCGACGCCTCCTCCTCCTTCTCCTTGCGCTTCACCCGGGATTTCTCAGGTGGCGGACGCAACATAGCAGCACCGCACCCCACTGGCGAGACATCTGTGTTAATAGCTCTCAGTTTTGTCACGGGTATTCCAGCCGGCCGGTGGGGTTCAGGACTTGCCGAAGGCGATAATACGCGCGAATTCGTCGGGGTCCAGGCTGGCGCCCCCGACGAGGGCGCCGTCGATGTCGGGCTGCACCATGAGGTCTTCGATATTGGACGATTTGACCGAACCGCCGTACTGGACGCGTACCGCCGCGCCCGCTTCGGCCCCGAAGTCGGACGCCACTGCGGCCCGCAAGACGCCACAGACGGCCTGGGCGTCCTCGGGTGTCGCGGTGCGCCCGGTGCCGATGGCCCAGATGGGCTCGTAGGCCACCACCAGCCGGGCCACCGACGTCGGGGGGAGGCCGGCCAAGCCGGCCCGGAGCTGACCCAGGACCTTGGCATCGGTCGATCCCGCTTCCCGCTCGTCCAATGTCTCCCCGACGCACACGATCGGGGTCATCCCGGCTTTGAAGACGGCCGCCGCTTTCAGCTTGACTGCCTCGTCTGTCTCGGCGAAGTACTGCCGGCGCTCCGAGTGGCCGACGATCACATAGGACACATTGAGCTTGGCCAGCATCGAGGGGCTGATCTCGCCCGTGTAAGCCCCGCTGTCCTTCCAGAACACATCCTGGGCTCCAAGGGCGAGGGGGATGTCATCGGCGTCGATCATGGTCTGGATGGAGCGCAAGGCGGTGAAGGGCGGATGCACCGACACCTCGGCCCGCTTCTGGTCGTGCCGATCCAGGCTGAACGCCAGTTTCTGGACCACCGCGATGGCATCGAGGTGGGTCAGGTTCATCTTCCAGTTGCCCGAGATGAGAGGCCGCCGCCTCGCTGCGCTCACCCCCCGAGAGCTCCGTCGCGCAAGGCGGCCAGACCAGGCAGGTCACCGTGCTCGAGATACTCGAGCGAGGCACCCCCGCCGGTGGAGACGTGGTCGATCCGGTCGTACAACCCGAACGCGTGGATGGCCGCAGCGCTGTCGCCCCCGCCCACGACCGTAAAACCCTTGGTGGCGGCGACCGCGTCGCCCACGGCCCGGGTACCAGCCGCGAAGCGGGGGTCCTCGAACTCACCCATGGGTCCGTTCCACAGGACGGTGCGGGCCTCGCCGATGATGTCGGAAAACTCCGCCGCCGTCCCGGGCCCGATATCCAGCCCGACCCAGCCGTCCGGCACGTCGGCACCGACCTGGCGGACCACCCCGCTGGCGAGACAACCGGCCCCGTGGCGACCGCCCGGGCTGAGAACCGTGAGGTCCGTGGGCAGCACCACCCGGCCGCCGCCAGCCAACAACCGTCCGCACGCCTCCAGGTGGTCAGGCTCGAAGAGCGATTCGCCAACCGAGTGACCCTGGGCCGCCAGGAAGGTGAAACACATCCCGCCGCCGATCAAGAGGGCATCGACCCGCTCCAGCAGGGCCTCGATCACGCCGAGTTTGTCGCTGACCTTCGACCCCCCCACCACCGTCACGAAGGGCCGCGGGGCACCGTGAAGGAGCCGCCCGAGGACTTCCGCCTCGCGGGCCATCACCCGGCCCGCCGCCGAGGGCAACAGCCGGGGCGGGCCCACGACCGAGGCGTGCGCCCGGTGGGCGGCGCCGAACGCATCGTTGACGAAGAGGTCCTGTCCGGCCACCAGCTCCTCGGCGAAGGAGAGGTCGCCCGCCTCCTCGCGCGGGTCGAACCGCAGGTTGTCCATGACGTCGACCCGGCCGGCGTCCGCGCCTGCCGCCACCAGCAGCTCGTTCAGTCGGTCACGGACCGGGGCCATGTCGAAGGCGGGGTCGGGCTGGCCCTTGGGCCGTCCGAGGTGGCTGGCCGTGGTGATCTTGGCCGCACCGTGATCGAGCAGCCAAGCCAGGGTTTCCACCGAGAGCCGGATCCGCAGATCGTCGGTGATGCGGCCGCCGACCATAGGAACGTTGTAGTCCGTCCTCACCAGGACGTTCTTGCCTTGGGGGCTGGGCAGATCCTCGAGGACGGGGACACCTTTTTCCATACAGACGTCCTCAGACCCGATGGCCGGGCGAAGCAACTAGGCGGGCCAAATCGACGAGCCGGTTCGAGTATCCCCACTCGTTGTCGTACCAGCCGAACACCTTGACCATCGATCCCAGCGTCATCGTCAAGAGCGAGTCGAACGTGCACGACGCGGGCGTGCCGACGATGTCCGAGGAGACGATCGGGTCCTCGGTGTAGACGAGCACGCCGTTCGACATCGGGCCGGCGGTGGCGGCCGCCCGGAAAGCGTCGTTGACCTCGGCGGCGGTCACGTCGCGTCCGAGGATCCCGGTGAAATCGGTGATGGAGCCATCGACGACCGGCACCCGCAGGGCGCTCCCGTCCAACTTCCCCTTCATGGAGGTCAGGACCAGGCCGGTCGCCCGGGCCGCTCCCGTCGAAGCCGGCACGATGTTGACGGGCGCCGAGCGGGCCCGGCGCAGGTCCTTGTGGGCCAGGTCGAGCAGGTTCTGGTCATTCGTCATGGCGTGGACCGTCGTCATGAGGCCCTTCTCGACCCCGAAGGCGTCGTCCAGCACCTTGATCATCGGGACGAAGCAGTTCGTGGTGCACGAGGCATTGGAGATGACGACGTGAGTCGCCGGGTCGAACGTGTCGTCGTTGACCCCGATCACGAAGGTGGCATCGACGTCGGTCGCCGGGGCCGAGATGATGACCCTCGGGGCGCCGGCGTCGACGTGCGCGCCGGCGGCCGGCCCACTGTTGAACATGCCGGTGGACTCGATCACCACATCCACCCCGAGGTCGGCCCACGGGAGGGCTTTGGGGTCCCGCTCGGCGAAGACCGAGAAGGTGTGCTCGCCGACCGTGATGGTGTCGTCCGAGTGGCTCACCGGGGCGGCGAGGGTTCCATGCGTCGAGTCGTACTTGAGGAGATGGGCGTTGGTGGCGGCGGGGACTAGGTCGTTGACGCCCACTACCTCTACGGCGAGCTCGCCGGCGGCCGCCTGTTCGAGTGCGGCCCGCAGAAAGTTGCGCCCGATCCGCCCGAACCCGTTGATCCCGACTCGAACAGCCATCGTGCGCTCCTCTTCTTCTCTTCTTCTCGCGTCGCGGCTAGGCGTGCAACCTGCCATTATGCCAGGTAGCCGAGGACCGAGGCCAACCGTTCGGGGTCGTGTCCGCTTCCGTCCGGACGGGCCAGGCGGGCGACGACGACCCGCACGCCAAGCAAGGTGGCGAGCGGGTCGGGCGGCTCCGGCGGGCAGCCCACCACCATGGTGTCGACCGGGACGCCATGGGCGAGCACGGCCCGCAGATGATCCTCGGGCGTGAAGCCGGAGGTCTCGGGTTGCTGCGGTCGGAGGTTGCACACGTACACCCGACCCCCGGCCCGCTTGGCGAGAGCCGCCCGGATCTCGGGGACCGCGCCCACGGCTAGCACGCTCGTGAACAAGGAGCCGGGACCGATTACAACTTGATCCGCCTCCTCCAGCGCAACCAACACCTCCGGCGGGACCGGCGCGTCGGGCGGCACGATCGACACGGACGAGATGGCCCCGGGTGACTCGGACACGTTGACCTGGCCCACCACCTCCGTGCCCGCCACATCGGCCTTGAGTACCACCGGGATCGACGTAGCCGGAAGGACCCGGGCGACCGCCCCCACCAGCCCGGCGGCCAGGTCCAGCGCATAGCCAAAATCGCCAGTCACGTTGGCCAGACCGGCGATCAGCAGGTTGCCCAAGGCGTGACCCTCGAGGTCACCGGAGGGAAAACGGTATTCGAACGCCCGCGCCCATATCGAGTCCTCGGCTGCCGTCGCCACCAGGCAGAGACGCAGGTCGCCGGGCGCAGGAATGCCGGCGATCTGGCGCAGGCGGCCACTCGAGCCTCCGTCGTCGGCTACCGACACGACGGCCGTGACCCGGCCGGCATAGCTCCGCACCGCCCGCAGGGTGGTGGCCAGGCCGTGTCCGCCGCCCAAGGCCACCACGTGCGGACCGGCACCGGCGGACGGCGGGCCGGCGGGCGGCGGGCCAGTCGCCGTCATCGGCCTACGTCGCGGTGGTAGACGGCCGGGTCGTAGCCTCGAGCTCGCACCCGCGCTCCCAGCTCTTCGGCCAGCGCCACCGACCGGTGACGCCCCCCGGTACAACCCACCGCCACAGTCAAGTACGACTTCCCCTCCTTGACATACGCCGGGAGCAGGAACCCCAGGAAATCGTCGACCTTGCGGACAAACTCCACCGCGTCCGGCTGCCCTAGGACGTAATCCCGCACCGGCTCGTCCAAACCGGTCAGCGGCCGCAGCTCCTCGATCCAATGCGGATTGGGCAAGAAGCGCACGTCGAACACGTTGTCGACATCCAGGGGTAACCCGTGCTGAAAGCCAAAGGACATGACCGAGATGTGCATGGGATCGGCCCGATCCGTGGTGAACAGGTCGATCAGGCGCTCACGAAGCTGATTCACATTGAGATCGGTGGTATCGACAACGACGTCGGCCAACGCCCGGATCGACCCCAATCGCTCCCGCTCGAGGGCGATGGCCTCGGTAACGCCCTCCTGACCGAGGGGGTGCCGGCGCCTCGTGCCCTCGAAACGGCGGACCAGCACCTCGTCGGACGCCTCGAGGAACAGGGTGCGAACCTGGGATCCGCTGGCCCGCAACTGATCCACGGCCACCACCAGCTGGTCGAGCTGCTCGGCATCGCGACCAACCACCAATACCACCCGGTCAGTAGTCGACCCCGGCGCGGCGATCAGCTCCGCGACCTGGGTGATCAGGGCGGTCGGCATGTTGTCGATGACAAACCAGCCGAGGTCCTCGAGCGTTGCCCCCGCCTGAGACCGTCCTGCACCCGACATCCCGGTGATGATGAGGAACTCGGCCATTCGCACCATTCTGCCGTTCGGCCCGGGCCGGCGGGCGCGGGCGCCGGCGGGAGGGCGGCGGGCCGGCGGGGGCGGGCGGCCGGCGGCCTCAGGGCCGGCGGGCTCAGGCCCGGCGGCCGGTTCGCCCAACTGGGTGAGGTGAGTGCAGCTCGGGTGCTGATGGCCCACTTGGGTGCGTTTGGCCCACTTGGGTGGGCTGAGCCATCGAAACGAGGGCTACACGCACCCAAAGAGGCAATCTGCACCCAAGTCAGCAGGGGCCCCAAAGCACCCGACCGCCCCAAAGCACCAGACCGCCCCAAAACGCCAGACCGCACCCACAAGGTCGGGGCAATATGTCTCTTGTACACCATAAGATATGACATATACTATTACTTCATGATAGACACTCGGCTCGATGGTCGCGCGGCCACGTCGGCCCGCGTTGCGGCCTGGTTCGCCACCCACGACAGACTGATCAGCCGGATGGAGGCGCGGCAGCTCGGCCTTACGCAGGCCCAGATCGACCGCCGCGTTCGTTGCGGAGCTTGGGAGCGGATCTACCGGGGCGTGTACCGCCTGGCCGGCGGCCCGATCAACCCGCTTGCCCGGGTGAGAGCAGCGGTCCTGGTGGGGGGCCCTGGCACGGTGGTTTCCCACCACGCCGCGGCCTGGCTTTGGGGCTTGCGCGATGAGCTCGTTGACGAGGTGACGATCACGGTCGGCCGGAACAGGATTGTTCGTGCAGCCGGCTTGCGCGCCATTCGGAGCAGGCACCCGGTGCGGCCGGTTACCCGCCGCGGTCTTCCCTGCACCGACGTAGTGAGGACGATCGTCGACTGCGCCAGCGAGGCGAACGTCACGGAGGTCGACGACCTGGTCGATCGAGCCCTGGCCAAACGGGTCATCCGTGTCGAGCAACTGATCAAGGCCGCCACCGATCCAACAGACCTCCGCCATCATCGGGGGCGGCCCGTGCTCGTCGAGCGCCTTCGCCAGCGGGGCGTCACTGGCTCGCCGAACCCGAGCGTCCTCGAGAGCAGAACGGCGCGTCTCTTCCGGCGCCAGCAGATCCCGGTGCCGAAGGCGGAGGTCTGTTGGGGACCAAATCAGAGGTACCGCCTCGATTTCGCCTACCCGCAACTGCGTCTGGTGATCGAGGTCGACGGTTGGTCAGCCCACTTCCTCCCCGAGCAGCAGCGCCGGGACCACGAGCGCGGCAACGCCCTCAGCCGAGCCGGTTGGACGGTCCTCCACTACGACTGGTGGGCGGTGACCTTCGAGGCCGAGCGCGTGGCCCGGGAGATCGCCGACACCTACCGCCAACTGGCGGCCGCCGCCTGAGCCGGGCCCGGCCCGCCGCCTGAGACCCGCCCCTCTACCGGCTGCCGCCTGAGCCGGCCCGCGGCCGCCGCCCTACCCGAGCTTCTCGGCCCGCAACACCAGCAGCCGGGGGATGGTGGCGGCGTCCCGGTACTCCGCGGCTCGGCCCAGGAACCCCGGAGGCGGCGCCGGCTCCTCCATCCGGGTCAGGTACATGCCGGCGGAGGCCAGGGCATTGACGTAGCGCGACAGCGGGCGGTGGATGAACGGTATCCACACGTCCTTCTCCACCTCCTCCGGGCGCGAGTCCTCGACCAGGTAGGGACCGATGCGCCAGTACTGCTCGTCGAGGATGGTGTCGTCGATCCATCCCGACCCAGGTGTCTGCAACAAGGGATGGTTGAGCAGCAGCAAGAAGCGCCCGCCCGCCGAGAGGACCCGGCCCACCTCGGCGATCGCCTCGTCGAGCGCCCCGATGTGCTCGAAGACCAGGCATGCGACCGCGGCGTCGAAACAACTTGGGACAAAGGGAAGCTCTTCCGCCCGGGCCCGCACCACGGTCACTCCCCCGCCGCGTTGGGCGGCCACCTTGACCTGGGCCCAGGTCGGGTCGACACCGACCACGAACGTGACGCCGCTCAGGCCGGCTGCCCGGCGCCCGACCTGGCCCTCTCCGCTCCCCACGTCGAGGACCCGCTTCGATCCGTCGAGATGAGCCGACAGCATGGGGAGGATCTGTTCCTCGTACTCGGGGTCAGCGCCTTCCGTGAAGCCCTGCTGCCACCAAGCCGCGTTGTGTTCCCAGAGGTCCTGGTCGGTCACAACCGGCAGTGGGCCGCCACCCGATCTGCGACTTCCTCGAACAACTCGATGGGCAGATCGTGGCCCATCCCAGGGATCGTCCAGAGCGTTGCCCCCGGGACCGCGTCCGCAGTGGCCTTCCCGCCGGTCGGGTTCACCAGCGCGTCGCTCTCGCCGTGGACCACCAGCGTCGGGACGTCAAGGCCGCGAAGGGCGGGGGTGCGGTCCGGCGAGGAAAGGATCGCAACCAGCTGCCGGGCGACGCCGGCTGGGTGAATGGCCCGGTCGTAGGCGGCTGCCGCGCCGGCCCGGATGCGGTCCTCGTGGAAAGGAAAGCCTGGTGAACCGATTACCTGCCAGGTCTTCACCGACATGTCGATGGCGGCGTCGCGGTCGGCTGGAGGAGGGACCAGCAGAGCTCCGATGGCCTCTGGGCTGGGCTGGCCGACCGAGCGATCGCCGGTCGTCGACATGATCGAGATCATGGTGCGCACCCGGGTCGGGTGGCCGATGGCCAAGCTCTGGGCGATCATCCCACCCATGGAAACCCCGAGTACGTGGGCGGACTCGATGCCGAGGGCGTCGAGCAGGCCGGCGGCGTCGCCGGCCATATCCGACAGGAGGTAGGCAGCCTGGACTTCACCGGTGAAAGCGGCCGCCAAATCGGGTGTGCCGGCCTCGTCGAACCAGGTGGAGAGGCCGACGTCGCGGTTGTCGAAACGCACCACGTAGAAGCCCTTGGCGACCAGCGCCGCCACAAATTCGTCGTCCCAGGCGATCAGCTGACCACCGAGCCCCATGATCAACAGGAGCACCGGGTGGCCCGGGTCGCCTGCGGTCTCGTACTCGATGGTGATGTCGTTGGCAGCGGTGGAGGGCATGTCACGGAAAGTTAGCCGTGCAGCTTGGTGAACACCTCGTCTGCGACCCGTTCGGGGAGCCAGGACAGCTCGGCCAGCGTCTCCCGGGACGCCGCCTTGACGGCGTTGACACCACCCAGCTCGCGCACCAACCGCTTCTTGCGCCCCGGTCCCAGGCCGGGGATGTCGTCGAGGACCGAGGCGGTCATCCTTTTTCCCCGGAGGTTGCGGTGGTAGGTGATGGCAAAGCGGTGGGCCTCGTCGCGGATCTGCTGGAGCAGGTACAGGGCTTCGGACGTCCGCGGGATGCGCACGGGGTCGGCCCGGCCCGGCAGGTACACCTCCTCGAACTGCTTGGCGAGGGCGGCCACCGGGATCTCCTCCTGCAGCCCCAGCTCCTCGAGGACCCGCAGGGCGACGCCGAGCTGACCCTGGCCGCCGTCCACGAGCAGCAGCTCCGGGGGGTAAGCGAAGCGACGGCGCCGATCTTCGAGCGGCTTGTCCCGTTCGGCCAGGTAGGCGCGCAGGCGGCGGGTCAGGACCTCGCCCATGGCCGCGTAGTCGTCGTTCTGGTCGACGGTGCGGATCTTGAAGCGCCGGTACTCCTGGGGCTTGGGCAGCCCGTCCTCCATCACCACCATGCTCCCGACGTAGTCGGTGCCCTGGAGATGACTCATGTCGTAGCACTCGATGCGTAGCGGCGCCTCCGGCAATCCGAGGGCCTCCTGCAGGGCGTTGAGGGCCCGGGCCCGGGCGTTGTGATCGGCCGCCCGCTTCAGCCGGTGGCGGGCGAACTCCTCCCCGGCGTTGCGGGTGACCATCTCGAGCAGCGCCTTCTTCTCGCCTCGCTGCGGGACCCGGATCTCGACCTTGTCGCCGGCCCGGGCCTCCGGGTTGACGCTGCGCTCGACCCGGTAGCGGCCCGACGCCGCCCACCATTCGACGTCGGCCAGGATGCTCCTGGCGAGGACCGGCTCCGTCAGATCGGCCGGCCCGGTCCGGACGAGCGCCAGCCAGGCCCCGACCGCCTCCTCCTCATCGGGAGTCTCGGGGACCAGGACCAACGGCGGCACACCCAGCGGGGCGTCGGCGTAGTGCTGCGCGAGGACTTGGGCGACCAGCTGGGCCCGATTGAGGTCGTCGACCTTGTCCACGATGAAACCCTTGCGGCCCACGACACGTCCCCGCCGCACGTAGAACACCTGGATGGCGGCTTCCAGCTCGTCCTCGACCAGCCCGAAGCAGTCGAGGTCTTCGGCCCGCTGGGTGACCATCTGTTGCTTCTCGATGGCCTTGCGAACCGCGGTCAGGCGGTCCCGGATCCTGCCGGCCCGCTCGTACTCGAGCGTGTCGGAGGCCTCCAACATCTCGGCCTCGAGTCGTTTTAGGACGGACTGGGTGTCGCCGTCGAGGAAGGCCACCAGTTCGCCCACCAGTCCCCCGTAGGTCTCGCGGTCGACAGCTTCGATGCACGGACCGGAGCACTTCTCGATGTGGTACAGCAGGCAAGGCTTGCCGAGCCGCTGGTGAGTCCGGAACTTGTTGTCGCTGCACGTGCGGATCGGAAAGGTGCGCAACAAGGAGTCGAGGGTCTCCCTGATGGCGTAGGCATGGGCATAGGGCCCGAAGTAGAGGCTGCCCTTGTCCTTGGTCCCCCGGCGGACCATCGCCCGCGGCCACTCGTCGCTCACCGTGACGGCCAGAAAGGGATAGCTCTTGTCGTCCCGCAGTCGGATGTTGAAGCGCGGCTTGTGCTGCTTGATCAGGCTGTACTCGAGCATGATGGCTTCCACGTCGTTGCGGACCTGGATCCACTCGACGCTCTCGGCCTGGGCCATCATCTGGGCGGTTCGCGGCAGAAGATGGGCGGGGTTCTGGAAGTAGTTCGAGAGCCGGCTGCGCAGCGACTTGGCCTTCCCGACATAGATGACCCGACCGTCCCGATCCCGGAACTGGTACGAGCCGGGGGCATCGGGGATGGTCCCGGTCGGCGGACGAGCTAGCACCCCTCCAATTTGCCGCAGCCGGACCACCTCGCGGTCGGGCCCCCGCAAGCGACCGCCAGGTCGTATGATGATCTCACGCCGGCCCGGTATCCGGCGACATATCCACTTCGAGGTCGACATCCCCGCGGATGGGCGACCGGGCTGTCCCCGCCGACCACATCGAAGTGCTCCGCAATGGAGGTTCATACGCATGCTCCGGCTCCAAAGGCCCCTACCCGAGAGTTACGTCACAGCCACCAGTGAAGATCTGGCCCGTCTTATTGCCGCCGCCAAGGACACCCTCGGCTCGCGGTTGATGATCCTCGGCCACCACTACCAGCGGGACGAGGTGATGCGCTGGGCCGACGCCCGGGGCGACTCCTTTGGGTTGTCGCGGATCGCGGCTGCAGCCCACGCTGAATACGTGGTCTTCTGCGGCGTCCATTTCATGGCCGAGTCCGCTGACGTGCTCACCTCGGCGGACCAGCAGGTGATACTCCCCGACCTCAACGCCGGTTGCTCGATGGCGGACATGGCCGATCTGGAATCCGTCGAGGAGGCATGGAACGAGATCGCCGAAGTGACCGACATCGACGCGGTGGTGCCCATCACCTACATGAACTCCTCCGCCGCCCTCAAGGCCTTCGTGGGCCGCCACGGTGGGGCCGTGTGCACATCCTCCAACGCCCGAGCGGTGCTGACATGGGCCCTCGGCCGGGGCGGCCCGGGCGGCACTGCCGGCGCCGGCTCAGCCGCCGATATCAAGGTGCTCTTCTTCCCGGATCAGCACCTGGGCCGCAACACCGCTTTCCAGCTCGGCTACGGATCCACCGACATGGCCGTGTGGGACCCCCGCCGGGACACCGGGGGCCTCGAGGATCGGACGGTCAAGGAAGTGCGCTTCCTGCTCTGGAAGGGCCACTGTTCGGTCCACCAGCGGTTCCGGCCCGACCACGTGGCTGCCTTTCGCAAGGAGCACCCCGGAGGCCGGGTCATCGTGCATCCCGAGTGCAGCCACGAAGTGGTCGAAGTGGCCGACGAGGTCGGCTCGACCGACTACATCATCGCCGCGGTCGAGCGCGCTCCCGACGGATCGGTGCTGGGCATCGGCACCGAGATCCACCTGGTGCAGCGCCTGGCGGCCGAGCACCCTGCGTTGACGGTCATCTCGCTCGATCCGCTGATCTGTCCCTGCTCGACGATGTTCCGCATCGACGCCCCCCACCTGTGCTGGGTGCTCAAGGAGCTGGTCGCGGGCCGGGTCGTCAATCGCATCACCGTTGACGACGAGGTGGCCACCGACGCCAGGGTGGCGCTCCAACGCATGCTCGACATCACCTGACGGGCCCGGGCCGCTACGGCCTTCGGGCCTCGATCCGACTGCTGTCTGGCGCCCGCGCCGTACAGTCAGGATCGGGTGACGCTGCGCCTGGCCAGGGCGTCCACGGTGGCGGCCGCCAGCAGGACGAGGGCGGTCACCATGTACTGCGACGAGGCACTGAGGCCGATGAGCCCCATCCCGTTGTAGATGGTGGCGATGACAAGACCGCCGACCACCGCGTGGAGCATCTTGCCCCTACCACCGAACAGGCTCGTCCCACCGATCACGGCGGCCGCCACCGCATAGAGGACCAGCTGGCCGCCGTCGACATCACTGGAGATCGACCCGAGCCGGGATGCCTCGATGATCCCGGCGAGGCCGGCGGTGAGGCCCGTGAGCGTGAAGGCGGCGAGGCGGATCCGGTTGAGGTTGATCCCGGCCCGCCGGGCGGCTTCGGCGTTACCACCGATGGCGTACACGTAACGACCGAAGCGCGTCCGGCCGAGCAGCAGAGTCCACGCCCCGAAGGTCCCGATGATGATCAACACGACCCAAGGCACGCCTCGCAGGGGATGGGACGCGAGCACCCCCCGGTTCGTGTTGCACACCGCTACCAGGGCGAACCCGGCCGCCGCCACGATCAGGATCCGGATAGCGGTGAGCGCGGGGGGCGGCGCCACCAGCCCGTGGGCCCGTCTCTGGCGATCCCGGATCAGATGGAAGACGGCGAAACCCGCGACCGCCACGATCAGGGCGATCCAACCCGCCGCGACGCTCAGGTTTCCGTTGACCAGGTCATTGAGGATGGTGTTGGTGATCCGCAGGGTGCCGCCACCATTCTTGCCACCCTCTCGATTGGCGAGGAAGACCAGCATCCCCTCCCATCCGAGCAGGCCAGCCAGGGTGACCACGAAGGACGGCACGCGCAGTCGGGTGACCAGCGCGCCCTGGAGAAGGCCGATGGCGGAGGTGACGACGAGACCGGCCAGAATGGCAATCCACCACGGGTGGTTGCCCGGCGGCGCCGCGGTGGCGACGGTGACGACGGCGCCCACGGCGCCCACGTAACCGATGGACAGGTCGATCTCGCCGAGCAGGAGGACGAACACTTCGGCCATGCCGAGAAGCATGAAGGTCGCCCCTTGCACCAGAAGGTTTGTCAGGTTGGCGGCCGAGAGAAAGACGGACTTCTGGCTTTGGAAGATGATGACGATGAGGATCAGGCCACCGAGGACCGGGAGCATGCCGCTGTCGCCATTACGGATCCGGAGCAGCCACGCACGCAAGTAGTCGCGGAGGGACTCTGCCGCGACCTCCGGGCTCAGGCGAAGGGCCGCCTCATCCGAGACGGTCGAGAGCGGCGGCTCGCTGCCGCGACCTGATGGTTCGTCTGTCGTCGGTCGCGCCGGCCGGGATGTCGAAGCCACGTGTTACGCCGTCTCGCTGTGCTCAGCCGAGGATTCTCGGCGGGTACCGGTGGTGATGGCATAGACCGCCGACTGGGTGTCGAATTCCGACACCGGACCGGCCGCGGCTATTCGACCGAGGTAGAGGACCGCAAGCCGATCGGCCACCGCGAACACGTCATTGAGGTTGTGGGAGATGAGCAGGACGGCGATGCCGCGGGACCGCAGCGTTCGGATCAGCTCCAGCACCATGGCCGTCTGGGCCACACCCAGAGCGGCGGTGGGTTCGTCCATGATTACCAGTCGGGCGTTCTGCATGACCGCTCGGGCGACCGCGACCGCTTGGCGCTGACCGCCTGACAGCGAGCCGACCGCTTGACGGATCGACCTGACCGTGGTCACCGACAGATCGCTGAGGGTCGCCTTCGCTTCCCGCTCCATCTTCGTCTCGTCGAGGAGTCGGTACTCCGTGTACTCCCGTCCGAGAAACATGTTTTGGACGATGTCGAGGTTGTCACAGAGAGCCAGGTCCTGATACACCGTCGCGATGCCCAGGGCGGAGGCGTCTTTGGGGCTGCGGATGCGCACCGGCTCCCCAGCCCACCGTATCTGTCCGGCATCAGGCTCCCAGATGCCGGACACGGTCTTTATGAGTGTCGATTTTCCCGCGCCGTTGTCCCCGATCAGAGCCGTCACCTGTCCGGCCGGGACTTCGAGGTCCACCCCGGACAATGCCTCCACGGCGCCGAAGCGTTTGACCAGGCGGGCGATCGACAGCAGCACGCCGCCGGCGTCGGAAGCGATGTCCTCGGAGCCCACGGCCTGGCCCGCGTTCGCGGGCCAGGCCGTGTTGCCAGGGCTGAGGCTCATCGGCCCCGACGACCAACGCCGTTGGCTGGATGCATTGAGTTAGGACGATATCCCGGCGGCGGTGCAGTCAGACGCGTAGGCAGCGGTGCACAGCTGCGCCCCTGACACGAATCCGTCCGCTATGACGGTCGAGGCCATGTTGGTCGGGGTGACCCATTCGGGGGTCAGCAGTACCGATGGCACCTGGGTGTTGGACGTGGTGTCGGTAACAGTCCCGTTGACCAGGCTGGACGGGGGCGTCTGGCCGGCCCTGAGGAACATGGCCAGTGCCACGGTGGCCTGGGCTTCCTCGTAGATGGGCTTGTACACAGTCCCGCACTGGTAACCCGATAGCACGTTCTGCAGTCCTACCAGGGTGGCGTCCTGGCCGGTGGTGGGGAAGTGCTTCGCAGGTATGTGCAGGCTCTGCAGGTAGGAGATGATCGGCGCGCCATTCTCGTCGTTGGGTATCAGCGCGGCGTTGGAGGTGGGATGGGCGGTGTAGGCCTGCTGGAACTCGGTCAAGGCGGTGGCCGGGGTCCACGTGCCAGCCGGTGTCGCCTCTTGGGTCCACGCGCCGGAGCCGAAATAGGAAGCCATGACCGCGTCATAACCCTGAGCGAACAGGGTGGCGTTGTTGTCGGTGGCGGCCCCTCGCATGACGATCACATTGGGATGACTCACTCCCCACGAGGCCACGCACGAAACCAGTCCTTTGCCCAGAAGCGTGCCGACCTCGACGTTGTTGAAGCTGACGTAGAAGGAGCGGCTGCCACCCAAGGTGAGGCGGTCGTAGTCGATCACGGCGACGCCGTGGGCCTTGGCGTAGGACTCGATCTCGGCGCCGACGCCAGAATCGAGCGGGTCGACGGCGAGCACGGTGGCGCCGGCAGTAATGTCCGACTCGGCGTCGGTCAGCTGAGTGCCGTCACTGCCTTGGGCGTTTTGCACCGTAAACTGTGAGCTGGTCAAACCGGCGTCCTGGAACGCCTTCGTCAGGTACGGGGCGTCGAACTCGGTGTATCGGGCCGATGACACCGTATCGGGCAGGATGACCGCCACGCTTCCCTTGCCCTGCGCGGCCAAGCTCTTCAGAGGCGTCATCGCCGAGAAGGTGCGATCGAAGGAGCTGATCGACAGGGCCGACGGGGCCAGGGTGGTGGCCGACGATCCCGGCGACAAAGTCGTCCCGGTGCTGCTCTTGGAGCTACTGCCGCAGGCCGATGCCACCAAAACCGCGGCGAGTACTAGCGCCGCCAAGGCGCGTCTATTGGTCACGGGTAAATCATTCCCCCCTGTTCAGGGCCCGGGCCATCGCACCGCAGTTCGCGGACATGGAACCAAGGCCGTTCCGTTGCTCAGCCCGAAACGCTAAGACAGAGACCGTGAACAGCTTGTAAACATCCAGGCCCCGAGATGAATAAACCATAAAAATACTTATCCGGCGACGAGGCGGTAGCCAACTCGAGGCTGAGTGATGATCAGTGGGGGTTCTCCCTCGATCTCGAGCTTTGAGCGCAGCCTGCGCACGTACACTCGTAGGTACTCGGTCTCCGTTTCATAGCCCGAACCCCACACCCGCCGTAATAGGTGGGCATGGGTGAGCGACTTTCCTCGGTTGGTGGCGAGCTCTCGCAGGAGGGCGAACTCTGTCGGCGTCAGGTGCACCGGGCTACCGCGACGGGTCACCTGCTGGGCCGCGAGGTCGATACGTATGTCACCGATTTCGGTTATCGGATCGGCGACCTCCGCCGGCTCGCTGATTCGCGTACGGCGCAGGGTGGCGGCAATCCGGGCCAGTAGCTCTTCGATGCTGAACGGCTTCGTCATGTAGTCGTCGGCCCCGACGTTCAGGGCGGAGACCTTGTCTCGCTCTCCACCGCGCGCCGACACCACGATCACCCCGACCGCGGAGCGTTCCCTGATCTGCCGACACAGTTCGAAACCGTCTGCGTCGGGCAACATCAGATCCAGCAACACGATGTCGGGTGCTTCAGTCTCCAGCATTCGAAGGGCGTGGGCCCCGTCGGTGGAAACGACCGTGTCGAAGCCGCGGACAACCAGGTTGGAACGAATCAGGTCGACGATGTTCGGGTCGTCCTCTATGACCAGCACACATGTCAAACGGTCCGCGTCACCCATACGTGCCCGTGATGTCCGACACGGGCGCTCCCAGCGCCACCGGAAGGTGTACGCGGCAGCGGGTCCCCTCAGGGATTCGAGTTACCTCGAAGCGGCCACCGTGGGCGTGCACGATTCCCTTCGCGATAGAGAGGCCCAGCCCGGCGCCGGCGGTCCTGGCCCGGCGTTTGGCCTTGCCTTCCAAAGGACCGGAGGTGCGATCAGGCGGTATGCCGATACCTCTGTCAGTGACGTCGACGGTGACGACGCCGATGTTGTCGGAGCTGGGCGCGGCATCGACGAAGACAACCGTTCCCTGTGGATTATGGCGAACCGCGTTGTCGAGGAGGTTCAAGAACACCTGTTCCAGGCGGTCATGATCGGCCCAGATGACGGGCAGCTCTGGGGAGCAGCGCAAGTCGACCTGGTCAGCCGCCTCGCTCGCCAGGCAGGAACGGGCCGCTTCGAGCACGAGAGCCAAGTCGCACCAGTCCGGATGCAACCGCAATATGCCCGCGTCGATCGCCGAGAAGTCCAAGAGGTCCTCGACCAGTCTTCCGAGCCGGGCTGATTCATCACTGATTCGCTCCAGGAATCGCCTTTGCGAGGTGCCGTCCCAACTCACGTCCGGCTGCATCAAGCTCGATGCGTACCCCCGGATGGCAGTCAGGGGAGTGCGCAACTCGTGAGATAGCCACGACAGGAACTGCCGTTGCAGTTCCTGCGAGCTCCGGAGGGCAATGGCCTCCCGCTGGGCCCGCTCGGAGGCCTCCCGTTCGAGGGCCAGTCGCAGCGAGTTGGCGGCATCGTCGAACAAGGCCCGGTGGTCAGGACCGTCGGAGTCCTCTTGCCAGCGGGCGACGAGTGCGGACAGTCCGTCGGGGGCCGGGAAGGCTACGGCCATGTCCCAACCGCCTTCCCCCGCTGACCGCGAACGGCGTGCCTCCCCCGATCCCCCGCCCTCGAGGACCCGGTCTGCGACGGCCCTGAGCTCGGGCGACGGTGCGACAAGGCCCAGGCGGCTTCGCTCAGCCTCTGTTCCCGCCCAGCCACGGCAAGCTACGGGCTCGCCGGGTGAGCTTGTCAGCAGAGCGACTTCGGTGGCGCCCAGACCGGTCTGTAGTGCCTGCAGGGCCACTGCGAGCCCGTCAGCGAGAGGAACGGGGCCAGCGAGAGTTTCGAGGACCTCGCGTATGGTCTCCAGGATCTTGTTGCGCTCGGTCAGTTCGCCGTGCAGCCGATCCCGCTCCAAGGCGCTGGCCGCGTAGCCGGCGTAGAGAGCCACCAGGTTCAGTTCGTCACGGGTCGGGTCGCCTCGGTTCTGGCAGATGACGGTGACCACTCCGGTCACCCCGCTCGCTCCGGTAAACGGCACGCTCCAAGAGGCCTGGAGTCCGGTCTGTCGGGCCTCCCGTCGGTACCGGGCCCAGCTCGGCGCGCTGCGGACATCGCTCGAGATGACCTCCGCGCCGGTCGCGGCGGCTTGTCCGATCTGGCCACCCATTACGCCGGAGGGAAGGGTGTGCCAAGCCACCGCCAGCGAACGAGGCAGACCGGTCATACCTTCGAGGCGAAGCGTCGACCCGTCGCTCACATGAATGCATACCTTGGCTGTGCCCAGGGCCGCTCCGAGCGCGGCCAAGATGAGCGACAAGCTCGACGACGGCTCGGCCGAAGCCAGCTGATCGGCCAGACTGTGCAGTCGGCTCAGTTGGCGACGAGCTGATTCGTCCAAGGATTGGCCGGAGAGCAGGGCGGCCACTTCGTCAGGGTGCGACTGCGCGGGCTCGACTTCCGCCACGACCCGGCCCTGACGGAGGATCACGATGCGGTCGGCCAGGCGGAACATCTGCTCGATGTCGTGGGATACGAAGAGGACCGTCGTCCCCTGGCTGGGCAGGGTCGCCGCCAGTTCTTCGACCTGGGCCGTTTCGAATACGCCGAGAGAGGCCGTGGGTTCGTCGAGGATCAGCAGTTGGGGACGGTTACGCATGGCTCGAGCCACGGCTACCAACTGCCGTTGACCACCAGATAGATATCCGACCTTGGTTGAGGGATCGGGCAGTGGGATCCCGAGCTCATCGAGGAGGGATGATGCTCGGGCGTAGAGCCGCGTCTCAGACAGCATCAGGCGACGGGTCTCGCTACCGAGTAGGAGATTGGCGGCGATATCCAGGTTGTCGCAGAGGGCCAGGTTCTGCCATACCACCGCGATCCCGAGCCGGGACGCAGCTCGCGGATCGAAGCTGAGCCTCTGGCCTTTTATCAGGACCTGCCCGCCGTTGGGCGTGATGTCGCCGGCGATGCAGCGCACGAGCGTCGACTTGCCGGCGCCGTTCTCCCCGGCCAGAGCGACCAGCTGGCCCGGCTGGATGTCCAGGTCGACGTGGTCAAGGGCCCTCAGCGCGCCGTACTGCACGCAGAGCCCGAGAGCGCGGAGGATCGGGTCTCGGTGGTCCTGGCGGCTAGCCGCGGGCACCCGTTTGTCGATTACCCGGCTCATCTCACGTCCCTCCCCCCCCGATCGGTCGAACTTCGCTTCTCCGACACTTTGCCCGATCGGAGACGAGTTCGCGGGGTGGACCAGCCGCACCACCTTCGGTCGGCCGCGGAACCTCTCAGCGCCCGCCACGAAGGGGCGTCACCGTTCGCGCTCGCGGGAGATGCGGCGCTGCTCCTTGGATCTCGCCTTCCAAGTCCGGACCAACTCTGTGTGGGCCAGCCGATCGGTGCGGCGCCGCTCGAACGCCGTTTCCCGCGCCAGTTTGTGATAGCTCGCCAGGCGGGAGGAGGCGAGGTCACCGCTGGCCGCCGCGGCCAGGACCGCGCAACCCGGCTCGACCTGATGGGCACAATCGGCGAACCGACAACCGTGGGCCAGCTCATCGATCTCGGGGAAGGCGGATGCCACCGCCCCGTCGCTGGCGTCGGTGGCCAAGCTGCGGAGCCCCGGCATGTCGATTACCGAACCTCCCGAGGGCAGCGGGACCAGCTGACGAGATGTGGTGGTGTGGCGCCCCCGGCGGTCCTCTGATCGCACGCTGCCGACGGCGAGAAGGTCCTCGCCAAGTAGGGCGTTGATCAGAGTGGACTTTCCGGCGCCCGAAGGGCCGAGAAAAGCCGCGGTGATCGGATGCACAAGAAGATCGCGAACCTCGCCCAGACCATCCTCGGCGAGGGCGCTACTGCCAATCACGTCCACGGCGCCGAGGCGGGCAGCCAACTCGGCCGCCGCGCCCGACGGGGCCAGGTCAAGCTTGGTCAGGACCACGACTGGACGGGCGCCGCTGTCCCAGGCGATGACGAGCTCGCGCTCCACACGCGTCGGGGACAGGCGGTCACCCGGCGCCGCGATCAGCACCACATCGATGTTGGCGGCCAGCACCTGGCGAACGCCGTCAGGGTCGAGGCGCCTGAGCGTTGACCATCGGGGGAGCACCTTATGGACCGCTTCGCCGTCGAGCGCGACCCAGTCGCCTATGGCTAAAGGGCCTGCTGCGAAACAACTTGGGCAGCCGCCTAACACTTCCTCTTCGCGCAGACCGTGGTTCGGCCTGCGGCCGCCCAAGCTGTTTCTTCGCAGGTCCTTACCACCGATCGGTAGCGATCCTTCGCCGGCGGGCGTGGCCAGACGGCACCAGCCGCGTTCGACGCCGACAACGCGGGCGGGAACCAGGCCCTGATCGGCCAAGGGAGCGAAGAGCGCCTGCACGCGTTCGGACCAGCCGACGGGCAGGAGGGGATGGGACGACAGCTCGGGCAACGGGGACTCCACGGAACGAGGCGCTCCCGGTGGTGTCAGCCGGCGGGAGCGCCCTTGGAAAGGGACTGGGGGGCGACCTCAATCGGCCGCCCAGAGGCGCAGGTAATCGTCGACATCAAAATCCCCTCCCTTCTCTCGCTTGCGTGTCCAAGCCACCCCGTTGGGCGTCGCTTCCGACCCTAACCCACGTCCCTGGGTGCCGCCGGGCATTTATGATCGCCCGGTCCATCAGTAGCGGTCAGTGTCGGTCAGTGGCGGTCAGTGGCGGTCAGCCGCCGAGCTGGGCTTGCAGGTCCTCGAGCGAGGATCGCAACTCGGCCACCTCGGCCCGTAGGGCGGCGACCTCGTCAGCCAGGGCGGCAAGGGAGGAACTCGACGAGGCGCGGGGCGAGGTCCAATGCTGCTCGCGGCCAGTTGCGGTATCGACGGCGCCAC
>Ga0302326_10010299_pt1 | contig 20276 bp, 26 predicted proteins | sample Palsa_T0_3_FD_202264 | JGI IMG/M metagenome (GOLD analysis project Ga0302326, IMG submission 202264) | Peat permafrost microbial communities from Stordalen Mire near Abisko, Sweden - Palsa_T0_3 | ecosystem: Environmental > Terrestrial > Soil > Palsa > Peat permafrost | place: Sweden: Abisko...
GCTTGTAGGCGTGGACGCACGCCCCAGAGCCTATCCTATACGGCCAGACAGATCTTCGTGAGCAATGACTCGGGTGCGGTGTGGGCAGGCTGATTCAAGTAGAACTCCAGCGCCGGCGCGCCGGATATCCCGGTGTCACCGTGCCGCAGCCACCAGCGCACGAGCGCGGCGTAAGCCACGGCCAAGCCCGAATAAGGGCCCTGGTGGATGGTGGTTGCATAATCGCCGGCAGGCAGTTCGAAGCCTTGGATTTCTCCCTCGCCGGGTATTGCGCGGGGCACGGTGAAGGCGGCATCGTAGCGGAGATGTTCCGAAGGAGTGACTTCCGGGTCGTCGTAACTAATGCCCAGACCTTGTGTCCAGGGACCGAAGAGTCGGTGCGATCCCACCCAGGCGGCCAGCCGCGCGAAGGTTCGCCCGACATCGCTATAGGGTCCCACGTGCCTGAGCCGGATGACGGTCAGTGGCCCGATGCGCTCCACGCGGGCGGGGGGCTCCGGCAGATCGCCCACGGCGATGGCGGGCGCAAGAAAGCTCCGCTCGGCGCGATAGCGGCTAGGCGACGTGTGAAACGCGGCCTCGAACGCGCGCGTGAAAGATTCATGCGTCTGGTAGCCGGCTTCGAACACGATCTCCAAAATGGACGGGCTGGCGCCGCGGAGCCGTACCGCCGCGCGTTGCAGCCGGAGCCTGCGCACGTGCTCCGCAACGCCCTCGCCGGTGAGCGCCCGAAACACCCTATGGAAGTGACAAGGTGAAAAGCTGGCGAGTTCCGCCAGTTCCGGCAGCGATAGATCGTCGTCCAGGTGCCGCTCGATATGTTGGATCGCCCGTCCAACTCGACTTTGATAATCGTCCCAGGTCGCCTGGCGCACCACCAGATTAGTTTAATGTCTGGCTAACCGGAATGCGCAGAATGGTCCGCAACTTTTCGGGCGCCACGCGGCGCGGATCGGACAGGTAAATTTCGTGGTGCAACCCGTCGAGACGGTAGCCTTGCTCACCGGCGAAGGCTTCCATTTGCCGGATGGTCTCCGGCTCCCGGTCGTAGGATCCGGCATGCAGCATCTGCACGCACCGGTCTTCGGTTAAGGTGGTCAACTCGACATCTCTGAAGAGCGGCTCTTTGCCTTTCGCGGCGAGTTGCTTCCGCGCGGCTTCCAATTCGCGTTTGCGAATGAAATCGGGGGTACGGATCAATAGCCGCCACGACCATGTGTCTTTCGGCTGGGTGATGAACGAAGATCCAGAGTCCACCCACCATAGCCCTTCGAGCTTACATACGCCGAAGTCCCGGCCGGCGAATTTGCTGGCCATTTTAATAGTGAAGGCGACGCTGTAGAGCGCCCCTACGGCCCGTTCGAAAGCGTCTCCGCCAGGCGTTCCGTGGCCTGCGATTCCGAGATAAGCAGCTTTGGCAATGCGCAGGAGGACGGGCTTACGGGGCATCGCGTAATCCGCCTTGTTGACTTGATAAATCGAGCTTCGCGATGGGCGCGAGAGCTGCACTGGTCTTCATGCTCACAGCGTAATGCGCCTGCGCCGGACGTTTCTTGACCGTTTTTGCGATTTTCATGCCGGCGGGCGATTCCCGGCGAGCGCCGCCGACCAGGCCTTCGGCGTGGCGGCAAAAGTGCGGCGAAACATCTCCACGAATGCGCTGGGCTGCAGGTAGCCGATGGCGTAGGCGGCCTGCTTAACCGAACTGCCGGCGGCCAGCAACTCCACAGCCTTCATCAGCCGGGCTTGCCTGCGCCAGGTGGCAAAGTCGGTACCCACCTCGCTGCGAAACGCGCGTTCGATGGTGCGCACGCTGGCTCCGGCGCCGGCGCAGAGCGAGTATAGCGAGGGATTGTGCTCCTGGTTAGCGATCAACGCCCGGGCCACGGCGAGCGCCCGCGGATCTTTGGGCAGCGTGAGGAAGGTGGGAACGGGAGATGCGCCTTCCAGGTGGAAGACGACCAAATCCCGCAGCGCGCAGTGCAGGCGATTGCGAGTGCGGAGCTGTCCGATGCGGACCGCTTCTACGATCAGCTCGCGCAGCAGCGGAGTCACGTGCAGCACGGTGCAGGTGGCGGGCAGTTTGGGAGCCAGACCGCGCCGCAGATAGAGCGTACGCATGGAAACCGCGGCGGGCATGCGAATGCGGTGCATGGTCCTGGCGGGAATCCAGATAACGAATTGGGGAGGTATCAACCAGAAACTCTGGCCCGCGGAAACTTCCATTACGCCGCGCGTAGCGTAGATCACCTGGTCCGCGCCGTGGGCGTGTTCCGGCACGTGGAAAGCGGGCGGATATTCGTAGGCCAGCGTGGAAATGGACGTGCCGGGTTTGGGGTCGTAATATTCGAGGTACCCTTGTCGCATGAAAGATATATTATGGCGCATGGCGGGCTTTACGACAGAGGCCCGGATGGCCCAGACTGGAGTCATGGGCACTATGAGGAGGGTAAGTTGGGTAGCCGCGACGCTAGTGGCGGGCGCGCTTTGGGGAGCAGAAGGGCCGGGGACCTGTGCCGCGGGCGGATACAGCGGGTTGAGTTTTTGGGTGGGCACATGGAGAGTGTCGGACCCCGGTGGAAATGAGCTGGGCACGAGCAAGATCGAACCTGGCCTGGACGGTTGCGAGTTGACCGAGACGTGGGCTGCCGGCAGCAGATTCCGCGGCAGCAACGTGCACGCATATAGCGCCGAAGACAAGCACTGGCATCAAATGAACGTCGATAACCAGGGTCATGTGCACGCGTTCGAGGGCACAGCCGGCGATCGTGGTTTAGAATATTCGGGCGTGAGCAAGAACGAGGCTGGCAGCGATGTGTTGAATCGGATGGACATCGTCAATCAAGGCGGCAATCGTGTGAAGGTATGGTGGCGGAAGTCGACGGATTCCGGGAAAACCTGGACGACCGCCTACGATGCCATTTACAGCCGGATGGATCGCTTAAAATAGGAGGGCATGATGCTGGGGACACAGAAAATCGTAGCTTTTGCGGCGGTCCGCGACCGCGATGCGGCCAGGAAATTCTATCGCGACACGCTGGGCCTGCGGCTGGTGGGCGAGGATCAATTCGCGTTGGTGTTCGACGCCAATGGAACCACGCTGCGGATCTCGCCGGTGCCGGATTGGACGCCGCCGCAGTTCACCGTGCTGGGGTGGGAGGTGAGTGACATTGTGGCGGCGGTGAAAGATCTGACAAGCGCGGGCATCGAGTTCCAGCGCTACCCGTGGATGAAGGGACAGGACGAAATGGGCATCTGGACTTCGCCGAGCGGTCCGGAGGTGGCTGCGGTACACGCGGGCGCGCGGGTGGCATGGTTCAAGGATCCGGACGGCAATGTGCTGAGCGTCTCGCAGATGGGGTAGCCGGAGCCCGTCTCGTGGCCGGTGTGCTATGCTGACCCGGAACGAAGGTCTGACCCGCCTCGATCCAGCGCGTGCATGAGACCGAACGCAGCCATCTCCAAATCCGTTGCCAAAGCCGTCGCAGCATTTGAGGGGAAACGTGTGCTGGTGGCCGGAGATCTGATGCTCGACCGCTATTGGTCGGGCGATGTGGATCGTATTTCGCCCGAGGCGCCCGTGCCCATCGTGCGGAAAGTCAGCGCGTTCGGCGTGCCAGGGGGCGCGGCCAATACCGCTTGCAATGTGGCCGCGTTGGGCGCGCGCGTCAGTCTGTTCGGTGTTACAGGCCAGGACGACGCGGGCGCGGAACTGCGCGGGATGCTAGCCCAGCGAGGCGTCGATTGCGCGCACATATCGATCGCGGCGGGGCGTCCCACCACAGTGAAATTGCGTATTGTGGCGCACGACCAACAGATCGTGCGCATCGACGACGAAGAGACGGCGCCGATCGACCCCGGCCTGGGTGATGAGGTGGTGAAGCGCGCCGCGCGCTTGATGCCGCGCGTGGACGCCGTCCTGGTGTCGGATTACGCCAAGGGCTTTGCGACTGCGGCCGTGGTGGAGGGGATCATCGCGGCGGCGGTACGCCATAGCAAGCCGGTAGTGGTCGATCCGAAAGGCTCCGACTTCGAGCGCTATCGGGGGGCTACGGTCCTGAAGCCGAACCGGAGCGAACTGGCTTTACTAACCGGGCTGCCGGCGCGCCATCACGAAGAGACCATACATGCCGCACGGCAACTGCTGCGCCTGGCGGGGTCGACGGCGATTGTAGTCACCGAGGGAAAGGATGGCATGACGCTGCTACGTCCGGATGCGCCGGAGGAGCACTTTCCGAGCTTCGCGCGCGAAGTCTACGACGTGACAGGCGCCGGAGATACGGCCTTGGCCACGATGGCCGTGGCGCTGGCGGCAGGTGCGGCACTGGGCGACGCGGTCTGGCTGGCGAACCTGGCGGCGGGCCTCGCCGTGGGCGAACCTGGCACCGTGGCCATCTCGCGCGAGAAGCTGGCCAAGGCCATTGCGGGCCTGCGGCGCGGCAGCTCAAAATGACGAAGATCCTCACCAATGACCAGGTGGATGGCTGGGTAGACAAGCTTCGGAGCGCCGGCCGGAAGATCGGATACACTTGCGGCGCCTTCGATCTGTTGCACGCGGGCCACGTGGATTACCTGGCGCGCAGCCGCACCCATTGCGACGCCTTGCTGGTGGCGGTGAATTCCGATTGGTCGATTCGTGAATACAAAGATCCGCATAGGCCCATCTGTTCCGAACTGGAGAGGATGACCGTGGTGGCGGCGCTCGAGTCGGTGAATGCGGTGACGATCTTGAACGACGTACGGCCATTGGCGCAGATTCAGCGGTGGCGGCCCGATCTCTATATCAAGGGTGGGGATTACAGCGGGCGCATGCGGTCGGCGGAGGCGGTGACGGCGTATGGCGGGCAGACCGTCACCATACCGTTCAGCCACCTTGTCAGCACTAGCCAGATTGTTGAGCGTGTGTTGGCCACGGAACGGCTGGCGCCGCCTTCACTGCTGAACAATGCGGCGCCGAAGGGGATTGTTTTTCTGGATCGCGATGGCACGCTGCTGAAAGAGAGTCCGTACCTGAGCGATCCGCGGGAGGCCGAGTTGTTGCCGGGCGTGGGAGAAGGCCTGGCGGAGCTGCAACGGGCGGGTTACCGGCTGGTCATAGTCACTAATCAACAAGGAATGGGACTGGGCTATTTTACCGTGCGCGAATTCATGGCGGTCAATAGTGCGTTGTTCCGTTTGCTCACGCCGTTCGGAGTGACTATTTCGAGGATCTACTACTGCCCGCATTCGGCGGCGGAGGCGTGCGACTGCCGAAAGCCGAGCGCGGGGCTGTTGTTGCGGGCGATTCGCGAATTTGACATGCCCGCCGAGCGCTGCTTTATGGTAGGAGATCGGGACGTCGATGCGATGGCCGGCGCAAGTGCCGGGTGCTCTTCGGTGCTGGTGGGCGCGGGCGGTACCGATAGGCCGTGGCAGCGATTCGCCACTTTTGCGGAGGTGGCTGCTTGGATTTTAAATAGGCCGCCGATGAACGCCGATTAACGCCGATAAGCAATCTGTTTTATCGGCGTTCATCGGCGGCCATTATTGCTGAGGCTTGCCGCAGTCCGGACAGAACTTCGCGGTTCTCGGCATAGCGTGTCCGCACTCGACGCAAAACTTCGTGTCGGCTGACGCTGCGACCAGCGGCGTAGCAGGCGCGGCGCGCTTCATCGCATTCATCATCGTCTGCGCCATAGTGAGGCCGGCGCCCAGTCCCACGCCGACGCCGGCTGCACCGCCTTCGTTGCCCGCCGCAATCGGAATGGCTTGCGCCGCTTCGAATTGCGCGTAACGCCCAAGGTCGCCCACCATGCTCATGCCGATGCGCTGATCCAGAATCTTCTGCAGTTCGTCCGGCAGCGAAAGATTCTCGACGATCAACTGGTTTAGCTCCAGCCCCAGCGCCTTGAAGGCAGGGCCGGCGTGGTCGGCGATCTTCTGCGCCAGCGTCGCCTGGTGCGCCGCCATATCCAGGAACGGCACGTCGCTGTTGGCGAAGGTATCGGTCATGCGCGCGACGATGGTCTCGCGCAGTTGCCCCTCCAGGTCCGCCACGCGGTAGATGTCGCGCGTGCCGCTGACATTGGTGTAGAAAGCACGCGGATCGGCGACGCGGTAGGAGTAGATTCCATATCCGCGCAAACGTACTGCGCCATACTCTTTGTCGCGAATGGTGATAGGCGTGGCCGTACCCCAGCGCTGGTCGATCTGCAGCCGCGTGGAGAAGAAATACACATCCGATTTGAAAGGCGATTCGAAGGCCTTGTCCCAGTTCATCAGGTCGGTGAGCAGCGGCAGATTGCGGGTGTTCAGGGTGTACAAGCCAGGCCGAAACACGTCAGCAATGCGGCCCTCGTTGACAAAAGCAGCCAGCTGCGACTCGCGTACGGTGAGCTGTCCGCCGGTCTCAATTTCCATATCCTGCATCGGATACCGATAGGCCAGCACGCCGTCTTCATCTTCGTTCCATTGGATGACGGCGACAAACTGTTTGCCGAGAAAACTACGCAGGCTCATGCGCACCTCAGTATAATTGTACCTGTCCGCGACCTTATGGCTGGGGTGGAATGGATTGTCGAAGCGCACGGCTGCCCGCCCGACGGGCTGCGGGACTTAGCCGCGTTACGCGCGCTGTTCCTGGCTCTGATCGACGACCTGGGCCTGCATACGGTGGGGGAAATTCTGTGGCATCAATTCCCGGTTACGGGCGGCATAACCGGACTGGCGTTGCTGTCGGAATCACACCTGACGTGCCACACCTTCCCGGAACATGGCTCCGTTTGCCTGAACCTGTTTAGCTGCCGGCCGCGTCCGCGGTGGGATTTCGAAACCGGCTTGCGGGAGTTCCTGGGGGCCGAATACGTTCGCGTCCGCGACGTGGCGCGAGATTATGCCGCGGTAAGGAGCGGCGTATGAGCCAGCCCGCCACGCTGTGCCCAAGCTGCGGCGCCCCGATTCTATTTCACTGGTCGAGCAGCGTACAGACCACCTGCGCGCATTGCAAATCCATCCTGATTCGCACGGACCTGAACCTGGAACGTGTGGGTGTGGTTTCGGATTTGCCACCCGACAGTTCCCCAATTCAGATCGGCACTTCGGGCGTCTACGAAGATCGCGCTTTCACCGTGGCCGGGCGTATCATTTACGACTATGACGAAGGCTCCTGGAACGAGTGGCACGTGATGTTGAACACGGCCGGCAGCGCAACCGGCAGCGCCTGGTTGTCGGATGCGCAATGCCAGTACGCAGTGACGCTCGAAGCGCGGGCCGATCCGCTGCCGGCGCTGGCCGCGGTGCGCCTGGGCGACCGGTTTACCTGGAACAAGACGGCGTTTGCCGTTACGGCCATCACGCAGGCGCGCTATCGCGGCGTAGAAGGCGAACTTCCCTTTCAATATTGGGACAAGCAGGGCGCCACTTTCGTGGACCTACGCACGGCGGGCGGCGATTTTGCGACGCTGGATTATAGCGACTCCGAGCCCACGCTCTACGTGGGGAAGATGGTCGAGTTCGACGCGTTGCGGCTGACGAATCTGCGCGCATTCGAGGGATGGTCATGAGTCCGAGCTTGCCGCCAAGTCCGCCGGGCGAACCTCAGGTTCAATCGCTGACGTGTCCAGGCTGCGGCGCGCCGCTGACCGTGCGCTCCATGGGGCGCGCAGTGTCCATTGTGTGCGATCGCTGTCACTCGATTCTGGATGCCAAGGACCCCCACCTTAGAATCCTGCAGCGCTTCGAAGCCGCCACGGGCGACGAAGTTCCGCTGATCCCGCTGGGCAGCCGGGGCAAGTGGCGCGGTGCGGTTTATGAAACGATCGGCTTCCAGGTGCGCACCATGGAAGTGGAGGGCATCACTTATAGCTGGCGGGAATATCTGCTGTTCAACCCTTACAAGGGGTTCCGCTACCTTACCGAGTACAACGGCCATTGGAATGACTGCAGCGTAGTCACTGCTTTGCCGGAACTGAAGGCAAATCTGGCTGGGGTCATGACCAGCAAGTACCTCGGAAAGACTTACAAGCACTTCCAGACATGCTTGGCAACAACCACCTTCGTGCTCGGAGAATTCCCCTGGCAGGTAGCTGTTAACGACGATGGCGTCACAGTGAGCGACTATGTGGCCCCTCCGTACGTGCTTTCGTCGGAAACAGTAGGTAACGAGACAACCTGGACGCTGGGCGAGTACATACACGGCGCGGATATCTGGAAGGCGTTCGGGCTGGCGGGTTCGGCGCCTACACCGGTGGGCGTATACGAGAATCAGCCTTCCCAGTTGCGGGCATCAGCCGGACAGACCTGGTTCGCGTTCGCGGGCCTGTTTACGGCGATCTTCGTGATTTTCACGTTGAACCAGCTTTTTTCGGGGCAGGAACAGGTGTTTCAGGAGAACTACCGCTTTTCGCCATCGAGCGCCGAAGCCTCCTTTGTCACGCCAGTATTTGAGCTGAAAGGGCGCACTTCGTCCGTCGAAGTCAAGACGGACGCGGATGTCTCCAATCAGTGGATCTACCTGAACTATGCACTGGTCGACGACGACACCGGAAAGGCTTACGACTTCGGACGGGAGGTCAGTTATTACAGCGGGGTCGATTCGGACGGCGCCTGGCAGGAAGGCGGCCAGCACGATCGGGTCGTGCTGCCGTCGCTTCCTCCGGGCCACTACTATCTGCTGATTGAACCGGAGTCGGACGCCAACCTGGGACTCATCGGCTACACCGTGACAGTGACTCGCGATGTGCCCGTGCTGGGAATCTACCTGGCGGCGCTGGCCGCTCTACTGCTGCCTGCCTTGCTGATCTCCTGGCGGACTTACAATTTCGAACAAATGCGTTGGGCGGAAAGCGACCATCCAATGAGAACTTCCCAGAGCGACGAATGATCTGGAACCGGGTTTATCTGATTTACGGAATCGTGGTGGTATTGCTTGCCGGCGCAGGCGCCTACCGCGGCTGGAGTTTCACATCGGTCAACGAGCTCAAGAACGTGCCGAGATCCATCCGGGACAATCCGGGCTCCTATCGTGCGATTTACGCCGGCTATCACCATTACACAGGAGGAAAATGAAATGCCTATCGTGACGTTTCCCAATATTATGAACGCGCTGGTGTTTGCCTTTATCGGCATTCTGATCTTCGTGGTCGCCTTTTACGTTTTGGATAAGCTGACGCCCTACCATCTCTGGAACGAGATTGTGCACCAGCACAATATCGCGCTGGCGATTCTGATCGGCGCGCTTTCGCTGGGCTTGTGTTTGATTATTGCCGCGGCGATTCACTGATATGCCACAGGATCCGCGCCCCACCAGGCACTAAGACTTGTGTCTCTGGTTCTTTTCATATCCATATTCCTGATCTCCGCCTGCGGCCTGATTTACGAATTGGTCGCGGGGACGCTGGCCAGTTACCTGGTCGGCGACAGCGTTTTTCAGTTTTCCACCATCATCGGGTGTTACCTCTTCTCCATGGGAATCGGCAGCGCGCTGTCGCGCTACATTCATCGCGGCCTGGTGCATCGCTTCATCTGGATCGAGCTGATGATCGGGCTGATCGGCGGGTTCTCGTCGGCTTTGTTGTTTCTGGCCTTCGCGTACACCCAGGCCTTCGGCCTGTTGATGTATTTCATAGTCACGGTGATCGGGGTTTTGGTGGGTCTGGAAATTCCCTTACTGATGCGCATTGTGCGCGGGCACTTCGATTTCCGCGACGCCGTGGCGCACGTGCTTACCTTCGACTACATCGGCGCGCTGGCCGCTTCGCTGCTGTTTCCGATCGTGCTGGTGCCGCGCCTGGGCCTGGTGCGGTCGGCCATGCTGTTCGGCATGATCAACGCCGGCGTGGCGTTGTGGAGCACGTATATGTTCGCGGCACAGTTGGGGGCCCGGCGGCTGCTGCGCGGAATGTCGGCGATAGTGCTGGCGATTTTGCTGGGCGGCATGCTGGGGGCGAAGCGAGTCACCGCCTTCGCGGAAGATAACATCTACGCCGATGAAATCATTTTCGCGCGGGACACGCGCTACCAGCACATCGTGCTGACGCGGTTCAAGGACGACCTGCGGCTGTTCCTGAACAGTCACTTGCAATTCAGCTCGCGCGACGAATACCGCTATCACGAATCGCTGGTGCACCCGGGCCTGGCGGCCATTCCTACTCCGCGGCGGGTGCTGGTGTTGGGCGGCGGCGACGGGTTGGCGGTGCGCGAGATACTGAAGTATCCGCAGATCGAGAGCGTGACTCTGGTGGATCTGGATCCGGAAATGACCCGCCTGTTCACGTCCAACCCCATGCTGACCGCGTTGAACCAGCGTAGTTTTCTCTCACCCAAAGTGCATGTCGTGAATGCGGATGCTTTCCCATGGATCGATTCCGACTCCAGCAGTTTCGATTTCATGGTGGCGGACTTTCCGGATCCGACTAACTATGCGCTGGGCAAACTCTATACTACGGCTTTCTATCGCGCCGCGGCCCGGCACCTGAGCGCGCAGGGTTTGCTGGTGGTGCAAAGCACATCGCCGATGTTCGCGCGCGATTCCTTCTGGTGCATCGAAAAGACGCTGCGGCAAGCCGGACTGAAGACGTATCCGTACCATGTGTATGTCCCGTCGTTCGGGGAATGGGGATTCATCATCGCTTCCGCGCGGGATTACAGCATGCCCAGGAGCCTACCGCACGGGCTGCGTTTCCTGAGCGCGGCGACGCTGCCCGCACTGTTCCAATTCCCGCCCGATATGGCGCCCATCCCGATGCCGCCCAATACCTTGAACGACCAGGTGCTGGTGCGCGCGTACGATCGGGATTGGAAGGATATCAGCCATTGACCGGAACCCGGCGCCAATTCCTGAGTTCCGGCTGCGCGGCCCTGGCCGGGATGACCGCCAAGGGCGAGCGGCATGCCGGAACGCTGGCGGGATCGTTTGTGAACGACGCGTTCGTGCGCGGCCACCAGATCCGCGATCGCGCGCCGGTTTCCGCGGCGGTGCGCCACGAGCGTATTCCGCTGGCCATTGTGGGAGGCGGCATCGCCGGCCTGAGCGCCGCGTGGCGTTTGCAGAAGCGCGGCTTCCGCGATTTCGTTCTGTTGGAGATGAACGATGGAGCCGGCGGCAACGCGCGGTCGGGCGAGAACGAAGTCAGCGCCTATCCCTGGGCGGCGCATTATGTGCCGGTGCCCGGACCGAAAGCCGTCTACGTCCGGGAACTGTTCGAGGAGTTGGGAGTGTTGCGCGACGGAGTTTGGAACGAGCGCGCGCTGTGCTTCAGCCCGCAGGAACGTCTGTTTTTGTACGGCAAATGGCAGGAAGGCATTGAGCCGGCTATCGGACTTACACATAAAGATCGCGAACAGTTTCAGCGGCTGGAAGATGCGTTCGGCGCATTGCGCGCGAGCGGCGGCTTCAGTATCCCCATGGAACCCGGCCTGAGCGGCAGCCCGCGGGAACTCGACCGGCTATCGTTCGCGGACTGGCTGCGCCAACACGGGATCGATTCACCTATCGTGCTGTGGTACATGAATTATTGCTGCCGGGACGATTATGGCGCGATGGCCGCCGATACATCCGCATGGGCCGGCGTGCATTACTTCGCGTCGCGCGCGCCGGAGGAGAAAGGTCCCCTCACGTGGCCGGAGGGCAATGGCTGGATCACCGCGCAGTTATTGAAACGGGTGGGATCGTTCGTGCGCACGGGCCAGATGGTGCGGCGGATCGAGCGGCAGGGAAACCGCTATCTGGTGCTGACGGATGGCGCCCGTTACATGACGGACGCCGTGATCTATGCGGCTCCGACGTTTCTGGCGCCGTATTTGATCGAGGGCTTCGGCCGCGTGGAGAAGTTCGAATACTCGCCATGGCTGACGGCGAATCTGACAGTGGATCGTCCGCCGCGCGGAGCCGGCACGCTGGAACGCGCGTGGGACAACGTGGTGGCCCATTCGCCCACGCTGGGCTATGTGGACGCCACCCACCAGACGCTGCGCTCGCAAGTGGATCGCACCGTTTGGACTTTCTACTGGGCGCTGGCCGACGGATCGCCGGCGGCGAGTCGCGCGCTGCTTCTGCGGAAGGATTGGCGTTATTGGAGCGACGCTATTCTGAGCGACCTGGAGCGCGTCCATCCCGATATCCGAAGTTGCGTCTCGCGCATCGACATCATGCGCATGGGGCACGCCATGGCGCGGCCGGTGGTGGGATCGATTTTCGATGTGCAGCGGCGCGAGTTGGCGCGGGGCAAGGGAAGACTGTTGTTTGCGAACTCGGACGTCAGCGGGTTTTCAATTTTCGAAGAGGCGCAATTCCGGGGCGTGGAGGCGGCGGAGAGAATATTGCATCGCTTGGGAGCCGCGGGCGGCTAGGCGGCTTGGCGCGGCTTTACTTGCCGTTCTATAGTTCTGCCGGATCTCCGCTGCGTCATCCGCAGCTCATAGAACGTCTGGAGGTTGACCCAGAGCTCTGGGGTGGTGCCGAAGTAACGCGCCAGCCGCAACGCGGTGTCGGCGGTCACGCCGCGCCTGCCACGAACGATTTCGCTTAGGCGCGTAGTGCCGATGCCGAGTTCCCTTGCCAGGGCGTTGACGCTCATGCCCAGGGGAACCAGGAACTCCTCCTGAATCGTTTCGCCGGGGTGTGGGGGCTTCATTGTCACTGCGTTTCTCCTTTAATGATAGTCCACGATCTCGACGTTGGTGGCATTGCCCTCGTGCCATTCGAAGCAAATCCGATACCAGTCGTTGACCCGGATGCTGTGCTGGCCAACCCGGCTTCCCTTGAGAGCCTCCAAATGCAGGCCTGGACTTTTGAGGTCGTGAAGCCCGCCGGCTGAGTGCAGGAAGGCCAACTTTCGATAAGCGGTGTTTGCAATCGCTTCAAATCTGCGCGACCGGAGGCCGTGGAAAATCTTCTCCGTCTCAGCGTCTTTGAAACCGCTGATCATTTCTGTATCGATGCCACTCTCTCTTCGACATGCTCCAATTGGGCACGCGTCATGAACTCGCGGCCTTCCCCAGAGGGAATCTCTCGTAGATGGCCCACCTCTCTCGAGCGGTCAACACCCCAGCGAACGGAGTCGCCTGCCGGAGGGCGGTCATGTGCTCGCTCTCCTCCACCATCACGTCCAGCGTTTCCGGCAGAGGCCGGCTCAGTATCTCCCGCCACGCATCCCAATACGGCTGCGAGCGGCTCCCCGCGCGAGTCCATCGCTCGATATTCTCCAGAGCGATCGCGATCAGCGTGGGGCCCTCGCGCAGCTTGCCTGCTATCGCGCGATGCAGCGCCAGGCTGCGCTGGTCAATCCGCTGGTGCCCTCGAAGGGGAACGCCCATGTCTTACATTATCCCGCGCCGGCCAGTGCGTAATCGAAATCGTACGAATGCTTTCCATCCGCGATGGCGATCGTCAGCGTGCCGGTCAGCCCCGCCAGTTCCCCGGTCCCGGAGTCCGGCACCACGCTGACGATCAACTGCGGCGCCCCGCGCGTCATGGTGCCGCTATGCTGCAGGACGAATGCGCCGCTGCGGCCGTGCAAGGTGCCGGTGACCTGCTCGATGGCGACATAACCGGCCGATCCTTTGACGCTCGTGCCGGCGGTCAGCATCTGGCCCTTGCTGGAGCCTACCAGGTTGCCGTGAAACTGCTTGTCGATGGACATCCTGCCGACGGCTGGGGCTTCGCCTTCGGCCGGCTGAGGAGTCAGCTTGACTTCAAATGTTCCGCGCGCGTGCATTGTCATTGTCCCCCCACCAAAAATCGCACTGGTACGTCGTAATATTTAATCATGCATCCACTATCGCAGGATTTCCGCTACGCGCTTCGCATGCTGCGCAAGAACCCGGGCATGACTATGGTGATCGTGCTGTCCCTGGCGATCGGAATCGGCGCCAATTCGGCGGTCTTCAGCGTGGTGGATGCGCTGATGCTGCGCCCGTTGCCCTATCCCCAGCCCGAACGCCTGGCGGCCATCTGGCTGCATTCGCCCGGAATCGGCATCTATCGCGACTGGCCGTCGCCGGGCCAGTACATCGACATCCGGAACGAAAACCATTCGTTCGAGGAGATGTCTATTTCGCGGCTGACCAGCTTCACGCTCACCGGACTCGATCAACCCGAGCGCATCGACGGCATGCGCACCTCATCGGGCCTGTTGCACATGCTGGGCGCGCGGCCGCTGCTGGGGCGCGTGCTGCTTCCCGAGGAAGATAGGCCGGGCAAGCCGGCGGTGGCCATCCTCAGTTACAACCTCTGGAAAAGGCTGTTCAGCTCCGATGCGAAGATTGTCGGCCGGCCGATCACACTCGACGGCAGGCAATTCACTGTCGCCGGGGTGCTGCGGCCCGAGTTCCGGCTCAACTCGGAAGTGATGCCGGCGGAGGGTCCCATGGACAAAGTGGATATCTACCTCCCCTTGCCATTGGGCGCGGATGCCGTTCAAAAACGCGGGGACGAGAATTACAACCTGATGGTGAAGCTGAAGCCGGGCGTGACGGTGCGGCAGGCGCAAGCCGACATCGATATCATCGCCAGCCGGATCCGGCAGAAGGACAAGCGTGACCGTACGTTCGGCATGACGGTGACGGGCCTGCTGGACCAGGTGGTGGGCGACGTGCGGCGCGCCATGCTGGTGCTGCTGGGATCGGTGGCGCTTGTATTGCTGAGCGCCTGCGCCAACGTGGCCAATCTGCTGTTGACGCGCGCGGCCGGGCGCGAGAAGGAAGTGGCCATTCGCACGGCCTTGGGAGCCGGATGGCAGCGGCTGGCGCGGCAGTTGTTGACCGAAAGCCTGCTGCTGGCGCTCGCGGGAGGCGCGGCCGGCCTGGCGCTCGCCCAAGCCAGCCTTTATGCCATGCGGGCCATCAATCCCGGCAACATTCCCAGAATCGAGGACATCTCCATTAACGGCCCGGTGCTGCTGTTCACGTTCGGCGTCGCGACATTGGCTGGGCTTTTATTCGGGCTGGCCCCGGTCTGGCGCGCCATCAAGCTGGACTTGAATACGTCGCTGAAGGCGGGCGGACGCAGCGGGCAAACCGATGGCGGTTTGCTGATAGCGCGGCACGGGCTCCGTGGACTCCTGGTGGTTTGCGAACTGGCGTTTTCGCTGATGCTGCTCGTTGGCGCCGGATTGCTGGTCCGCAGCTTTGTGCGGTTGCAGAACGTGCCGCCGGGTTTCGCTGCCGATCATGTGCTTTCGATGCACGTGGCGGCCGGCGGACCCAAGTATCCCGATGGCAAAGCGGTGGTCGAATTCTACCGGGGCATTGGCGACCGGATCAGCCATCTGCCTGGGGTGATCGCGCAAGGCCAGGTTGGAGTGCTGCCTCTGACTGGCGCGGTAAGTTGGGGAGGCATCCATGTGGAGGGCTACGTGCCAGAGCCGGGCCACGAATTGCAAGTAGACCAGCGGGCGGCCAGCGCGGATTATTTTCGGGCCATGAAGATTCCCTTGGTAAAAGGCCGGTATTTCGACGATCACGATACCGGCGACGGACAGCCGGTGGTGATCGTCGACGAACAGTTTGCGCAACGCTTCTGGCCACGGGAGAATCCGATCGGCAAGCATCTCTGGTTCGATCCGAAGAAGCCGATGACGATCGTCGGCGTGGTGGGGATGGTGAAGCAGTATGGCCTGGACAGCGGAAGCAAAATCGTGGCCTACTTTCCGCACCAGCAGTCGACGGATGGTTGGATGTATCTGGTGGCGCGCACTTCGTCGAATCCGGCGGATCTGGCAAACGCCATCGTGCGCGAGATTCACGCCGTGGATCCGGGCGTACCTGTCTTCGACATCCGCACGATGCAGGGGCGGCTGTACGATTCGCTGGCCCGGCAGCGCTTCGCCACCGCCATGCTAGGCGCTTTCGCGGCCTTCGCCCTGCTGCTGGCGGCGGTGGGCGTATACGGCGTGATCTCATACCTGGTCACGCAAAGCACTCACGATATCGGCGTGCGCGTGGCTCTGGGGGCGCAGCCCGGCCACATCCTGGGCCTGGTGGTGCGGCAGGGCATGGCGCTTGCCGTGGTGGGCATCGTGGCGGGCTTGATCGGCGCGGCTGCCTTGACGCGCGTGATGGCCAGCCTGCTGTTCGGAGTCGGCGCCACCGACGCCCTTACGTTCGGGTCCGTGGCGGCGATCCTGGCGGCGGTGGTATGCGCGGCCACGGTAATTCCGGCGCGGCGCGCGACCGGCGTGGATCCCATGGTGGCTTTACGCGACGAGTAGGCGGGACGGGACCCCCGGCCGGCCGTGCTACCATCTCCAAAAGGAGGTTTTTTATGCGCAGGTTTACGACCAGGCTGACTACCAGGCTTTTTTCTTTGGCGCTCTTGACGTTGGCTGTGGGGCTGGTGCAGGCCCAGGCCAAGACGGATTTCAGCGGAACTTGGAAATTGAACGCGGGCAAGAGCGATTTCGGCCCGATGCCGCCACCCGACATTATGACGGAAAAGATCGCGCACCAGGATCCCAGCCTGAAGGCGAGCGTCGCCACCACCGGGGGAATGCAGGGCGACATGACTTACGACGTCGTCTACAGCACGGACGGCAAGGAATGCGTGAACCACGTAGGCGAAAATGAGTTCAAGAGCACGCTGCACTGGGACGGCGACGAGTTGGTCGTCGAAACCAAGGGGACGTTCAGCGGGAACGAATTCACCTCCAAGGACCGGTGGACCCTTTCCACCGATGGAAAGACTCTGAGTATCGCGCGGCACCTTTCGAGCGCGATGGGCGAAGCCGATATGAAGACGGTGTTTGAGAAGCAATAGGAGCGTTATTGTGCGTAACTCCACATTGAGACTTTTTTCTTTAGGGCTCGCGACCCTGGCGCTTGGACTGGTCCAGGCCCAGGCGAAGTCCGACTTCAGCGGCACATGGAAAATCAATGCGAGCAAGACCGATTTCGGCCCCATGCCGCCGCCCGACACCATGACCCAGAAGATCGTGCACGAAGATCCCAGCCTGAAGGTCAGCGTCGTCCAGACCGGAGGCAGTGGAGACATGAACTACGACATGGTCTACTCCACCGATGGCAAGGAGCAGGTGAATCACATGGGCGACAATGAGTTCAGAACGACCCTCAAATGGGAGGGTGACGATCTGGTCGGCGACACCAAAGGAGCCTTTGAAGGAAACGAGTTCACCGCCAAAGACCGCTGGTCGCTCTCCGATGGCGGAAAGACCATGACTCTGCAGCGGCACATAGCCACCGGCGGGGGCGATTTCGACATGAAGCTGGTATTCGACAAGCAATAGAAAATATGCGCAGCCATACCTTACGCACGGCACGAATGTGCGCCACGGCGCTTTTGGCCACCACGTTCGGGCTGCTTCAGGCGCAGGCCAAACCCAACTTCAGCGGCGCCTGGAAATTGAATACGGCCAAGAGCGATTTCGGAGCCATGCCGGCGCCCGACAGCCGCACCGACAATATTACTCACGAAGACCCCGACCTGAAGGACGCCTACACCCAGAGCGGCCAAATGGGCGAGATTACCGCGGAATTGAAGTACTCGACGGATGGCAAGGAGACCACTAACAGCGTCCGCGGCAACGAGATCAAGAGCACTGCCAAATGGGATGGCGATGAACTGGCGATCGCCGGCAAGGCATCGTTCAACGGCGCGGAAGTGACGCTAAACGATCGCTGGACGCTTTCGGCGGACGGCAAGACGCTTACCATCCAGCGGCACGTGAATAGCCCCATGGGCGAGACGAATCAGAAGATCGTATTGGAGAAGCAGTAGTTGTCATGGTTCCTGGCTACCTCGCAAAACGAATCGTGTTTCCTTTGATTATGGCCTGCGGATTGGCGCACAGCCAGACTAAACCGGACTTGAACGGCGTCTGGAAGATGGACCCGGCCAGAAGCGATTTCGGCTCGGGACCGGTGTCCGTCAGCCGGCTGGACAAAATCGGACTCGACGGTGTGGATCTGAAGGACACCATCACCCAGAAGCTCCAGCGCGGCGGCGAGAGCACCTACGACATGCTCTACACCATCGACGGCAAGGAGTGCACCAACCATGTGCGCGGCAATCTGGTGAAGAGCACCGCACGTTGGGAAGGCGTTGAGCTGGTGATCGACAGCAAGGTTTTTGCCTTGCGCGAGGCGGATATCCAAGATCGCTGGTCGGTTTCCGCGGACGGCAAGACCATCACGCTGCGGCGGCACATGACGGGCGCCGTGACGGCGGAACAGACGCTCATGCTCGACCGGCAGTAGACCAGTGGGGTTTACAACGCCTGGCCTCGCCGCCAGCGGTCTTCGAACAGGCCGGTCATCGCCTCGCCCATGCCCTCGTGATCGAAGACCACGGCGGTCCAGCTTGGCCTGGTGATGACGGGGTCGAGCAAGGCGATCATGCCCTGGCGCCCGTCGAATACGGCCAACTTCATGGGTAGAGAATCTACTTGCCGCACCTGGACGCCGGTGGCGGCATAGTCCTGCAGCCTTTGGCGGTGCGCGTCGTCCAGGGTGCCGGCTTCCAGCAGCAGCCGGCAGGTGACGCCGGAAAGACGCGCCTGCTTGACCAATCTCTCGTCCAGCGGATCGACTGCGTAGGGCGGACGGGAAAACTCCGCGTAATCCGCGCGCACTTCCGACAGCATCCGGCGATACTCGGCGGCGGTCTGGGCAGGATCGCTGACAATGCGCAGGAAATCCAGAGTGCCGCGGCCTCCCTGGCCCTCGGAATAGACCGACTTCAGGTCGTCGATCAGCGCCACGCTTAGCCGGCTGTGATCGGTCAGTTCCTGTTCGGCGACCTGCCGCTTGCGGGCCATGTAGGCAGGCAGGGCCAGGTTGGGTTCCACCGCCGAGAACAACTTGGTACGCTCCTGCACCACCTGCGCGAAGCCCTTCTCTACCAAGCTGTCGAGCACTTCGTAGATTTTTTGGCGGGGTACGTGCGCGCGCGCCGCCAACTCCAGCGCTTTGAATCGGGGATGGCCCAGCAGAACCAGGTATGAGCGCGATTCGTAAGCATTCAGCCCAAGCTGTTGAAGCCGCTTCCAAAAGCGTTGGAACTCTCCTTCAACCCAGTTTTCGGTCATAGTCCCTAACAATAGCAAAACCCAACTAAAGAAATCTGTTACTCGATTTCAGGCGCAATCGCGGATGGCCCAGCCGCCATCACCGAAAAGACCGATAAAGACCGAAAAGACCGAAAAGACGGAGAAAACTCACATTGAAATGGAGTGTAAAATGGGTTACGCTGGCGCCATGGGATTGACTTAGTACTATCGGGCCACCTAAAATGAAGCCTAGTACCCCAGTTTATGCCTGAAAATAATGGCACCCAGGAAGCGGCTCCCGTAGCGGAGCCGGTTGAGGCAGCGAAGATTCGCATCGTAGTAGCGGACGATCACCCCATATTCCGCGACGGCTTGTGCCGATTGCTGGCGTTGGAGGCGGATTTCGAAGTCGTAGCGCAGGCCCAGGATGGCCGGCAAGTGTTGGACGTGTTGCAACAGTATGAGCCCGATATCCTGCTGCTGGACCTTAAGATGCCCGGCATGGACGGTCTGGGCACGCTGCAGAAGCTGCAGAACAGCAAGCACAAGACGCGGGTCATCGTGCTGACTGCGTCGGAGGACAAGAACGAGTTCGTGCAGGCCATGAAGTTGGGCACTTCCGGCATCGTTTTAAAGCAGAGCGCCACGGACCTGCTGATCAAGAGCATCCGCAAAGTAAATGCCGGCGAGATATGGCTGGATTCGCACACTACCGCTGCGGTGATGCGCCAGTTCGCCACCGGCGCCGACGAAGCACCGGCCGTCGGGGCTCCTGTTTCCAGCAGCCGTGAGCGCGAGCGGTCCCTGCTGAGCGCAAGAGAGCGCGAGATCGTGGCATTGGTGGCGCAGGGTTTCAAGAACAAGGAAATGGCCGAGAAGATGTTCATCAGCGAGCAGACCGTGAAAAATCACCTGCACAACATCTTCGATAAACTGGGCGTTTCCGACCGGCTGGAACTCGCCTTGTACGCCATACACAACAATCTGCACATGGGCAAGTAGCTCTGGGTTGTTGGGTGCGCCATTTGTGTGTGCGCGTCGATTATGCCAAACCCATCAAGGTCTATGGCACGCCGCGCGAAGGCAGCAACGGTACTCGCCCGGCGAAGCGATCAGTATCGAGGTGGTCCCAGTCAGCGGCAATCCCGGCCCGTCGAGGATCTGCACTTCCCATGTCGGGCGGCAGAATCTTACGCTCCGCATGTCCATGCGCCGGTTCATCCGTCTGACGAACGGGTTTAGCAAAAAGTTTGAGAACCACCGTGCGGCCATTGCCCTGCACTTCGCCTATTACAA
>Ga0302326_10010301_pt1 | contig 20276 bp, 23 predicted proteins | sample Palsa_T0_3_FD_202264 | JGI IMG/M metagenome (GOLD analysis project Ga0302326, IMG submission 202264) | Peat permafrost microbial communities from Stordalen Mire near Abisko, Sweden - Palsa_T0_3 | ecosystem: Environmental > Terrestrial > Soil > Palsa > Peat permafrost | place: Sweden: Abisko...
CAGCTTCATCACCTATGTCGAGACCGGGCTCGGCCCGCGGGCCGGCGTCGTCGTGTCGCTCCTGGTGGCGACCGGATACACCGTCGCCATCGCCGGCGTGTTCACGATGTCGGGCGGCATGGTGTCGCTGACCCTTGCCCACTACATGTCATGGCACCTTCCCTGGGAGCCGCTGACACTCGTGCTGACGATCGGAGCGATCTGGCTGACGTTGCACGGCGTCAAGCTCTCGACCACCGCGGTCGGGTTGGCGGTGCTGGTCCAGGTCGGCGTCATGCTCGTCGTCTGCGCGATCGTCCTGGTCGACCGGCGTGCTCACCTCTCGAGCGTCCCGTTCTCGTGGTCGCACCTCGCCGGAGGCCTGGGTGGGCTGTCCGCGGGCTTCCCGCTCGCCCTGTACATGTTCATCGGATGGGAGAACGGCCCCGCGCTCGCCGAGGACAGCCGAGACCCACAGCGAACCGTACCGCGGGCCTTGTACCTGTCGATCGCGATCGGGGCCTTCCTGTTCGTGTTCTTCGCCTACGCGACGATCACCGGCTTCCATGACGACGTTTCGTCGATCGGTCGCTCATCTGTTCCGTTTCTGACGGTGGCCGATCGGTATCTCGGCGGCGCGGCCATCGTTGCCTGGCTCGCCGGGATCATCTCCGTGCTCGCAACCCTGATCTCCGGGGCGAACTCGCAGGCGCGAATGCTGTTCGACGGCGGTCGGTCGGGCCTGCTCCCGGGTTGGTTCGGCCGCGTCCGGCCGCCCGGCGACACGCCGAGAAACGCACTGCTGGCGATGGGCGGCGTTGGGCTCAGCATCATCGCTGCCTGGTGGGCGATCCACCTGCTCGGCATCGACCGGGGGTCGACGAACCCGGTCGGGCTCTACGCGGAATGCTCGACGATGGGGACGATCGTGATCCTGTTTGTCTATCTGCTGACGACGGTCGCGCTCCCCGTGTTCATGTGGCGCCGTCATCGAGACGCGTTCTCAGCCGTCCGCCACATCGTGCTCCCGCTGCTCGGCGCCCTCACCCTCGTGGTCCCATTCGTCGAACTCTGCAAGCCCGGACAGCCGGCGCCCTACGGCGAGTTCCCGTACATCGCGATGGCGGTCGTGGTCGTCGCCGCTGCCATCGCAGGCATCACCGTGCACCGGCGTCCGGCCACCGGTGCCGGCGAAGGAACGACTCACGCAGCGCCATAATGGACGGACTGAACGCCGGGCGCAGCTGTTCCTGACGCTCGCCGAGATTTAGAATCCACCGCGTGGCGGAACCGTGGACCAAACAGATCATCTCCGCATCCTGATCGCCAACGAGCGCAAGGACCGCCTTGAGCTCGTCGTCCCGATCGTGGTCGCACTCGGCCACGAAGTCATCGCGCGCGAGGTCGAAGTCGAAGACGTCGGCGCCGTCACCGCCCGCGAACGCCCCGACGTCGCGCTGGTCGGACTCGGCTCCAGCTCCGAACACGCCCTCGGACTGATCGACCGGATCGTCCGCGAAGCGTCCTGCCCGGTCATCGCGCTCCTGCACTCACCGGACCCCGAGTTCGTCAAAGAAGCATCCAAGCGCGGCGTGTTCGCCCAAATCTCCGACACCGACATCGACGACTGGCAAAGCTCAATCGACATCGTGCTCCGCCGCTTCGCCGAATACCACGACCTCGAGGGCGCATTCGGACGACGGGCATTGACCGAACGCGCCAAAGGGATCCTGATGGAACGCCACTCGATCGACGAAGACAGCGCCTTCGAGATGCTCCGCGAACGATCGCGAATCGACAACCGGAAGCTGATCGACCTCGCCGCCGCCGTCGTCGACGGCCACCGCCTGCTCCCCAAATACGTCGACCCGGCCTCGGAACCCTGAACGATCCGGGTCTCGCCGACCATCGGCCGTCAGCTGCTCAAACCGACCTATCCATGGTCATCGCGATCAAAACCGCGGTAGATGTCGGCGGCAGCTCGATGAAAGCCGTCCGGCAGATCGGCGGCGCTCAACGCGCGTGCGATCTCCTCCATCTCGCCGACCCAACGCCAGCCCTTGCGCTCGCCCGAGCGCTGGGCCCGCTGCCACTGCTCCGCGAGCCCGGGCTGGGACTCCGCCCACTCCTCGAGCACGACGTCCTCAATGCCCGCGCGGGCGGCGTACTCGCGCATGGCGAGGAGCAGCGCCGCCGAGCCCTTCGTCCACCCGGCGTAAGCCAGCTTGACCGCTGAGGCATCGCCGACCCGCTCCCCGATGGCGCGCGCGTCGACCACCGTCGGCGCGAACAGGGCGGCGACCTCGGCCGCTTCGGGACCGGATAGATAGAGCCGGGTGGTGCCCTCGCGCTCGGGCGGCGCGCCGATGATGCCGCCGTCGACATACCGCCCACCGCGCGCCTGGACGGACTCGGCGATCACGCGGGTCGTCGACGGGGCAATCGCGTTGGCATCGACGAACAGCCCGGCGAATTCCCCGATCGATGCGGCCACCTCGGCGGCAGCCGCCGGGGGAGCGACGCTGAGCACGATGTGGCTGGCGGCGGCAAGCGCGATCGCCTCGCCGGCATCCTGCAGGCCCGCATGCGTCGCCCGTTCGGCGGTCGCGGCGCTCCGTCCCGGCGAGCTCCACAGGACCCGGTGACCCGCGCGCACGAGCTGCGCGCCGATCGCCGCCCCCATCTCACCCGGATGCAGCAGCCCGACGGTGATCGGGGCCGTGGTGCTCACCGTGATCGCCCCGCGGAGAGTCGGCGTGGTTCTCCGAACATGCACCTAGGGTAGGAGCCGCAACACCGGCACACCTCCTGCTGTGCGCGGTCAGCCGGCGGTGAACGATTGGAACATGACGTGCAGACCGACGTAGCCGCACTCGCGGTGGTTGAACGCTCCGGGGACCGTCGCAAGGATCTCGAACCCGAGCTCTTGCCAGAGATGGACGGCTGCGTGGTTGGTCTCGACCACCGCGTTGAACTGCATCCCGAGGTAGCCAGACGCGCGCGCCCATGACACGACGTGCAGCCCGAGCCCACGGCCGGTGCCGCGGCCTTGATGCTCGGGATCAACCATGAAGCTCGCGGTCGCGATATGGGAGCCGCGACCTGGCCGGTTCGGTCCCATCGTCGCCGACCCGAGAATCCGTTCGTCGCTGACGGCGACGACCGTCCTCCCGGGCGGTTCGGCCATCCACAGCGCTTGGGCCTCCGCCGAGGACAGGTCCTCCGGATAGGCGTAGGTGGTTCCGGCACGCACGATCGCCGCAAAGAACGGACCGATCCTTGGCCAGTCCTCGTCGGTGGCATCGCGGACAATCACCAGTTCATCTTAAGTCCGGCCACCAGTCCGATCGAGCTCGGTGCCGGGGTCGTCGTCTCGATACCGGCTACGATCGTTGAGATTTTGTCAACGAACTGTTCAGATATGACCTTCCGGCGCTCGATCGAGCACGTGATCGCATGAGCTCGAACGGCGATCGGCACGAACGCTCACCGAGCCGCCGTCGCGCAACCCGGACCGCACGGATCGGGCGGGTGGCCGTCGGAGGCGCGGTTCGCTGGACGGGCGATCGGCTGGACACGCGCGGGACCCCGGACGAGCGGCAGCGGCGACGCGGGGACCGCATCGTCGCCACGATCGACTCGCTCGTCGATCAGCTCGCGGTGATGCGCGGAGCCGCGATGAAGGCCGGCCAGGTCCTCTCGACGATCGAGTTCCCCGGCCTCGACGAGGACCAGTCGGCCCACCTGCAGGCTCGCCTGAGCTCGCTGCGCGACGACGTTCCCGCCGTCGACTGGAAGCAGATGCGTGCCGTGCTCGCCCGAGAATGGGGAGAGCGGCCCGAGCGTGTCCTCGCCGCGATCGACACCAACCCCGCGGCCGCCGCCAGCATCGGGCAGGTCTACCGCGGCCGGACACACGACGGGCGCGAGGTGGCGATCAAGGTGCAGTATCCGGCGATCGCCGAGTCGGTCGAGGCGGACATGCGCAATCTGCTCCTGCTGTCGCCGCTGCTAAGTCAGCTGATGGCCGGCCTGGAGGTCAAGCAGGTGCTCGCCGAGCTCCGCGAGAGAATCGTCGAGGAGTGCGACTACGAGCTCGAGGCGAGCAACCACCGTCGGATCGAGCGTTACTGGCGCGGCCACCCGTTCGTCCTCGTGCCGGCTGTCGACACCGAGCTCAGTCGGCGGCGAGTGCTGGTGACCGACTGGGTTGAGGGGATGAGCTTCGACGAGGTCTCCGCGCAGCCGGACTTGGTCCGCGATCGGTACGCGGAGATCCTGTACCGGTTCTTCTACGGCACCGCGACCGACCTCGGGCTGGGCCTCGGAGACCCGCATCCCGGTAACTACCTGCTCACCGCAGACGGCCGTGTCGCGTTCTTCGATTTCGGGATGATGCGGCGGCTCCCGACCGACTATCTGACACGCGAAGCGCGGATCGCGCGTGGTGTCCGCGAGCGAGACGCCGGCGCCGTCACCGGCGGGATGCACGAGCTCGGGTATCTGCCCGGCGCGGCCGGCGACTGGAATGCCGAGCTGCTGCTCGAGTACATGCAGGGAGTGTCCTGGTGGCTGATCGGCGACGAGTCGGTGCGGCTGGCGCCCGAGGATCTCTGGCGCGGCACCGAGCTGCTGCGCAACGAGGCCGGTCGCGAACACGTCGCACAGCTGCGACGGATGAGTTTTCCACCCGAGGCGCTGTTGCTGCGCCGGATGGAGGGACTGTTGTTCCAGACGGCGGCGATGCTGCGCGCGAGTGCTCCCTGGGGCCAACTCATGCGTGAGTTGACCGAGGGTGGCGAGCCCGTCGGCGAGCTCGGGGCCGAGCATGCCAAGTGGATCGCTCACCGCTATGGCTAGCGCGATCGTCGACACGCTCCTGGATCGCACCGTCGTCGGCGGGTACACGAACGTCGGCTACCGTATCCGCAGCCGTGGATGGAGCGCGTCCGCGCTGCCGCGGATGGACGGCAAGGTGGTCGCCGTCACCGGTGCGAGCTCCGGAATCGGACTGGCGGCCGCCGAAGGGTACGCTCGGCTCGGCGCGACCGTCTGGGTGATCGTCCGCGACCGAGCGCGAGGCGAGCGGGCGAGCGCGGAGATCGCCGCCCGGTCTGGCAACGACGACATCCACGTGGGCGTCTGTGACCTGAGCCGGCTCGCCTCGATTCGCAGCTTCGCCGCGCGCTTTCCGAGCCGCGCCTCGCGTCTGGATGTGCTCGTCAACAACGCGGGAGCCATGACCCCAACACGCGAGCTGTCGGCCGATGGAATCGAGCGGACGCTCGCCACCAACGTGATCGGCCCATTCGCACTCACCGGCCGGCTGATCGGGCTGCTGCGGCGCGGCGCGCCCGCACGGATCATCAACGTCTCCTCCGGTGGGATGTACACACAGCGGCTCAGGGCCGACGACCTGCAGAGCGCGCACGGGCGCTTCGACGGAGCAGCGGTGTACGCACGCAGCAAGCGTGCCCAGGTGATCCTCACCGAGCTCTGGGCCCAACGGCTCGCGGGCAGCGGCGTGACCGTGCACGCGATGCACCCCGGATGGGTTGACACACCAGGCGTCCGTGATTCGCTGCCCCGCTTCTACCGAGCGACCCGGCCGCTGCTGCGGACGCCCGCCGAAGGCGCCGACACGATCGTCTGGCTGGGCGCCGCGGCCGAGCCGGCGTTGCGCTCGGGGCTGTTCTGGCACGATCGCCGACCGCGCCCCGTCCACCTGCTCCCGCGAACCCGAGAGACTCCCGCCGAGCGCGCGAGTTTGTGGGCGCAGTGCATCGAGCTGAGTGGCTGGCATGATGACGCCGTGCCCCCGATCGACGGCTCGAGCTGAACGGCGCGCCGCGGGATCAGCGGCAGGGTGCTCGCGACCCCGATCCCTGTAGGTTGGCCCGGTGTCAGCCCGATGGGCACGCGTCTGGTTTGGCGCGACCGCAGGATGCGTAGCCGCCGGCGTCGTGATCAGCGCCGTGACCGCGGCCAATAACGCCGAGGGCCACTTTCATCCCGCGGCCGCTCGACTGTTCAACACGCTCGCGTTCTTCACGATCCAGTCGAACCTGCTCGTCGGCGTCGCGGCGCTACTGCTGGCGATCCGGCTCGAGCGCTCGTCGCTGTGGTTCTCGGTCGTGCGGCTCTCCGGACTGACCGCGATCACGGTCACGGGGATCGTGTTCCATGCCGTACTCGCACAGACGCTCGATCTCAAGAACTGGGCTGTCGCGGGCAACGAACTCGTGCATACCGTGGTTCCGGTGATGGCCGTCGTGGGCTGGCTGATCCTCGGTCCACGCGGCCTCGTCTCGAAACGAGTCGCCTGGCTGTCGCTGATCTTCCCGGTCTGTTGGCTCGCGTTCACGTTGATTCGCGGCGCGATCGCGCACTGGTATCCGTATCCATTCATCGATGTCACCCAGCTTGGCTATGGCGGCGCGGCCGTCAACTGCATCTGGGTGGCGCTGCTGATGCTCGGTCTGGCGGCCGGGGCGACGGTGCTCGACGCCCGACTCAGACTCACGCGGCCTCCCATACGAACCCGTCCGGGTCGGTGAACGGGCCGGCACCACTGCCGATCACGATCCGGTGTGATCCGCTCCCGTCCGGCGGGACGCCGGCGTCCTTGGCCAGTGCACGGCCTCCGTACAGCGCCAACTTGAATTGGGCCGACGGGGACTCGAATTCGACGTACTTGCGAGGAAAGCTCTTCGCCACCGCGAGGCCGTGGTCAACGTAGAACCGCTTGCTCGCGGCGATGTCCGTGACTCCCAACAAGAGGACGATGTCGTCGATCTGCCGGGTGGCTGGGCCGGTGTCCTGCTTGGCCGACGTCGCCATCTTCCAGATCGTCCCGTCGGGGGCACGGACGACGCCGCCGTACCCCCAGAACCCCTTCTTGGCGGGCTTGAGCGACGTCGCGCCGGCGTCGAGGGCGGCGTCGATGAGTCCGTCGACCGTGGCCGGTCCAGAAACCACGAGCGACAGCGTGAACCCACGAAAGCCGGTCGTCGGCGCCTCCGAGGCGCGGAGGCCGAGACGACCGTCCAGACCGAACGCTGTGTAGAACGTCTGGGCGACCGTGGGGTCGGGTACTTCGAGGGTGATGGATTCGATCGAGGTCATGGCTCAGCGCACCTCGTTGATCCTGATCAGGTTGCCCGCGGGATCGCGGAAGGCACAGTCGCGAACCCCGTAGGGCTGCTCGGTCGGCTCGGCGGCCGGGGGATGCAAGACGATCGACGTGCCGGGCTGGTCGGCGGGGCCGACGGTGATCCAGTGCAAGCCGCCGTATTCGACGTCATTGCGGACCTCGAACCCGAGCGTGTCGCGGTAAAACAAAAGCGATGCGTCGGGGTCGTCGTGCGGAAGGAATGTGGCGTAAATGGTGATGTCCATGGCGGCGATGCTAAGCGCGGCTCAGGACCGGCGCTTCTCGATTCCTGACCGGTTTTGGTCACTTGTTTTCACGCATTGGGACGCCAACAAATGCGCGTGCAATCTCAGGGCTTTCTGGAAGACCCTTCAGGGCTTTTCAACTCAAGCCTCGAAGGCAACACCGGGCGCGCAATCGATTTCCACGAGAGCGAACCGATCGATGACAACGCCTTGCAGGCGCTCATTCGCGCCGCCGTGGATCTGAACGAGTTATCGCCGGTCCGCCGGCGGTGATTCCGGCGATGTCGAGCTTGGCGACGAGTTCGGGGTCGTTGAACACGTCGATCGCGACCGCATGGTCGTCGATGACCGTGAACGCCAACACCGCGAACGGCCGCTCGCCGTCGAATGCGACCACGCCGGCGGTCCCGTTGACCAGGGCCGCGCGAACGTACGGAGCAAAACGCCGGGCCGTCATCGCCCCTTCGGCGACGCGCTCGGCGCCATGCAGCTCAACCGGGTCGCCGTCGCGCTGGTGGGCGCGGAGCACGACGTCCGGGTCGAGCACCGCCACCAGCGCCGCAAGGTCGCCCTCGCGGGCGGCGGCGAAATAGGCGTCGACGACCGCCCGCTGGCGGGCCAGATCCGGGTCCGGCGGCGGCGCCGCGTCACGCACGCGACGGCGAGCGCGGCTCGCCAGCTGGCGGGTCGCCTGCGGTGACCGGTCGACCATCGCGGCGATCTCGTCAAACGGCACCGCGAACATGTCGTGCAGTACGAACGCAAGCCGCTCGGCCGGCCCGAGGGTGCCGAGCACGACCTGGAGCGCGATCCCGACCGAGTCCGCCAGCAACGCTTCGTGCTCGGGGTCGGTTCCGGCCACCGGGCTGTCGATAATCGGCTCCGGCCAGAGCCCGTCGAGCGGCTGCTCGGCACGGGTCCGGCGAGATCGCAGCAGGTTCAGACAGATCCGGGCGACCACCGTGGTCAGCCACGGCTCGAGGCTGTCAATCTGTTCGGCGCCGGTCCGGTGCAGCCGCAGCCACGCCTCCTGTAGAACGTCGTCGGCCTCGGTCAGCGAGCCCAGGATCCGGTAGGCGACCGCGCGCAACTGGGGCCGCTGGTGGTCGAACGCTTCGGCCAGTTCGAGTTCGTTCATCGCTGTCACATCGTCCGGGTGTCACGGGTCATACAGAACAGACCCCCGAACCTCAACCAATGTGACAGGAGGTACCCGATGGCACGCATCCAGGGAGTTCCGAAAAGCCAGGCCGGCCCGATGGTCAGGCTCGTGTACGCGTTTGGACCGAAGATGATGAAGAAGCTGAGCGGCCGCGAGCCGCAGCTCGGCAGCGGCCTTGAACCGATCGAGATCTGGGCTTACCAGCCGAAGATGCTGACCGGCATGGGCAAGTTCAACCAGGCGATCCGCAAGGGGAAGTCGGTCGACGAGCGACTCAAGAACCTGATCGAGCTGAAGGGCGCGCAGATGATCGGATGCGAGTACTGCGTCGACCTTGGCTCGCAGATCTGCCGCCACTCCGGACTCTCAGATGATGAGCTGCTGGCCCTGCCCCGCTATCGCCAGAGCGACCTGTTCACCGAACGCGAGAAGCTGGCGCTCGACTACGCGGTCGGCGTGATGCGAACCCCGGTCGAGGTCTCGGATGAGCTGTTCGCCCGGTGCAAGGAGCACTTCAGCAACGAGCAATTGGTCGAGATCACCGCCCTGCTCACGGTCGTCAACCTCGACCGCTTCAACGCCGCCTTCGGTATCGGCGCGGCCGGGTTCAGCGACGGGATGGTCTGCGTACCGCCCGACCGTCCCGCCACCAACCCCGCGATCGCGGGCGTCGCCTCAGGGCCGGCCTGACCGTCACCGGAGCGCCACGAAGCGATCGAGCACCGCATCTCCCCACGCACTGGCACGAGCGACCTCGGCCGAGTCCAGCGCCCCCTCGGGCATCTCGTCGGCGATCACGTCCGCGAGCTCACGGTTGATCTCGACGTGAAATTGCAATCCGTAGACGTTGCGTTTGACGCGAAACGCCTGCTCGGTGCCGGGGCCGCTCGTCGCCAATCGCACCGCATCCGGCGGCAGCGTGTAGCTATGGCGATGCCAGTGCAGAACCGTGAGCTCGCGCTCGGATGAGCCGAGGACAGGATCTGCGCGCCCGGCGGCCGTGAGCGCCGCCGAGCCCATGCCGACCTCGAGCACGCCGTCGGTGACCACGCCACCGCCCAACGCGACCGCGAGCAGCTGGGATCCGAAACAGACACCCAGGACCGGCAGCCCGAGCGCAACGGCCTCGCCGATCAGCTGCCGCTCGGCGACGAGATGCTCACAATCCTGATCATCGGCTGATCCGCCAGGCGCGCCGAGCACGGCCAATCCCGAGAGGTCCGCCCCCCGCGGCAGCGGTTCACCCGCAAACGGCCGCACGCTGATCCACGGCCGCCTGGCCCGGCGCAGCGCGCGGCCGAGGTTGCCTTCGCCGTCGTAGGAGACGTGCTGAACGATCGCCCACATCGTCTGATCAGCGTGCGCCGGCGATATATCCGTCGAGCCACGGCGTCCGGTAGCCGTCACGCCAGAGGATCGGGAAGAACGCCTCGTCGAGATCGGTCTCGCCAGGCCGCCGGTAGCGCGAGTAGACCGGATGCGCGGCCGCCGAACCCCAACGGGTTTCGGACGAGATCATGTGGCTGATGATCGAGCGGCGATGGGCGTCGGCGCGCTCGTTGACTGGGCTGCCGTGGAAGGTCCAGCCGTCGTGGAAGGCGGCGCCGCCGGCCGGCACCTCGATCGGCACGAGGTCAAGCTCGGCAGCGGCGGGCATCGCCTCGCGCACATGTCCGAGCCAATCATCGGGCGCGTGGAAGGTTCCGCCGAGCGGTGCGTGCGGCCAGTGATGCGAGCCGGCGACGTAGTAGATCGTGCCGCCGTCGGCGGTCGTGTCGTCGAGCGCGATCCAGCACGTGGTCATGTTTGGCGGGTCGAGCCACTCCAGGTACGCGGCATCCTGATGGCAGAGCAGCGCCTTCCCCGACGGGGGCTTCCAGATCGCGTTGTCCTGCGCGACCCGGGCGCCCGGCAGGCCCGCCAGCGCGCTCGCCCAGCGCCCGACGCGTTCGGCGAGCGTCACGGCCGCCAGCGCCCGATCAGCCTTCCAGACGTTGCACATCTGCCGCGTGAGCTCAGGCGCGGTGACCCCGGGTGTGTAGTTGACCTCGTCGGGCGCCAGCCCGGTCTCCCACTCGTGTTCGAACACCGCCGCGAACCGGTCGCGGACGTCGTCCAGCGCGTCCGTATCGAGGAACCGCTCGACGATCAGGAAGCCGTCGCGTCGGTATTGGTCGATCTGCGCGGCCGTCGGCTCGGTCATCGTCAGAACGCTAGTCGCGCCGCGGCAGCAGCGATCGCGGCCGCCGCGTCGACACCCAGCCGCAGCGTGATCTGCTCCGCCGGCTCCGAGCTGGCGAGCGCGTGGGCCTCGCCGGCCCAGAGGTTGATCAGGTCCGGGTCGCCGGCGGCCCGGCCGGCCGCCCGCACCGGCGCGGTCAGGTGGTGCACCTCGGGGTAGGCGCGCGGCGCGGCGTCGCCGTGCTCGACGTGCCAGCGGTTGACGATCCCGCGCGCGGTCCGGCCGCTGAACGCTCGGGTCAGCACCGTCGGCGCCGACCCGGCGGTCGCGTCGCGCTGGGCATCCGAGGTCCCGGCCTCCGGGCTGCGCAGATACGCGCTGCCGAGCTGACCGGCGGTCGCGCCCGCCGCCAGCACCGCCGCGAGCGCGGGCCCCGTCATGATCGCTCCGGCGCCGACCAGCGGCAGCGCTACCGCCGCGGCGATCAGCTGCAACGCCGACAGCAGCGTCAGCGAGGACGGGGCGTCGTCATCGACGAACACGCCGCGATGTCCCCCAGCCTCGACTCCCTGGACGACCAGCGCATCGGCGCCGGCAGCGGCGGCGGCTCGCGCCTCATCGACAGACGTGACGGTCATCCACAGCTCGAAGCCGGCGGCGCGCAGCGCCCGTGCCACGTCGTCCGGCGGCAGCCCGAACGTGAACGAGACCACGCTCAGACCGGGGAAGCTATCACCGACCAGGAGCGCCACCTTCGCGGTGAACCAATCGTCGTCGAACCGCGGCTCACCGAGTCCCACCCCCGCGCGGCGCGCGATGTCCGTCAGCCGCCGCCGGTAGGCCGCGACCGCGTCGGCGTCGCCCGGCGTGTCGGAGCCGACGAACAGGTTGACGCCGAACGGCCGCTCGGTCAGCGCGGCGGTCCGCTGCAGCTGCTCGCGCAGCCGTTCCGGCGTCAGGTACCCGGCCGCGACGAACCCGAGCCCGCCGCCGCGGTTGACCGCCGCGGCGAGCTCGGGGGTCGACGGGCCGCCGGCCATCGGCGCCTGCACGACCGGGACAGAGAGGCCGTCGAGGACCGTCAACCGAACCGTTCCGGGTTGAAGAAGATCCGCACGGCGACGATCTCGCCGTCCTGCACCTGGATCGCGACGATCCCGACGAACCCGGCCGTCGGGCTGACCATCCGCACCCCGAAGTCGCCGTTGACGCGGACCACTGCGTACTCGGTGTCGTGCACGAACGCCGGCTTGCGCTGCACCCCGACGAGGAACCGGGCGATCTTGTCGGCCCCGTAGATCGGCTTGCGCGCGGCCAGCACGACGCTGCCGCCGTCGGAGTAGAGGATCGCGTCGGCAGCCAGGGCCGAGCGGATCGCGTCGATATCGCCGGCCAGCGTGGCGGCCATGAAGGCCGTCGCCAGCCGCTCTTGCTCCTCGGCCGAGACCGGCCGTGTGCGGCTTTCGTCGCCCGCGTGCGCACGGGCGCGCACCGCAATCTGGCGGACGTTGGCCGGGGATCGGTCGACGACGTCGGCGATCTCCGCGTAGTCGATGTCGAACGAGTCCCGCAGGATCAACACCGCGCGCTCGACCGGGTTGAGGCGCTCGAGCGCGCCGAGCAGCGCCAGGCTCAGCCGCTCGGCCTCGATCGCGATCCGCTCGGGATCGTCGGGCGAGCCGTCGGCGTCGGTCACCAGCGGCTCGGGCAGCCACGGGCCGACATATGTCTCCCGCCGGCGCTGGGCGGATCGCAACCGATCGACCGCGAGTCGAGTCGTGATCGTCACCAGGAACGCCTCGATGTTACGGATCTCGGACCGGTCGGCCGCATCCCAGCGCAGCCAGGCGTCTTGGACGATGTCCTCGGCCTCGCCGAGCTCGCCGAGCATCCCGTACGCGATCCCCAGCAGCCGCGGACGGCACGCGGAGAACGCGTCGACGTGCTGGTCGATCTTCATCGCGCGAGCGCTCCGTGCGCCAAGCGTCGACCACTCGCTCGGGCGGCGGCCGCTGCCCCCGCCGCGGCGGCCGCGCTGCTCAGCGCCGCATCCAGCAGCCACCCCTCGGGCCCGACCCAGTCGCCGGCGACGAACAGACCATCGCCGCGGTCGACCGAGGGCCGCCCCGCCAGGCCACCGGACGCGGGTGTCGGGATCGCGGAGACGGCCACCATCCGCGGCAGGAACCGATCCAACGTCAGCCGCTCACGCCAGCCCGGCTGGACGGCGTCGGCGACCGACTCGAGCGTGGAGCGCGGCCCGCGCTCGTAGCGGACAAGACTCATCAGCACGCCGTCGGCGTGGCCTGGCGGCGAGTGCTTGGAGATATACGCCGGCTCGTCGATTCCGAGCCCGAATGTGCGCCCGCGCCGCGGCAGCGAGCTGAGCCCGAGATCGAGCGTCGAGACCTCCACCGCCGGCCCCGGGGGCGCGGGGGCCCGGTCGCTCAGTAGCTGCGCGGACGCTCCGTACTCGCCGGCCGCAAGCACGACTGCGTCGGCCAGCAGCACCTCGTCGTCGAGCCGGATCGACCAGCCGCCGTCCGCGATCGGCTCGAGCGCCCGGACACCGGCCCGGGTGCGGATCGTCGCGCCACGCTCGCGCGCCTGCGCCTCGAGCGCGTCGACGATCCTCCCCCAACCGCCGGTGATGTAGCGGACCCCCGGCGCGGCGCCCAGCCGGAGCTGGCGGGCGGCCACGTCGGCGCTGAGCGCGTCGTGGTCGGCGACGAACGTGGTGACCCGCACGAGCGCTCCCGCCGCGGCGCGGGCGTCTGCGTCGGGCAGCGTCCGTTCCAGCCATTGATTGACCGTCAACCGTTCCAGCCCGGCGGGTCCCGCGCGCAGCGCCGAGGCCAGCCAGCGGGTCAGCGCGGCGACGCCGCCGGGCGAGCGGCGCGGGCGCCCGGCCCGCAGGAACACCGACCGGTGCGAGACCGGGTTCCAGCGCTCGGGGTCGATCCCGAGCGATCGCAGCTGCCGCATCGCCGGACCGCCAGCGTACAGCGCATGCGCGCCCTGGTTGAGGTCGAATCCGGCTTGACTTTTGGACGCGGCGCGGCCGCCGAGCGCCGAGCTCGCCTCCAGCAGCGTCGTGGCGATGCCGGCGTCCGCGAGCTTGGCGGCGGCGATCAGGCCGGCCGGGCCGCCGCCGACCACGACCGCCGTGTTCGTGTGTGCATGTGGATCGTTCATGCCCACCAGACGAGACAGCATGACAAGCCGTGACAGCCAAGCGTATGTTGTTGGATTGACCTCAGTAATCAGGAAGCAAGCGGAGGAGTGAACGTGGCTGACTACGCAGTTGTGAACCCGGCGACGGGCGAGACCGTCAAGGAGTACCCGACGATCTCAGACGCCGACCTCAAGGACGCGATCGGGCGCGCGTACAAGGCCCACGAGGACTGGGTGCCGACGACGACGGTCGGGCAGCGCGCGAAGCTGATCCGCAGGGTCGGCGAGCTGCACACGGAGCAGCGCCAGGAGCTGGCCGAGATCATCGTGCGTGAGATGGGCAAGCCGATCGAGCAGGCGCTCGGCGAGGTCGACTTCTCGGCCGCGATCTACGACTACTACGCCGACAATGCCGAGAAGCTGCTCGCGGACGAGCCGATCGAGTTGCTGGAGGGCTCCGGCTCCGCGCTGATCCGGCGCAGCCCCTACGGCGTGCTGCTCGGGATCATGCCGTGGAACTACCCGTACTACCAGGTGGCGCGGTTCGCCGGGCCCAACCTGGTGATCGGCAACACGATCCTGCTCAAGCACGCGCCGCAGTGCCCGGAGTCGGCCGCAGCGATGGAGCAGATCTTCCACGAGGCCGGCTTCCCCGAGGACGCGTACATCAACATCTACGCGACCAACGAGCAGATCGAGTGGGTGATCGCCGATCCGCGCGTCCGGGGCGTATCGCTGACGGGCTCCGAGCGCGCCGGCGCGGCCGTCGCCGAGATCGCCGGGCGCAACCTCAAGAAGGTCGTGCTGGAGCTCGGCGGCTCCGATCCGTTCATCCTGCTCTCGACCGACGATCTCGACGCTGCGGTGCAGGCGGCTGCCGCGGGCCGGCTGGAGAACACCGGCCAGGCGTGCAACGCGGCCAAACGGGTGATCGTGGTCGACGAGCTGTACGAGCCGTTCCTGGAGAAGTACACGGCGGCACTGACGGCGGCCAAGCCGGGCGACCCGACCAAGTCGGACTCGGCGATCGGGCCGCTGTCGTCGGCGCTCGCGACCGAGCGGTTGTCCGACCAGCTCAAACGGGCGGTTGACTCCGGCGCCAAGCTCGTCGCCGGCGGCGGTCACGAGGGCAACTTCTTCGAGTCGACCGTGCTGACCGACATCAAGCCCGAGAACGACGCCTACCACGAGGAGTTCTTCGGGCCGGTCGCGTCGGTCTACCGCGTCGCTGACGAGGACGCGGCGGTGACGCTCGCCAACGACACCCCGTTCGGGCTCGGCTCCTACGTGTACACGACCGACCCCGACCAGGCGCTGCGCGTCGCCGACAAGATCGAGGCCGGCATGGTGTTCATCAACGCGGTCGGCGCCGAAGGCGCGGAGCTGCCGTTCGGCGGCGTCAAGCGCTCGGGCTTCGGCCGTGAGCTCGGCCGCTTCGGAGCCGACGAGTTCGTCAATAAGAAGCTGATCCGGATCGCGGGCTGACTGCGACCGCAGACGATCGACGGGGCGGCCGGCGCCGGCCGCCCCGTGACCGTTTCACAGCTCACGACGCGAGCGTCGCCTCCAGCGTGATCTCGGGCACGCCCGCGAGCGCCTTGGATACCGGGCAGCCCGCCTTGGCGCCCGCCGCCGCCTGCTCAAACGCGGCCTGATCGATCCCGGGCACCTCGCCGACCGTCACCAGTTCGATCTTCGTGATCGTCGGGGCGCCGTCGACGAACCGCAACGTCACGGTCGCGTCGGTCTTGACCGAGTCGACCGGGTGACCGGCGTCAGCCAGACCGGCCGACAGCGCCATCGAGAAGCACGACGCGTGCGCGGCCGCAATCAGCTGCTCGGGGTTCGCGCCGGGGCCGTCCTCGAACCGTGACTTGAACGAGAAGTCACCCTTGATCGAACCGTCGCCGGCCGAGAACGTCCCGGCTCCGGACTTCAGGTCGCCCTTCCATTCCGCTGCTGCCTTGGCTGGCATCGCCGTCTCCTGTTTCGCTAGATCCCGTGTGGTGGCGATCGAGGACCGCCCCCCTGAGCCTAACCCGCTCGCGCCGATCGTTGCGAACGCCTAGCACAACGAGCGTTGTACCGTGAGCGCTAAGCTACAACGACCGTTGTAATCCGTTTCGTTGAGGGAGGACCGAAATGCCACAGCAGATCGCACGCCCCAGGTTCGATACCGATCCCGACGCCGCCGCTGCTGCCCGTGCGGCGGTCGACTCGCTCGTTGCCGAACTGCAGGCCGGGATCGACCACTCCGACGCCGGCGTCTACAACCGCCACTTCGCCGCCGACGTGATCTGGGGCAGCCCCTACGGCGCGCTCGTCTCTGGCTATGACCGCCTGCACGCGATCCACGAGCGGCTGCATCGCAACACGCCCGTCGGCCGCTCGCGCTACGTGACCGAGCGGGTGCTGACCCCGGTGCCCGGGGTCGCCGTGGCACAGGTCAGGCGCGAGGCGCTCGACGACCACGGCGAGCCGCTCGATCCCGCCGACAGCTTCCACGAGATGGCGACCTACGTGCTCGTTCGCCGTGACGACGACTGGTGGCTGGTCGCCGGGCAGAACACCCCGATCCGCCCCGGGATGGGCGCCAAGGTCGGCTGACGTGGACGCGGCCGCGGCGGCGCCGGCTTCGGTCAAGCGCGAGGCGATCGAGCAGGCGGCCCGGGCGGTGTACGGGCGGCTCGGCTACGCGCGCGCCTCGATCGACCAGATCGCAGCTGAGGCCGGTGTCTCGACGCGCACGCTCTACAACCACTTCGGCGACAAGCTCGGGCTGTTCTCCCGCGTACTCGTCCACGGCGCCACCGAGGTCGCCGACGCGTTCGAGCAACGCCTTACGGTCGAACCCACCGAGCCGCAGGGGGCACTGATGATCCTGGCCGAGGCGATCGTCGCTCACCGGGCGCAGTTCCCCGAGCACTTCGCGCTCGTCAGCCGGCTCAACGCGGAACGTGACCAGTTCCCCGATCAGTTGGTCGCGGCGTGGCTGGCCGCCGGGCCACGCCGGGTGCGAGCGCTGCTGGAGGGTCGGCTCGCGCACATCGCAAGCGGTGCGGGCGTCCAGCTCCGTGACCCGCGCGCAGCCGCCCGTCACCTTGTCGCGCTCAGCGAGAGCACGCTCCTCACCGAGCCCGACGGCTCGCGGCCGCCGACCCGGGCCGAGCTCGTCGATGCAGTCAGCGTGTTCGCCGGCGGCTACGGCTTCGCGGCTCCGAGCAGCAGCCCGCCCGGCGGCCCGGCGTAGGCCCGCGGGAGCGGCGCGCTCGGTTGTCCTTATGCCGCCGGCGGGCCGGCTGGGATGACGCCGAGCTGCTGCATGATCGTCATCGAGTCGATGACTCCCCAGTGCTCGTGTGCGAGACCGTCGTCGCCGAACCGAATGATGTCGATCAGCGACACGTCGATGCTCCTACCGGTCGCGGGGACGCCCATCAACTCCCCCTGATGGGTGCCGGTGAGCTTCGATCGGATGACGACCTTGTCATCGCTGACGAGCACGTCTTGAGGGTTCATGCGCAGGTCGGGGAATCCCGCCAGCTGCATCCGAAAAAACTCCAGGACGCCGTCTTTGGTCGGCGCCAGACCAGGTGTCTCCTCGTGTTCGACGAAGTCGTCGGCCAACCCCTCGCCGAATCCGTTCGATGTCACCACTACTGAGCCGGTCGTACATGCGCCGTATCGTCGCGGCGTGGTCCATCGTGTCCCCTCGGTCGATCCTTGTGACGCGACTCTCGCAGAACGGACGCGGTCACCGCAAGCGAACGCTTGAGGCGCCCGCTACGGCTTCGCGAGCTTTGCCGCCTCGAGCACGAGCACGCCCGGCAGCCCCGCGTACGCCTGGATCGTCGCCTCGGGAATCTCGCCGCTGACCCGCCGCTTGGCGCTCGTCTGCGCCGCGCTGAGCCGGGGCTCGATCAGCTGCTCGAGAGTCAGGCCGGCGGCCCGCAGCGCCACGAAGTAGTCCGCGTGCGTGTGCGGATGCTCACGGACGAACCCGCGCCGCCCGTCGGCGCCGGTGAACGGCGCCTGCCAGCCGAGCGCCGCCAGGAATGGGTGCAGGACCGAGACGATCAGCCGACCGCCGGACGCCAACACCCGGCTCAGTTCGGCAACCGCTTCGTCGAGCGCAGGGAGATGTGCGAGCGCCAGCCCGCAGACGACGAGGTCATAGACGCCATCGCGTGACGGGATCGACCGCAGGTCGGCCTCACGGAAGCTCGCGCCCGGGACGTTCACGCGGGCTGCCGCCAGCATCTCAGGCGTCAGGTCGACGCCCTCGACCTCGTGTCCGAGCGCCACCAAGCGCGCCGCGTGGCGACCGGTGCCGCTGGCCGCATCAAGCGCACGACCGGCCGGCAGCTCGTCGATCAGGCCCCACACGGCGGGCTGCTCGAGCGCGACGATCGGGTTGCCCGGTTCGCCGTAGGACGCCGCCCAGATCGCGTAGCCGACCCGCGGATCCGACTCGGCGATCAGCTCGCCCGCTTCACCGGCGGCGACACCGTCTCCGGCCAGGATCGACCGCACCTCGGCCAGCCTCCGGGCGGCCTGCGCGTCGGATCCGTCGTACAGGTTGCGCAACAGCGCCAGCCCTTCGGTGCCGATTAGCAGCTCGTCGAGCCGGACATGGCGCTCCATCGCCGCGACCGTAACAACGCCTGGCCCCGACGGCCAACCGGCCGTCGCGAGCAGCGTGATCGGTCACGCCAACGCGCGAGTGGGAAGTTTGTCCAAGCATGTGTAACTTTTCTCCCACCCACGCAAAACACAAGTGATCCGGTCGAGATTCGGTAGAGTCGGCGCACGGCCACAGCGGCCGGTACCGTTCACCACAAGGAGAGTTGCGGATGAGCACCCATGAGCACGCCGGCCCCGGCTATGCGTCGCCCGAGGTGGCGCGCCAGCAGGAGCCCGAGAAGCTGATCTATGTGGCCGCCCTGTACGAGGGAACGGGCATCGAGAAGCCGGACTTCGTCGCGGTCGTCGACGTCGACCCGGCCTCATCGAGCTACGGCCAGATCGTCGGCCGCACCGACATGCCGAATGTCGGCGACGAACTGCACCACTTCGGCTGGAACGCGTGTTCGTCGGCATGCCATTCTCAGCTGCAGCGCGACACGCTGATCGTGCCGGGTTTCCGCTCCAGCCGGATCCATTTCCTCGACATCTCCGATCCCCGCAAGCCGACGATCAAGCACGTGATCGAGGGTGATGAGATCCGTGACAAGCTCGGGCTGTCGGCGCCGCACACGGTGCACTGCATGCCGGGCGACATCATCACGATCTCGATGCTCGGCGACGCCGACGGCAACAACCCGGGTGGCTTCGCGATCATCGATGCGCGTGACTTCTCGATCGCGGGTCGCTGGGAGTCCGAGCCGGCCGATCTCCAGTTCATGTACGACTTCTGGTACCAGCCGAGGCAGAACACGCTCGTGTCGAGCGAATGGGGTGCGCCGAACACGTTTCAGGACGGCTTTAACCCGGCCGATGTCGCGGCCGGCAAGTACGGGCGCAAGCTGCACTTCTGGGACCTCGAGCAGCGCAAGCAGGTCCAGACGCTCGATCTCGGCGACGACGGCTGGATCCCGCTGGAGCTGCGCTGGCAGCACAACCCGGACTCCGCCCAGGGGTTCGTCGGCGTGACGCTGTCGAGCACGATCAAGCGCTTTCACCGTGACAACGGCTCGTGGGACGCCGACACCGTGATCGACGTGATCAACGAACCGCTCGAGGGCTGGCCGCTGGAGGGCGGCGTTCCCGGCCTGATCACCGACCTCGTGCTGTCGCTCGACGACAAGGACCTGTTCTTCTCCAACTGGCTGCACGGTGACCTGCGCCATTACGACGTATCCGATCCGCGCAACCCCCAGCTCAAGTCTCAGGTCTGGCTCGGCGGACTGCTCGGCCGTGACGGCGGCCATCCGAAAGCGTCAGGTCCGCTCACCGGCGCGCCGCAGATGTTGCAGAACTCGCTCGACGGCGAGCGCGTGTACGTGTCCAACTCGCTGTACTCGACCTGGGACAACCAGTTCTACCCGGACCTGAAGGGCTGGATCACGAAGCTCGATCGCCAGTCCGACGGCACCTACGCGCTGGACGAGGACTTCTTCGTCGACTTCGCCGAGCAGAGCGACGGCGCCCGCCCGCACGAGATCCACCTGCCCGGCGGCGACTGCACGACGGAGATCTTCCAGTAGAGCCGGGCGGCGGTTTGTCGAGATGAGCCTGCACGCGTTCGCCACCGAGTGGGGCACCGACGGCCCGATCGGCCTGGCGTTCACGCTGCTGGCGGTGGCGAGCGGGGTGGTCTACCTGCTCGCCGCCGAGGTCGGGCGGCGCCGTGACCGACGGCGCCGTCGCTGGCCCCTGCGC
>Ga0302326_10010302_pt1 | contig 20275 bp, 20 predicted proteins | sample Palsa_T0_3_FD_202264 | JGI IMG/M metagenome (GOLD analysis project Ga0302326, IMG submission 202264) | Peat permafrost microbial communities from Stordalen Mire near Abisko, Sweden - Palsa_T0_3 | ecosystem: Environmental > Terrestrial > Soil > Palsa > Peat permafrost | place: Sweden: Abisko...
CCCAGCTGCTTGCCGCCTGGTTCCTGACCTGCGAGTCGGAGGATTCCATCAGGCGCGCGTACGCGGCGACAAGGTCGCCGTCCCGGTCGGTTCCGCCGGCGCCGTCTCGGAATCGTTCCCATTCCTCGGGAAAGAACCGGGCGACGCCGCGGTACAGCCAGTCAATCTCCGAGCGCCGCGTCGTGCTGATCGCGCTGAGCATGATCTGCGATACCCGGTGCGGATAGCGCTCGGCGTAGACGAGGGCGAGGGTGGTCCCCCACGAGCCGCCGGTCAGCAGCCAGCGGTCGATGCCGAGATGCTCGCGGAGCCGCTCCATGTCGGCGACCAGATGGCCGGTGGTGTTGTAGCGTATGTCCGTGGCCGGATCGCTCGCGTGCGGGGTACTCTGCCCGCAGCCGCGCTGATCGAAGAGCACGGCCCGGTAGCGGGCCGGGTCGAACATCCGCCGCATGTTCGGCGTGATGCCCTGGCCGGGACCGCCGTGGACCATCACGGCCGGCTTGCCGTCTGGGTTCCCGCAGGTCTCCCAGTACACGTGGTTGCCCTCGCCGACATCGAGCATCCCTTGATCGTAGGGCTCGATCGGAGGATAGAGCTCCACCATTGAAGTCCCCGAGCGCTAGAAGCGGGCGAAGCCCCAGTTCAGGACCTTGGTGGCGACGGGGCCTGTGTCGGCGATGTCGTCACCGGGGGTGCCGAGCGTCACGCCGATCAGGGTCAGGCCGCCCCGTTCCGCCTCGAACAGCAGGCAGTTTTTCGCGGCCTTGGTGTCACCCGTCTTGATCCCGGTCGCGCCGGCGTACGTGCCGATCAGCGGGTTGGAATTCTGCCACTGGTAGGCGTGATGCCCGTCGCCGGCCGGAAGCGCGTAAGCGCTCTGACCGACGATCGCCCGGAAGTCCGCGTACCTCATCGCATACCGCCCCAGCGTGAGCAGGTTCGCCGGAGTCGACCAGGTGGAATACTCGCTCGGCCACGGCATGCCATCGAAGTTCGAGAAATGGGTACCGGTCAGGCCCAGGTGCGTGGCCTCGGCGTTCATCTTGGCGATGAACGCGTTCAGTCCGGGGCCGTAGGCCTCGGCCAGTGTGTAGGCGGCGTCGCACCCGGACGGCAACAGCAGCGCCTCGAGCAGTTCCTGCGTGGTCAGCTTGTCCCCCGGGATCAGGCCGGCGGTGCTCGGCTGGTCCTGGCTCTTGAGGTAGGCGATGACCGACTTCGGAACGGTGATCGTCCGGTCCAGGTCGCCTGCCTTGATCACGACCAGCGCCGTCATGACCTTCACGATGCTGCCGATCGGCCGTTCGGTGTTGAGGTCCAGGCTCCACAAGATCCTGCCGGTCGCGGCGTTGGCCAGGGCCCCGCCCTTGACCTTGATCCCGGACGGACCGGGGATGGACGTGGCCGTCGCAGACAGCGTGCCGGCGCCGCGCGGGGCGGCTCCGAGGGCGCCGGGGGTCATGACGCTGGCACCGACCGGGCCAGCGGCGGCGCCCGCCATCACCAGGGCCGCCAGGGCGACCAGGAGCGGCCGGATAACACGCGGGAGCGGAGGCGTCGGCACGAGCAATCACTCTAGACCCGGACCCGCGCCACCCGCCCCTTCTCGGCAAGTTCGGCCGGAATGTCACTGCATCATGATGCGGTGATGACTGGATCGGCCAGGTTCGGGCAACGTGCGAGCTTGGCTTCCGGTTCATGTGACAACAGTCACGCTTTGTCACAGGTCGGCCGCTGAACTGCGACTTCTTCCCGAACGTAGTCCAAGGAGGGACGGCACCGGCGAGCGGTGCTTAAAGGGGCAGGGGAGCGAGCATGGCGCAACAAGGAATGGCGCAACGGGCGAATACAGGCCGGGTCACCGTAGGCGGGGCAGGAGCACAGGCGGGCATCGCGCCAGACATCGCGGTGCGGCTGGTCGGCGCCCTGCTCGCGCTGGCGGTCGCGGCCGTGCACGTGACCGACCAGGGCAGCCTGACCGCCCTTAACTCACCGGCCTGGATCGGCTGGAGTTACCGGCTCATCGAGGTCGGCGGCGTACTCACCGCCTTGACCTTGCTCCTGACCGGCCCGGCGCGGCTCGGACGACCCTGGTGCGGCTGGGCGGCCGGCGTGCTGCTCGGCGCCGGGCCGTTCCTGGCGTACGTCGCCTCGCGCACGGTAGGCCTGCCGGGTGACCCCGGTGACGTCGGCAACTGGGGTTACTGGGTGGGCACGGTCTCGCTGTTCGTGGAGGCGGCACTGGTCGTGCTGAGCGCCGGAATGCTGCTGGGGCTCCGGCGGCACCCATCGTCTGCGGTCATGTCAGGCCCGGGAGCCGCGAGGAGGAACCTTTCTTGAAGAGCCGCTTGTTCGTCGTTGCGGGAATCGTGGTCATCATTATCGGTGCCGTCTTCGCGCTGCAAGGGTTCGGCGTCATCGAGGGCAGCGCCATGTCAAACAGCCACACGTTTGAGGTCGTCGGACCGCTGGTAGCACTCGCGGGCCTGGTGCTGGCCGCGCTCGGGCTGCGGCGGCGCGGACCGGCGGCGTTACCTGACGTCGCCTTTGGCGGGGCGCCACTCGTCGCTGGTCTTGTCCGGCCGGCCGACGTTCACAACCTGGACGGGCAGGTCGCCGGCCGCTCGGAGCACCTGATCCGCCACGGTGGACCCGCTCAGCAGGCGTGACCAGCGGGAGCGGCGGGAGCGGCGGTCCGACCCGATCACCAGCTGGCAGGCGCCGGCCTGGCGGGCCGCCCGGATCAGTCCCGAGGCGATGTCGCCGGCCCTGACCTCGGCCAAGGTCCCGTGCACCTCGCCGAGGAGCCGGCGGTCTTCCTCCAGCCGGGCCGTCGGTGGCCGGCCGAGGTTGTCGATGTCCCGGACGTGCACCCCCCGGACCGTGGCATCGGACAGCCCGGCCAGCCGCGCGGCGTACCGGATGAGCCATTTGTCGGCGGGCGATGCCGGCAGCCCGACCACGATGACCGCAGCCTGCACCGGCCCGCTGACGCCACGAGCAGCGGTGAACGCCGTGACCGGTTCGGGAACAGTGTCATCCAGCCACAGCTGCGCGAGCTCCCGCAAGGCGGCCAGATTCGCGAAGCGGAAATAGCTCGACAACGCCGCATCTACCCGCTCCTCGGGGACAACCAGGCCCTCAGACAGCCGCCGGCGAAGCGCCGCGGGGGCCAGGTCGACGAGCTCGATCTCACCGGCCCGCACGAAGGCATCCGGCACCGGCTCGGCCGGCTGCACACCGGTGATCCGGGAGACCAGCACGCCCAGCGATTCGATGTTGGCGACGTTGAGGGTGGTATAGACGTCGATACCGTGGGCAAGCAGCTCGCCGACGTCCTGCCAGCGTTTCGCGTGGCGCTCGCCGGGGAGGTTGGCGTGTGCCAGCTCGTCCACCAGGGCCAGCTCCGGGCGGCGGTCCAGGACCGCGGCGACGTCCAGCTCCGCGAAGCTGCCGCCTCGGTAGGTCACCGTGTGGGTCGGGAGCACTTCGAGATCGGCCTGCTGAGCCGCGGTCGCCGCCCGCCCGTGCCGCTCCCGGTAAGCCACCACGGCGTCGACACCCGCGCGCCGCCGGGCGCGTCCGTCCCGCAGCATCGCGTAGGTCTTTCCCACCCCAGGGGCAATGCCCAGATAGGTGCGCAGCTGGCCACTATCCGTCATCACTGGATCCATTCCGGCATGAGGGCAGATTGCCATGACCTGGTCGCCACGGCCACCCGGCTAGCCAGCATGCCCGTTCGCGCCCTCTGAACCAGTTCATGCCTGCTGTACCGTCGAGAGCGTGAGCGAAGCCGCAGCGGCCGACGCAGACGCCGCTGGCGAGGTCGAGCCGGCCGGTCATTTCCGCATCTACCTGGGCGCGGCCCCGGGTGTCGGCAAGACCTATGCCATGCTCTCCGAGGCCCAGCGCCGGCGGGGGCGAGGCGCCGACGTCGTGGCCGGGTTCGTCGAGGCCTACGGACGGCCGCAGACCGAGGCCTTGCTCACTGGACTCGAGGTCCTCCCGCGCAAGGTGATCGACTACCGGGGAACCCGCCTGGAAGAGCTGGATCTCGACGCGGTCCTGCGCAGGCATGCCGAGATCGCACTGGTCGACGAGCTGGCCCACACGAACGTGCCCGGATCCGGCCCGCACGGCAAACGCTGGCAGGATGTGCTAGACATCCTCGGCGCGGGGATCGACGTCATCACCACGGTCAACATCCAGCACCTCGAGAGCATCGCCGATGAGGTCGAGCAGATGACCGGGGCCAAGGTCCGCGAACGGGTGCCGGATTGGGTCGTACGCAAGGCCGACCAGATCGAGCTGATCGACTCCTCACCTGAGCAGCTGCGGCGCCGGATGCTGCACGGCAACATCTACCCGAAGGAAAAGGTCGCCCAGGCCCTGACGCACTTCTTCCGCACCGACAACCTGATCGCCCTGAGGGAGCTGGCGCTGCGGTTCGTGGCCGACGAGTCGGACGAAGAACTCCTCGAGCACCTCCGGCGGCACCAGGCCGTCTCGCCTGCCGTCCTGTGGGAGACGACCGAGCGCATCATGGCGGCCGTAACGTCGGCGCCGGGGACCGACGCCCAGCTGCGGCGCGCCGCCCGCATCGCGTTGCGGTTCAAGGGGGAACTCGATGTGGTTCACGTCATCGAGGGTGACGCCAGCCCGGGCGCGGACGCACGGGCGGTCGAGGGACTACGCCAGCTGACCGCCGATCTCGGTGCCCGCTGGCACGACCTGGAAGATGACGATCCGGCCCGGGCCATCATCGGCTTCGCCCGGGAGAACCAGATCACCCAGATCGTGCTTGGGTCGATACCGCACAGCTGGTGGCACATCGCCGACGGCGGCCCGGTCGTACGGCGGGTGATCCACGAGGCGGGGGCGCTCGGTATCGACGTCCTCCTCACGGCCCGGGGCGAGCCGCCTTCCGGCGAGGCCCGCGAACCAAAGGCAGCTCCGCTCAGACCTGCATGACGACGAGGCACAACGCGGACAGCGACATAGCGAACCGGCCCGGCTCGTGCAGCACGGTGAGCCGGTGCGGGTAGTACACCCGGCCGCAGGCCTCCTGGGCCTCGTCGGGGTCGGTGACGTGCAGCGAGATCCGGTCCACGATGGGCCGCGCTAGCTCCGGAAGACGTACTTGGCCGCCATCGCGGCCGGGTTCCACTCGGTCGGCATCGGCGCGGTCGCGGGCGCGGTGACCGTCACCGGCCGGGCCTGGACGACGCACACCGGGTCGCCGGAACGGCGGTGCCGGTCGATCACCCACTCCACGTCGACCGGGTAGCCGTAGTGGCGTTCCACCGTGAGCACGGCGTCGACGACGGCGGCGATCTGCTCGTCGTCGAGCACCCGGCGGTCGACCAGCCGGGCCGGCATGTCGGTCTCGATCACCCGGCCGGCCGCGTAGTCGAAGGCGGACACGACCTTTTTCGCGGCCACCTGGTGCTGGAGCACCCGGCCGTCGGCCTTGCCCACCTCGATGTGGTCGGGTGTGACCAGGCCCTGCACCACCGCCTCACCCCAGCCCCAGCTGGTCTCGATGACGATGCGGTCGGTCTTGCCGGTGACCGGGTGGGCGGAGAACGCCACCCCGGAGGCCCGGGCGTGGATCAGCTCGATGACGCCCACCGCCATCGGCATGTCGCGGTGGCGGGTGCCCGCGCGCAGCCGGTAGGAGATCGCCCGCGCGCTGAACAGGCTGGCCCAGCACTGGCGCACCGCGTCGAGGACCCGGTCCGGCCCGGACACGCCGAGGTAGGTGTCGAAGATCCCGGCGAAGCTGGCCGTGCCCGAGTCCTCGCCGATGGCAGAGCTGCGCACCGCGGTGGGGACGTTGATGTCGAAACACCGGGAGCTCAGCTCCTCGTAGGCGTCGACGATCAGGCTGGCCAGGCCGGGAGTCATCTCCCGGCCGGTCAGCTCCGCCTGCGCCGCCCGGGCCGCGGACTCGATCTCGCCAGAACCGGCGCCCGGACTCAGCGCGCCCAGGACCGAGTCGATGGCATCGTCCAGGCCGGCCTGCTCGCAGTGCCACCGGTAGGCGTCCACCGTGACCGTGAACCCCTTCGGCATCGCCACCCCCGCCTGGCGCAGCTCAGCCAGCCGCCCCATCTTGGCGCCGCAGACACCGACCGCCTGCTCGGGGTCGATCGCGTCCACCCAGGCGATGGCGTCAGGCACCGGTCAGCCTCCCTGCCCGCTCGCGTGCACCAGGATCGTCACGTGGCCGCTGGTCCCGTCCACCTCCACCTCGTCGCCATCGGAAATCAGCATCGTGGCCAGCCCGACCGCGGTCACCGTGGGCACGCCATACTCGCGTCCGACGATCGCAGCGTGCGACAGGGTGCCGCCGCCGTCGCAGACGCAGGCGGCGATCTTGGCGAAGGCGGGGGTCCAGTTCGGCGAGGTGGACTCGCAGACCAGCACCTCACCGGGGCTGAGCCGGTGCAGTTCGTCGGCGTTGTGCAGGACCCGGGCGATGCCCCGGCCGATGCCCTTGGACGCGGGCACGCCGGTCAGCGTCTTGACCTGGCCCTCGGAACCGACCGCTTCCACCGCGCGGAGGAAGTGGCTATTCAGCCCGAAGATCTCGATCAGGATCGGGTCGTTGACCGACTCCGGCACGGTGCCCACGACCTTGGGCAGCGTGGGCCGCCGCTCCAGCCAGTAGTCGAAGTACTGCTTGCGCTGCTCGACCAGGCTGCGCAGCCCGGCGTCGTAGGGCCGGCGGCCCGCCGACACGTCCATGATCTCTTCCCAGAACAGGTACAGCGTGTCGTCCGGGTGGCCGGCGTCCACCCGGCGGGCGATCTCCTGGCAGGCCCACCGCATCGGCAGCGAGATGCGCAGGTCGATGTAGTAGTTGTGGTCGTCCTGCCACCAGGGGAAGTTCGCCGCCCGGCAGGAGGCCAGGCCGCTGTCGAAGAGCCGCTGCTCGTCCAGGGTGAGCTTGGAGCGGGCCGCGTCGACTGCGGCCTCGCGCTCCTCGACGGCGGCGTTCCTGGCCGCCTCGAAGTCGTGCTCGGTGCCCTTCTGCAGGAACGTCTTGATCGTCCCGAGGGCCGGGGTCGGGTCCTCGTTCCAGCTCGGCAGGGCGATGTCGCAGGAGCCTTCGGTTCGCCAGCCGTAGACCTGGAGGAAGTCGTCGAACTGGGTCAGCCAGGTGCTGGCCGAGCCGCCCTGGGCGGCCAGCGCCGCCCGCATACCGCCTGCGTCGTGCGCGGCGAAGGCGGGCTCGAGCCCGGCCGTGCGGGCTGCGGCGGTGAGCCGCCACAGCTCCCGGTCGGTTTCCATGATCTTGGTGTCGTACCCCTGCAGGAACTTGCCGATCTGGCCCGGGTCCAGGCCAAGCTCCGTGCACATGCTGTAGAAGCCGACGTAGTTGGCCAGCAGCGGGTACATCACCTGGAAGTGGATCTCGAAGGTCCGCTTGTGGTACTGGCGGGCCTGGATCAGGTTCTCCCGCACGTGCTGCGTCGACAGCGCGGACAGGTCCACGCCGCGGAAGTAATCCCAGCTCTCGTTGACCTCCTCCCGCATGTGGCCCCAGATCTCGTCGAAATTCTGCAGGAACGGCGGCAGGCTGCGGCCCAGCCGCTCGGCCCGCTGGCCGATCTCCCTGGGGTCGTTCACCGGCAGGGCCGAGCCGTAGGTGTGCGTGCCGCCGAGACGGCAGGTGATCCCCCGGCCGGGCGGCAGCGGCATCTGCTCGGCGGCCAGCTGCGAGGCCCAGTTGTAGCCGTCCTCGTTCCAGATCAGGCCCATCGGGGTCAGGCCGCGCGGCCAGTGGAAGTCCAGGAACCAGAAGTTCTCCTCGTCTTCCTTGCGGAACGTCTGGACCGGGTCGACGTACCACGGCGCGTGGGTGTAGCCCGGCTTGAAACCCGGGTACCACTCGTCGCTGATGAACTCATCGACGGGAATGACCGTGGCCATTGCGTCTCCTCGGGATTGGTGCGGCTCCGATGTCCAGAAGGTTTCACTGCCGTTTCGCGGTGGCAACCAGCGTGTTCCCCAGGGCGGAACAAACGCCGCGTTCCCCGTGGCCGAACGGACCGCTTTCCCTCCCGGGAGGGCGTTGCCTAGCGTCTTCGGCAGGGCAGTCTTACCGAGCCCACCCGCTACGGCCACGACAGGGAGCCGGCCATGCTCAGCCAGGAGAAAAACGAGCGCCTCACCGCGGTCGGGCCAGGTACCCCGATGGGGAACCTGCTGCGCCGGTACTGGTGGCCGGTGGCCACCCATGACATGGCGGGGCGGGTGCCGGTGCGGCGGCGACTGCTCGGCGAGGACCTGGTCCTGTTCCGTGACGGCAGCGGCCAGCTCGGGCTGCTGGCCGAGCAGTGCCAGCACCGCCGCGCCTCCCTCACCCTCGGCTGTACCGAACGGACGGGCTTGCGCTGCGGCTACCACGGCTGGCTGTTCGACGCGGACGGACGCTGTCTGGAGCAGCCGGGAGAGCCGGCGGACAGCACGTTCGCCAGCCGGATCCGGGCGGTGTCCTATCCGGTCGCGGAGCTGGGCGGGTTGATCTTCGCCTACCTCGGCCCGGCCCCGGCCCCGCTGCTGCCGCGCTACGACCTGTTCGTCTGGCCCGACGTGTGGCGGGACATCGCCCACGCCGAACTGCCCTGCAACTTCGTGCAGATCATGGAGAACTCGGTCGACCCGTACCACGTGGAGTGGCTGCACGGCCGGTACGGCTCGTTCCTCAGGGAGCTGGCAGGCGAGAGGGCCGTGCCGGTCGTGACCAAGAAGCACGTCAAGGTGGCCTTCGAGGTGTTCGAGCACGGCATCCTCAAGCGCCGGATCCTGGAAGGACAGACCGAGCAGGACGAAGACTGGAAGACCGGCCATCCGCTGGTCTTCCCGGGCATGCTGCGAGTGGGCGGCGGGGGCATCGCCACCTTCCAGATCCGGGTGCCGGTCGACGACACCCACACCTGGCACGTCTGGTACCAGACCTACCGCTTCGAGGGGCCCGCCCCGCCGCAGGCCGCGATCCCGGTCTACCGGGTGCCGCTGCACGACGAGCAGGGCGAGTGGCTGCGGGACTACGTGGACGGCCAGGACATCTGCGCCTGGGTGACCCAGGGTGCCATCGCCGACCGCAGCCAGGAGCACCTGGGCCGTTCGGACCTCGGGGTCATCATGTTGCGCAAGCTGTACTTCGAGCAGATGGAGCTGGTCGCGGCCGGGAAGGACCCGATCTGCACCTACCGGGACCCGGACCGCAACGTCTGCGTCGAGTTGCCGATGGAGCGGGATAAGTTCGGCGGGGCCCGGGCCTTCCGCGAGATGTGGCTGCGGGAGAGCTCGATCCGGTACAGCCCGATCCGGGATCAGGTCCTCGGTCAGTTCGGCGACGTGGCGTGACCCACTGCCCGGGCTGCGGGGCGCGGCTGGACGCCGGCGCGGCGTTCGTCCAGGAGTTCTGGGCCGGCGACGACCGCCGCTTCCTGTGCTGGTGCTCCGGGTGCGGGCTGCTGTGCACGGTGGTGATCAGCGCCCGCCTGGTCAGCCACGAGCCGGAGCACTAAGCGCGAGACGGAGCGCTTAGGGCTGGTCGGCCGGGACGGGGTTGGGCTGGACCAGGGTGGAGGGCTGTTCTTCTCCGGGTGGCTGGTCGCGGCGGGAGCCGGTGGCCAGGACGGAGCCGGCGATGATCAGGGCGAACGAGACGGCGATGGTGACCGTGAACGGCTCGCCGAGCACCGCGACGCCGACCGCGACGGCGACAGCGGGGTTGATGTAGGTGAAGACCATGGTCCGGGTGGGGCCGATCTCGCGGATGAGCGTGACGAAGACGAGGAACGCGATGGCGGTGCAGATCACGCCGAGGCCGCCGACCGCGCCCAGGACCTTGGCCGCGGGCAGCCGGTGCGGCCAGTCCAGGATCGCCGCGGGCAGGTAGACGAGCGCGGCGAGGCTGAGGCAGGCCGTGGTCATCGGCAGGGCGGGCACGTCGGCCAGCTTCCGCGCCGCGATCAGCGGGGCCGATGCGTAGCCCAGGGCGACCAGCAGCACCTCGGTGACCGGCCAGATGCTGCCGGACTTCAGGTACGGCGCGGCCAGCACGACCACCCCGGCCAGTCCGACGAGCAGCCCGGTCCAGCGGCGGAGGCTGAGCTGTTCGGCGCCGCCGGTGAGCCGGGAGATCACCACCCCGAGGATCGGCACGGCCGCGATAAGCAGCCCGGCCAGCGAGCTGGGCAGCTTCCGTTCGGCCTCCGACAGCAGGCCCCACGGCCCGATCATCTCCAGCGCGGTAAACGCCACCAGCGGCCGCCAATGCCGGCGTAGCGCGTCCAGCTGGCTGGACCGCAGCGCGAACGGCAGCAGGATCAGGGCACCGAGCGCGGTGCGGCCGAACACTACCACCGGCACCCCGACGCCGCCCACCGCGACCTTGATCAGCAGGTAGGGAATGCCCCAGACCACGCACATGGTCGCGAACAGGACCCAGCCCTTCCGGCTCACCGTAACCCCGCATTCGCACCGACCCTCGGCTGATAGTGAGTATCAGCCGGGCCGCGGGCCGGTGTCTTGAACGCTATTGCGGTAGGCGCCGGGCGTCACGCCGACCACCCGCCGGAACCACCGGGTCAGGTGGGCCTGGTCGGCGAACCCGGTCGCCGCCGCGGCCTCGGCCGGGCGGCAGCCCCGCTCCAGCAGCATCCGGGCACGTCCCACCCGGTACTGGGCCAGCCACGCATACGGCGGCATACCCACGTCAGCCCGGAAGGACCGCACCAGCTGATAGCGGGATAGGCCGGTCCCCGCGGCGAGCTCGGCCAGCGCGGGCGGCTGCAGCAGCTGGTCCGCCAGCCGTTCGGTGACCAGCCGGGCCACGCCGACGGCGCGGGCCGGCCCGTCGCCCGGGCGGCGGCCCGGCCAGCCAGCCGTCGGCGCCGCGGCGTGCCGCCGCACCAGCTCACCCAGCAGCCAGGACAGCCTGGTCTCCGCTTCCAGCGGCTCGGTATCCCGGCATAGCGCCGCGTGCACCCGGCGCAGCCCGGCGGCGAGCTCCGGGTCGATCACGACCGGCTCGGGAAACCACGGCACCTGGCCGGACCCATCCGACAGCAGCTCCGCGGCCGGGTACATGACCCGGTAGGTGAAGTCCCGGCCGTCGGGCCCGCCGGTGTGCGGCTCGTCGGGTCCCAGGATCACCACGCTGCCTGGCCCGGCGTAGTGCAGCCCGGTGCGGTAACGGATCACTTCGACACCGTCGGTGCACGCGCCGATGGAGAATTCGCCGTGCAGGTGCGGCGCGTAGGGTTCGGCCATCTGCGCGTGCATCAGGTCCAGGACCTGGCCCGCCGCCGGACTGACCCGGCGCCACACGGCCCGCCCCTGCCCCGTCGTGACCGCCATCAGCTGAGCTTACGGGGCATCACACCTGCATGACGACAGCCTTGGGCTCGGTGAAGAACTCGCGGCTGAAGGTGCCGCCCTCGCGGCCGATGCCGGAGTCGCCGACGCCGCCGAAGGGGGCGCGCAGGTCCCGGATGAAGAAGCAGTTGACCCAGACGGTGCCGGCCTTCAGGGCGGCCGAGGTGCGGTGGGCTCGGGACAGGTCCCGGGTGAAGACCATGGCGTTCAGGCCGTAGCGGGTGTCGTTGGCCAGGTGAATCGCCTCGGCGTCGGTGTCGAATGGCGTGATCGTCACCACCGGGCCGAACACCTCCTCGCGGTAAACCCGCGCGGTGGCCGGGGCGTTTTCCACCACGGTGGGCAGCACCGTCCAGCCGTCGCCGAGGCCGCCGGTGCGGATCGTGCCGCCGTCGGGCTCGATGCCGTCCAGGTAGGACCGGACCTTCTTGTAGTGCTCCTGGGAGGCCAGCGGGCCGAGCCTGGTGGCTGGGTCCTTCGGGTCACCGACCACCAGGGCCTGCGCCGCGGCCGTGAACCGGTCGACGAACTCGGCGTAGAGGCTGCGCTGGACGTACAGCCGGGAGCCGGCCAGGCAGACCTGGCCGGCATTGGTGAAGATGGCGCGGATCGACCAGTCCACCGCGTTGCCGAGCTCGGCGTCGTCGAAGACGATGTTGGCGCCCTTGCCGCCGAGTTCCAGGCTGACCGGGACCAGGTTGGCGGACGCGGCGCGGGCGATGACCTTGCCGGTGCCCGATTCGCCGGTGAAGGTGATCCGGTCAACGCCGGGATGCTCGGTGAGCGCGGCGCCGGCCGAGCCAGGGCCGTAGCCGTGCAGGACATTGAAGACGCCCGGCGGCAGGCCGGCCTCGAGGGCCAGCCTGGCCATGATCGTGGCGGACGCCGGGGTGTCCTCGGCCGGCTTGAGTACCACGGTGTTGCCCCAGGCCAGCGCGGGAGCGACCTTCCACGATTCCAGCATCAGCGGGAAGTTCCACGGCGCGATCGCAGCGACCACGCCGGCCGGCTCGAACCTGGTGTAAGCGTGATGGCCGCTGTCCATCGGCAGCACCTCGGCGGTGGCCAGCCGGGCGTGGTCGGCGAAGAAGCGGTAGTTCGCCGCGGCGCGCGGCACGTCGTTGCCGCGGGACTCGCTGATCGGCTTGCCCATGTCGGTGGTGTCGGCCAGCCCCAGCGCGTCGGCGTTCGCCACGATCAGGTCGGCGAACCGGTGCAGCAGCGCGCCGCGTTCGGCGTAGCCCAGCCGCGGCCACGGGCCCTCGTCGAACGCCCGCCGCGCGGCCTGGACGGCACGATCAGCGTCGTCCTCCCCGCCCAGCGCGACCTCGGCGTAGGGTTCGCGGGTCCACGGGTCCACCGAGGTGAAGCGCTCACCAGAGACCGACTCGGTCTCTTCGCCGTCGATGATGTGCGGGATGAACTCCATGGCAGTCTCCTAGCGGGCGCCGGTCGCGGCCAGGTCGCGCTCCTGGGCCAGGCCCAGGGCGATGTCGATGATCATGTCTTCCTGGCCGCCGACGTAGCCGAGCTCGCCGGCCCGCTGCAGGATCTCATGGGCAGGCACGCCGTACCGTTCCGCGGCCCGCTCGGCGTGCAGCAGGAAGCTGCTGTAGACCCCGGCCCAGCCCTGCACGATCGCCGACCGGTCCATCTTGGGCCAGCGGGGCAGGAACGGCCGGACCACCTCTTCGGCCGCAGCCAGCACCCCGCCCACGTCCAGGCCGGTAAGCACGCCGAGGTGGTCGAAGGTGGCCGCCAGCACCTCGGTGGGGGCATTGCCCGCCCCGGCGCCGAGCGCGCACAGCGCGCCGTCGATCTGACGGGCGCCGTGCTGATAGGCCAGCACCGAGTTCGCTACCCCCAGGGAGAGATTCTGGTGGCCATGGAAGCCGATCTCGGCCTGGTGGCCGATCTCCGCGTACATGGCCTGGACCCGCTCCTGGGCGTCGCCGAGGACCAGGGCGCCGGCCGAGTCCACGCAGTAGACACACTCCGCGCCGGCGTCCACCATGATCCGGGCCTGCCGGGCCAGCTCGGCCGGCGTGGTCTTGTGTGCCATCATCAGGAAGCCGACGGTCTCCATGCCGAGGTCACGGGCCAGCCCGAAGTGCTGGATGGACACGTCGGCCTCGGTGCAGTGGGTGGCGATCCTGGCCACCGACGCGCCGGCCTCGCGGGCATCGCGCAGGTTGTCCTTGGTGCCGATGCCCGGCACCAGCAGCACCGCGATCTTGGCCTGGGTGGCCTCTTCCACCCCGGCCGCGATCAGGGCGATCTCGTCGACCCGGGAGAAGCCGTAGTTGAACGAGGATCCGCCCAGGCCGTCGCCGTGGGTGACCTCGATGACCTCGACGCCGGCCGCGTCCAGGGCGTGCACGGTCGCGCGGACCTGCTCCTCGGTGAACTGGTGCGCCATCGCGTGACTGCCGTCGCGCAAGGTGGTGTCGGTGATGCGCAGCTGCCGCGTGGCGGAAGTGGCGGGTGTTCCGGGGGTGCTCGGGTTCGGGGTGCTCATGCGGTCACCTTCTCGGCGCGGCGCTGGGCGATGACCTCACCGACCTGGGCGGCGGCGGAGGTCATGATGTCTAGGTTGCCGGCGTAGGAGGGCAGGTAGTCGCCGGCGCCCTGGACTTCCAGGAACACGGCGACCCGGGCGTTCCCGTGCCAGGAATCGCGGGCCTCGTCGTACTGCGGCTCGGCGCGCAGGGTGTAGCCGGGCACGTAGCGCTGCACCTCGGCGACGCGGCGGTGGATCGATGCGGTGATCGCGTCGGTGTCGGCGTCGGCCGGGATGGCGCAGAACACCGTGTCCCGCATGATCATCGGGGGCTCGACCGGATTGAGCACGATGATGGCCTTGCCGCGCTCGGCCCCGCCGACGGTCTCGACGGCGCGGGACGTGGTGTGGGTGAACTCGTCGATGTTGGCCCGGGTACCTGGGCCCGCGGACTTGGACGCGACCGATGCGACGATCTCCGCGTAGGGCACCCGGACGACGCTGGACACCGCGTGCACGATCGGGACCGTGGCCTGGGCGCCGCAGCTGATCATGTTGATGTTCGGGGCCTGCAGGTGCACGAGCAGGTTGACCGGCGGGCAGACCGGCGGGCCAAGCGCGGCCGGGGTCAGGTCGATGGCCTGCAGGCCCGCCTCGAGGTAGCGCGGCGCGTGGGCCTGGTGCGCCTTGGCCGAGGTGGCCTCGAAGACCAGCTGCGGCAGCGGATCCTGGCGCAGCAGCCAGTCCAGCCCTTCGGCCGAGGCGGCCACGCCGAGCTTGCGGGCCCGGTCCAGCCCGTCGGACTCGATCACGCCGACCACGTAGCCGACCTCGATGTGCTCGCTGCGCTGGAGCTTGGCCAGCAGGTCGGTACCGATGTTGCCGGGGCCGACGATGGCGGCCAGGGTCTTGGTCATCTCAGCTCCCTCCCCACAGGCGCTTGGTCGCGATCGCGGCGCCCTCGGCGAGCGCGGCGAACTTGGCCCACACCACGGTCGGGTGCACCTCCGGCGCGAACGTGGCCCGGGAGGAGAACCCGCAATCCGCGCCGGCGATGACGTTTTCCCGGCCGACCAGTCCCGCGTAGGCGCAGATGCTGTCCGCGATGAGCTCGGGGTGCTCGACGTAGTTGGTCGCGTGCCCGAGCAGCCCCGGCAGCAGGATCTTGCCGTCAGGCAGCGGCATGTCCGCCCAGATCCGCCACTCGTGCTGGTGCCGCGGGTTGGCCACCTCGAAGGAGTACGCGCCGGCGTTGATCCGCAGCATGACGGGAACCACGTCGGCCAGCGGGATGTCGTTCAGCCGCGGGCCGTGGTTGAGCCCGTAGCAGGTGTGCAGCCGGATCCTCTCTTCGGGGATCCCGCGCAGCGCGTGGTTGAGCGCGTCCACGTGCTCCTGCGCCCGGCGGCGGCGCTCCGCCGGATCGCTGCGGCCGTCGTCGGTCAGGATCTCGATCAGCCACGGGTCGTCGACCTGCAGCAGGAAACCCGACTCGACGATGGCCAGGTACTCCTCCCGCATGGCCTCGGCCACCGCGGCCAGGTAATCCCGCTCCGAGGCGTAGTACTCGTTGCGGCCGAAGCCACTGGGGCTGGTGGACGGCAGGAAGGCCTCCACCGGGCCGCCAGCTCCGGCGGCCCCGGTCTCGTCCAGGGCCGCGCGCAGGTTCGCGATGTCGGTCTGGACCGCGGCCTGGCCGGCGTAGGCGACCGGCCCGGTGCACACCATCACCTTCATCGGCGCCACGGCCCCTGAGTACTTCGACATGTAGCCCCGATAGTACTCGGGGAAGTCGTCGATCTCCCGCTGCCAGGAGGGCGGCAGCAGCGTCTCGCCCTCGACCTGGTCGAACCCGGCCAGCCGCTCCTTGACGTAGGTGAGGAACGAGACCTTGCCCTGCTCGCCGTCGGTGACGACGTCCAGGCCCGCCGCGGCCTGCCTGCGCACCACGTCGCTGACCGCCTCGCGCACCAGCTCGGCGAACCGCTGCGGATCGTAGGGCCGGCCGTGCTCCTTCTCCCGCATCATCTCGAGCAGGTCGTGCGGCCGGGCCAGGCTGCCGACGTGGGTGGTCAGGATGCGTTCGCTGCTGCGCTGCATGACCTAGTAGTCCTCCGTTGCCTGGGCGAGCAGCACGCCGGTCCGCCGGGCAGCCCGGCACACGCTTGCCACGATGAAGTCCTTGCGCAGGCCAAGAATGCGGGCGGTCGGCCCGACCACCGAGATCGCCGCGGCCGGGCGGGGCCCGTCTGGTCCCGGCACCAGCACCGGGGCCGCCACCGAAGAATAGCCGGGGGTGAATTCCTCGCGGGTACCCACCCAGCCGACCGCCCGGGCGGTCCGCAGCACGCGGTGCAGGCGCTCGGTGTCCGTGATCGTGAACGGGGTGTGCTTACGGCGCGGGACAGCCAGCGTGTCCTGCATGATGTGCTCGTCGAACGCGGCGAGCACCCGGCCCGAGCTGGACGAGTAGCCCGGCACCCGGCGCAGCACCTCGCCGCTCAGCTGGAGGCCGAGCCGAGGGTTGCTGCCGTACCGGTCGATGTAGACGACGTGTCCGGCCACCGGCACGGCGAGCTGCACCATCTCGGACAGCTGATCCTGCAGTTCGACGAGCACCAGCCGGGCCACGTCGCGGACCGGGGTCCGCTCGGCCGCCAGCAGGCCGAGCTCGAACACCCGCAGGCTCAGCCGGTACCGGCCGGCGCCGGCCCGTTCCAGCAGACCCCCGACGGCCAGCGCGGACAGCATCCGGCAGGCCGTGCTCTTGGCCACGCCCAGCTCGCGGGCTACCTGGGTGGCCCCGAGCACGGCATGCGCCGTGAAGCAGTCGAGCACGGAGGCCGCGATCGACACCGAGCGCAGCCCCGCAGAGTCCTCGGCGACCTGAGCCGGGGGCGCAAGGGTGGACACCGGAGTCAGTCCCATACCGGGATCTCGTCCGGGGGCGGGACGTTGACCTCGGTGACGCGGTTGCGGTAGGCCACCAGGGCGGTCAAGCCGCCGCGGCGGATCCGGACGACCACTTCCTCGGTGTTGTAGGGCTCGCCGGGGTCGTAGCCGTGCGCCCACGTGGCGAAGGCCCGGATCGGGCCGGAGTGGGTGGCCGCGATGATCCGGGGGGTGTCCGGCGACTCGGCCATCAGCCGGTGGAACCCGCGCCAGAACCGGCGGACGCAGGACTGCGGCGGCTCGAAGTACATCAGCGGGATGGTCAGCCACATGTAGATCGGATCCGCGCCGCCGAGCTGGGTGCGGTAGAACCGGTCGATCTCCACCAGCCAGCGCGGCCGGTCGCCGACCGCCATCCGCTCCAGCTTCTCCATCAGCGCCTGGTACTGGCGGAACGCCGAGGTGACGTCGCGCGGGCCCTCCGGCGTCCAGACCTGGAAGTTACGCAGCTCGCCGATCGGCTCGGGCGCGCCGATCTCGGCCTCGCGGCCCCACTGCTGCAGCCCGTCGTTCATGCCGCGGTAGATCTGGTCGGCGGTCTGCCGGGCCCGGCTGGTGTCGGCGCAGACGATCCGCACCTTCGAGCCGGCCCGAACGCTCTTGGACAGGCTGTGCCCGCGCTGGTGGGACTGCCAGCCGCCCATCGGCGTCAGGCCGGCGTCGGTCGAGTAGCCCTGGGTGATGCCGTGCCTGATGATGCGGATCTCGGTGACGAAGTCTTCAGCCGCCTTGCGTTCCGGGGGGGCGACGATTTCCTTGTCCCTGGACGTGCCGGCGAACTCGGGGGTGAAGCGCTCGCCGTCCACCTCGAGCAGGGCGGCCGACGCCGTGCCCTGCTGGCCGCGTTCCCGGAACCGGCGCAGGTAAAGCGGCAGGTCGGCGTCCTGTTCGACGGGGGGCGCAGCCTGGGCGGAGGCTTGCAGAGATTTTCGTTCGGAATATCGGGCTAGGTAGTAAGGGGCATCGGTACGGTCGGTACGGCGGAACGCGGCGCCGGCCGGCGCGGGCCCGCCGCCATTTGTGTCGCTCATCAGGAGTGGACCGTGAAGAAGCGCTCGTTGACCTCGCGGGCGTAGTAGAACATGGCCCGGCCCATCTCCTCCTCGGTCCAGGTGATCGGCTCGAAGTCCGGATCGACCCAGTAGCCGCCGGTGAAGACCTCGTTCCTGTTGCCCACCGGGTCGAAGAAGTACACGGTGTAGCCGCGGGTGACCCCGTGCCTGGTCGGCGCGACGTCGATGGTGACGCCGTTGTAGGCCAGCAGGTCGGCCGCCTCGCGGACCCCGTTCCAGTCGTCGAGCCAGAACGCGAAGTGGTGCAGCGCACCGTTCGGGCCCGTCACGATGGCGATGTCGTGCGGGGTATGCGAGCGCTCGAGCCAGGTGGCGAGCTGGTGGCCGTCGTTGGCGATGATCTGCTCGGTGAGCCGGAAGTCCAGCACGTCACGGAAGAACGCGGTGGCGGCGTCGACGTCCTCGGCCATGATGAAGATGTGGTCGAGGCGGGGCGGCGCGATGCCGACCAGGTTGGCCGGACGGGGCGGCGGGTTGGTCAGCGGCAGCATGTTGCCGACCTTCTCCATGCCGTAGACCAGCTCGACCAGGTGACCCGACGGGGCCTCGAACCTGATCGCCTCGCCCCAGCCCGGGCCGAGCTCGGCCTTCGCGAAGCGCTTGACCGCGATCCCGGCTTTTTCCACCCGGTCGGAGTAGAAGTCGAGGTCACCTTGTTCTGCGACCTTGAACGACATGTGGTCAAGGCCGTAGGTGGGGGCCTGGCGCAGCACCACCGAATGGTGCTCGTGCTCGTCCCAGCACTTCAGGAAGACCCGGCCCTCTTCGTGCGCGACCTCGATGAGGCCGACCACCTCGGTGTAGTAAGCCGTGCACAGCTCGAGGTCGGGAACCCTGATCTCGACGTGCTGCAGGCGCAGGATGCGGTCGCTCATGGTTTCTCCCGGTTTCAGGTGTGGAACCGCAGGAAGCGCTGGCTGATGACGTTCTCGTAGTAGAACAGGCCACGGCCGAACTGATCCTCGGTCCAGGTGATGGAAGGGAAGTCCGGGTCCGGGCGGTACCCGCCGGTGAAGACCTCGTTCCTGATGCCGAGCGGGTCGAAGAAGTAGATGGTGTTGCCGCGGGTCACCCCGTGCCTGGTCGGACCCTGGTCGATCTGCACGCCGTTGAAGGCCAGGATGTCGGCGGCCTTGCGGACCTGGTCCCAGTCGTCCAGCCAGAACGCGAAGTGGTGCAGCGCGCCGTTCGGGCCGTTGACGATGGCGATGTCGTGCGGGGAATGGGAGCGTTCCAGCCAGACGCCGAGCTGGTGGCCGTTGGCGTCGAGCACCTGCTCGGTCATCCGGAAGCCGAGGACCTGCTGGAAGAAGGCCGCGGCCTCGCCCACCTCTTCGGCGTTGATCAGCATGTGGTCAAGCCGCGGCGGCGCGATGCCCGGCATATCGGGCGGCGGCACCGGGCGCGGGTTCAGCTTGCCGAGGATGTTGCCGGTCTTGTCCAGGTCGTAGACCAGTTCCATGGTCTGCCCGGACGGGATACCGAACCGGAGCGACTCGCCCTGGCCCACCGCCTCGCCCCGGCTGACCCGCTGGACGGAGCAGCCGTACTTGGTCACCGCGTTCTCCAGCTCGGCCAGGTCATCGGGGTGCTCGACCCGGAAGCTGAACAGGTCAAGCCCGGTCCGCGCGTCGTAGCGGAGCCGGATCGAGTGGTGGTCCTCCTCGTCCCAGCACTTCAGGTACACGGTGTCGTCGCCGCGCCCGGCGAGCTGGAGTCCGAGCACCTCGGTGTAATACGCGGTGGACAGCTCAAGATCGGGGGTGCGGACGTCGACGTGGGCTAGGCGCAGGATTCCCACGGTGCCTCCAAGGCAGGTAGCGCTTGACGACTCGAACTTACCTCGCTTACTGTTCCAGATAAAGGCCTGGTGTTCCGTATAGAGGAACGGCCCGGTGGTGGAGAGGCTCGATGTCGACGCCAGAGCAGATGCGCGCGGTCGTCGCGCACTACGTGGAGGAGATCCACCGTGCCTACATCGCTCAGGCCCTGACGTTCCCGGCCGCCGTCCGCGGCCAGATGCCGCTGCTCGCCCCCGGGCCTTTGACGGTCGCCGCGGTGGGGGCACGCAACCTGCACGTGCTGGCGACCCGGGACTCACTCGGCCCGGTGGTTTCGCCCGAGGTGGAGCTCGCCGGGTCGGTGGAGGGGCTTTCCTGGTCGCTGCGCTTCTTCGACCCCGTCGTGCTGCCGGAGCTGGCCCTGATCGACGAGTCAGCGGGACCCGCTTTCGGCGAGGTCCGGCACGCGCTCGGCGTCGGCACCGTGGTCTACCATTTCGTCGCCGAGCCGGGCGCGGGACTGTCCGGGCACCAGGCGGCGCACGTCGGCACCGGCCTGGCGGGCGGCC
>Ga0302326_10010303_pt1 | contig 20275 bp, 14 predicted proteins | sample Palsa_T0_3_FD_202264 | JGI IMG/M metagenome (GOLD analysis project Ga0302326, IMG submission 202264) | Peat permafrost microbial communities from Stordalen Mire near Abisko, Sweden - Palsa_T0_3 | ecosystem: Environmental > Terrestrial > Soil > Palsa > Peat permafrost | place: Sweden: Abisko...
CGTTCGACCAAGGGCGTGCGTTTGCAGCGGCTCGAGCCTGGTGACGAAGTCATCGCGATCACGAACCTCGGTGTGCAAACCAAGCAAATCGAAGAGATCACGGGAGAAGCGCCGATCATCGCAGGTTCAGCGTGAGGGGCAGGCAGGCAGGCCGGCTACGGGTGCCGCAACTCCGTCCCGAGGCCGGCGGTCCTATGAAGTGGAGGATTTGAAGTCTAAAATGAGTGCACTAGCCGAGGTTTCCCAGTCGACGTTCAAGAGCGACGTCTTGGAGAGCGATCAGCCCGTTCTGGTCGATTTCTGGGCATCGTGGTGCGGGCCGTGCCGCATGCTGGCCCCCGTCGTCGAAAAGGTGGCTGCGGCGCATGCCGGCCGCGCAAAGTTCGTGAAGCTGAATACGGACGAGAATCCGAGCATCGCGGGCGAATATCACGTCTCCGGGATTCCGTGCTTGATCCTCTTCAAGGGTGGTCAGGCCGTCGACCGGATCGTCGGCTTCGTTCCGGAGCAACAGATCTCGTCGATGCTCCAGAAACATCTCGTCGCCGCCTAAACCTCCCGAGCCCGGCGCTTCGTCGTTACGGGCTCTTCCGCCGATGCACCGGTTCCTTACGGAACCGGCCCTGGCGGGTTACGCAGCGCGATTCGGCACCGGTGTCGTAAAGACGGCGGTCGACGGCGTATTGTCGGCGGTACGCGTGAGCGCCGCGCAGGATGCGTCGGTCCCGCCGGATTTTGAACTGCTCGTAGCCCGCGTCCTCGGACACTTGGCGGGCATTGAGAACGACGGGCTCATTGCCGTGCTCAACGCAACCGGCATCTTACTGCACACGAATCTGGGGCGCGCGCCGCTCGCGCCTGAGGCGCTTGAAGCCGTCGCTGCGATCGCGAGCGGCTATTCGAATCTGGAGTTCGATCTCGAGGCGGGGACGCGAGGCTCGCGACACGCGCGTGTAACGACGCTCGTGCGAGCCGTGAGCGGCGCTGCGGATGCGCTGGTCGTCAACAATTGCGCGGGCGCCGTGCTGCTTATCCTCGATACGTTTGCGAAGGGCCGCGAGGTCGTCGTCTCGCGCAATCAGCTGATCGAAATCGGCGGCGGCTTTCGTTTGCCCGAGGTCCTCGCGCGCAGCGGCGCCACGCTGGTTGAAGTCGGCACGACGAACAAAGTGTATCTGCACGATTTCGAGCGCGCGCTGACGGCGCGCACGGCGCTCTTGTTGCGTAGTCACAGCTCGAACTTTCGCATCGAGGGGTTTACCGCCGATGTCGAGCCGGCGGAGCTTGCGAAGCTCGGCCGACGTGCGGGCGTGCCGACGGTCGAGGATCTCGGCAGCGGCGCGCTTGTTGATCTGGCGGCCTACGGTTTGCCGCACGAACGCACCGTGCCCGAAGCGCTCGCCGACGGCATCGAACTGGTAGCATTCTCCGGCGACAAGTTGCTCGGCGGTCCGCAAGCCGGCATCATCGCGGGCAGCACGAGCGCAATCGCGCGCCTGCGAGCGAATCCGCTCTTGCGCGCGCTGCGAGTCGACAAAGCGACGCTTGCGGCCCTGGGCGCAACGCTGCGCCTTTATCTCGAACCGGGCGGCATCGCGAAGATTCCGCTCTATGCAATGCTCGGCGCCTCCGCCGAGTCGCTGCAGCAGCGCGCGAAGGCACTGGTCGCGGCTCTCGCGAGAAGCGATTCGCAAGGTGCTCTCGAGACTGCGGCGGTCGCGACGCACGCCTACCTTGGGGGCGGCTCTGCTCCCGCAGAAACACTGCCATCGTTCGCGCTCGCTCTGCGCGATACGCAGCGCGGAGCAAGCGCGCTCGCCGCGCGGCTGCGTGCGGGCCGGCCACCCGTCGTCGCACGCGTGGAAGATGGTCAAGTGCTGGTTGATTTGCGCGCGATTCCGCCGGAGCGTGACGGCGAACTGTTGCGCGCGCTGGCGGCCGCGGCCGGCTAGCGTGCACATCGTCGGCACCGCGGGCCACGTCGATCACGGGAAGTCTTCGCTCGTACGCGCGCTGACCGGCACCGATCCGGATCGCTGGATCGAGGAGCGTTTGCGTGGCATGACCCTCGACCTCGGCTTTGCGCACCTGACCTTCGAGGATGGTGTCGAGGCGGGAATCGTGGACGTTCCGGGTCACGAACGCTTTCTGCACAACATGCTCGCCGGCGCAGCCGGAATGGAGATGCTGCTGCTCGTCGTCGACGCGAACGAAGGCGTGATGCCCCAGACCCGCGAGCATCTGGAGATCTTGCAGTACCTGAACGTCAAACAGACGATCGTCGTGCTTTCGAAGATCGACGCGCTCGAGTCCGCGGAGCGAGAGTTAGCCGAAGCGCTCGTGCGCGCCGAGCTCGCGGGAACGATGGCCGGCGGAGCAAGGCTGGTCGCCGTTTCAAGCGTCAGCGGAGAGGGTCTTCCGCAACTGCGCGACGCGATCCACGAAGCGCTGCTCAAGCTGGCGCCCCGGCGGCCCGAAGCGCCGGCGTATCTTCCGGTCGATCGGGTCTTCACCTTACCGGGGCTCGGCACGATCGTTACCGGCACGCTGATGCAGGGAAGTATCGCCACCGGAGAACGCTTGCGCCTTTCGCCGCCCGGCCGCGAGGTCCGCATCCGCAGCCTGCAAGTCTTCGGCGAGCAGCGCGAGCGGGTCGACGGCGGCGCGCGTGTCGCCTTGAACCTCCCCGGTATCGAGACGAGCGAGATCTCGCGCGGCGCCGTGCTGTGCGCCGCCCAATTTGCGCCGGCAGCCGATTTTGAAGTAACCTTCCGGGCGTTGCCTCAAGGGCTCGCAATCCTGCGACGGCGCATGGCCGTGCGTACCTATATCGGCGCTGCTGAAATCCTCGGAACGCTTGTTTTCGTCAGCACGCCCCACGATACCGAAGCGGTTACGGCGAGACTTCATCTGCGCCGTGCTACCGTCTGCGTCCCCGGCGCAGCCTTCGTCGTGCGACGCCTCTCGCCCAAGACGCTGCTCGGCGGCGGCACGATCGCGGGGCTCATCGAAGCGGACGGCGACGAACCGCACGCAGCCGCGGTCGCACCGGATGCAGTCGCGCTTGCGGCTGCTTTGAAGGCCGCCGGACTTGCCGGAACCTCAGCTGCGCGGGCCGGCGCCGCCGCGAACGTGCGCGAGGAGCGTGCTTCCGAGATTCTCGCGCAGCTCGTTAGCGAAGGGCGCGCGTTCGAACTTGCGCGCCCGGGCGGGTTCGTCGATGGGGCGCTCGCGGAAGAGCTTTTCGAACGGGTGCGCGCGCGGCTGGCCGAGTCGGAGCATGTCTCGCCTTGGTTAGCCGGGGCCACGGTGCTCGCGCTCTCGCGTGCGCTCGGAGTCCCGGAAGGTCCGCTCGCACGGCTCTTGACCTTGGCCTCGCAAGAGGGCCGGATAGCGCATCGTTTCGGCTACTACGCCTCGCCTGACTTCGTGCCGCAGCTAAGCGTCGAGCAGCGGGCGTTTTTCGATCGCGCCTTCGCGCGCGACGGCACCCAACCGAATCAACCCGTTGCGCTCGATGAGTTGATTGCAGCGCTGCGCGCCGAGAAGGTTACCGGGCTCGCGCAGGCCTTCGAGACGCTGCTGGAAAGCGGCGCCCTCATCAAAGTCTACGACGCGGTCTATCGCGGCGAGCAGATCGCGCAGATACGCACGACGCTGGAAGCAACCTTGCGCCGCGACAAGCAGATTACGATGGCCGGTTTCCGCGATCTCGTCGGCACCTCGCGCAAGTTTGCGGTCCCGTTGCTCGAATGGTTCGATGCTCACGGCGTTACGATTCGCTCGGGCGACATCCGCGTGCTCAAGATCTCAAAGACTTGACCTGTGCGGCGCCCGGCTTTGCGGCGCCGCTGTAGCGGCGCTTGGCGGCATACATCGATGCATCGGCGCGGTCGAGCAGGGTCGATGAATCGATCGGCTCGGCGGTCGCAGCGGCACCGATGCTCGCGCAGACGCTGACCATCCGGCCGCACAGTTCGACCGGCGCTTTGACATCGGCCGCGATGCGTTTCGCGAGAAATTTGGCCTCTTCGGCGGTATAATCCGGTAGCAGCACCGCGAACTCATCGCCGGAAAGGCGCGCGGTCATGCCGGCCGGGCGAACGCAAGCGTCGATGCGGTGCGCGATCTCGCGCAACAATTGGTCGCCGGCCTGATGTCCGAAGGTATCGTTGATCGGCTTGAAGTCGTCCAGGTCGATGAAGAGCACAGCTACCTGCGCGCCCTCCTCGGTGCGAGCGATCTCGCGCTCGAGCGAACCAAGAAAGTATGCGCGGTTCGGCAGGCCGGTCAAATTGTCGTGAAATGCCTGGGTCGTCAGCAGCGCTTCGGTTTTCTTGCGCTCGGTGATGTCGCGCCCGCTGAGCACCACACCGCGCACGGCCGGCTCATCGAGATGGTTGGTCGCGCTGACGTCGTAGACGAGGGCCCTGCCGTCGGCCGCGTGCAGCGTCAGCTCGAAGCGCTCCGAACTGCCACAGGCCGACCAGACGCGCTGGAACGTTTCGCGGCGAAAGGCCGTCTCGCGCGGATCGAAGAGGCGCTCGTACCCCGACCCTAAGAGCGAACTTGGGGTCTCACCGAGATATTTTAGAAATGAATCGCTCGCATAGGTCGCTTGCAGATGCTCGTCGACGATCAGCACGAGGTCGCTACGGTCGACGGTCAGCGCCCGGAAACGGAGTTCGTTGAGCCGCAGCTTGCGGCCGAGGTCGCGCAGATTGCCGATATAGATGCCCGCGATCAGTTCGATGCCGAGCGCCGAGAGCGCTTGAGGCACCGGGATGATCCAGAAGCGGAAGAGCACCCCGATCGCAAGATAGTAGGCGAAGGTCAGCGGCGGCGCGAGCAACGCCCCCGGCACGCCATAGTCGAACGCGAAGGCCACGGTGACAAGAAACGCGACGAAGACGACGGCAGGCGCGTAAACGTTTAGGTCGATGCTCCCGCCCATGAAGACCGGGGGCAAGGCTGCGCCGATCGAAATCGCCAGCACGATTCCGACGGACCGGTACATGCGAAAGTACGAGCTGATATGGCCCACACTTGGTTTTCGGATCGTGCCTGGCGATACTACAGGACCAACCGAAGAGGATGCATCTGCGTCCGCCGGCGCGGCCTGTGGCCCGTTCGCTCGAGTGACGCGGAACACGAAAAGAATCGGCCGTGCCGTCAATGGTGCAATGCGAGCAGAGCGACCACGATTTCGATAGCGATCAGGGCGATGATCACGACTTCGAGAAACTCGCTGCGCGCGACCTGAGCCTGGTCGGTGAAGAAGCGATACATCTCGTTGACCGTCTCGACCTTGGAGTCGATCTGCCGCTGCCAATCCTTGAGGCCGAGGCGCCCGGCGGCGCCGCGGTAGAGCCGCGCGTAATAGGCGTCCCCGATGATCTTGAGCGCGTTTGAAGCGCGATCGGTCAGCTCGGCGATGTCGACGATCAGGTAACGCAGCCGGTCGGCCGCGTCTTGCGCCTGGCGCCGGCCGAAGCGTCTGGTCGGCCGTTTGGGATCGAGCGCATAGATCGTGTCGAGTTCGGCGTCCAAGCGCTTATCATACGTGCGCAGCTCGACCAGCTGCGTGTTGGCGAATTCGAGAATATCGAGCGTCGCCTGCGCGCTCTCGCGGCGATCGTACACAAAGGCCGTGTCCCACTGAACGACGGTGAGGTCATCGTCAAAATAGGCAAAGTTGACGCGTAGCGTTTCGGCGGCTTCGGTTCTCGTCAAGCGGCGTTCTTCGCACAGAACGAGGCTCGCGAGCGCCCCAGCATGTTCGCCCAGCAGTTTTTCACCGGCGATCGGCGTTTCGAATCCCTCGACCTCGAAGACGAAATAGTCTTCCACCAGCGGCTCGTGCGGTTCGTCGAGTGCGGGAGCGATTTGCTGCAGGACGCCGTCGAGCATCTTCTGCGCTAGGCGTGGCATCTCGGCGTCGTTGCGCAGGCGGCGGGCGAAGGCCGCGAAGGCGAGCCAGTCGCCCGCGAACGGCTGCGAGAGCCGTACCGAGACGACGCCGTAGTCGAAGATCTTCGCTCGTGCCGCAATGCCGCTCGGGCCTGCCGTAATACGCGCGACGATCGGCTGCGTTTCGAATTCGATGAAGCCGGGCGAAGCTTCGCGCCGCAGCTGCAACGGCGCGGGTGCCACCCCCTCGCCGACGGGTCCCAGGCGGCCAAGCTCGATCGTATCGGCGACGTCGTACACGAAGTAGGCGTGTACGGCGCCTTCTCGAATTGCGGGCGGCAGCGACGGGACCGCGGCTTGCCCTTCCATGTGAGCGGTCGTACGCGGTGCATCCGGCAAGGGCCTGGGCCGGGTTATGGTGGGCGAAAATGAACGTCGACAAGATGACCGAGCGCGTACGCGAAGCGCTCAACGATGCATTCACCCGCGCGCTGCGCGAGCGCAACCCAAACGTCGAAGTCGAGCACGTCCTGGCGGCCTTGCTCGGACAAGGCGAAGGGGTGGTGCCCGCCCTCCTTACGAAGGCCGGCGTCGCCGTGCCGCAATTCACGGCCCAAGTGAACGACGCGCTGGCAAAACTGCCGCGTCTTTCCGGTTCGGGTGACGTCCAGCCGCAGTTCTCGGGACGGGCAAGCCGCCTATTGGTCGCTGCCGGCGACGAAGCGCAGAAGCTGAGCGATGACTACGTTTCCGTCGAGCATTTGCTGCTCGCGATGGTCGACGACAGCGGTCCGTCCGGCAAACTCTTCCGGGAAAATGCTCTTACCCGCGACAAACTGCTCGCGGCCCTGCGCGACGTGCGGGGAAATCAGCGCGTGACCTCGGCGAATCCCGAAGGAACGTACCAATCCCTCGAGCGTTACGGCATGGACCTCACGCGAGCCGCCGAGCAGGGGAAGCTCGACCCGGTCATCGGACGCGACGAAGAGATCCGGCGGGTCGTTCAAGTCCTCTCACGGCGTACCAAGAACAACCCGGTGCTGATCGGCGAACCGGGCGTCGGTAAGACGGCGATCGTCGAAGGTTTGGCGCAGCGCATCGTGCGCGGTGACGTGCCTGAAGGCCTCAAGAAACGCCGCATCATTTCACTCGACATGGGCTCGCTGATTGCCGGCGCAAAGTACCGCGGCGAGTTCGAGGAGCGCCTCAAGGCGGTTCTCAAGGACGTGCAGTCGTCGGAAGGCAACGTGTTGCTTTTCATCGACGAACTCCATAACGTCGTCGGTGCCGGCAAGAGCGAGGGTTCGATGGATGCGGGCAACCTGCTCAAGCCGATGCTGGCCCGCGGTGAACTGCATTTGATCGGCGCGACCACCCTCAACGAGTACCGGCTCTATATCGAAAAGGATGCCGCGCTCGAGCGCCGCTTCCAGCCGGTGTTCGTCGATCAGCCGAGTGTCGAGGATACGATTTCGATCCTGCGCGGTCTGCGTGAGCGCTATGAAGTTCACCATGGCGTACGCATCAAGGATTCCGCCCTCGTCGCCGCTGCCACGCTCTCCAATCGCTACATCGCCGACCGTTTCTTACCGGACAAGGCCATCGATTTGGTCGACGAGTCGGCCGCGAAATTGCGGACCGAAATCGACTCGATGCCGCAGGAGCTCGACGAGGCTTCGCGCCGCATCATGCAGCTCGAGATCGAGCGTGAAGCGCTGCGCAAAGAAGACGACGCGGCCTCGAAGCTGCGGCTGGAACGGCTGGAAAAAGAGTTGGCCGAACTGCGTTCGCAAACCGACGACGTCAAAGCGCGTTGGCAAGGTGAGAAGGACGCGGTGCAAGCGTTGCGCGACCTGCGCGCCCAAATCGACGTGACCAAGAAAGAGATCGAGCAGGCCGAGCGCCAGTACGACCTCAACCGTGTCGCGCAGCTGCGCTACGGCACGCTGGCGGATCTCGAGCGCCGTTTGAAGGCATCTGAGGAAAAACTCGGCAGCAACGGGGCGCCCCGCCTGCTCAAAGAAGAAGTCGATGAGGAAGACATCGCCGGCGTCGTCAGCCGCTGGACCGGTATTCCCGTCTCGAAGCTGCTCGAAGGCGAGATGCGAAAGCTCTTGCGGCTCGACGAAGAGTTGCACAAGCGCATCATCGGCCAAGACGAAGCGGTGACCGCGGTGGCCGAGGCCGTCATCCGTTCGCGCAGCGGCCTGGCCGATCCGAACCGGCCGATCGGCTCGTTCATTTTTCTCGGGCCGACGGGTGTTGGAAAAACCGAACTGGCGCGAGCGCTCGCGAGCTACCTGTTCGACGACGATCGCGCGATGATTCGCATCGACATGTCGGAATACGGCGAAAAGCATTCGGTTTCGCGCTTGATCGGCGCGCCGCCGGGATACGTCGGCTACGACGAGGGCGGTCAATTGACCGAAGCCGTGCGCCGGCGGCCTTTCTCGGTCATTTTGTTCGATGAGATCGAGAAGGCCGCACCCGAAATCTTCAACGTGTTCCTGCAGATCCTCGACGATGGGCGCTTGACCGACGGTCAAGGCCGCACGGTCGACTTCAAGAACACGATCCTGATCATGACCTCGAACATCGGCAGCAATCGCATCCTCGACTTCTCGGGTCAGGGCGGCGTCGAATACGCGGTCATGCGCGCGACGGTGCTCGATGAGCTGCGGCGCCACTTCCGGCCGGAGTTTCTCAACCGGGTCGACGAGGTCGTCGTCTTCCAGGCGCTGTCCGAGGCGCAGCTCGAGCAGATCGTCGAGATTCAGCTCGGCCGGCTGCGCCAGCGTCTGGCCGACCGGCGAATCGAACTCGAACTTTCGGATACGGCACGCCGCCATCTCGTCAAGGTCGGCTACGATCCCGTCTACGGCGCGCGTCCGCTCAAACGGGCCGTGCAGCGTGAACTGGAAACCCCGCTCGGCCGGCGGATTCTGGCCGGCGAGATTCGCGACGGTCAACGCGTCTATGTCGACTACGATCAGGACCGGGGTGAACTGAACTTCACGGTCGGCCTGCCGAAGTTCCCCGAACTCGAAGCGCTCGGTTAAATGCGGGCGCTTCGCTTCGAGCGTTTTGGCGATCTCGGCGAACTCAAACTCACCGAGGTCGAGCGGCCCATGCCCGGAACGGGTGAGATCCTCGTTGCGGTGCGCGCGGCCTCGCTCAATCCGAGCGACGTCAAGAACGTGAACGGCAAGATGGAAGGCACGACGTTGCCTCGTACGCCCGGCCGCGATTTCGCCGGCGTGGTCGTTGCGGGTTCCGCGCGTCTCGCGGGTGTCGAAGTGTGGGGCGCATGCGGCGAAATCGGCTTCACGCGCGACGGTTCGCACGCGGAGTTCATCGTCGTACCGGAGGACGGCGTCGCACGCAAGCCCGCGTCGCTCGACTTCGAAGAGGCCGCGGCAGGCGGCGTCAATTTTGTTACGGCCTGGGCAGGGCTCGTTGACGCAACCGCGCTCGGGGCGGGCGAAACGGTCTTCGTGACCGGCAGCGCCGGTGGGGTCGGCTCATCGGTCGTGCAGCTCGCTCGTTGGATGGGCGCGCGTTCGATCGGCATCGACCGGGTGGATTCCGCGGGCTTGCCACCCCATTTGCGGCCCGACGTGGCGCTCACGAATCCAAACGACATCGCCCAAGCGGTGGCGGAACAAACGCAGGGTCGTGGCGTCGACGTCGTTTTCGATACGGTCGGCTCGCCGCTCTTCGAGCAAAACCTTGCGGCGCTCGCGCGAGGTGGACGCTATGTCATCATCTCGTCGGCCGGCGACCGGCGCGCGAGTTTCGACATCCTGGATTTCTATCATAAGCGCTTGGTGCTGCATGGCGTCGACACGCGAGCCATCGGTAGTGCCGCGGCTGCCCGGATTCTGGAACGGTTGCGCCCGGGCTTCGACCGCGCAGCGCTGGACGCGCCGTTCATTGCCCAGCGCTTTTCACTCGAAGACGGGCTCCGTGCTTACCAGGCCGTCGACGCGGGCTTGACCGGCAAGGTCGTGCTCGTGATGCCGGGCTCTAGCGGCGCGTAAAAGGTAAGGCGAGGCGCATCATCGCGCTCAGCGGCTCGGGTGTGCGGCGGGCGCGCTCGAAGGCGGCAAAGGCTTCGTCGGCGGCGATGCGTCCGTAAGCACTGGAAGCCGCGAGCGCAACCGCAGCGAGCGCCTCGATTTCGGAAGCGGAGACCGGCTCGCCGTCGGTGCGTGCCGAGACGAGGACGAAGCCCGCAAGCGCCCCGCGAACGTGAAACGGGAAAGCGAGCCGTGGTTGCGGCGGCGAGGGGATACCGCCGTTCATGCTGCGGCGCAGACGCACGATGTCGAAGGGCTCAGCGGATGAGTTGCGCAGCGCGACGACGAGCGCCGTGTTGTGCGCCAAGCGCGGTGGCAGCGTATCGACGTTTCCGCGAGCGCGCGAGCGCACGAACGTATCATTGATGTCGCGGTAGACCGCGCAGGCGGCGAGATTGAGCGATTCGTAGGCGTCGAGGGCGATGCGATCGTCGATGCTGTTGCGGTCGCTCATCGCCCCGATGTCGATTGCAGCTACGCCGAGGCGCTTCTTTGCGCGATGGCGAGGCGCAAAGAAGAGCCGGTCGACGGCGCCGTTCAAACGCCGCCGCTGCAGATATGCGATGAAGACCAGCGCGATAGCTACGGCGACCTCGGCGCCTAAGATGATGCGGCCGTCGCTGATCCGGTCGCGCCAAAGCCAACCGGCCAGCCCCACCAGAATGACGGGCAGGGCGATGACGGTGCCGTACACGAGCCCGCGCCCGATGCCGGCTTTGGCGTCGGCGACGCGAGGGGCGAGCAGCGCGTAGAGGACGGTGTATGGCAGAATGTTGAGGAACAGTGCGCCGACCGATGCTGCGCCCGAGCCGCGGTTCTGCAAAACGAGAAACGCCACGATTGAGGCAATCAGGCTGGCAAATCCGAGCGCGATCCAGCGCAGCCGAAGCCGTCCCTCGCGCTGCGTCATGCGATAGCGCTCGATGAACGCCGCGACCGCGGCAACGAGCACGGCGGCGACGCCGAGCAGGTACGCGGGATACGCGATGCGGTTGAAGTCACCGAGATCGACCGCAACGCTCGCCAAATACGTCAAGGCGAGCACGACGATTGCGAGACCAACCGGCAGCGGGCTAGCGAGCGCGCGCCAGCGCCCAATGGCTTTGCCATCGGGAGCGTGCGTTGAAAAGACGAACAGACCGACCACCCCGCTTGCGACCAGGATGCTGCCGGCCGCACTTGCGAGGAAGTTGATCGGCGGGCTTACGATCGCCATGCGCAGCGCAACGAGGCCGCCGACGAGCGCATATGCGAGCGATGTCGCAAACAGCGCCGAGGTCATCGCGCCGGGCCGCACGCAAGCGAGCCAGCCGGCGACGGCGATGAAGATCCCCGCGAATAGCGCTTCGGCGGAGTCGAGAATGATGTCCGTCGGCGTCCCGAAGCGCCGCTCGGGAATGATCGTCGCGACGAAGGGCCGCCCGCCTCGCAGGACGGGAAGCTCGAAGGATTGGCTGAGCGAGTAGGCACCCGAGTAAAGCGAAACGCGCAAGTCGAAGCGGCCGCGCTCGTCGATGACGTCGCCGATGCGAAGCCCCGCGGCCGCGGCGGGCGACCCCGGATCGACCGACGTGACCACCCGGCCCTCGTCCGCTGCAGCCGAGGCGGCGCCCACATAGGCGTAGCCCACGACGTCGTAATAGACCCCGAGGACCGTCGTCGCAAAGCACGCCAGACCAAGAACCAGCACGGCAAGCGCTCTTACCATATATCACCGGTGTTCGGCCGATGAGGGGGCTGCCGCCAGGTCCCGGCAGCCCTTTTCGCGCCTGGCGGGACTATCCGCAGTTCGGAAGCGCCCCTCACGGCCGGTGAAAGGCACGGAAGCTGAAGCTGCCTAGGCCGCCCGGCTTCGGCTTCAGAGGGTCTACATTCGCTCGGTCAGCGAAAACGTGATCTGAGGAGGCGGGATGCCGAACGACTCGCCGATGTTCTCGGGGAGACCTTCGTTGAATGCCTCCTGGGCGAAGTTTGCATCGTTGAAGAAGTGGTTTTCCGGTTGGAACGTGCCGATACCGATGAGCCCGTAGTTCTTCGAGTACGCGTTTAAGATGTTGGTTCCACCGATCGTCAGTGTCGTGTACTTCCCGAGCGCTTGGCGCACGAAGCCGTTTACATAGATGTACGGGCCGATGAAGTAGCTGTTGTTTGCGCTGACGTAGTTTCCGTCGAGGCGCAGTTCGTTTCGGCCGTGCCCGTTACTGTAATCGAGTCCGGCTGATGCCGTGTGTTGCGGAATGCCGGCGATCTGCGCACCGTTGATCAAGAACGGGTTGCTCATGAGGATCGAATCCGGCACGCCCGTGAAGACGGCCGACTGGACGTTGTAGCCGAGGTCCGCGTAGAGCTGACGATTGAAGCGATAGCGGCCGGAGAAATCGATGCCGCGAAATGCACCGCCTGCAACGTTGACCGGTCCTGAGAGCGCGAGATTCGCGGCGGTCGCCGGAAAGTTACAAACCTGCTCGAAGCGCCCAGGGTTTGCCGGCGTCCCGTTGATGGCCGAGATCAACGTGGCGAGGCCGGGATTGGTCGCGAAGTCGGTTGCCGGAATCGTCGAATTGAAGATGGGGTTCTGCAGCGTCGTGCTGTAGGCGACGACCTGAGCGGATGTGTCGTCACGAAAATTGTGGCCGTACGCAAGCTCGACGTCGGTGCCGGTGACGGATTGGATATTCGGGTTTCCCGAGCTGCCGACCGTCGTCAAACCACCGCAACCCGGCTGGATGTTCGTGTAGTCCGTATTGAATTCGACGGTTTGTTCTTTGACTCCAACGAAGGGCGCGTCCGTGGAGCGGCCGCCGGTCAAGCGAAAGACATCTCGCGGCGACGGCTTGAAGACGACGGAAAGGCGTGGATCGAAGGCGGTCGATTTCGCAACCGAATTGTACTTGACCCAGCCGTTGAAGAAAAACGACAAGAGCGCATTCGGCGTATACGCGTCGCGAATAAAGAAGTTATTGATGTTCGCGGCAACCTCGGGGTTGGTCTGCGGGAGGAGAAACGGGTTGCCGTTCGCGTCGGTCGACAGGGTGAGATCCGAGCCCGTGATCTTCTGTGTCTGTCCGTAAAAGCCGGCGCCCAGGTCGTTGTTTCGGGTCGCGTAGTCGTCGCTCAGGAGAAACCCGCGCGTGATGACAATGTTTTCATGAGCGCTCCCGAGCAGGTTGTCCGTACGAGAGTAGATGCCGCCGAAATCGTCCACGAACGTGTCGAGTACGAGCGACTGGGAACCGAGACTCGTCGTGAGGCGCGCGTGATAGTCTTGATTGCGCAAGGCCTGAAACGGCCCGTTGCCTCCGCCTTGAGGCCCGGTCGTGGCCGCGGCGAACTGCGCAGGCGTTTCGCAGAGACCGTTTGGATTCGCATTGTTGACCGCCGCGATCGAATTCGTACAGTTGAAGGTCGCTCCGTTCGCACCGGTGACCGATGTTACGCCTCCGGGTGCGTTCTTGATGATGCCTTGGCCGACCAGCGTTTGAAAGGGAGCCGTGACGAAGTCGTTGTCGCCGTTTCCGCTCTTATCGGCATACGAGTCGGCCGCGTAGCCCGAGACCGTGAGGTGCGTCGCGTCTGAGAAATCGTATCGCAACTTCGCGAAGGAGTCGCGTTGGTTGTAATTACCCGAGACCTCGTAGGTATTGGCGGCGATGTTCGCCGAGGTCTGGTTGGTGCCGATCAAGCCGATCTGCCGGACGTCTTGAGGGGCGAACTCGCCGTAGGTGCCCGTTACGCCGCCCGCGAGGGCAAAGCCTAATTTGCCTTCCTTACCGGTGAGCTGGAAATTCGTGAAGTCACGGCCATAGCTGCCGACGCCTTGCGTGATGCTAAGCCGCTGATCCGGCGTGGGATCGATCGACTGCAGATCGATCACCCCGCCGATACTGTCGACCCCATAGAGACCGACGGCGCCGGAGCCGTAGGTCACTTGGATGTTACGAAGTGCGTCCGACGGGGAGTTTTGAAAGTCGTACAAGACCGGGGCTTGATTGAAGAACGCTTGTCCCGGAAACGCGTTGGCGCCGTTCGCGCCGACCGGGTGGCCGTCAAACAGCACCTGCGTTTCATTCGAACCGATGCCGCGAATATCGAGCGGTAACGAATATCCGATCGTCGATCCGTGGGTGCCGGCCGGCGAAGGATTGATGCCGGGGAGCGTGATCAACGCATCACCCGCACGATTGAAGCCCTCCGCCGCAATCAAGTCGGCGCTGATGTTGTTCGAGATGACGGTCGTTCGCTGTAGACCCGATGCCCCGCTGTTGGCGGTTACCGAGCCGATCAAACGCGGCGACGTCGAGCGCGTGCTCTGGGCCGCAAGGGTCGTCGTGAGCGCGACGGTCGAGCCGCCACCGATCGCGATGTCTTGCGAACGCGTCGTCCCGTAGCCGAGCGCGGTAATATCAACGTGGTAGATGCCCGGCGCAACCTTTGAGAACGCGTATTTGCCGCTGCCGTCGCTCGTCGTCGTGTCGGTCCCCGGTTGAGCGCGGGAGAGCACGATGGTCGCGTCTGCGACCGGGAGGCCGTTCTGCGAATCGACCACGGTACCGGCGATGGTCGACAGATCCGCCGCAGACGACTCAGCGAGCGCGGCGAGCGGCGCTTCGGCAAGGGCAATCGTCAGCATGAGCAAGCAAAATAACGCGTGTCTGCGGAAACGCAAAATAGAAAGACCCCGTCGTGATCGGCGCTAGGCGGCGTGTTCACGATAGCAGCACAAGGTTAAGGCACGCCTAACAAGCACGGCATCAGCCGTGGCGATTTCGGCGCGCCGTTCCGTCCGGCTAGACGAGGGCCTTTTCGCGTTTGCGGTTGCGCAAGCGATCGGTCTCGCTCAGCAAACGCTTGCGGATGCGGATCGACTTCGGCGTGACTTCGACCAACTCGTCGTCCTCGATGAACTCGATGGCCCGTTCGAGCGACATCTCTTCAGGCGGCGAGAGCTTGGTGCTGTCGTCTGAACCCGAAGCGCGCATGTTCGTAAGCTTCTTGGCACGCACGACGTTGATCGCGATGTCTTTGTCGTCGTTGGCGCGGCCGACGACCATGCCCTCGTAGACGTCGACCGCTTCGCCGACGAAGAAGCGCCCGCGCGCCTCGAGCCCGACCATCGCATACGCGGTGGTCGTCCCCGTGTCGCTTGTGACCAGGGCACCGACGTTGCGGCCGGGCAGCTCGCCGCTGTACAGTTGATGATCGTAGTATGTGTGCGACATGATCGCCGTGCCACGCGAGAGCGTCAGCAGTTCACCGCGCAAGCCGAAGATCGCGCGCGTCGGCATCGTGTACTCGAGGCGGCGCGAGTCGCCGACGTTGAACATATTCGACATCTGAGCTTTGCGCTTGCCGAGCGATTCGATAACGGCACCCGAGTATTCGTCTTGCACGTCGATCACCACGTACTCGACCGGCTCGAATTTCTTGCCGTCGCGTTCGGTGATGATGACCTGCGGCTTGGAAACGGCCATCTCGTAGCCTTCACGGCGCATCGTCTCGATCAGGATCGAAAGATGCAGCTCGCCGCGGCCGCGCACTTCGAACGTGTCGGCGCTTTCCGTATCGCTGACCCGCAGCGCCACGTTCGATTCCAGCTCTCGCATCAAGCGTTCGCGGATCTGGCGCGAGGTCAGGTACTTGCCCTCCTTGCCGGCGAACGGCGACGCGTTGACCATGAAGAACATCGAGACCGTCGGCTCGTCCACGGCCACGGCGTGCAAACCTTCGGGCGTTGCGGCGTCGGCGATCGTGTCGCCGATGTTGAGGCCTTCGATGCCCGAAACGCAAACGATGTCGCCAGCGCTCGCTTCCTCGACTTCGACGCGCTCGAGACCGGCAAACGTCAGGAGCTTCGTGAGCCGCAGGCCCATCTCGACCTTGCCTTCGCGGTCGACCTTGGCGATCGGAGCACCGATACGCGAACTGCCGCGGAAGACGCGGCCGATGCCGATGCGCCCAACGTACTTGTTATGGTCGATTGCGGACACGAGCATCTGGAAGGGGCCTTCCTCGGCCGGCGCTTCCGGAATGCGCGCGCGAATCGTATCGAACAGCGGCTCGAGATCAGTGCTTGGATCATCGAGCGAGCGCTTGGCGATACCGGCCTTGCCGTTGGTGTAGACGACCGGGAAATCCGCTTGCTCGTCGCTTGCGCCGAGCTCGATGAAGAGGTCGAACACCTCGTTGACCACTTCGCTCGGCCGGGCGTCCTTGCGGTCGATCTTGTTGATCGCGACGATGGCCCGCAGGTCGAGTTCGAGGGCTTTTCGCAGCACGAAGCGCGTTTGGGGCATGACGCCCTCGGCCGCATCGACCAGCAACAACACGCCCTGCACCATCTGCAGCACGCGTTCGACCTCGCCGCCGAAATCGGCGTGTCCGGGTGTATCGACGATGTTGAATTTGATGTCGCCGTGTTTGACGGCGGTGTTTTTGGCCAAGATCGTGATGCCGCGCTCGCGTTCGAGCGGGTTCGAATCCATCACGCGGGTCGTGGTTGCTTGACCTTCACGGAAGACGCCGCTCTGCCTGAGCATCGCGTCGACCAAGGTCGTTTTGCCGTGGTCAACGTGAGCGATAATGGCGATATTTCGAATGTCAGGACGCGTCTTCACGCGTAAAAGTATATCATGTCCTGCCGGCCCCGGCTCTGGCAAAAGCCGGGCGCGACGCGGCGCCGGCGACCTCTGTCGGACCGCCGGCCCAATTTCGGCCGGTGGGATGAGGGCGGTCAGGAACCGTAGCGGCGTTGCCGGGTCGAATATGCGTTGAGCGCCTCTTTGAAGTGCGCCGCGTCGAAGGCGGGCCAGAACACGGCGGTCGACCAGAGTTCGGTGTAGGCGATCTGGTACAGCAAGAAATTCGAAACGCGCAGCTCGCCGCCCGTGCGGATCAGCAGGTCCGGATCGGGCAAACCGGCCGTATAAAGATATTTGGAGAGGACATCGTCGTCGATCGCCTCGAGCGTCAGGCGACCGTCGCGAACGTCGAGCGCGAGCGCGCGCATCGCATCGGACAGCTCACTGCGTGCGCCGTAATTGAGCGCGAGATTGAGCAGCAATCCGTCGCAGCCGGCCGTCGCGCTCACGAGGGTTTCGATCGCGGCGCGCGTGGCAGCCGGCAGGGCCGCGATGCGACCGATCGCCCGGACGCGGACGTTTTGCTCGCGTAGCGCTTTTGCCTCGCGCAACGCAAAGGCGCGAACCAGCTCCATCAGCGGGCCGACTTCGCCCGCGTCGCGGCGCCAGTTCTCTTCTGAAAACGCGTAGACGGTCAGGATTTCGATGCCGGCATCAGCTGCGGTCCGGGCGGTTTCGCGCAGCGTGTTCGCACCGGCGCGATGCCCTTCGATCGTTGGTAAACCGCGCTCCCGGGCCCAGCGGCGATTGCCGTCCATAATGAGCGCGACGTGGCGCGGTGCGCTCGGGACGCCTTGCCCGTTCGCGGACGAAAGTGGCCGGCGCTCGATCACGACGAGGCTCCGACGGCGCTCAAGCGCAAGCCGGCGCTGGTTTTCGAGCGCTCGGGTTCGCTTTCGTTGACCGCGCGCACGACCGCCTCCAACTCATCGATGTAGGCGAGGAAGCGTGCTCTGCCGGAGCGCGTGATCCGCACCGTCGTCGTCGGGCGCCCGGGACCGCGGACGCGCGAGAGTGAGACGATACCGGTTTCACTGAGCGCATGAAGGTGGCGGTTGAGATTACCGTCAGTCAGGGCGCAGGCTTCTTGGAGCGCTTTGAAGCTGAGGCCGCGGGTGTTGGCGATCAAGCACGTGCAGACCGCAAGGCGTCCACGCTCGTGAAAGATTCGTTCAAGACCTTCGTAAGCGAACGGTGCTGGGGTTTTCATGGATTGCGGGTCCTTTCGCTCGCCGCATCGCTGCGGACGATCGTACCGATAGCGATCTGCCCGCCGCCGAAGGCGACCGGCATGATCCACCATGCAAGTGGTTGGATGTGAGGCGCGAGCAGTAGAACGGCAGCGGCCGCACCGAAGGCGACCGCGACGAGGACGACGTCACGCGGCACCATCGAGCGCGAGGCGAACAAGCCGAGGGCATAGGTGGCGCACCACATGCCCGGCAGTAGATCGTCGAGTCCGCGCAGCACGAGCGCGAGCGTGATCACCCCGCCCGCTGCGACTGCCGGAACGATGCTCATGCCGACCGTGCGAATCTGCACCGCGGCCTGCTCACCGCGATTGTGCGCGCGCCAGACGAGGATCGCCCCATAGTTGATGGCGAGCGCGCAGCTTAGACACCCGAGCCAAAGCGCGATGTACTCGTGACGCTGTGCCGCGGTTGCGGGCTCGGGCACGAGCAGCGCTTGAACGACTCCGATCAAGACGGCAACGAGGCCGCTTGCAATCGCCGCGGTTCCCGAATATCCGCCGAAACGCTGCACCGTCGCAAGACGACCGCGCACTTCCGCCAGATCGGCCAGAGCTTGCCTGACTTCCATCTGCGTTTTCGCTTTGCGGGGCAAAGTTAGGTTCCCTGCCCTGCTTAGAACAATTTCGTCGTGTCGAGCAAAAGTGTGACGGGGCCATCGTTGACCGACGTGACGCTCATGGTCGCGCCGAAGCGCCCGGTTTCAACGTGCACTCCCTGCCTGCGCACGACGGCAGCAAACCGTTCGTAGAGCGCATTTGCTGCCGCCGGCGGCGCTGCCGCGATAAATGACGGCCGCCGGCCTTTGCGCGCGTCGCCGAGCAGGGTGAACTGGGAAACGACGAGCAGAGCGCCGCCGGTATCGACGAGCGAGCGGTTCATGGCGTCCGCATCGTCGCGGAAGATGCGCAGCTCGACGATCTTTTTGGCGAGCGCGTCGGCGTCGTTTTCCGTGTCCGCATGTGCGACGCCGAGAAGCACGAGCAGGCCGCCCGCGATCGACCCAACCGTTTCACCGGCAATGCTGACGGCGGCTGAGGAAACGCGGGTGACGACGGCGCGCACGCTATATCACTTCCACGGGGACCAATGCTCGATATCGTCGAGCAGTTTATTGCCGACCCATTCTGCGCCGTAGACCGTCAAGTGGTGATTCGCTCCGTAAAAAAGACTGCGCCGGTTCGGGAGCGCTTCTTGTTGTTCCATCGCATCGAACAGTAGCAGGGTCCGTATTCCGAGGCTCGCGTAAAACGCTTCGGCCGTGTTTGCGTTGTCGTGCAGGGTTGCGAAATCGTCGTTCGGCTCCGCCACAAGAGCCTTTGCGTACTCGAGCGGGGAGAGTTGGTAGCCCTGCGGCGTGTAGACGAGCATGAAGCGCGTGTGGGCGGCTTGCAAGCGACTTTCGATTTCGCGCAAGCGTGCCGAGTCGGAGCCGTTGAAGAAGTTGACGAACAGCACGACGAGGTCCGTCTGCCCGTTGGCCAGATAGTTTGAGATCAGGCTCGTTTGGCCCGCGGCCGTCAGGCCATCGATCCGGAACGCGCTGACGTACGGCCGGCGCGGGATGCCGAGCGCCTGCGCGTCACGCTCTAGCCCGCTCTCGAGCCGGCCGGGAATCGACTCCGGCCAAAGCACGTTGTAAAAGAGATACGAGTTTCCGACGAGCGTGATCCGGTAGGTGTCCGGCGGTCCCTCGAAGTTGCTCAGGTCCGGTAAGACGCTCTCGCGCCCGTCGACCCCGGCGATTTTGCGAATGCGCCGGTTGCCGGAATCCGCGACGACGAGCGAGCCGTCGGGCCCGAGCGCAACACCAAGCGGCGCGTTGACGAGCGCCTGCGTCGCCGGACCGTCTTCGAATCCGCCCGTGATATCGCCGCCCTCGCGGATGCCGCCGGCAAGGCCACGCGTCATGCGATCGGTCACATACGGTGGCGCGGGCATGCGGAGCAGGCGCACGGCGTTCGTCGCGATGTCGGTCAGCGCGAGCGTGTTGTCGTTCAGGATCGCAAGCGAGTCGGCGTATCCCACCAGCAAAGCCGAGCTTTCCGGTTCGCGCTGGTCGTCGAAGCGCACCGCATTGTCGTGCCCACCCGCAAAGATGTGGATGCCGAGGCTGTCGGCGTAGGCCAGGATCAGATGGTTTCCCTTACCGCGCGCGGCGACCGAGACGATCGTGTTGTTGAACGACGGAACGCCAAGGGTCGTGACTTCGCCGCGCGGAGAAATTTTACGAATGCCGGTGCCGTAATCGGCGGCGTAGAGGTTGCCGTCGCCGTCGATCGCGAGCCCCTTGAGATCGGTGAACGAGGCGGCACTCCCCGTCCCGTCGGTTGAACCCGTGGTCGTGGAGCCCGCAAACGTGGAAACGCGTCCGTTCTGGATCGCGCGAATGCAATGA
>Ga0302326_10010304_pt1 | contig 20275 bp, 12 predicted proteins | sample Palsa_T0_3_FD_202264 | JGI IMG/M metagenome (GOLD analysis project Ga0302326, IMG submission 202264) | Peat permafrost microbial communities from Stordalen Mire near Abisko, Sweden - Palsa_T0_3 | ecosystem: Environmental > Terrestrial > Soil > Palsa > Peat permafrost | place: Sweden: Abisko...
AGAATCGTGTATTGCGCCGTCCCCACCACGCTGTCGATGTAGCCGGGTTCCCAGGCATTGGCGCTGACGGTCGCGCTGTTGGTCAGCAGGAACGGGCCGGTGTACAGTTGCGAATTGGTCGTCGGCAGGGAACCATCCAGCGTGTAATACATCGTCACATCATTGGTGGCAGGGTCAATCGTGACGGTGACATAACCTTGGAATGTTCCTCCCGGCGGGCTGAGCGTAGGCGGCGGCAAGGCGTTGGTTCCGGGCAGGCTGTTGATCCAGGCGGCCATCACGGCGACCGCGTTCGTGTCAATAAGATTACGCGCGAGCGGCGGCATCTGGATGGTCGGATTGACCACATTCATCCGGTCGTAAAGGCTGGAGCGCCACACATCGTCGGGCGTGACGATGTCCACGTTGTCGTAACCCAGGTTGCCTTTGACGGCCGGAGTGTTGATGATGTTTTGGTTGGTCAGCGGCGTGTCGTAGCGAGCGTCGAAGGTCGGCCCCGGCCCGCCCGGTTGATGGCACTGCGCGCAATTGGCATCCAGATAGGAGCGCGCGCGCTGGACGTACGAGGCTGAGGCGTTGGTGAGCGAGGAAAGTTGCTCGATGTTGGTGATCTGCGACTCATCGATGGCCGGATAAAACAATCCCGTGCGGTCAATGGCGCGGAGTTGGTTGTCCGTCACGCCGTTGGAATAGGTGATGCTGCCGTTCAACTGGCGAGCGTTGACTCCCAGCACATAATTGGCCACGGACGTGTGGCACTGCAAACAATCGCTGGGGCTGGGATAATACCATAGGTTCGTGTGCACGCCCTGCGCGGTTTGAATGGGGACGGCTTGCGTCATATTGGTAGTCAGTAAATCTGCATCGCTGTAATCGGCGCGCCATTTGTAAGTGACGCCATAGACGGCCCCGTTGGTGTCGCGCACCAGCAGGCGGGTTTCCAGGCGGAGCAGCGAGGTGGGATCGCTGTCATTGGTCTGCAATTCAAAGGTCTTGACGAAAACTGTGCCGGACGGGAACGACCAGGTGCCGGTCGGGGCGTAGGCGATTTGTTCGGAAGGCGTGTAAGGCGCGCCGGTGTTGGGGACCGAGAAGTAGCGCACCTTCTGCGCGTTGTCGGAGAACAACTGCACATTGGGGGCGTAGGGGATAAGGCTGGCGGCCGGAATCATGGCGGGCGTGTTGGAGAAGACGCCGGTCAACGACAAGAGCGCCGGCAACGGGCCGGTGAAAACGGGCGGCATGTTGTAAAAAGGCGGGGCCGATGAATAATTGGTCAGGCCATAAGGCAATCCGCTGGCGGGATTGACTGTGATATTCACGGGCGCAGAAGTGGCGGTCAATCCAGTGGTGTCCGACGCCACCGCCGTCAAGGCGTAGGCGCCGGCCGGCAGACCAGTATCGGTCAGCGTGTAAGGCAGATTGGTCACAGTGCCGAACAATTGCCCATTGATATAAAACGTCACCTGGCTGACGGCATTGGATTGGGCCGCAGCCGTGGCGCTGAGGGTCACACTGGCAGAGGCGGTCAGCGTCGCGCCGTTCACTGGTGAAGTCATCACCACAACTGGCGGCGGATTGGAAACGGGATAAAGCTGCGATTGCGGAATGATGGCAAAAGGCGTGGACGGGCTGCTCCAGGACAATTGCGCGACCGCTCCGCCTGTGTTCTGGTAATAATACTCCATCTGGATGTTGTAAATTTGTTGCGCCAACATCGGGATGGTCGCGCTGGCTTGCGTGGGCGACTGATTGCTCCAGTCGTTGATCAGCAATTGGCCATTGATCCAAAGGCGCGCCCCGGTCTGGCTGAGCGTGTAGAATGTGTAAGTTTCGTTGTACTGAGGCTGCACGCATCCAGTCCAGCTTACGCTAAAATTGCTCGGGCCGATGCTGGGGTCCGGGGCAGTGCCTGTCCAATTGAAATTGACGACGGAATCGGTCCGCACCAGCGTCGGCGGTGGCACAAAGGTGCCCAGTTGATTTGAGAAATAAGACCCCACCAGCCCAAGGCCGCCGCCGGCAGACGCGCTGTTGATAAAGCTGGCGCTGGCAACTCCGCTGACCGCCCCCGCCTTGCTGGCGATGACTTGCACCGTGGTGGTGTTGGTCAGTGCAAACGGTCCCGTGTAAAAAGTGGAATAAATCGTCGGGGTGGTTCCGTTCAAGGTGTAATAAAAGGATGTGCCCGCAGTGGCGTCAGAAAAACTCACCGTCACCAGATTCGTGAATAACCCGCCATTGGGTTGGATCGTGGGAGTGGGAAGGAAAGCCCCCAGACCGTACACGGTCAATGTGTATTGCGCCGCGACGTACACCTTGCCGTTGACAATGGTGGGTATGATAAATTTGACCGCGTCGCCGGCGGAATCGCGCGCCGGGAGTTGGGCGCTGGTATAAAGTTCCTGGGCGAGATTGGTCGCGTTGTAGGCCCGCAAAATGCAGGCAGACGTAGGAGTTTCGCCGCCCGCATTGTAAATCGTCCACGCGATGGCATTGCTGGCGCCATTCGCGGAAATGCAGGCTGTCACGCCGCCTTTGTTATCGTAGCCATCGGGAGATTCCACGGGGGTTGTGTTGAACAAAGCGTTGGTGATGGTGTAGGCGCCGAGTTTGGAGTTCGCGTCGATGATGTAGAGCGTGTTGTTGAAGAAGGCCGGCGTAATATCCCGATCCCCACCTGGACCGCCATTGAATTGTTGCACGATTTGATTGTCGCTGCCGGCTTGCCAACGCCCCATATTGTCGCGGTCCACCAGATAAATCGGCGACGTCTTCCCCCCGCCTACCACTAAATGAGGATGTGCTGCGCTGCCAGCCGAATCCGGCAGAATAATAGGCGCGCTGGAGCCGAGGTCCTGGTCCGCGCCGCTCAATGAAACGGCATTGGAGGGCGCAAAAAAATCCACCATCGTCATACCATTGGAGGTGGAGAATTTGATCAAGCTCATGGCGTAGTTATTGGTCATGGTGACATTGGTGGTTTGATCGAAGGTGCCATTACCCGTCTGAAGAAACAGATTGCCTTGCGCATCAATGGATGGGCCGCCGCCGCCCTCCCAGTAGCCGCCTTCGCTGCCGTTGGGGGTGGCATTTTGGACGCTGGGTGACTTTGAAAGGTTGGTGGCATTGTAGGCGAAGAGCCAGCCATGATAAGGCGTGTTGTCGCCATGGGAGGCATACGACAGATAAACCGAGCCATTGAGCAACGTGAGCGCGGGGCGGCTGTGCAGACGCAATGGATTCCAAAGCACATGCTTCGGGTTTTGGCCGTCATTGTCGCCACTGCCCGCTCCCAGATAATTGGTGCATTGGATAACGACCGGGCTGTTGAAGTTGGTCCGCTCCAGTCCAGTCGTGATGTCCAGCGCGTGCAGCCGATGCACATACACAGTCGTCGAATTGCTGGTCTCCTGTGTTTTAACTTCCACGTAGAGCGTGCCGGTTGTGGGGTCAATCACCGGGGTGGCCGTGATGCCGACGGTAGGCGTGATATCGCTTGATCCGGTGACGCTGCTGGGCACTGTCGTCACGCCCGCCGCCGTATTGAGGAAGCTGGTTTGCCAGAGCGGATTGACATTTGGCCCTTCGTTGCTGTCGGCATCGAACGCGAAGATGCTGTCATTCTCCGTCGCTACAAAAACGACGTCGTGCAATCCCTTGCCGGGGATGATGACATTGGTCATGACCAACGGTTGCGCATAGACGAATCCGTCCACGCTGTAAGTAAACAAAGCGCCGAAAGTGTTCGTGTTGACGTTGGCCAGCGTGAGATGAGTCTCGTTGGAGTTGACGCCATCGCGGGCATTGTCGTTGTGATACGTCAGCATCGGCACGAGGCTGGATGGAGGATTGGTGGCCAGGGTGGTGAATGAGAACGAGGGCGCAGACCAAGTTGTGCCTAGGCTGTTGCTGGCTTGCGCAGTGAAATAGTAGGTCGTGTTCGAAATCAGATTGGGGACGGTGACTGCGGCATATCCGCTTTCGAGACCGAGGCTGATGCTGGAGGCCCAGAGGGAGGCGTTGGTGCCGCCGTTCGTCGGCCCGTAAAAGATCGTCAGCAAGGGAGTGATGCCGCCGGTGCTCAAAACATCCGCCGCAAGCGTGGCGCAGTTGGCGGTGATGTTGACGGCGGCCAGATTGGTGACGCTCGCGGTTGATGCCGCCGGGGTGCTGAATATCCCCGACGGGCTGGCCCATGAGGCGCCGGCATAATTGACCGCGCCAGCCGTGTAATAATAGCTTGTGTTGGGTGAAAGACCTGTGACCACCTGGCTAAAGGTTCCGGTCTCAAGCCCCAAAGAGATGCTGTTCGACCAACTCCCGGCATTGGTGCCGCCATTGACTGGACCGTAGTAGAGAGTGACCGTCGGCGCGATGCCCCCCGTGGACACCACCTGCCCGGCGAGCGTGGCCGCCGTGGGTTGCACTCCGGTGGCGGGCAAATTGGTTAGGACTGACGGAGTAAAAGAATTGGATCCGCTCACGAAACCAAAGTTGCTGATGGTCTGCACCGAAGTGCTGCCGCCGTCAGATGAGCTGAACCCGATGTAGGCGTATGTGCTGCCAAGCAATACGGTGATATCACCAATATTATAGTTGGTTGAGTAACTGTCTTGCGTGACGGTATCGACCAAAGTTTCCTGCACCGCGCCCCCCGGAGTGTATTCGATGGTGATGTTGATCGGATCGCCGCTGGAGACGTTGACCGCACCGGTGGCTTGATAGCCCTCGCTGACTCCATTCGTGTGATAGAGGATGCCGATGCCATTGGCAGGATAAAGGTTGATTTCCCAATCAGCGCTGGGGGTCAGGCCGTTGATGCCGAGAGCGCCGCCATCCGCGCCGAGAAAAGTGGGGCCGCTCTTTTGCAGACAGAAAGAAGCTCCATCCGCATTTGCGCCGGGAGAGCCGCCAAAATCCTGATAGGTAAAAACGGCGACAAAGCCATTGATATAAACCAAACTGTCATACCAGGCCGTGACCCCCTCGGCGCCGCCGCCATCGGTGCCGTGGAAAACGTTTGAGGTGATGTTGGCGGTCGCAAATCCCTCCTGGTTGATGGTCCAATTGGTGCCATTGTTGAAGAAGCTGATGGAAGTCGAAGAAGGCTGGGCGGTGATGGTCAGCACCAAAGGCGCGCTGGTGGCCAAACCATAGGCATTGCTCACAATAATGTCGTAAGTGCCCGACATGGATACAGTGGTGTTTGACAGAACAAGAGTACTATTGGTTGCGCCTGAAATGTTAGTACCGTCAGTCTGCCACTGGTATTCCAACGGCGCACCGCCCGCAATGGCGTCGGAGATTGTCACGGTGGTTCCCGCCACGACTGTATTGGATGGCGAGGCAGTGGGAGTGCCGACGACAGGCGACAAGGGAGTGGTGAAGGTTTGCGGGGGCCTAGCCCAGGAAAGGCCGGCCAGATTGCTGGCCTGGGCGCTGACAAAATAACTGCCACCCAAAGTCAAATTGCTGACCACCTGGCTGAATCCGCCGCTTTGATACCCTAGCGACACACTGTTGGACCATGCGCCGGAGTTCGTGCCTCCGTCATTAGGCCCGTAGAAAATGGTGACAACCGGCACATATCCTCCAATCCCCGTCACGCCGCCTCCTAACAGCGCCGAAGTGGATTGAATTTGCGTGACGGGGGAATTCGTCACGCCGGCCAGAGCATAAGGGTTGGCTGCGTTGAGCACGCCGCTGACGGCATAGACCGCCGTCGCACCCACGTTGGGGGCTTCGCCGAAAGTCAGGCTGCTGAGGGCTTGATTGGCCAAGCCTAAGGCCGCCAGATTGATGGTGGTTTGGTAAAAGCGCGGGTCGGTCGGGCCTCCTTGGGTTTCACCGCCTGCGATATAGATGCGATCGACGCCCTGTAAGGCGAAGCCCGGATTGAAAAACCAGTCCGCCGCGCCATAATTGGTTGCGTACGTGGTCCCATTGGTGAAAGTCAGGGTCAACGCCCCGGTGCTGTTGGTGGCCCCGCTGGCCGAGTTGGCCAGAATGGAAATGCTGGAGTAGATTCCCGGATTAACCAGCGTCAGGGTGCCGTTGGTGATGCCGGTTTCGCTGCTCATAACCAAGGCATTGCTGGCAGCGTAGGGTTGGAACTGGAATTGCGTCATGTCGATTACACTGTTGAACACGCCCGAAGCCGGCAAGCCGTAGGTTGTGCCCGGCAAGCCAGACTGGTAATAACAGCTCCCTTCGCCCGGATTGTATTCCAGCGCGTAACTGGAGTAAGGCGGTCCCACGGCGTTGCTCTCGATGACGATGTCGCGATTGAAACCCGTCAACACCAGCGGCCCCATCCGCGTCACGACCGTCACGGTGCATTGGTTGGTGGACGATCCTTTGGAATTGCTGGCCACCACGGCCACGTTGGTGAAACCCACTTGCAAAGGAGGCGGCGTGTAACTGGAACTCGAGACGCCCGCAACGAGCACATTGTTGGTGTACCAGGCGTAGGAGATGGTTCCAGGGCCGTCGGCCAGAGCGGTGAAAGTGATGGAGGATTGGACCAGCGCCGTTATATTGGTCAGCGGCAAGGTGAAAACGGGCGCGCTGCCGGCCGTGTAGGTCAGGAAGTTGTCCCAGGCGCTGATGCCGGCATTCTGAAACGCCCGGATAGCTGGCCAGACCGCCGTATTCGTCGTAATATTTTGCGCGGCATGACTGACGGCTGTCGAAAAAGTGATCAGATTGGTTCCTGGCGTCAGGCCGTTGGTCCCGTAATCGAAGAGGGCGCAGCCCGTGGACAGGTTTCCCGACGCGCCTGATGTGTTGGTGACGCCGACCACAAATTTATACCAGCGCCCCGCCGCCACCGTGACATTCCCCAGGGCGTTGCCCGTAGTCGAGTTGTTTGCCGTTCGATACTGTTCGTAGGCCGTCCAACTTGTCGCATTGTTAGGAATGAAGCGGAATGATTCAAATTCGATTCCGGTATTGCTGTTGAGTCCGTTGCTGGGCGAATTCATGAAGCCAAGCTGGATTTTATCGCCGCTGCTCTGGCCGTCGGCGTAGATGAGCACCGAAACCACTACGGTCGCTCCATTGGTCGCAAGATTCCAACTGCCGCTCTTGTAGTCGGCGGTCATGTCGTTGTTGGCGAACACCGCGACACCGCCGCTGCCGCCGACGCCATCATTGGTGCTTTCCTCAAAGGAATAATCGCCGCCGTTGGCCCCGCCGCCGTTGTCGTTCCAAGGGTTGAAATTGTTGGTGTATTGTCCAATCGTGTTGAAATTCACGAAGGCCGTTTGGGAAATGGCTGCAAACGCGGGCCAAAGCACCAAAGGCACCAAATAAAACAGCCGGCGCGACCGGCGCAAAGCAGTCAACTGCAATAATTTACACATGAGAATTTTGAGACAACCTACCATGATTTTGCCATGCCTTTCCCGAAAAAGCAAAAGAAATCAATGACGGAATGTGATTTGCAAATTGCGCGTCCGGGGATGCGGAGTATGATGGGGAAGAGATGCCCAAGGAGCAATTATCCTCGCAGTTGCGCGCGTTGATGAGCCGAAGCCTCGTGCCGGAAAATTCGGTGGCGGAGGAGGAGTTCAACCGTCTGGCGTTGGCCTTGTTTGCGTTTCAACGCGAGCACGTGCCTATTTACCGGGAATTGTGCGAACGAAGAAAAGCCGGGCCGGAGTCGATCCGGAATTGGCGCGATATTCCGCCGGTTCCGACCAGCGCCTTCAAGGATTACGAGGTTTCCAGCATTCCCGCTAAGGAGCGCACCCGCGTCTTCCATTCCAGCGGCACGACGGGGCAGGTTCCCAGCCGCCATTTCCATGATGCTGAATCCCTCTCGCTCTATGAGGCCTCCTTGTTGCCCTGGTTCCAACATCATTTCTTCGACTTGCAGCCGCCCCCGATGAAGCTTTTATTCCTCACGCCAGAAATTGCGCCCCATTCCTCGCTCGTCCACATGTTCACGACGGTGCGCCGCCATTTTGGGACGCCTGATTCTCTCTTCACCGGCAGCCTCGATTCAAACGACGCTTGGAGCCTGGACTTGGCTAGGACACTGGCCGCAGTTCGGGAAGCGGTGGGCGAAAACAAACCCATCGGCCTGCTGGGTACTGCTTTTTCCTTCGTCCAATTGCTCGATCACTTGCACTCGGTGGGCAAGCGGTTTGCGTTGCCCAAAGGTTCACGCGTGATGGAAACGGGCGGATATAAAGGCAGGACGCGCACGGTGCCCAAAGGCTTATTGCGGCTGAAATTGGGCAAATTTCTAGGCGTTCCCGCCAGCCATGTGCTCGGTGAATACGGCATGAGCGAATTGAGTTCGCAAGCTTACGACAATGCGTCCGGCATTTTTCATTTTCCACCCTGGGCGCGCGCCTGCGTCATCTCCTCCGAAACCGGCGCAGCCTCGGGCGAAGGCGAAACAGGATTGCTTCGCGTGTTCGATTTGGCCAATATCGGTTCGGTTATGGCAGTGCAAACGGAGGATTTGGCGGTGCGGCGCGGCGATGGTTTTGAGTTGCTCGGACGGGCGGCCTCAGCGGAGCCGCGCGGTTGCTCACTTATGCCGGAAGTACCATGAATTTACCCGATTACTTCCTGGTGGACTTGCCGTTCGACGCCGAATTGACGGCAGGGCTGATCACCGAAGCCTGCCAGACCCTCAAGCGCAATGGTCAGCAGTACCTGGAAGGGCGGACGACCGATAGCATCATCCGCATCCTGGACCGCCTGGGACGGGAGTGGCTTTCGTCCGATTTTCCCTTCCGCCACAGGTTGCTCAATGCCAGCCCGGAAGCGACGGGTTTCTCCTCGGAGGTGCTGGCGGCGGGACTGGATCAGTTCTTCCAACAACTGACAGCGGAAAATCTGGAGTCTTTGCTCCGGCAGGAATTGGGGCATGTGCAACGGCTTGACGATTTCTTGCCGAACGAGAACGAAGGCTCTTCCGGGCGCACGGCCATGGCCGTTGGCCCGCGGTTGCTGGCGCACATTGCTCCCGGCAATATCCCGGTGCCCGCGCTCATGGAAATGGTTTTGGGTTTGCTGGCGCGCTCAGCCCAATTTGTCAAATGCGCTTCCGGCCATGCGCTGGTTGCGCGCATGTTCGCGCATTCGCTATATGAGGCGGACCACAAGTTAGGCTCCTGCCTGGAAATCGCCTCATGGAAGGGCGGCTCCGAGAGCCTGGAATCGGCGCTTTTCGCCTCCGCCGATTGCGTCATCGCCACCGGCAGCGACGAAACTCTGGCGGCGATCCAGCGCAAGCTGCCCGCGTCGGCACGGTTCATAGGACATGGCGCAAAGGTCAGTTTTGGCTTCATCACGCAGGAGGCGCTGGAGCGCGACGCGCAGTTCGTCGCGGAAATGGCGGCGGCGGACGTGACGGCGTGGAATCAGCGTGGATGCCTTTCGCCGCACGTCATTTACGTCGAGGACAGCGGGGGAGGGAAAGGCGAAGAGTTCGCCAATTTGCTGGCCGCCGAACTGGAAGCGCGGGAGAAGACCCATCCGCGCGGCGGCCTGAGCGCCGGCGACGCGGCGGCCATCGCGATCCGGCGCGGCTTTTACGAAGTGCGCGCAGCTCATTCGCCGGATACCATGATGTGGGTCAGCCGCGAATCGACGGCCTGGACGATTGTTTTGGAGCACGACCCGCGTTTTCAAATTTCCTGTCAAAACAGGTTTATTTATATCAAAGTGGTTCCCGAGTTGACCCAAGCCTTGCAGGGGGCCGAGCCGTTGAGCGACAAAATCTCCACCGTCGGCCTGGCCTGCGCCCCGGCGCAAACGCCCGAATTGGCGCGGCGCGTGGCCCGCTGGGGCGCCAAAAGAATCTGTCCGCTGGGCCAGATGCAGCAGCCGCCTTTGGGCTGGCGTCATGACGGCCGCCCGCCCTTGGGCGATTTGGTGACTTGGATCGATTGGGAAAAGCAGTAAGCCTCCATGCATGGAATTACGGAAGACATTTCAATTTGAGGCGGCCCACCTGTTGCCGCGCTTGCCAGCATCGCACAAATGCCGCCGGCTGCACGGCCACAGCTTCAAAGTCGAAGTGGCCGTCGAGGGCCCGCTTGACGCCGCGTTGGGCTGGGTGATGGATTACGCCGACATGGGCGAGGCCTTTCGGCCGATCTGGGAAAGGCTGGATCATTTTTATTTGAACGAAATCCCCGGTCTGGAAAACCCGACCAGCGAAAACATCGCCCTTTGGATTTGGGGCCAACTTAAACCGCGGCTGCCGCTGCTGACGGAAGTCGTCGTGGCCGAGACTTGCACGGCCCGTTGCATCCATCGCGGGCCGGTAGGCGCCGTGAAAATTCTGAGAGACGTCGTGCCCAGTTCAGAAATCCAGGGCAATCACAATCAATACGTCGAAATTCCAGATGAGAAATGGACAGGATCGGTCAAAGAGATGCGCCTGAGGGCCGACAAAATCATGCGCGGGTTCAGGCCGGCCAATCATCCAACCTTGGGCCAAATCAATTTTTCGAAGGCCGGGCGCAGCAAGACCCTTGGAAACAAAACAACACCGCATCAACTCCAATCGGTTCAAGCAATCCCTCAACTCGCGGAATTGGGCCGTGTAATCCACTCCGAACCAGACCGCCAAGGCCGACCCCACGTCATCGCCGTTCACACTGTTGAGCATGGGCTGAAAATTGGGGACGCAGTCTATCACGCCAAAATACTGGTGAGAAAGGTGAAAATTGGAGATGCACAACCCGTGAAAACGGCGCTGCAATTCTATCTTCACAAAATCCAGGAGAAAAAAACGGCCGGCAGTCCTTTTGCCGGGCTTGCTCTTGCGAGCCGATCCAGCGGTCCTGCCAGCCAAAACAAAGCTAACACATGATCAAAAATTGTCAAATTCTTCTCACTCTCACCGCCATAATCTGCTCACTGCTCACCGAGCGTGTGGACGCTTTTGAACCGGCGTTGAGCATCATCTATTCTTTCACGAATGGACTGAGTCCTAGTTCGGGGTTGGTGATTGGGACCAACGGCAGTTTTTACGGCGTCACCGCCACCGGCGGCCCCAGCACCAACGGCGGCATCTACGAGGTCACCAGCAATGGTGTGCTGACCAATTTGATCTGGCTTGACGGAACCAACGGCTCAATGCCAATGGCGCCACTGATTCAGGATAAGAGCGGCAATTTATACGGAACAGCGTCGAGCGGCGGCAACAAGAGCAACGGCACGGTTTTCGAGTTGACGTCCGCGGGCCAGTTAAAATTGCTGGCATCCTTTCACGGGACCAACGGTTCCACACCGATGGGGCCGCTGGTGGAGGGAACCAATGGATGGTTCTACGGCACTACCTTCAACGGCGGCTCCAACGGCCTGGGGTGCATTTTCTGCGTCAATACGTCGGGCGTCTTGAGCAATGTTTTTTCTTTCGACGACACCAACGGCGCCAATCCCGCAGCGGGAATTATCAAAGGCTCCAACGGTGAACTTTACGGCACGACCGAATATGGCGGCTCCAGCGGGCTTGGGACACTGTTCGTCATCTCCTATTCCGGCACACTGACCACTTTATATTCCTTTACCAATGTCACTGGCTCGTTCCCCGGTGGATTGATCGAGGACACCAGAGGCAATTTCTACGGTTCTACCATCAGCGGGGGAGCCAAGTTCGCGGGCACGATTTTCGAGTTCACCTCATCCAGCAACCTGCAAACGTGGGTCGCTTTTGGAGTCACCAACGGGCAAGACCCAAATTCTCCGTTGATCGAACTCAAGCAAGGCAATTTGTATGGCACGACCCAGGAGGGAGGCGCTTTCGGCCAGGGAACCATATTCACCGCCAATTCCAAAGGATTGCTGAGCGATCTCATTTCGTTTGACGGAACCAACGGCGCTCTGCCGCTCTCTGGCATGACTCTGGGTTCCAATGGGGATTTTTACGGGACGAGTTCCCTAGGCGGCTCGAACAGTTGCGGGGAGATTTATCAATTGGGTGTTTTGCCCTATATCATTAAGCCTCCCGCAAACCAGCAGTATGCCAGCAACCACATGGCGACATTCTCCGTGGAAGCCGGCGGCAGTCAGCCGCTGACTTATCAGTGGATGTTTAGCGACACGAACGACATGCCTGGCGGCACGAACGAAATCCCCGGCGCCACCCACACCAACCTGATTCTGGCCAAGGAACAATTGACCAACGGCGGCACCTACACGGTCGTCGTCTCCAACGCTTACGGCACCGTCGCCACCAGCGCCGTCCTGAGCGTCGTCGCGCCCAGCGTAAGCATTGTTTCTCCTCCCGCCACGGTGAGCAATGCCTCCCTTACCATCTCCGGCAAGGCTTCCGGCCCCAATGGCGTTTCCATCGTGAACTGTCAACTGAACAGCAACGGCTGGTTCGCCGCCGAGGGCGCGCTTGATTGGCGGGCCAATCTCACCTTGCAGCCCGGCACGAACCTGTTCCAAGCCCGCAGTTTCGACCCGGCGGGAAATCCTTCGACGATCAAAAGCGCCACCGTCTTTTATGTCACCCTCAGTCCTTTGACGCTGCTCATCAACGGCGGTGGCTCGATCTCCACCAACTTCAAAGGAACCAACCTGATCGTCGGTCGCAGCTACACCATGCAGGCCAAACCCGCCAAGGACATGATTTTTTCCAATTGGACGGGATCAATTACAACGAACTCTAATCCCCTGACATTCGAGATGCAATCCAACATGACGGAAACGGCCAATTTCGAGACCAACCCGTTCATTGCCGCGGAAGGCACTTATGAAGGTTTGTTCTTCGCCACCAACGCGGTGGCCGAGCCAAGCGCGGGCCTGTTGACCGGCCTGGTTCTCAAGACCAATGGGGCTTACAGCGGCCAACTCTACGTCCAAGGCATCCGCTACGGCTTTTCCGGCAGCTTTAACCCGTCGGAAGAAAGTTATCCGACAATCGCGCGCTCCGCCAAGCAAGGCGGCAAGATAACGATGGCATTGACATTGAACACCAATTCTGTGACTGGAGCCATTTCAGGAACGAACGATGGCGGGTGGACCTCTGCACTCCTGGCCGAACCGATGGTCAAGCTCACAGGCTCGGCTGAATACACCATGCTCATTCCACCTGGACAGGATGCGCCGGCCAATTCTCCGCCCGGCGATGGCTACGTGCTGGTCACCAATCACAACGGCTCCGTTACCTTGACTGGCGCGCTGGCGGATGGAGCCACCTTCAGTCAAACGGCGTCCATCGTGGGGGACGGCGACATTCCCTTCTATGCCAGCCTTTACGGCAACACAGGCGTGCTGCTCGGCTGGCTCAATCTCAACGGCGCCCTGATCTCGACCAATCTATGGTGGATTAAAACCCCTTCCTCCGCCACCGCGTTCTATACGAATGGCTTCACCAACATCGTCACGAACGTCCTCACATCCGCCTGGACCATTCCGGCAGCCAACTACCTTCCAGCCGGGACACTGATAGTCTCCGACACCAATTTCGCCCTGAATTTCACGGTATCGATCACCAACAGTGCCCTGCGCAAAGCGGGCAGTACCCCGACTAATTCATTGTCCGGCACTTTGACAATCAAAACGGGTTTGCTGAAAATAATTTTTGGCAACGGCGAAGGCAAAGCCACGACGACGGGTTACGCCGCCATCCTGGGCGACTCCACGACCGGCGGCGGTTATTACGTCACAAAAACCAACGCTGGAAAGATCACGCTGGCGCCTTAATCGGCTGCTGAAAATATAAACTTGCGCGGCGCGGCTTAGGCCCGTATGGTATGCGACGTTAACAGGATCGCGGGGTGGAGCAGCCTGGTAGCTCGTCAGGCTCATAACCTGAAGGTCGTGGGTTCAAATCCCACCCCCGCAACCAATTTGGGGCCTAAAACACACGTTTTAGGCCCTGTTTTTCAAGGACTTACAGCATTTCTCCTATTTTGAAACCGTTTCGTGGTACATCCTGGTACACTTTGAAAAACAGCGAACAAAAGACCCAACAACCGCCCCCACAAACCGCTAGCGACCGCCCAGATAATTCCTTTCGGCAAGTAATTGGTCGGATCAAACTTTGTTGCGCTTCGCGCCCCCTTCACCGGCAACGTTTCTGAAGGGTTGGTTTGCATTGGTGGACTCGGCGTATTACACCATGCCATGAGGTTTGAAGGCTGCTTGTGGTTCTTCGCTCTCGTTCTGGCGGCGGCGGCCCAGGAAAGCAACATTGCTCAGCCACCGGCTCCTGTCCCGAAAGAGGGCGGGCCGGCGGTTGGATTTTCCCGGTCCGTATGCCACGCCCGTTTACAAGTCCGGGAGAGTCTATTACGCCGATTGCTATGGGCAGGCGGGCTGCCTGAATGCCCGGGACGGAACAACCTTGTGGACTGTCCGTTTAACTGAAAAGTTTGGAAGTAAGGGGCCTCGTTTGGCTACGCCTCTTCACCGCTGGTGGCTTGCTCAAGGGGCCTTTAATGCGTAACGGCCTTGTTAAGCCGCGGCGCCAGCCAGTGCAGGACGCGTCCCGGCAACCCCGGCACGAACCCACAACAAACGCCGACGTGCCCGTGCGGCAACCGCCAGATGTCGGGCTGTCCCCACAAGTGCCAGAGGTCCTCGATATCGTCCTTCGGACACATAAAATCATAGATCCCTTCTATCAATAATATGTTTCCCCTGGGGATGATCGGCTGGGTTATGGTCAAATTCAGAGGCGTCTGATTCAACCCCTCGCACAGCTCGCGCCCCATCGGCAAGTTCCGCCGGATACAAGGCCTGACGGCCCTTTGCTCCACCCAAGGCTTCAGGCGCGCGCACGGTGCGCACAGAACGACAGCGGCCAACCGCGAATCCCGACACACCGTCATCCCCGCATACCACGCGCCCATGGAAACGCCCCACAACGCCACGGCGGGGCAACCTTCCCCCAGGAGCCAGCCGGTCAGGGCACGAATTTCAGCAATGGCTTGCGCCGTTGCTTTCGCCAGCAGCAGACAATCACCGCTTTCAAAAGTCCCGCGCTGACGGGGACGGCGTTGAAAGTGGTAAGGCGCCACTAAAGTGGCCGCGTTAAATCCCGCGCGATTACAGTGGCGGGTGATCCATGGAAATCGGAAAGTGTGACTGAGGGAGTCACCCCAACCATGCAGCAGAATAACCACCGGCCGCTCCTGCCATCGTTCAGGGCCGCGGTAAAGCCGTCCATGCACGACATTGTTTTCCGTGACCTCGCATGGTCGGGGCGTGGGAAAGCGGAAATGGAGAGGTCCGTTGAATTCAACCTGGGCCGGTTGACCGTCTGTGGGAACGAAGTCCGGACCATTCAGAAAGTGAACCGCTTCCTCCAGCCTCGGGTTATATGGCTTGGCAGGCTTTATCTGCGCCACGATCTGAATGGCCGACCAGTCCATCAATTTTGCCAACGGAGCCATCATGCGTTGTGCAAATTGAGGAATTCTGCGGCTATCACAAGGAGAAACAGGATGATGAAGGTGGAGTCACGTCTGCTTGAGCGATTTTCTCCCCGGCTTTGGCCCCGCCCCAATCCTTCGGTGCGAACTGATTTATTTCCGTGATTTTTGCCCGCCGGTTAAAAAAATGTAAAAAGAGCATTGACATATTCTTCAATGTATGGCATTTCTGTATTAGCGGAAATAAAGGAAATATGAAACTAAGCGCAGTCCAGCAGAAATTCATCCTCCATTGGGGCGAGATGGGGACGCGTTGGGGCATTAATCGCACGGTCGCGCAAATTCATGCCTTGCTTTATCTTTCGCCGCGTCCGTTGAACGCGGAGGAAATCGCGGAGGCGCTGGATGTCGCCCGCTCCAACGTGAGCAACAGCCTGAGGGAGTTGCAGGCCTGGCGGATTGTCAAGCTCGTCCATGTGCTGGGCGACAAGCGGGATCACTTTGAGAGCATGACCGACGTCTGGGAGATGTTTCGGCTCGTGCTGGACGAGAGGAAACGCCGCGAGGTCGATCCAACCGTGGTTTTGCTTCAGGAGTGTCTGGCGGACGCGGAAAAGGGCGCGGACAAGCACACGGAGAGCCGCCTCCGTGAATTGCACCGTTTCTTTACGACCACCAGCGCCTGGTATTCGCAATTGGCCAAATGGCCAACCTCGACCCTCTCCAAAATGGTTAATATGGGGGAAAAGGCACTGAAAGTTTTGGGCGGATAACGAGGATATTTTTTTAAACATTTAATTCTGTGAATACAGAAATGACAGAATGCATTAGAATCGATAGGCGGGTTCTTCCGTTCGCGCCGGCCCACCGCTGGGCGCGGAAATGGTTCCCAGCCCTTCTGCCCGTTTTGGTATGCGCGATCACTGCCCTGCATTTGCCCCCTTGGATCTATATGTGGCTGCTCGCTGCCTCAATCTTCGCCGCTGCAAAATGGATCACCGTCTCGGATGAGTTCCCTTGGCGGAATGTATCACGCGGGCGAATGGCGGCTTACTTGCTCCTGTGGCCAGGACTGAATTTTCGCTCTTTCCACGCTTTGACACCGTTGCGACCGCCGACAGTGAGCGAATGGTTCATGGCCGTCGCGAAAACCGTCGTCGGCGCTGTTGTCATTTGGGGTGCGCTTCGGTTTCTCCCGCCAACGCACCCGATAGTGATTGGCTGGATTGGGATGGTTGGAATCGCGTTGGTCCTGCATTTTGGATTGTTTCATATATTGTCAAATGTTTGGCGTGCGGCGCGCTTTAATGCTCCACCGCTTATGACCAATCCTATCGGAGCGACTTCACTCGCGCGCTTTTGGGGCGGTCAATGGAATAAGGCCTTCAACGACCTGATGGCGCCGCATGTCTTCGCGCCACTGGTCCGGAAAGTTGGAACGACTGGCGCAGCGCTCGCCGTTTTCTTGATTTCGGGTTTGCTCCACGAAATTGTAATCTCGCTGCCAGCCCGAGGAGGGTTTGGACTGCCGACCTTCTATTTCACAATCCAGGGCGCAGGCCTCTGGGCGGAGCGAACCCGTTACGGACGAAAACTCGGACTCGGCCGGGGATTTCGCGGGTGGTTCTTCACCGCCATTGTAGCAGGCGGCCCCGCCTACTGGCTTTTTCACCCGGTCTTCGTCCGCCAGGTCATTTTGCCGATGCTGCGGGCCATCGGCGCCATTTAGGAGAACAACTATGAAAACGAACACATTGATCATGCTTCTGCAACTTGCGGGCCTTCTACATCTCGGATTGATCGCGGCAGGCCTTCTCATGCCCCGGGCGGTAAATCTGCGAATTCACCTCACAATGATGCCGCCATTCATCCGCCGGCTTTACTGGGTTTACTATTCGTTCATCGGCTTGTGCCTGGTGGGTTTCGGCTCGCTCAGCTTTGGGATGGCAGGCGTTCTGGCCGGGGGCGGCGCGTTGCCTCGCGCCATCTGCGTCTTCCTGGCGGCCTTTTGGACTTTGCGACTCATCGCGGCGACCTTCATCTTTGATGTCCGTCCTTATTTGAAATCCTCGTCACTGCGTCTCGGTTATCATGCGACCAATATCGCCTTTGTGTATCTCCCCGTAATTTATGCGCTTGCGGCTTGGAAAGGAGGCACGCGATGAAAATTGCCATCACAGGCGGAACGGGGTTCCTCGGACGCAATGCCGCTAGGTCATTGGCCGTGGAAGGGCACGAAGTCGTGTTGATCGCGCGCGGCATTGACCGGACCGATCCCACCATCCGCCCATTAGCCCGGTCGCAATTTGTGGGATTAGGATTGGACGACGTTGATAGTCTTGCCCGCGCGTTTGCGGGCGCCAAGGTGGTTGTGCATTGCGCTGGGATCAATCGAGAAACCCGCGCTCGAACCTATCAGCGCGTTCATGTCGAGGGCACTCGCCATGTGGTCGAGGCGGCGCGGCGGGTGGGCGTGGATAAGATCATATTGATAAGCTTTCTACGCGCGCGGCCCCATTGCGGTTCGGGCTATCATGAGTCCAAGTTTGCGGCTGAAGAGATCGTGCGCGAGAGCGGGCTTGATTATACTGTGCTCAAATGCGGCGTGATTTACGGCAAGGGGGACCACATGCTCGACCATCTCAGTCACGGCTTCTACACCTTCCCCATTTTTGCGTTTGTGGGTTTTCGGGACAAACCCATCCGGCCAAACGCGGTGGAGGACATCGCGCGCATCATCAAAGCCGCCACTTTGAACGGCGCCCTTTCCCGGAGAACAGTCGCGGTCCTTGGCCCGGAGGAACTGACGTTGCGGCAGGCCGTCCGCCGGGTCGCTCGAGTTGTGGGCAAGCGTCCGATCATGTTCCCGATGCCCGTCTGGTTTCATTACATCCTTGGCTGGTTTGTGGAGAGGCTGATGACCGTCCCCCTGGTTTCCACCGCGCAGGTGCAAATGCTTTCAGAAGGCCTGGCCGAGCCAGCCCCAGCTTGTCCCCTAGTCCCGACCAGTCTTGCTCCGCGCATCCCCTTCAACGACGAGCAAATACGCAAGGGATTGCCGCCATCCGGGTCGTTCGGTTGGCGAGACCTGCGCTGCGGCCATCGTCCGACCACTGCGCACAGAACGGTCGCTTTTCTCGAAATGCCCTGAACGCATGACCAAGCCGTCTCAATTGCAAACTGTGGAATGGCGGGACCTCGTGCTACTGACGCCTGCGGAAAAGGTTTGGGAACTGACGTTGAGCTTTCCGTGGCTTCTGGTCTCACTTTGGTGCTATGGTCACGGCTGGTGGCTGACCGGCCTGGTCTGTTCGTTTTACTTTTTTCTAACCGGTTTGCGACAGTCCCACAATGCGCAGCATTACGCGCTTGGCCTGCCGCGAGTCTTGCAAGACAGCGTGCTTTTCGTCCTGAGCGTGTTGATGCTGGCCTCGATGCATGGGGTCCAAGTGACCCATCTTCATCACCATCGCCATTGCTTGGAGGACGACGATGAGGAAGGCGCGACCGCACGGTTGTGCTGGTGGCGGGCGTTGCTGATCGGACCGCTTTTTTTCATAAGATTGCACGTTTCGGCATGGTGGTTGGCAACCGCATCGAAACAGCGGTGGATAGCACTGGAATTGTGCGCAGTCGCCTCAGTTGTGGCCTTTGCCGCTTTTCCCTCAGTGCCGTTGGCTCTACGGTGGCATACGGCGACCATGTTGATCGGAGAGTGCCTGACGGGATTCTTTGCCGTTTGGACCGTGCATCACGGGTGCAACTCTCACGAGCCGGGGCGCACTCAACGCGGACGCTGGTTGAACCTAGTCTCGTATTCGATGTTCCTCCATGCGGAGCACCACCTTTTTCCTGCGGTGCCGACAGCGCATCTGGAGGAACTCGCCCGCAGAATAGACGCGGCGAGCCCTGGACGGAATCAGCAAGAAGTGCTCCGCTTTGGCGGAGTCGCGCGCGAAACACAATGATATGAAGCATCGCATCTCTCCAATTCGCGCGCCCAGCGCAGGCAGAACCACAATGGCGCAGCCCCGAAAACGCCAAACGAACAGTCAATGAATCTCCAACCCAACGGAATCTGGCGGAGATGGCCGCAAACCAGCGCCAAAGCCACTACAAGAGCACAGGCCGCGAGACCCGCCTGAAGAATCCAAACATTACGCACCGGGTTCGCAAACGCGCCAATGAAAAAACGGCAATAATGATGTGGGCAAACGCCAACCAATCTGTGCCATAGGCGAGCCAGGGATACTTTAAATAAGAATCTCTAAGGCCATCGCGCACGGTCAGAAGCCATGAATCCAGGCCGACATGAACATCCGAAGGGTGGGACTGCTCAAGTCCACGCGCAGAGCACACCATCGCAAGCTCCCGTTCCAGCGGAAAGGCAGTGAGGCCGCTCAACACTAGCGCAATCATGAAAATCCCAAGCACGATGCGGATTTTGCGCAGGAGGGCGACATTTGACATATCAGGCGGCATCGGGCCTCCCTTGCAGTTTTGCGTCGCGTGAAAAATAACGATTCCACGCAGCCAGCAGTCCCGCCGTGATCAATAAAATCGGAACCAGTAGAATGAAAGAGAAGTGAAGCAACAAATGAATCAGTCCAAGCGTTGAGGCGGTGTGCCAGCTCAGATTGACGTTGGGCGATGTGCCGCTGAGAAACGTGGTGTATTCTTTAAGCCCTGCGGCGCACGAAACCGCATAAAGCGCAGTCAGAACGGCAGCGCGCACCATCAGCGCCGTGGGTGAAAAGGCTTCGACCTTCCATAAGCGTCGCAATAGTCCAAAAATTGCTTTCATGGTTTGCGAATCCTTTCCCAAAGTGGTCCAAGAACAGACGCGTAAAGGAGCGCGGCGTCGCCGACCTGGTTGCTGGCACAGTATTTCAACCGGCCGTTTTGGCGTGAAGGGA
>Ga0302326_10010305_pt1 | contig 20273 bp, 12 predicted proteins | sample Palsa_T0_3_FD_202264 | JGI IMG/M metagenome (GOLD analysis project Ga0302326, IMG submission 202264) | Peat permafrost microbial communities from Stordalen Mire near Abisko, Sweden - Palsa_T0_3 | ecosystem: Environmental > Terrestrial > Soil > Palsa > Peat permafrost | place: Sweden: Abisko...
GCAGAGGCGTGCGCGGCAAAGCCTGCAACAAATTTATCGTCAGCACGGGAATCTTCGAGGCTTCCACAAATTCCAGGATACGGTCGGGTGTGTCATAGGTATCCGTGTCCAAGCCCATGATCATTCCAGACACTACCTCCATGCCGTAGCTGTTCAAAGTCCGCACCGCTTCGAGGATCGGCATCTGATTGTTATGGTCTTTGTCCATCGCCTTCAGGGCCACGGGGTCTGGGGTCTCGATTCCACAAAAGACCGTCCAGAAGGACGCCTCCCGCATCATCTCCAGCAGGTCAGGGGACTTGATTATATTCAAGGTTGCTTCGCACGCGAATTCCACCGGATAGTGCTTGCGCTTCTGCCATTCGATTAAGTAGGGCAGCAATTCCTTGGCGGCTTTGCGATTGCCCACAAAATTGTCGTCGACGAAATAAACGGCGCCCACGCAACCGCTCTCCACGATTGCGTCCAATTCAATCAGCAGTTGCTGCGGCGTCTTCAAGCGGGGATTCTGCCCGTAAAGCTCCGGGATATCGCAGAACTCGCAGCGGTACGGACATCCGCTCGAAAACTGCACGTTGGCCAAAAAGTACTGCGACATCCCCGCCAGTTTGTATGCAGGGGTGGGAAATCGGGCCATCGGGAGTCGTTCCCCAGTGGTGAATCGTATTTGCGCGGATGGCCTCTCCCGGTTCTGAGCGAGTGCGGTCAAGAGCGCGTCCGTCGCGTCCCCCAGTTCGCCCAAATGAAGGTAATCGAACGCGGGATAATATTCCGGGCAGCCAGATACGGAAGGGCCGCCCAGCACCGTCACCTTCCCACACGCGTGCGCCCGGCTGTTGATGTCATTGATCTGTTTGCGCTGAATGTGCATGCCGCTGACCAGCACCGCGTCCGCCCAGCGGAAATCGCGTTCGTTTGCCGGGTGCACGTTCTCATCGATGAACCTTACCTGCCAGTGCTTTGGGATATACGCGGCAATCAATAGCAGCCCCTGCGGAGGCATAAACGCCTTCACTCCCAGCAGCGGATAAGCATTATCAAACGTGCCGAACGACTTTGTGTAGCGGGGAAAGATGCACAGAATTCGGCGCGAGACCGCATGAACAACCGAATCCATTGCCTGCTGCCCCGGTTGAGCATTGCCGATTTGCTCCAGCTTTGCGGTGGGCTGCATCGTTAAACCCTGTCTCTCCCGCAGTATACCTACCCTCCTACCTCTTGACTCGAACACTCGGTTAAGCCGCGATGGTCTCTATCACCTGATACCACCCTCCATATTTTCCCGGATGCCGTCCAAGGAGTATGGGGTAGATGCAGCTTTCTTTTCTGCCGAACCGTTGGGCAGATCTCCCGCATCAAAAGGCGGTAACTTTAGACCGACAAGGGCGAGTCGAGCGATGGGCAAAGAAAAAGCGTACTTTTCCTGGGTCGGGATACTCCTTCTATCGCTGTCGACAGCGCACGCACAAACCCCGCAACAGATCATCCAACAAGCCGTCGACGCCGAGCGGACGGCAGACCAGAACGACCACACTAACTGGATCTTCCTCGAAGAGAGCGATAAGCCCAAAGAGCACATTCTGCAGTGGGTCGCGGCCACCCAACAGGGCGATGTCGAACGCGTCCTGGAAAAGGACGAGCGACAGCTGCCGGAGGCCGACCAGCGGGAACTCATTCAAAAATATCTGCACGATACCCGAGCCCAGAAGAAGCAGATCGATGAGAACAATCACGACAATAAGCAGATCGACGACCTGCTTAAGCTTCTGCCCGCAGCCTTTATCTGGACACAAACAGGAGCAAGCAAAACTACCACCTCACTGCATTTCGACCCCGCCCCGAATTTCCATCCACCCACGCGCGAAGCTCGCGTCTTCAGCAGCATGACCGGCGACCTGGTAGTCGATAACCAGCAACACCGCATCTGCAAGATCAAGGGCCATCTCATGCACGACGTCACCTTCGGCGGAGGGTTGTTGGGAAGATTGAAGGAACGCAGCTCCTTTGCCCTTGAACAACAACAGGTCGGTCCATCGCTGTGGGAACTGACGGCAATCCACGTCCATCTGGAAGGCAACGCCCTGCTGTTCAAAAGCGTGTCGCTTCAACAAGACGATAAACGTTCCAGATTTCAGCCCGAAGCGGCGAATACAACGCTGGAACAGGCGGCCAGTTCTGTTATGAGCCAGCCGAATCTATTCGCCTGCAGCGATTCCCTCAATAGTGGACCAGTATCCGCAGAGCAAACCGGATGTGTCGAAAAGCTCATCACCAGCACGGGACTGAAGCCTTAACGCAGTTTCTTCAGTTTGCACTACTTCTGAACCGACTCCGCTTCCAGATCGCCCGCGTTGCTGGCTGCAGAATGGGCCTGTTGCAGGCGGTATCCGGCACGGGTCCGCACGTGATACTTCTGCATGTCCTTGCCAACCAGCTTGACGGTGATGGTGCGCCATCCGGTACTGGGATTGGGCTGCGGATAGTAGCTGAGCGCGTAGAGGTGCGCCAGGTCCTCCTGGATAAAAGCAAAGGCCTTCTTTTCGTCGCTCCAGCTGCGGGCGAAATAGGCCTTGCCACCGGTGGCCTTGCTCATGCGCTCAAATACGGCAGTGGAGATCGGCTCCAGCTGCGCTTCCCGGGTGCTGATCATGTAGATGATCGTCCCCGTGGACTGGGCCAGTTCGGCTACATCTTCCGGGGGCACCAGGCTGGCGTTGTCAGGACCATTGGAGAAGACCACGACCACCTTTCGTCCGGTGTAACGGGCAGCGTCCTCGACCGTCAACAATAGGCAGTTATAAAGCGCGGCGTCGTCGCCGGCAACTGTGCTCCGCACGCCGCGCAGTACCTGGGCTCGATCGGAAGTGAGGGCAGAATTACGGGAAAGGTCGCGACTGTATGAGTAGAAGGCCACTTTGTTCGCGCCTTCCAGGGAGCGAACAAAATCCGTGATGGCATCCTGTGCGAAGACAAAACCCCGGTACATGTAGTTGCTGGTATCGAACAGAACAAAGACATTGGCGCCGGAAATCCGGGAGGGTAGGGTCGCAGGATCCTCGCCGATTCCAGCGGGATGGCTCTCGGACGGCGCCGCAGCCACCATAGCCGGTTTTGCTTTCGCAGCCGATTGCGGGCCAGACGCACCTGGTTTGCCGGGAGCCACATTCGGCCCCGGCTGAATTACCTGTCGAGCCGGCTCGTTACCTTCTTCGAAGGTGGCAATTCTTTCCGGGATCTTGTCCTCGGTGATGGCAAAGTTCTCCGGGCCGAGGCCGGAAATGTAGTTACCCTTGCTATCAGTCACAGCGACGTTTAACTGCACTAGATCCACATTCACACGAATGTTCGTCGTATCGTCCTGGGCGCCCGTTATGCGGCCGCCGAGGAACAAGAAACCAACTGCGATAGGAACGAAGAGAAGAGATCGCTTTGCCATTTTCTATCCTGTATCCCGTTTATTTGTGGCCGGCCGCGGCCGAGCTTGCTGGAATCCGTTCTTGCTGCACACTTATTGGCTGGTTGGGGGTGTTGACTTCCGCCAACTGCGGCAAGACGATCTTGCCCTGACGGAACTCTTCGCCGGTCTCCTTCATGGCGCGCGTCAGCGCGACCCAATCCTCAATATCGGTGGCGAAAATGTTCGCCACCATGTGGCGAGTCAATTCGGGAACCAGGCGATTGAGCACGACCGGGGAGTAACCCTTCTCATCCGCCAGCCGCGCCCAATACAGATTGGTTGAGTCCCACGATTCCCCCAACAAGCGGCTGGAACTGCCTCCGAAGGCGGGGAACGGCTGCACGTTCAGCAGCTCGCAGGCATAGTTCTGTGCCAGGACAGGATGAGGAGTTCCGAAGTCCCGCGAGATCCGTTTCAGGTTGACTTCGGCTGGATATTGACGGTTGAGCGCATCCAATTCTCCACCCGCCGTGCCCCAGGATGCGGTCTCCTGGGGATAACTGTGGCGAAACTCCGCGGCCAGATGAAAGGTGTCCGCGGGAGTGACCCGAGAGAGGCTGGCGGCGACATCGTTGGCCGCAAGAGCCTGCTCCAATTGTCCTAGCCGCTGTGGCGGCAGGCGTTCGGAGAGAATGCCAATTACTTTGCCACGCAGTTCCTGATTCGCCACCGCCGCAGTGACAAGCTCTTCCCCGGAGCGTTGATAGAGACTTGCGGCATGGAGTTCATTGCTAGTTACATTCCACCAGCGGGGCAGCGTCGCGCTGACCAGGAGATCTGCCGTCACCTCTTTCCAGATCAGGGCCTGGACGTTTTTCGGAGCGATGAAATCCTCCTCGGTGGTCGCCAGCACATAGGGCAACTCGGCCAACGAGCCCACCAGGTAGGCGCCGCCCCCGGCGGGTGATCCCTGGTTGAACAATTCAGGAGCCTGCCAGAGCTGGGTCACGCCCATAATGGTTTCTCCGGAAAAGTCGTGGGAACGCACAAAGAGCGGATTGTTATGCAAGAGCTGTGCACCGGGCGGCTCATAGTAGGCGTAATTCAAGCCGACGAGAGAGTCCCTGAGGAAAGGCGTAAGTTGCCCGCGGGCGGATTCCAGTTGAGCGCGCGACCCAGGCGTCTTTATTACCTTGGTAATATCGACGTGCACCTGCAACTCGCTATGACGGTTGGCATAGACTCCCGGGGCCCATTCGGTCTTCTCACTCTCGGTAAAGATGGGACGAGGTAACTCAAATTCTTTGAGTTCGTTGGCCAAGGGGATTAAGTTGCTGCCCGCAGAACCTCCCTGCGCCATCCGCGTAAGCCCGTCGCCTAGTGTGAAGAGCGTATCGAGAGACACCAGGCGCTGATCCTCGAGCACCGCCCGAATTCTGCCCGCCATTTCCTCGCGGATCCGTTGGGCCTCGACCGACTGTTGGGGAGGACCCGCCAATAACTCAACGAATTCGCCCTGGGAGAGATTGGTTTTGCCGCTCGCCGCCAGCATCAGGCTTGCCAACGAAGCGTGGCCGGCGTCGAACAGTTGGGCTGAAGAATTAACCGCGGCGAAGGGGGTAATCACCCGCTGCCAGGATTGGTTGAGATCCGGGTCCGGGACTTCTCCCTGGCGAGCCAGAATCTGCCAGAGTCCCAAGTTTGCCTGAAAGACGCCCATGGCATTTCCGCGCAAGCTGTGGTCGTGGATGGCGTCGATTCCATCAGCGACCTTTACAAACTGTGCAATCGAGGCGTCATTCAAACCAGGAAATTCGGAAAATACCAGGTACCAGCTGCTGAGCTGGGAGAACTTGGTGGCCAAAAGAAGGACGGTTTCCGGTTTCAGGCGCTTATCCGTGACACGCTGCCGGTCCACCTCATTCAGCATGAGATAGATTTGCAGCGGACCCTGGTCGGTATCGATGCGCGACAACGCAGCCATGCCTTCGAGCAGTTGTTCGGGCCGCTTCCATGTGCGCGCACGCTTGCCCCAGTCGCGGGCGATTTTCGAGTCCGATTTCTGAGCCAGGATCTGCTTCCAAACATCAAGATCGCCGGGGATACGGGGTTCTCCATCCGGCTCCCGTTGCAGGCGGGTGAACAGCATCAGCAGGGCAGGGGCCTTACGAAAGACGGCCCGGGCAGGGTAGGCCGTAGGTTCCGGCTCACGAAATGCCTCGTAGAGACGCCGGAGGCGCGGAGACGTAGTTAAGTACGCCTGCTGGGATTCGTTCACCCGCGACAAGGTGTCGAAATAGACGGCCAGCCACCCGTTATCGGTACCAGCCAGAGCGAGGACAAAGTCCCCCGGCGATCTTGGGCTGGCACCTACCAGCTCTCTCCAACCGGCTTCGGCGGAGGATCCTCCGGGCACAACCACCCGGCCGCCGCGAATGCGGATCTGGGTTCCATAGAAATCAAGAACCGGACCATAGGGTAGAAGTTTTCCCAAGCCGGGCGCGCGTGCGAGCGCATTGCGGGTTGCGGCATCGCTATTGGCGAGCGCCCAATAGAGCCGATCGACGGCGGGCTCATGCAGCAGGATGTCCACCAGCGATTGCGCGCCTCTACTCTTGGCGCTGCTGAGGTTCCGCCACTCAGCTTCGCTAAAGAGCACGGGAACTCGGGAACTCGGGAAAGCGTAGGTAAAAGGCGTGCCCTTTTCGAGCGCCTCTTCCAGTGCTGTTAAAGGAAAACCGGAGTCCGTGGTGAGGAAGGCGCGTTCCGCGTCGGCGGTCATCAGAGTGGAGTCTTTTTGCCCACAAGCCGGCCGTGCGTGGTAGCCGAGAATACCCAACAGCGGCTCCGCGTCCGCACAATTGGCGACGTGTATGGTGCCGCTTGACCCGGCCAGCATCTCAAGCTCTCTCGCCTGGTGAAGATAGCGGTCGACCAGGCGCAGATACTCCGTTGGCACTCCGTTCAGATAGCCGGTCGCGTACGCGTTGCGGGCTAGCAGAGGGAGCACATCCTCGGGAGATATCTGCTGGCTGATACCCGCCATGCGCAGAAAGGATCGCAGAGGGCCGGGAATGAGGACCGTGTTCTCCTGAGGAGCGGGGCGGGCCACGGTGTGGGCCGGCGTCGAGTGGGAAGAGGTGGCACGGCCGGCGCTGGGCGCCTGCGCCCAAGAATCTGGGCACTGGCAGACGATGCCGACAGCAAGAAGAGCGGACAAACAGGTTGCAGACTTCACGGCGAACGCCTCTCAGGGAAACTTCGAGACTTGGGGGCAACCACGATTTTGAACAAAGTACACGTACACATGGCCCGTGCGAGCGAAAGAACCCCGAGATTTGTCACAACGTTCCGGTCAAGTCATTCCCTGTTTTGCGACGTCCCCCTGGTCCACTGCTTTCGTGTGAGACACGATACACCACCTGCGAAGGCAATTTGTGAATATCTATTCGGGGTATCAAAAGCGAACCGCCGGAATAAAGGTTGCCGCTTGACCGGTGCAGATACGGTGGTTCCAAAGGTAACCGCACTGCTATGACCGCAAGCACAGAGTTGTCAAAATGATAATCGGGGGGCATGTCTATAAAAGCGACTCCGGGCATGCGCTCCCGATTCCTTGAGATATTTCACTCCAAAACCATTCCGGCGCACAGAGAAATCGGCAGGAAAAGTATTGGGCCCATTTAATTCCGCACGAGCATCTGATTCGCTGGTAACGAGATACCGATGCTGGTGGATTTGCCGGGGGCGGGAGACGACAGGTATTGTGGCTGGGGTCGCTGCCCGTCAACCTACGCTTGGCACTCGTGGAGACTTACCATGCGCGTATTGCGTCTTCTGCTGGCTTGTACGTTCTGTTCGCTGACTCTTCCGCTGACTGCAGCGGGAGCGGTGCAGCTGCCCAACGTCTTTTCCGATCACGCGGTGCTGCAACGTGACCGGCCGGTCCGTATCTGGGGTTGGGGTCAGGCGGGAGAAAACGTCACCGTCCATTTCCATGGCCAGACTGTCAGTGCACAAACCGATCCAAGTGGCTATTGGGAAGTGTGGCTCAAACCGGAGTCAGCCGGAGGGCCCTATTCATTGACGGTAAACGGCGACGCCACCGCGACGCCACTGGAGCGCAAGGATATTCTGGTGGGGGATGTGTGGCTGGCTTCAGGACAGTCGAACATGGAGTTTCCCCTGGCCGGCTTTACGGGCACCATTCCCGCTCCGCTGAAGGACGGCGAAAAGGAGATCGCCACAGCCAACCATCCGCGGATTCGCCTTCTGGTACAGAAAAAGGCAACATCCACCGTCCCCCTCGGCGACGGTTCGGACCCCTGGACGGAATGCACGCCGGAAACCGCGCGGCACTTTTCGGCCGTGGCTTATTTTTTTGGCCGTGAGATTTCGGAACGTGAAAATGTCCCGGTTGGGCTCATTGATACGACCTGGGGCGGCACACCCGCGCATTCCTGGATCAGCCCCGCGGCGTTGGCAAGTTTTAATCTCACTTCGGTCTTTGAAGATGCGGGAACGATCGCCCAGGAACAGGGGCGGGCCGACCAGATCCGGGCCAATAACGCACGCGAAGATGCCGCTCTGCAGGCAGCAGGAAAGACGCCGGCCACCCACCCACGCATCCCTTACGACCACGGCGGAGCCTGGGCACCCGGAACCCTATTCAACGCCATGATCGCCCCCTATACGCGCTTCGCCATTAAAGGCGTCCTCTGGTACCAAGGGGAAACCGATAGCGATGCAAAGCGCGCACCCTACTATTTTCGCGTTTTTTCCGCACTCATTTCCGACTGGCGACGGCAATGGGGCGAAGGGGACTTTCCCTTCTTCTTCGTGCAAATCTCGAGTTTCAATTCCACCGCTCCTGGTTGGCCGGTGGTCCGAGACGCCCAGCGGCGAACCCTTTCCTTGCGCAATACCGGGATGGCGGTCACGCTCGATGTAGGCACCCCGGACAACGTCCATCCGCCCGACAAGCAAACCGTCGGCAACCGCCTGGCGCTGGCCGCTCGCGCCACGGTCTATGGGGAAAAGGTCGAGTACAGTTCGCCGGATTTTCTTCAAGCAACCACCGAGCCGAACGCCATGCGCGTGTGGTTCACCCACGGCGAAGGACTCACCACGCATGGCCAGGAATTAGGCGGGTTTGAGCTGGCTGGAGACGATCACAACTTCGTGCCGGCCACGGCTAAGATGGAAAAAATCGGAGAGAGCGACACAGTCCTGGTCTCGTCTCCCAAGGTCGCTTTTCCCAGGTTTGTGCGGTATGACTGGTCGGGCGTGGTGACGACCTTCCTCTACAATCGCGCCGGCCTGCCGGCCGGGACGTTTACTTCGGAATAATCACTCTATGGCGGCGATGCGGCATCGTGTCAATGTTTCGTGAATCGCATGGCGGTCCCATTGACGAGGCCCATACGCTCCCATAAATTCACTGGACATGGCAGATACAAATTTCGATCAACTTCTCAGTGATTACCGGCGGGCTATCGACAATTGGGTAAATGCGATTCGAGCCGAAGAGGCTTTGGCCAACGACGATCACTCCATGGTTGAGATGGAAAAGTGGGACGCGGCTGCCTTTGTCGCCCATGATGCCGAAGCTGTGGCAAAAAAGGCACGGGATCGGTATAAAAACGCGCTGCGGAAGAAGAACTACGGCTTTTGACCGGCCTTTACAAATCCCTAACAACTCCACATCGCAATCCTTACGAAAAAAGTCCTCTCATAGAGACATTGGCTGTTATGGCCAATGGAGGACTTGATGAGTACATTCCGTACCCTGCGACCGCTCGTCGTAGACGCCACGCAGTGTGAACAGGGCAAGACGATTGCCACCGACACCGGTTTCTGCAATGTGTCAAAAGGCGACTGGATCGTAAAGGGCGAGAACGGCGAAACTTATGTAGTCGACGACGCTTTCTTCCAACGAACTTTTACACCCCTGCAGACGTACCCGTGGGAGTCGCAACCGGAAGAGGGACGTCATTACGGCGCCTGACTTCCACCTCGAAGGCCTGCTTCGTTTCGTTGCCGAAAATATCGATTACTCGCACGAGGATGCGGTGATTCCCCGCTTCCTCGTACGGGTGAATGCCGGATACCAGTGGCAGTTTTCTGTCTTTGCGGGTTCGGTACGCCGCCCAACCTTGCATGAACGTGTCGCTCTGAAAATCCCAGTCCACCGCCCAATAGTCGATATAGTCGGACCACGTCTTCACCCTGCCGCGCACGTCCTCGGGGAGTAGGTCGGGGTTGAGGATGGCAAAGTCCTTGAGCGCGACTTGCACGGTGAGATTGCCGGGCTGCTTTATCTCCGCTTGCAAATAAGCTACGGGGTAAAAGCGCACATCGCCGTTGCGGGTCGCCTCCTTCTCCATTACCTCTCGTGGGATCTGCAAGAGAAGGAGCTTGATTCCCTTTTTGCGGGCGCGTTCGATTATCAGGTCGCATCGCCCGGTTTCCCAGTCCCAGGCGAGCAGGTGCAATTCCCGCTGCTTTAACAATGCGCATTCATCAACGGCGGCGTTGATGGCAGTTGCCGTTATCGGCGTATCTACGGGGGCAACGTGCAGTAGTGCGTCCTCCTTAGTTCCGTGGATGTGCGCGCGGCCCGCCGTCGGCTGGGCGCCGTAGAGCTTCAGTATGAATGCGAGGTATGCAGATTGGTCGTGCTCGCCGAAGGTGGCTGCCTTCCAGTATCGGCGCTCATGATTGCCCAGGCTGAGCATCTCGAAGGGACCACATTCCTTGATTCCGAGCAAGCGCTTCCTGGTGGCGTGAATAGCCCAGCGGCCCAGATCGCAGCCGATCCAGCGACGATTGAGCTTTTCGGCAACCGAGAGCATGGTGCCGGAGCCACAGAAAAAATCGGCTACGAGATCGCCCTCGCATGACGCCGCTTGTACGATGCGCTGCAGCAGGGCCTCAGGCTTTTGGGTGGGGAACCCGCAGTTCTCTGTGCGGTCAGCGGGCTGCAGCATCGAAATGCGCCACACATCGTCGACGGTCCGCTCGTCGGTCTCGCGGTACATCACTCGGCCGTCTGCGCCCTTCACGTTGACGATTGCGCCCTTCTCTTTGTCCCACTGGCGGGCCAGTTGCTTTATTTTTCCTTCTGCGCGCTTCTCCATTTGTGGCTTGAATTGGTACGACGTGCCCTTGCGATACCAGAACACAACATCGTGATTGGAAGCAAAGCGTTTTACGTTGCCTTGAAATTTGTTGTAGTAGTACCACACGATTTCGTTGAGGAAGTTCTCCGGGCCGAATACTTCGTCGGCGGTCGCTCGCAGCAGGTGACCCACGTGCCAGTCGCAGTGCAGGAACAGGCTGCCGCGGGGAGAAAGCAGATCCCGGATCAGCCGCAGACACTCTGCCATCATCGTCAGATAGGAGCCCACACCGATCTTCCATGTGTCTCGATACGCGGTCTCGTCCGCGGGCGACGATTGCCCGGTTACTTGCTGCTCTCCAATTTGCGCCGTGAAGGAGAAATCGGTACCAGTAGCAAACGGCGGATCGATGTAGATAAGATCGACCTTACCTGCAAACTTATTGAGCAACGAGCCCATTACGAGCAGGTTGTCACCCCATATAAGCTTGTTCCGCCATTCCGCCTCGCACGTGGCCTGTCTTTGGTTGAAGACCTCGACCACGTGAAGGGGCAGGTCGGCCCGCGGCACTTGCGCTAGGCTGCCGTCTTCGTTGTACTTGCCGGGCCAGACTAATTCTGTTTTGTTGATTTGAATCTTTGCCATCGCTTGGCGCCTGGTCAAGCATAGCGTAGTGGATGGATAACTAGTCTTCGTTGATCAAATCAGCGGCAGCGCTATCCGCACCCTCTGCGTTCACTTCCGCGCGGTCCTCTGCAAACCAGGATGCGTGTGCATGCAAGAGCGAAACTGCGTGTTCTATAGACCGGTAGCCAAACTCACTGTCGTGCCTTAGCAGTTCCTCAAGTTCGGGGCGACTCCGAATATCCATAACCATAGGCTACCTCACTTCGAGGCCCTTCGACCCGGAACTAAAGGGCGTGGTACCGCCTTGACAAATGGCCCGATCGAGACTCACATCAATCGAAATGCCCTAGGCAGCGGGTAGGGCCAGGCCGGCAAGAATCGGCCTAACTCGTAATCATGGTGGAGACATATATGCACGTGGGTTGGATTAAAGTGTTCTATGGCTTGGTGTTATGTGCCATACCCATGCAGGCACCGGGGCAAGCTGGTATCAAGAACAGCCAGGTGAGGTTATCCCTTTCGTGCGGAGCAGGCTGTCTTTGGGCCTATGGCACAACCCGACAAGCTGCCGCTTACCATTTTTCTCCGCCTACTTTTTCTGTCGATGGCAAGCAGATCTCCGCGGGAGTACACGGTTTCACACCTGTCGGAACCCCAAAACATCTCGACAATGGCGCAACGGAGTATCTATTTTCGGGCACGCTCGTGCAGGACTCTCATCTCCAGCTACTTCTTCAGTTCCAGATTAACGAGAACACTCCGGTCATTCGCTTTCGTTACATGCTCAAAGCGGATCAACCGCGAACGCTCAGCGGCGCCAACAGCCTCATTTATCTGCAAACCTCTTTCCAGCAACTACCGCAGGTGGAAGAAGTCACGCTCTCAAACTTTGCACAACTGACACACAGTTACACACTTTACGAACAACCGATCGAGGACCGGTACTTCCAGGATAGTGGCGTTTTTATGGGGCCTATTCTCGCGGCTAGCGATGGCCATCGCAGCTTCCTGCTCGGGTATGAACACGGCTCCCAGTTTCCGGATGCATTTCTGCACTACCAGCTCGGCCCTGGTCGAAGCGTTCGCCTGAGTGCCGTCAAGGGCAATTATGTCTCAGGTCAAAGATTGGATGGCGAGCATCCCTTTCAAACCATTTGGATGGAAACTGCCGCGACACGAGGCGGGATCGATCAACTCGCTTCCACCTATCGGCAATTCGTGCTGAAGTGCATGACGCAGAACCCAGCGACGCGGAAGCCCTACATTTTCTATAACACCTGGAACTTTCAGGAACGCAACAAGTGGTGGAATGGCAAGCCCTATCTGGAATCGATGAATGAAGAACGCATCCTCAAAGAGATCGACGTGGCCCACCGCATGGGTGTGGATGTCTTTGTGCTGGACACGGGCTGGTACGAGAAGACCGGAGACTGGACGGTGAGCAGCAAGCGCTTCCCCGACGGCCTGAAAACAGTCAAGCAGAAACTGGATGGCTACGGCATGAAACTCGGGTTATGGTTTGGGCCTACGACAGCGGCTGCATCCAGCCGGGTGGTGCGGGAACATCCTGAATGGCGCAGGTCGTGGAATGGACAAGTAGCCGAGCCTCAGGAAGTATGGGAGACGGAGAAGAGCTATAAGATGTGCATGGTCAGCGGGTACGCCGACACCTTTGCAGATGAGCTAATCCGTCTTGCCAAAGAGGTCGGGGTTACTTACTTCAAGTGGGACGCGATTGCTCAGTACGGATGCAATGACCCGCATCACAATCACGGTGACGAAAGCAACAGCCCGCGAGAGCGGTCAGACTCGTATGGATTCCAACTTGTCCAGTACATGAGCCGGGTGGCAGATAAGGTGGCCGCGGCCGTGCCCGGGGCGATTGTGGACTTTGACGTGACGGAGGGTGGCCGGGCGATGGGGCTGGCTTTTCTTTCATCCGGGAAGTACTTCCTGATCAACAATGGGCCCTATTACCAGAACTATGACATTCCCATCGATTTAGAACGGACGAACTCAAACCTGTTTTTCCACCAGGGGCCGGCGCGCACATGGATTGCGCGCTCACCCTTGACGTTCGACAAATGGATCCCATCGACTTTGTTTCTCACCCATTATTTCCCCGACGATCCGCAGCAATGGCAGGAAGTGGATGTTGCGTCCCTCATTCTTGGGCAGAACGGGATATGGGGCGATCTGCTCCAGGTTTCGGACCCCGGAGTCGCCTTCATTGGCAGTACTCTCGCCAAGTACAAGGAGGTTCGTGACGATATAACGGGAAGTGATCCTGTGGTGAGCGGTTTGGTTTCCGCGAGCCCCGAGATTCACGAAAAAATCTCTGCTGCTACCGGCCGGGGAGCGGTTGTGATTTTCGCCACAGAGCGCGGCACATACCAGTACATTACCAGCCATAAAGTCGTGGGCGAGCATTGGATGAGCGACGGCGTCACGGTTACACAAGACGCGGCTGGGCGGGCGAAGATCGAGGCAACGTTCGAGAAGCCGGGAGCGAAGATACTTTTCTTTGGGGTGCGATAGAGATAGTACTGTCTACGGCGTCTTTGCATCAAAGACAATGTTGCTACTCTGCTGCTGAATTTTATTAGCGTCCATGCCCGGCACCTTTAGAAGATCATCCAGATTCTTAAAGTTGCCGTTCTCCTGCCGGTATTTGATTAGCAAAGCTGCCTCCTGAGGCGTTAGGGAGAGAACATCCTGCAAAGCTTCCGCGGGAGCGGTATTTATGTACACCAGCTTGCCGAAATGCGCCGCAAGATAGTCCACAATCAGTCCGGCTTGTTCGTCGGTGACCTCCGCACCTCTCTCCTGCATTTGATTCACGGTGGTCAACCAATCCTCTCTTGTCTGTCGTTTCTGAGTGATTACATTCAGAGCATGGCACTGCGTGCAGGTGCTCATGAGCTCGGTTTTTCCATTGCCGCCAGGTAGCGTGGAGTTTGACGTCGCGACAGTGACCGAAGCGTCCTGGCCCTGTGCTGAGCCAGGGGTGTAGACGACAACTTTGCCGGTCGTGCCCGGCGATGTGCAGTCGTTGTAGAAATACTCGCCCGGCCGGGTGAAGTTGAAGGTAAACGATTGGCCGGGCTGTAACGGCCCGGAATCGAAGAGCCCCTCATAAAACTGGGTTGCACAATGCGCCGTCGTGTTGCCGGACGGGTTCAGGAAGGTCACCGTAGTTCCCATGGGGACGCGCATGCTTTGCGGCGCCATCGAGTTGGGTGAGAGAGATTCAACATTGCCCGGCGCCCCTTGCCGCCAAGCGCGCGCGAGGTACACAGTGTTCCTGGCCGCCGCACCCTCGACCTCTGCCGCATCGATCGGCTGTCTCGACGATGGCGGAGGGGGCGTCGCGGCCTGGGGAACCCGCCCGCCCAGCTTGAATGCCCACAAATTGTCTCCCCGCGGTGAGTTGTACGGTATACGGCTACCGCCGGCAAAAACGGCGATGTATTGTTCTCCGTCGATCTCATAACTGATCGGGCTGCTGTGGACACCCGCGCCGGTTTGAAACCGCCACAGTTCGTGGCCGTCCTTAATATCGAGGCCAAGGAGAACACCATCCGGTTGGCCAACAAACACCACATCGCCGGCGGTGGTGAGAATTCCATTGCCGTGCGCGAGAGCCCATTTCATTTCTCTTTGCCAAACGATCTTGTGAGTAGCGGGGTCGAATGCGATCAGCTTCCCACTGCGCTGTTCGCCCAGGGGACGGAAGAACACTCCATTGTCGGATAGCGTGTGCGCAGAGTTCACAATGCCGGCCCCGGTATAGATCAGGTGGGTACGCGGGTTGTAGGAGATCGCGCTCCAATCGGCTCCCCCTCCGGTTCCCGGCGATTGAACGACCAATTGGTAGGCGTGCGGTGTGAACAAGCAACCCGATTTGAAGTTCGGCGGGGGCTGGCCGGCGCCGGTGGTGGTAGGGCATATAGGAACCAGCGTATCGCCGTCTGGAAATGGCTGCGTAGGCCAGGTCTTTTGCAGCGGCTCCTGGGGCACCGGCCGCTCATTGATTGGGCTAAGCGGCTTGCCGTTGGTGCGATCGAGAATGTAGTACATACCGGTCTTGCTGCCATAGACCACTGCCTTGCGGGTCTTGCCATTGACCTGTAGGTTGATCAGCACCGGCGCCATCACGTTATCCATGTCCCAGATATCGTGGTGCACCGACTGAAAATGCCAAACCCGGCGGCCTGTTTTTGCGTCGAACGCGATAATTGAATCGGCAAACAGGTTCTGTCCCGGGCGCTTCGATCCGTCTACGGGACCGCCCCCGCGCGCATTGCCAAATGTCCAGTAGAGGAGCCCGAGTTCCGGATCGATGGCCGGATGCATCCAGGGCGCAGCGCCGCCAGTCTGCCAGGCATCCCCATCTCCCCAGGTATCGTGGCCGAACTCCCCGGGTGCGGGAGCGGCGTGAAACCTCCAAACGATGTTGCCGGTATTGGCATCCATGGCGATGCCAACGTCGCGGGCGCCGTCACAACTACCGAAATAAACCATGCCATCGTAGTAGGTAACGGCGCTCCGCAAGGTACCGATTGGTCCTTCATCGACGAGCTGCTTTTCCCAGATCAATTTGCCTGTGGCCTGATCCAGCGCAACCACTCGGTGGCCGGCCATGTTGGTGAACACTTTTCCCCCGCCAACGGCAACTCCGCGGCGAAGTTGGGTGCCGTAGCCAGGATTGAAGGTCCACTTCACCTCGCCCGTCTTTCCGTCGACGGCGAAAACCTTGCCCTGGGTTGTCTCCACGTAGAGAACGCCACTTACAGCGACGGCCGTCGCCTGTTGGAACTCCTTGGTCGAGCCGCCCTCGAGGTGGTCGTGCCAGGCGCCCGCCAGTGCAGCGATGTTGCCCTTATTAATCTGGGCGAGGGACGAATAATTCTGGTTGCCGAGATTGCCTCCAACCTTGGGGAAGTCCTTCACAGCCGGCTCGCAGCAGGATTGGGCGTGGGTTTGCGAGACGAGCAGAACGGCCGACGCCAGCAACATTGGAACCAGAACCCGTTTCATTACGTCTCCTATGCGACGGCTCACGTCAGGGTAATGGAAATGAAGACAGATAAGTGTACTTTGGCCGATGTGAATCAGAGCGGCGCAGCCACGAAGATCATGGCAGCATCCGCGCTGTACACTGGCATTGTTTTGGCCATAGCTCGAAAGGTTTGAAGGCACCATGACTCGACGCGAGGTAATCGAATCAGCAGTCTTTTGCATTGGTGGCGGACGAGGCTTTCGTGGCTTATCTGAAGCATTCACGACGACACCCGCAGGTTCTTCCAATAAAAACCCACCACAGGAGCCGCCTCCGGTGACGAGCTACGTGGCCGACTTCATCACCAACACGCGTTACCCGGATCTTCCCCCCGAGGTGATCGAATTGGCCAAGAAATCTATCCTCGATGGGCTAGGGCTCGCACTGTGCGGATCGGTGGCGAAGATGGGTGAGATCGTACGCACCTACCTGAGATCCAATGGCTTTATATCGGGCACAGGGCATGGGGCGACCGTGATCGGTTCATCGTTGAGAGCTCCAGTGCGCTTTGCGGCCTTTGCCAACGCGATTGGTATCCACGCGGACGATTACGACGATACCCAGCTTGCGGTTGCGGAAGATCGGGTCTATGGTCTGCTGACCCACCCTACAGCGCCAGTTCTTCCCGCGGCCCTGGCGGCTGGCGAGGTCAAATCGCTCTCTGGAAAGGATCTGCTGCTCGCCTATAACGTCGGGGTGGAGGTGGAGTGCAAGATTGCGGAAGCCATTGCCCCGCGGCACTACGAAGACGGCTTCCATAGCACCGGCACCATTGGCACGCTTGGCGCCACGGCTGCTACGGTCAAGGTTTACGGATTCGATCGGCCGCGTGTACTGACCGCACTCGGAATCGGCGCCAGCGAAGCCGCCGGCCTGCGGGAGAATTTCGGCACCATGACGAAGCCGCTGCATGCAGGACGCGCCGCCGAAAATGGCGTGGTTGCCGCGGACCTTGCAGGGCTGGGATGGACCGCCGCTAACCAGATACTGGAAGCGCCTCGTGGATTCTTCCAGGCGGCAGGCGGGGGATTCGATTCCGCGGCCATCATGGATAAGCTCGGCAAAACCTGGACCTTCGTTTCGCCGGGGGTTTCTATTAAGCCATTTCCCTCTGGATCCCTTACGCATCCGGGTATGACAGAGATGCTTCTTCTCATTCAGCAACACCACATCGTAGCCGACCAGGTGGAAAGGATTCGAGTCGGCGCCAATCGAAATTTTCCTAACGCTCTCATTCACCACCGCCCCACAGATAGCCTTGCAGCCAAGTTCAGCATGGAATTCTGCATGGCCGTACTCCTGCTTTACGGAAAGGCCGGCCTGACCGAATTTACGGACGAGGTAGTGAACCGTCCTGAGGTTCAAGAGATGATCCGCCGGGTCGACTTCGGCGTGGATCCTGTTGCCGAGGCCGCTGGATACAACAAGATGACGACGATCATCGAGATAAAGCTGAAGGATGGTAGCGTAATTTCCGGACGCACCGATGTGGCCAAAGGAAATCCGGCGAATCCGATGTCCTACGATGAGGTGGCCGCGAAGTTCCTCGATTGCGCTGCTTTTGCGAAATGGCCCACTGCCAAGGGAAAAGCCATTGTGGAGATGGTACGCAAGCTTGAAGACGTGCAGAACCTGGATGCTCTGACCGCGCTCTGTGCGAGCTAAGCACTCGGGGCGCTATTGTTGTCGTGGCTGATACAAATGGTTGCCGTTAGGATAGGGGGTCATGGCGAGACGGCATGACGTCCCTTCCCCCGCAGCCTCGATGAGATGCCATCTCTTTGCGGGGGCATACACGATGTCGCCTTCCGATGCCACGAATGGCTTGAGTCCTTCAATGGAAAAGCTCTGCTGGCCTCGCATGATGGTCCAGATCTCGGCGAAATCTGTGTGGTAGTGTCCGAGGTCGCCTGCCACGTGCTTAACATCCGCAGCAGAGCCGCAAATGATATTCGCGTGAGCACGGTTCTTGCGGACCGCGAGATCGCTCCAGGATCGGCGCCCCGGATGTTCTTTCTGCAGCTCATCTATGCTGAAGAATAGCCGATCGGGTTTGCCGTCGCCGGGTACGTCATCAGGGTTGTTGCCAGTGAAGAGCGTTACTGGAACATATTCCATGCCCTTCTCGGCGTGTTGCGGTTTGGCTTCGTAGATGGTCGACGTATCCGGCAGCGTGACCGCAAGGCGAATAGCCGGCTCAGAGCCAAGCACCTCGAGCGAGAAGAGGTGCCGCTCGGGAGCGAGGACCAAGTCTCCTTTGACAGCCTCAAACGTCTGGAACTCAGCGGGCGGATCTTCCACCTCAAAGCGAATTCTTCCCTCCAGCACTACCCAATATTCCGGCGCATCCGAGTGCAACTGTCGTGGAAGCTTCGATCCCGGGGCCGCGGAGATGACTTGCGCGCGGTTATCCTTGTCATAGACCACCAACTCGGTCCAGTTCACCTCGCCCTTATGTTTCTGCTTTAACTCGGCAAGGTGCACCAAGGGCTTCATGGGTGCTAAATAAGGCGCCGGCTGAATGGGCTTGGCGACATAAAAGACCTTAACTGACGGCTTCTGTTCGGCCGACGTACTCGCCGCTTTCTGAGCATGTGCCGCCACGATAAGAGAAGCGATCACGGTCGCGAGGCAAAGCTCCTTCCACCGCTTTCGAGCCGCGTTCCTCCAAGAGTCTTGTGTTTTAACGCTGTCCAGGATACTCATTTGTTGGATCGGCACGTACGCACATTGGCTGCTGTTGGCTACGGAAGGGCAATTGGCTGGAGATAAGCTCCATCTCCAGCTGAATCCCATACGGCAAAACGAACCCACTTCTTTCCGGTCGCGTCGAAAGGTATTTTAAAGTCCTTGGTTCCGAACGGAGCCGTATCTTTTAGATCGATAATTTTTCGGTCAACCTTGTTCCCATCGCTCCAAACAAGCTCTGCGAAATCCAGGGGGAATGTGTATTCGATGCTGGCCGTGTACATGCGCTTCGCTCCCGCGCCTTCCACTCCCCAGCGATGAAAAAGTATTTCCCCAGTGGTAGCGAAGAAATTCCCCGCTCGAATCCCCTCGATAATCGGAGCCCAGCTTTCGTTGTAGGAAGGGACGCGGTCGAGTTTGAGATAGTTGATGGTCAGCTGGGGATAGGTTTCGTCATCGGGCCACTTGGTATAGGTATCGCCTTCTGCGATGAGGTACTTCGGCTTGGGCGCCCAGTTGCTCATGTCGTCTCCCGTGCCAAAGCAGCGAACCTCGCAAAGCCTCTTCTCCGATAAGTCCACAGGGAGAGATTCCCACGATGCGCCGATAAACCGGTCACTGAGGAAAAAGTCTTTATCCTTGTACTGCTCAGGGTATCCCTCGGAGCTCTTGGTCCTGGGATGTGCCGTCCAGAAAATTCCTTGCTCGCGATTGACCATATTCAGAACGTCCTCGGCTGACCCGAGGTGGTAGACCTGCCCATAGACCGGATCATTTTCCATGAACTGCTGGTCTGCGGGCCTCGGGACAGCGTGGGAGAAGTAGACCGGCTTAGGCGTCAGCAGATACCAATGGCCGCCAAGAAAGACGTTCGGCTCTTCTGCCGGCATAACCAGAAAGTCTTTATCAGAAACACGCTGAGCGCCTTCGAAATAGACTTTTTCTTCCGCAAAGCGTTTTGGACCCGGATCGCTCAGGTCGGAATCGTCATGAAAATCGCCGAGATACACAATATTGATCCCAAGGCCGCGGAAGACAGAAACCCATGGGGGCCGATAGTCCAGGTTTTCGCGGTCTCGAAGCATTTCGTTGAAATCCACGTGGAAGTGGCCGGTGAGCACTTTGAAACCTGGCACAGGCTTGAAGACGTCATCGTGGGTGTAAGCCAACACCGCTTGTTGGGTCGCACGATCGCCGTGCGCGTTCAGGTAGTAGTAGACAGTCATGTGCTGCATGGTTCCAGGAGGCGCATTGTATAAGGCGAAATTGTCCCACTCTTCGCGCGCCGTTGCCGTTCGCCTTTTCCACTCCGCGTCGGTGACACCCCAGGGATGGTACCCCTCCCCCTTTTCCGGCTGCATGGCTCCCAGGGAGAAGG
>Ga0302326_10010306_pt1 | contig 20271 bp, 21 predicted proteins | sample Palsa_T0_3_FD_202264 | JGI IMG/M metagenome (GOLD analysis project Ga0302326, IMG submission 202264) | Peat permafrost microbial communities from Stordalen Mire near Abisko, Sweden - Palsa_T0_3 | ecosystem: Environmental > Terrestrial > Soil > Palsa > Peat permafrost | place: Sweden: Abisko...
CCGCCGCCTTACTGCGCAGCGTGGTGTGCAAATACAACGCGACCCATTGAGCATGCGCGCAATCGGGAAGAGCCTGCGGCGAGGCGGGCTCTTCCGAGGCGCGGGTCTTACATTTCAGCCGCGACCTGCAGCACGATCTTGCCGCGATTGTGTTTGGCTTCGAGCCGCCGCTGCGCTGCTCCGGCATCGGTTAACCTGAACACGGCTTCGATGTGCGGACGAACCGTTCCGGCATCGATCAGTGCGCCGATCTCGCGCAGCTCTCCGGCATCGGGTTGGGCCATATAGTGTTCCGCACGCGCCGCCCTCGCTTTGGCTTTTTGCTCTGATGGTTGCGACAGCGTCGACACCATCGTGCCGCCCTGCTTGAGCACGGCCCAGGAGCGCTCCTGGGTGTCGCCATCGACCAGGTCGAATACCAGATCGACGTCCGTGACGCTCTTTTCAAACGGCTTGTCCTTGTCGATCACCTGATCGGCGCCGAGAGAGCGGACGAACTCCAGATCCTCCTTGGATGCCGTAGTCGAAACGCGCGCCCCTCTAGCCTTGGCGCACTGCACCGCCATATGCCCGACGCCGCCGGCGCCGCCGTGGATTAATACATGTTGCCCCGACCGCAGACCCCCATGATCGAACAGCCCTTGCCACGCCGTGACAGCGGCCAGCGGCACCGCGGCAGCTTCGATGAAATTCAAATTTTCCGGCTTGGCGGCCAGGTCCTGTTCTTTCACGATCACATACTCGGCGTAACCGCCGTGTTCGCGATCGAGCATGGCATACACTTCGGTGCCCTTCTTGAACTTTGATACCGCCGAACCGCACTGTTCGACAACGCCGGATATGTCCCGACCCAGCACCAGCGGCAGCTGTTCCTGTTTGACCGCCGGATACTTACCCGAGCGCGTCTTGTAGTCCACTGGATTGACGCTAGCGGCGTTGACTCTAACCAGCACTTCATCTGCCTTCGGCACCGGCATGGGCAGTTCTTCGAGCTTGAGTACGTCCGCAGACCCGAATGCATGAATCACGATAGCTTTCATAGTTGACTCCACGGTGTGAAGCGCTCGCCGCGGCGCGGCTGTTAGCGCGTGAGGATCATCAGGTAGACGTGCATTTCATGTGCCACCGCCCGAGGCGCCAAACTGCACATCGCGCGCTCTGATTCCTGTAAAACTTATCGGCAGCGGGCAAACACTACACAGCTGCCCGCCTCGCGCCGCGCCGCAACGCAGCTCTTGCGGTAGACTGGTCCTGGGTCTGGCTTAGGTTGCAATGAAATTCGTCAGTTACCTTGATAAGGGTCAGCCCGCTGCGGGGCTCATGCTGCCGGATGGCGTCCTGCCGCTGCGCGACGCTGCGCAGGCGGCTGGCGAGAGCGTGGATCTGTCCTCGGTGCTATCCGTGATTCGTGGCGGTGCGGCAGCGCTTGCTGCCTGTCAGCGATTGGCCAATCGAGGGACACAAGCCGGGATGGCGCTGATTCCGCGGCAGCAGGCGCTGCTGATGGCGCCGCTGCCGGCGCCGACGCGCAATATCTTTTGCGTCGGCCGCAACTATGTCGACCACGTCAAAGAGGGTGCGGCGACGCTGAAGGCCGACCTCAAACTTCCGGAAGCGCCTCAGTTCTTTACCAAAGCAACCCACACCGTTGTTGGCACTGGAGCCGACGTGCGGCTGGATTCGAAGATCACGCGGCGACTGGACTATGAGGTCGAGTTGGCGGTAGTGATCGGTCGCGCCGGCCGCGACATCGGGCGCGCGGCTGCGTACGACTATGTGTTCGGCTATACCATTGCCAACGACGTGACCGCACGCGATCTGCAGCGCCGGCACGATCAGTGGTTCAAGGGCAAATCGCTGGACACCACGCTGCCCATGGGCCCGTGGATAGTCGATCGCGAAGAGCTCGGCGATCCCACATCGCTTGAATTGTCGCTGGCGGTCAATGGTCAGGAGCGCCAGCGCGCGCGGGTCAATCAGATGATCTTCGACATTCCGTACATCATCGAATCTCTATCTGCCGGCCTCACACTCGAGCCGGGAGATGTCATCGCCACCGGCACACCCGCAGGCGTGGGATTTGCGATGACGCCACCCCAATATCTGCGCGGCGGCGATGAGATGACAGCTTGCATCGATCGCATCGGGGAGTTACGCAATCGCGTGGTTGAGGTGTGATGCGCTAGAATTCCCCGAGTGTTCGTGCTGCGACCTCAGATCAGCACCTGCGTGCCAAATTTCGCCCCCGTAGCTCAGTGGATAGAGCGACCGCCTCCTAAGCGGTAGGTCGTCGGTTCAACTCCGGCCGGGGGCGCCAAAAAATCAAGCAGTTGCAGCGGTCTTAGTTTGTACTTCGATCTGATTCTCTGACGGCCGTCTAACGTCGGGCGATTTTCCACCCTCGATCACACGCAGCTTGGGCTCGATACCCAATGCTCGCGCTGTCACGCGTTCTGCGACGCCTGCCATGCCTGCCTGCAGTGAATGTGCGTAGACCTGATCGACGACAAACACGCGACCCAGCCGAACAGCGGCGCCGGCCTGCACGGCAACATGGTACCCGGTAGCACTCGTTCGGATAGCGCTGCGCAGTTGGGTGATGGCGGCAGCATTCGCCGCGAGATCAGCGCGGACTCGCCCTAAATGTACAGCGGCCTGGTTCAAACCTTGGTGCCCTGTACTTTCGGCGGCCGCCGCTACACACAGGTCTGCAGCGGAGGAGCGCATGTGCAGGTTGGGGCAAGTCGCCGCGCCTTGGGCAGGCGCGGAAGGTTTTGGGATACCCAACGAATCGGTTAAGGATGATAATGACCTTCGCGCCGTCTGTAGTGCCAGGGAGAGGCCATGCATCTGTTCACGCGATTCGTCATGCGCCCGCCGGGTGCTGCAGTGCTCGTACTCTCAGCGGCAGCAGCCCTATTCTCGACCGCGGCATCAGCCCAGGACGTCACCTTCCGCGCCATCGGCACCATCAATCCACCTTCGACGCTCGCTGGTGAAACGATGACCGTGTTCTATACCTTCGACTCGGGAACCCCGCTGTACGGTCTTGCACCCTGCGGCTCGTCGGCGCCGGGATTTATTCCGCCGGACGGCGCGTTGTATCCGGGACCCATCAAGTCCGTCACCTACAGCATCAACGGCGCACCGGCTGTCACGCTGGGAAGCATCGATGATATGTCCGGTCCAAACTCGATCTGCCTGGCCAGTGATGCAGCGACCACGATCAGCGGCCAGGACGGCTATGCCAATGTCTACGATGCCACCGCCGCGAGTGCCACAGGCTACTCCTTTGAGATCGAACTCATCGCCGAGAGCTCCCAGCGGATCGTGATCGTTCCCGGCACCGAGCTCATCACCGACCGGCCGAATCTGACCACGTTCGAGCGCGACCTCAACGATGGAAAGATATCGGGATCGGAGCTCATCTATGTTCTCTACGACAACGGCCAAGTGGTCACGGCGGTCGGAGGTGCTCCGGCGACCTTGACCAGTCTCGTGCAGGTGGAGGGCTTATCGGTACCCAGCGTGGTGCCGAGCGTGACCGGTACGCAAGGCACAAATGGCTGGTATGTGACTCTTCCGACGACGCTGAGTTGGGCGGTGAGCGGCAAGCCCGTGCCGGTGAAGAGCGGCTGCAACAAGGTGACGGTGCCCGAGACGGTCGGGACTAGCTTCACCTGCTCGGCCACCAATGAGATTGGCGACGCCAGCGACACAGTGCTCATCAAGAAAGACAGTGTTGCGCCGGCAGTGCAGTTCAAGAAGCCGGCCAACGGCGCGAGCTACGCCCAAAACCAGACCGTGGCCGCAGCCTACACCTGCACCGATGTCACCTCGGGTGTTGCCTCCTGCGTCGGCACCGTGGCCGTCGGGGCGAGCATTGCGACCTCGACGCTCGGCAGCCAGAGCTTCTCGGTCACCGCCACGGACAAGGCCGGCAACACGGTCACCAAGACGGTGTCGTATTCGGTCGATCCACCGGCCGTCATGCCGGTGTTCTCGCTCAAGTCCGGCACGTACACAGGGGCGCAGTCGGTGAAGATTACGGACGCGACGGCAGACAACACCATCTACTACACGCTGGACGGCTCGGTGCCGACGACCTCCTCGGCAACCTACGTGACTCCGATCTCGATCAGCGTCACCGAGACGCTGAAGGCCATTGCGGAAGCGCCGGGATTCGCGCGCTCGGCGGTGCGCAGCGCGGCGTACACGATCGACTAAGGCAGCGGCCCACTCAACGCGGGCGTGTGGCGCGCGCGGACTCTACTCACGTTCCGGACTAAACTCGGGTTTCAGGTCGTCGGGACTTCCGCGGCATTTCGATCCCTCCACCGAAGTCTATACAGCTTGTTGCACTGCGGACTACTGTATGGACACGCCGGGGCCGCGCTCGCTACCGTTCGCGCATGGCACGCCGACACGTATTCGATCCCCTGGAGCCGACCAAGGAGCCGCGCTGGTATGAGGTGCGCAACATGCACGGGGCGCTGTTAGAGGCACATCCTCTGCCGGTTGGAAGCGATCTGAAGCGCGCGTTCGTCGCCTCCATGCTCGCCTGGATCGACGCCGGATGGCAGCTCAGCGAGTTCAGTTCAAGGACTGGCGTCTTTTTCTGCACACGTGGTGTCGAGCGGCGCATGGTCAATATCACGCCAACTAATCCCGGGGTGGCTCAGTTCTACGATTCCGCGCCCGGGCCACGGTGCGCGAGTTGTGAGGATTGAGGTAGCGACTGTCCGGTCGGGGTCGGAGACGTGGTTTGAGCACAAGATAGACAGGGGAAAAAGGGATATCTTTAGCATCAAATTGCGACTGCTCCCCAATTGGAGATCCACATGAAAAAAATGCACGGCTCTACGGATTTTAATCGTAGGGATATGCTCAAGCTTACCGGTGTGGCAGCGGCCCTCAGCGTCCTGCCGATCACAGCACGCATTGTCAATGCAGCCGACAGCCAGAAACTGAAGATCGGCATCATCGGGTCCGGGCATGTCGGAAGCGCGCTTGGCGGCGTTTGGGCCAAGGCTGGAAATGAGGTGATGTTCTCCTCGCGCAATCTGGACAACGACAAGCAGCTCGCTGCCGAGGTCGGAGCAAATGCGCGCGCGGGTACGCCGCAAGAGGCCGCTGCGTTCGGGCAGGTAATCCTGTTCGCGGTTCCCTACAGCGCTTTTCCCGAGCTCGTAAAGAGTCTCGGCGATTCACTCAAAGGAAAAGTCGTCATCAATGCGAGCAATCCTTTCCCGCAACGCGACGGTGAGATCGCCGATCAAGCGCGCGAACAGGGGGCAGGACTCTTCGACGCGCACCTGCTGCCAGGCGCACTCGTCGTTCGCGCATTCAACGCCGTAGCCGCAGCACGCATGGCCAGCGCACACGAAGATCCGGGGAAGATCGGCATGCCGATCGCAGGTGATAAGAAGGCGATCGAATTCGCTTCGCGGCTTGTCCGACAGGCAGGGTTCGAACCTATCGTCGTCGGCGGCCTCGACATGGCCAAATATTTAATGCCAGGAACGCCGCTGGCGGGCGAGCACACGCCGGACGAAATACGCAGCATCGCAGCAACACTGAAGCCCTGACGCGAACTCGGCTGTTACGCATAGAGAGGCCCTTGCTGGTCGGTGGGTGACGCGCCGTGGAGCAGCCATTGACGAGCTTCCGCTTCGGGTCCACGAAGCGACCATCGCCGGGTGAGTCTGGGCGAAGGTCGCTGACCGGCCCAATACCCGACGTTCGATAGCCAAATATAGCCGCCAGAAAGCAGACCTTCGCGGCTGGCGCGGCTACCTCAACTCATAGGATTGGTCTTCACGTATTCCACCAGCTGTTCAAGTACTTTGCCCCAGCCCTGCGTGAAGCCCATCTTCTCGTGCGCGGCGGCGTGCTCTTTGGTGGCATGGATAGCCGTAGCCGTGTACTTACAGCCTCCATTGCCGTGCGGTTCGAACGTCAGCACTGCGGTAAAGAACCGCGGAGCGGAGGCAGGGTCGTGCGGGCGGTAACCGGGCCCCAGTGCAGAGGTCCAGACGAGCTTGCGGTTTGGCACAATCTCCAAGTAGCAGCCCGGCATCGCCGGCAGCTTGTTGCCATCGGCGTCCGCCATTTGCGCAAAAAATTTGCCGCCAGGCCTCAAGTCGATTTCGCACTCGATGGTGCGGTAGGGTTTGGGGCAGAACCACTGCATCAAATGTTTCGGTGTAGTCCAGGCTTTGAACACCAGCTCCGGTGATACGCCCACAACGCGTTCCAACACTAAGTCCAACTCATCATTCATTGTCGTTCTCCTTCATCTCAAGCACATAGGCGTCCAACTGGTCCAGGCGACGGTCCCAGAGTTTCCGTCGATGGAGGATCCAGTCTTCCGCCTCCTGCAGGCGTTTTGGGGCGAGTTGGTACGTCCGAACGCGACCATATTTCTTGGATTTCACCAACCCGAACTTCTCAAGCATGCTTAGGTGCTGCGTGAAAGAAGGCAGTGCCATGTCAAAAGGCCTTGCCAGCTCGAGCGTCGACGCGGCCCCACCGCTTAGGCGCTGCAGCACGGCCCGGCGTGTTGGATCCGCCAACGCCTGAAAGACTTGATCCAGTTTCACCGCATTGTTAGGCATATACCTTAATATATCGGCTGAGAACACTTAGGGCAAGAGCTAAGTGTTGGTATGCAGCACTTCGGAGCCAGTGCGCGGAGTGGACATCCAAGGACGCAAAGGACAGGTCTGTCGCGGCACCGAAGCCGATGAACTTCCTTCGATATAAAAGGCGCTGCGCCGTTGTCAGCTAAAATAAAGGCTAGACGCATACACCGCAGCCACTACCGCTGGCCCGATTTTCAGCTTGAATCAGCTGGCGCCATGAACGCGGGCACTGGCCGCGCGGCCGCATGCAACCACTTTGCCATGGCGCTGACTACAGACATTACGGCCGGGCGCCGCGTCACGCGATCTCGCCATTCCAGAAGCTTTGGGGTCGCAGCGGTGATTGGGGCGCCTTGACGCTCTCCAAAGAGCGACGCCATATAGAAGGCGATGTCGGCGAATGAATAGCCGTCCGCCAGCCACGCGGTGGTGGTCAGCAACTTTTCCATTTCAGCGTAGTAGGCGGCGGCCGCTGCGACACTTGATATAGCAGGAGCGTCGTCGAGATTATTCTGCAATCCCATGAGGCGAATGATATGCGGAAAATACACTTCATCCGATTCGTGCTCCAGCCGGCGCGCGCGCGCACGAGCGCGAACGTCCTGTGGCCATAGAGCCGGCGTCGGCTGGAGATCTTCCAGATATTCGAAGATTTGTGTCGAATCGTAAATTTCGAGGTTGCCGTGCACCAACACAGGCACTTGCCCTTTTGGATTGATGCGCAACACTTCACTGTGCTTGGGGCTATAGCCCCTATGAGAGTCATACGGCACCATGATCAAGTCGAAATCCAGACCCTTTTCGAGCGCGGCAATTTGCGCCTTGGCTCCGAACATGCTTAGCGCGCCTGAGTACAGGGTGAATCGAGTGACTTGCGAACGCATCGACTTGACTCCAGGGGGCTTGGTGCGTGGACCGTGTTACCCGTCTCGTTCCGCCTGGAGGCTGGTACGGCCGTCCGGGAGCCTCCAGCGGCGGCAGGCGACGATGAACCAGATGAAGTTGAGCGGCGATCAGCCAACCGCGCCGCATAGTGCTAATACGATTGGCCGTTGGGGCAGCAGCCGCATCTCGGTCAACCCGTCGGCAGAGTAGGCGCGAAAGACAGGCATGGGAATGCGGCTGCACTCGGGCCCAGGCAGAACGGTGCCCTCAAACTTCCAGCCGGCAGGGAGGTTGATATTGAAGGCCTGATGCCGTAGGCGGGGTCGGTGATGGAGACAGTGGTGAGCGACTGCGCGCCAGCCGGCAAGGCGCAAAGACAGGCCAGTGAAAACCTCGGCAGGATATAGCGCAGAGACGACATGCGCGAAGCAAACATGATTCCCCACTGCGCTCGCGGAATGATTATGGAGTAGCGCATTTTTGATGAGGCATTAGGATTGTGCGGAAGTCAAGGGCGAGGCGGCTCTTCCAAATCGCGAACGATGTCGACGCACTGCCGGACGAGGCGCTGCCGCTCGCGGAGACCGGATCGCTCAGGCCAACGCAGGCTGTCACCGCGTTGCGTTATTACGTACAGTGGCCCGCAGGAAATCGACGGCCAGTAGTACAAGGCGCGGCCTTTCGAGATTCACATCCCGCGGGCTTGCGCACCGCCGGCGATGCGCCACACCGGGAGCGCGAGCATTCATTTGGATGTATTGATGGGCTCGAGTGCAGAATTACAGCGTTATCAATGGCTTGAATGACGCCCAGACCGCCGTCTGCTCCGGCGGTCAGTGGGCCGCTGCAGTGAATGATGGCATCCGCACGTGTGTTCAGCCTTGAACGGTAACCGGCAGACAACGCAGCTGGGTTCGTGGCGCTGCTACGTTAAAATGAGGGCCAATGCGCATACTCGTCGTTCACTACTCCCAGACCGGCCAGCTCACGCGCATCTTGCGCTCAATGATGGAGCCGCTCGCGGCCAATCCTGAAGTCCTGGTCGACTGGTACGGCGTCACGCCGCAGCGCGCGTATCCGTTTCCGTGGGGGCTGCTTCCCTTTCTCGATGTGCTTCCGGAATCGGTGTATCTGGACCCACCACCAATGCAGGCAGCGCAGATCGACGCGACCGCTGACTACGATCTGGTCGTGCTGGGTTACCAAGTTTGGTTTCTGTCGCCGTCGCCGCCAATAGTTGGCTTTCTGCGATCCACCCAAGCGCGCGTGTTGAGAGGCAAGCGCGTCATTACTGTGGTTGCGTGCCGCAATATGTGGGTAAGCGCGCATCGTGTGATGCTGCGATTGCTGCGTGAGGTTGGCGCGCAGCTTACCGACAACGTCGTGCTGACCGATCACGGGCCGATGTGGTCGACGTTCGTCACTACGCCTTGGTGGCTCTTGACCGGCAACAAAGGTCCCCTGTTGGGGTTATTCCCGGAAGCCGGGGTCAGTGCAGTGGAAATCGGGCGTGCTGCGCGATTTGGGCGCGCGCTCAATGAGGTTATACCGCAACTGCACACTGCATCTCAGGGCCCGTTTCTCGAGGGGCTACACGCGGTAACGGTCAATCCCCGGATCCTGCTCGCCGAGCGAATCGGCTATCGCAGTTTCCGCATCTGGGGCCGCGCGCTGCGATTCGCAGGCAAGCCGGGCAGTCCGGCGCGCAAGCCCATATTGCTTGTATACCTGTGCTTTCTGGTCGCAGCAATTCTCACTATCTTGCCGATCACGGCGAGCATGGCGGCGATCGTCGCGCGCTTCAGTCGCAGGACCCGTGATGAAGCTTCGAGCCTCGAGCTGCCTTCGGGCTCGAGTTCTTATCGGCTTGCTCGGTTCGACCAACCATCGTGAGTGCGGCCACCGACGCACTGCGCGGCGGCTCAAGCCCGGGATCGGGCTCAGCTTTTATCATCGGCATGGGAAAATTCCTGCCCAATCCAGCGGTCGGCAATGACGAGATCGAGAATGTTCTCGGCCTGATCGGCGGCCGGCGTTCGCGTGCAAAGCGCATTACGCTTCGTCGCAATGGCATCCTCTCGCGTCATTACGCCATAGATTCGGCTACCGGAGAATTGGCGTACACCAACGCGCAAATGACGGCGGCGGCCGTGCGCGATGTGCTCACGCGCACCGGCTTGAGTGTCGCCGATTTGGACCTGCTGGTGTGTGGTACTTCAAGTCCAGATCAAATCATGCCGGCACACGCGCAGATGGTGCACGGTGAACTAGGCGAAGCGCGGTTGGAAGTGGTGTCGATCGCGGGCGTTTGTTCTTCCGGCATGAGTGCCTTGAAGCACGCCTATCTGAGCGTCAAGGCTGGTGAGACCGAGCGGGCTGTCAGTTCAGGCTCCGAGCTGGCCTCATCATTCATGGTGGCGCGCAATTTCTCCGCGGAATCGGCCCAAAGCGTGGACGCGGGCGCGTGGCGGCCGGAGCTCGCGTTTGAGAAGGATTTCCTGCGATGGATGCTCTCCGACGGCGCAGGCGCAGCGCTGGTGGCGGCGCAACCGGCGGCAGGTTCCATCGCACTGCGTATCGACTGGATCGAGGGTGTATCGCTTGCCAATGAACTGCCGGTGTGCATGTACGGCGGGGCTATCAGGCTTCCGGACGGTCGGCTGCGAGGCTGGCGCGAGGCCGGCAGTCCGAAGGAACTGGTGGATCAGCACTACATGTCAATCAAGCAGGACGCGCGCTTGCTCGACAGTGCGATCAACCGCCTGATTTCGGCGGATACGTTGGGCGAGATCGCAAAACGCCGTGGGCTGACGGCGGCCGACATCGACTGGTTTCTACCGCATTACTCGTCGGAATACTTTCGTAACGCCCTCAGCGAGCGGTTAGTCGAACTGGGGTTTCATATTCCACAGGAGCGTTGGTTCGCCAATTTGCCGCGTGTCGGTAATGTCGGCTCGGCGGCTGTGTACATGATGCTCGAAGAGCTCATGAATTCGGGCCGGCTGGAGCGCGGGCAGAGGCTGCTGTGTCTGGTGCCTGAGAGCGCGCGTTTCGCTGCCTACTACATGATGCTTACGGTGGTATGAGCGAACTGCCATGAAACTCGACAACGTTCCGCAGGACGACTCGATTCTCGAGGGGCATCGCCGCGCCTGTTACGCGCAGGATGCCGACGGCCGTTACGTGGTGGCGCCGAGTCGTGGCTGGAGTGTCGAGGCGATCGCCAACCGCCAGGCGCTGGCGGATGTGCAAGCGCGAATTGCCGCAGCGCTTGAGAGCGTACGTGCAGGACGAGTGAGCCCATTGGCCTATCACATGGCTCGCTGCCACATGGATACGCGGTTGCTGGCCGCCTACAGCGGAATCTTCTCGCTGCGCATCAGGCGGCACATGCGCCCGGAGGTATTTGCGCGGCTGCCCGATCGCTTGCTGCAACGCTACGCCGATGCGCTCGGGATGGCGCTCGCGACGCTCAAGACGCTGCCGGATTCGCCTTAGGCGCGCTCGCATGCTCGACAACTTCGACCACGTTCACTCTGCACATTGCGAAAGTGGGGCCTTCTGCGCGCTGCTGCGACATCACGGCCTCAAGTTGTCGGAAGCGATGGTGTTCGGCATCGGCAGTGGTTTGTTTTTTTTGTATATGCCGTTCATTAAAGTCTACGGCCTGCCCCTGATCTCCTACCGTGACATGCCCAACGCGATCATCGTCCGCGGTGCGCGCAGGCTCGGGGTGCGACTGCGCAAACAGCGTTTTCGTGACGCCGACCATGGCATGCGCACCTTGGATACCATGCTCGAGAGCAACCAGCCGGTGGGCATGCAGACCGGTGTATTTTGGCTGCCGTACTTTCCGCGCGATTTACGCTTTCAGTTCAACGGCCATCACGTGATTGCCTACGCCCGTGAGGCCGACCACTACCTGTTGAGCGACAGCGTGTTCGAACACGTAGTGCGCTGCCCGGCCGATGATCTGCGCCGCGCGCGTTTCTCGAAGGGACCGCTCGCGCCGAAGGGAATGCTCTACCACATCGAAAGCATTACCCTTGAGCCCGATCTCAAGAGCGCCGCGCTGGCGGGACTTCGCACCACGGTGTCGCGTATGCTGAAGATTCCTCTGCCGTTGATGGGCGTAGCCGGCATACGGCGGCTTGCAAAGGTCGTCGGCGCTTGGCCGACGCATCTCACCCGGCACGCCGCAAACAATCATCTGGCGAACGTCATCCGCATGCAGGAGGAGATCGGAACTGGCGGCGCCGGGTTTCGCTTCATGTATGCGGCGTTTCTTGCGGAGGCAGCCGATCTGCTGGGCAAGCCGGCGCTGCGTGAGGCCTCCGACATGCTCTCCGAGGCTGGCGATCGGTGGCGCGACTTCGCCGTTGAGGGGGTGCAGCTGATTCGGCGGGGCGAATCGGCGCCGGCCGCTTATGATTCACTGGCGCAGATGTTGTTGGAGTGCGCGCGTCGTGAGGAACTGGTCTTTCGCACCATAGGCGCAGTGCTCCAGGACCCGCCGTAGACTTCGATCATCACCAGGCCGGTGCGTCCCGAAGCGTCGCGATTCACGTGCAGGCAGCTGCGGGCAGTTGGCGATCGAGGCGCAAACAGGCCCGCTATACCCAGCGCCGACGCAGTTGGGAATCGGCCGCTGTGTGGCAGGTAGCCGTAGTGCTCGCAGTTCGGAAGCCGTGCGGCCACGGCGGCGATCTCCGCGGCTTCAGTGCTGCAACCAGCGATCAAGGTAAGACCCGGGCGCGCAGGCGCCAGTCCATTCAATGCGTCCATGACTTGGGTCGCCCACGACGCCGCCCCCGGCGAGGACGGTGACGGCAGCAAGCGCACCCCGGTGATGGCACCCAGCGCAGGGGCAACGGCATCCGCAGCCGCGCTCGCGGGATCGAGCAGCAGCCAGCCGCTGCCTTCGCCGATGAGCTGATCGGATGCGACCGGAAATCGTCGCGTGTAGAACTCGCGCGGCAAAGTGGTCTCATCGACGCCTCCCACCAGCGCCGCTTCGGCTGCCCCCGTGGACAAGTCCGACAGCGCCAGATCCAGCGCACATTCGAAGGACAGTTCCGCATGTGACAGCGTGAGATTGCGCGAGTTGAGCTGCGCATATTGAGACACGAAGAACGCCGCCATATTGTTTCCGGAGGTGGCAAAGCGAGCCGGCGGCGGCGCTTCGCTCATCGGCGGCATTACACAGTAGTACAGCGCGTCGGTCGCAGCGACATCGCCGAGCCCCGTGCCCAGATACACGCGTGTGCCCGGGCTTGCGGGAGAGTCTAGCGGACGCAGGCAGGAGGACGCGCCAAGCACTGCAAGTTGCGCGAACCTTGATGCAATCCGCGACATGCGGGGTGCAGCTAGGCCCGCCATGGCGCGCAGCGGTTCCGGCGTGGCATCGGCCCGCAGAAACGGACGTTCGCCGCCTGTACATGCATGTAAATCCACGCCGCCGGCGCCGACGCCCCCTGCGGCGCGGACATGCACCTTCGCTCGTGTGTCTTGCTGCGAGCGCAACTGCATCAGTTCAATGCCACTCCAGTACCAGGGAAGTATAGTTCCCGCCAAAGCCGAAGAAATTGAGCAAGTAATGCCCGGCGCGTGCCGCTCGCGTTGCGCGCAGCGGTTCGATGGCGAGTTCAGGATCGATGGTGTTGAAGCCCGCTGCTGCGGGCACGATGCCTGCCTGCAGGCAAGCAATCAGCGCGGCCGTTTCCAGCGAGCCGCAAGCGCCGAGCGTGTGACCGAGGTAGCGTTTGAAGGCAAGCACTGGCGGCAAAGCCGCGCCGAACAGCTGGCAAAGTGCAGCTGCCTCGGCGCGGTCGCTATCGATGCTGCCGGTGCCGTGTGCCTTTATCGCGACCACGTCGCGCGGCGTGATCCGCGCCTTGTCCAAAGCTTCATACATGACATTGCGCATGACGCCGCCGTCCGGGCTGGCGGCGGTCAGATGATGCGTGTCGCAAAGATTTGCGCCGCCACGCAGCGTGGCGCGTGGGCGCTCGGCGTGCACGCCCGGTTCCGCCGACAGCACCAGCACCGCAACCGCCTCGCCGATTTGCACACCAGTGCGATCGCGATCGAACGGGCGGCAGCCCGCCGCATCGAGCAGCATCAGAGAATCGAATCCTCCGAGTGTCACGGCACTCAAGCCCTCGGCACCGACCACGATCGCATGCCGAATTTCTCCGCGCTGTAGCATCTCAACGCCAATGAGCAACGCATTGGCGCTCGAGGAGCAGCCGGAACTCACCGTGAGCAGGGGTCCGCGCAGCTCCAATCGCTCGGCAATCAATGCGGCTCCCCAATGCGGGCCGCGAACCTTGAAGGCGGTATCGTTCGGCAGATAGCCCACCGTTCGGCCGTAGAGTTCGGCCGTGGAGGCATACAAAAAGCCGCCGCTACCAACGATGAGCGCGCAATCCTCGGCGGCGAGTGCGCCGTGTTGTCCATCCCAGGCAGCGAAGGCTTGGTCGACGGCTTGCATCAGCTCTTGCACCGCGCCCGCTTCACCGCGCTGAAATAACGACTGCGGAAAGCGGCTGACCAAGGGCGCCGGATCCAGCGGAAAACCGATGCCGGTGGCAGCGGTAAGGGGGCAAATTCCCGCTGCCATGCCCGAGGCGAGTGCCGGCAAGCCGGCCCCATGGGCCGACAATACGCCTATGCTCGCAACTCGCACTCGAACATCGTTCAAGCGCTCAGCCGCTCCGGACGAACTCGGCCAGAGTGTCGATCGTCACCATCACGCGCCGCGCATGATTGCCATCGCGAATGCGCCGGCCAAAGTGCTTACTGAGCGCGACCGCTGCTTGCAGCGCATCAAGCGAATCGAGGCCAAGTTTCGATTCGCTGCCGATGAGCGTGTCGTCATCACCGATCGATGCTGGATCGATGTCCAGCTCACACGCGCTCACGATTACCCGCTTGATCTCAAGTCGTAGTGCGTCATCGCTCAGAGTAGGTGTCGCGATCACTTCACCGGGCCCTTGCCGCCGAAAAGTTGCATCGGCGAGCCCTCAACGCTCGACGGGCGCGCTCGAAAAACGCCAAAGCGCCAGCAGCGCGCACGCGCCGGCAAAGGCGAGCAGCGCAGCGGCGCGGCCAAGCACATCCGTCACGCCCGCACCGCGCACGAATAAATCAAGGAACCCATCCTGCGCCCATCCGAGCGGAGACCACGCTGCGTAGTCGTGCAGCCACGCTGGCATAACCGTCTTCGGAACCATGATACCACCGAGGGCGGCCAGCAGCAGAATTGCCGCCGCGCCGAAAGCGGTGGCCTGTTCGGCGGTATGTGCAAACATCGACACCACCAGTGCAAAGCCGATCGCGGCGAGGCTGCTCGACGCTGAGAGGATGATGATGCCAGTCAGTGATCGTCCAAATTGCAGCGCCTCACCCCCCATGAGCGGCAGAACGAAACGTCCAACACACAGACACAGCGCCATCTGCAGCAGGTTGATCAGAAGGTAGGGGGGCACCTTGCCGCCAACGATCACCAGACCAGGCACTCCTATCGAACGCAGACGGGTAAAGGTTCCTTGGGAACGCTCTTTGATCAAAGTATGAGACAACGGCACGATCAGCATGAAAATCGCCAGCAGGCTGTAGGCGGAGACATTTTGCTGGGCGGATGTCGGCCTGGATGCGTCGGCGCCAGGATCTGCGGAATCGCGGCTCGGCGTGAGCTCGTTCAAGCTCAGCAGGCCATCGGATACGCGCGCCGCGACCTCGTTATCCCCGCCGGCCGGCGCCGCGGAGCTGCCGCCCAACGCTCGCGCGATCGCCTGACGGATCTCCACGTCCTGCAGCACACGCTCGATCGCGATGCTGACCAGCAGGCGCTGGTCGCTGCGTACCGCCGGATCGATCAGCAGATCCAGAGCGATCTTGCGGTCGGCAGGCACATCGAGCAATTGGCTGGGATCGGTCTCGGCCAACGCCGTGCGCACGCGGTCACTGACACCGGCCGGAATGAGCAATGCGAATCGATCCTTGCCTGTTCGTACCCGCTCGCGCAATTGCGCAGCAACGCGCGCGAAATCGGCGGTCGGCACGCGCCTGACCTGCGCGATTCCGAGGCGTGACAGTTGCAGGTAGATGGCGTCGGCGATGTCGCCGCGGTCACCGTCGAGCAGTACCAGAGAAAAATGCCCGGCGGCGCGCTGGCCGGTAGTGTTATCGGACGGCCGATCAAAGAAGTCCTGCAGCGCCAGTGACATGATGATCACGAAACCGATCGGCATCACAAACAGTATCGCGAGACTGGCCGGATCGCGCGCGACCACGCGAAATTCCTTGATGCCATAAGCGATCAATTTAGACAGCAGATGCATCTTCGCCGTGATCGCGCAGCTGTGCGCCGGTGAGCTGGAAAAACAGCTCGTTCAGCGTCCGCCGGCCCATTGATGCCTCGTTGACGATGATACCGCTGTCGCGCGCCAGCGTGAGCGCCGCCGACAGGGTTGCGGCAGGATCGGAGTTAATGAGGGCCAGCAACGCGCCGGATTGGCGCAATCCGTGTACCGATGGAATGGCCGTCAGCGCCTGCAGCAGCTGCGCTGGCGGCGTGCTGCCGAGCCGCAGGGTAACCAAATCGTCCCTCAGAAGATCCGCGAGCCTGCCCAGTGCAATCACCCGGCCGCGGTCGATGATGGCGAGCGTATCGCATATCTGCTGCACCTCCTCAAGGTAGTGTGTCGTGTACACGATGGCTGTGCCAGCGGTCTTGAGCCTGACCAGCTCCTCGAGCACGAACTGGCGTGATTGCGCATCGAGACCAACGGCGGGCTCGTCGAGCACCAACAGGCGCGGGGCGTGAACCAGGCCAATGGCAAGATTGAGCCGGCGCTGCAGCCCGCCGGAGAGCGTCCGCGCCCGGTGGTCGCGAAATCCCTGCAGACGTCCGATAGCGATGCCGGCGTCGGTACCACGGCGCAAGGCGGCGCCGCGCAGGCCGTGCATGGCGCCAAAAAAATCCAGATTCTCGGCCACCGTGAGCGTCGGATAGAACGCCAGCTCCTGGGGTACGAGACTGATCAGATCGGCGGCCTCCGAGGAGCCAAGTTCATAGTCTGCCCAACGATTGCCAGATGCGCACAGCCGCACGCGGCCGCTATCGGCCTGCAGAACACCGCTCAGTATGGATATCAGGGTAGTCTTGCCGGCGCCGTTTGGGCCGAGCAACCCGAGGCAACTGCCGGCCGCGATATCGAGATTCACATCGAGGAGGGCGGGAGCGCTGGCGCCGCGATACGATTTACTAACCGATTCGATACGCACTAACGGCAGTGAAGCTGTCATTTTGGCAATGTCAAAACCCGACATCGAAGCTCACGCACGTCGCGCCTCAATAATCGATACCGATACGGCGGTGGGCAGGATGCGTTCCACCACCAGGCCGGCCGCGTGCGTCAGCGCGCGGAATTCAGCCTCTGTACGCTCGCGTCCGCCGCTGATGAGCAGCATCTCAAGATCGATCAGCTTGCCCGGGTGGGCCTCGTCTCCCGGAGGGATAACGTTTTCCACGATCAGCGCACGGGCGTCGCGGGACATACTGTTGGCCACACGGCCAAGAATGGCCAAGGCCCGTTCGTCGTCCCAGTCGTGCAGAACCGCGCATAGGATATAGCGATCGGCGCCAGCGGGCACGGATTCAAAGAAGTCGCCAGCCAGAATCGTGCAGCGCTGCGTCACCGCATACTCGGCGAGTATCCTGGCAGCGGCGCTCAGCGTTTCGCTGCGGTCGAACAGAATGCCACGCAGATGAGTCTGCTCCGCAAGTATCGACGCGAGCAGTGCGCCCTGGCCGCCGCCGACATCTGCGATCAGATGCGCGTCGCTGAAGTCATAGGCTTCTGCAACCGCCGCATGCACTTGTGCGCTGTAGCCGGTCATAGCGGCGTTGAAAATGGCCGCCGAAGCGGCGTGACCCGCGAGATAGTCGAAGCAGTTCTGCGGCAAAGGCGTTGCAGCGGCAAGTCCGGGGCTGTCGGCTGCGCTCATCGCCACGACCGGTTTGCCGGTGCGAACACTCGCGCCTATCGCGCCCCACGATCGCCAGTGCCATGAATCCCCCTGCAGTTGCGCGAATGCCCGCAGATTGCCGGGCATATTGTTCCTCAGCAGCGCGCCCATCGGCGTCAGGGCAAATTCGCGCGGCGCCGTCTCCCGGAATACCCCGACGCTCGCTAGGGCCCGCAACAAGCGATACAGCGAGGGTGCGTGCGAATCGGTCGCTCGCGCCAAGTCGTCGACCGAGCGGCCCTTGCGGCCCAGCTGGTCCGCAATCCCGAGTTCTGCGGCCGCGTAAATGGCCTGACTGATCCAATAACCGGTAATCAAATGCAGCAGTTGACCGGCAGGGGAGAAACCCTGGACGGGATCGCGATTTTCTGCGCCCCCGCTATTCATGGCAGGGCTGCCGCGAAAGGCGCGGCGCGGGCGCAATGGCTGGCTTCACCCGCCGGACTGCCGGCATCGCGTTAGGTCTCACATGAGGGTGCTTGGCTGGGCGTTGGCGTAGATTGTCCGAAATGTTGGCACACCCACACCGACTATGCACGCTGCAATGGGATGCTCCGACCATGGCATGCAGTATTGCTGTGCGTAACGCTGATGTCGATGCTCGGCGCAGGAGCCGTGGAGCGCCGCCCGCGCTCTTAAGTTTCGGCGGCTGGCATTCAAGCCTCCATGTGCTCTGGACCCGGCCAGTCAGGCGGGAGATAATCGAACCATCGCCCTGAAATCAAAACAACGGAGCGCTTATGAAAGTCACATGGATGTGGTGTTTGGTCGGGTTGCTGTCACTGGGCAGCGCTGCGTCTTTACAGGCTCAGCAGAGCGGCGGTACCGAGAAGGCCATCGCGGCGCTGGAGAATCAGTGGCTGCAGTCACAACAGACGAATAATCCCGACTTGGTCGCGCCGCTACTGGCCGACAAGCTCGTGAGTACCGGCAGCGACGGCAAAGTCACCAACAAGACTCAGATGTTGGCCGAGGCGAAGTCGACCAAGTATGTCAGCGCCGACTACGAAAATGTGCAGGTAACTGTCTTTGGCGATACCGCCATAGCGACCGGAACGTTCAAAGGTAAGGGCACCGATGCCTCGGGAAAGCCAATGGACGAACATGATCGCTTTACCGATACATGGGTCAAGATGCCTGGCGGAAAATGGCAGTGTGTCGCGACTCAGAGTTCGCCGATAAAAATGTAGCTACTGGACGCGGTTGCATCAGATTGGCCGCCAGTTGGCGGCCTTTTTGATTCAGGGGGTTGGAGTCGTAGGGCGCTCAGTACGGTTGCGGTTGGACCCTATGAAATCTCACTGGGGCCCAAGATTCATTTTTGTGCCATCCGCGGTAACCGCATCCCCTGGTTTCATGTCCGCGGGGCAACTTCCCAAATATCGAGAGTCAACGATGGTCACGGTGTCGGACGGACCGTTGGTCATGTGCATTTCCATATGACTGGCCGTATCGCCTTGATAGGTTATCGTGGTCTTGGTTACCGAACCAGTCAGCGGCCCTTTGTCGCAATGACTCTCGGAGGTATAGCTATTGGCGGATTGCCGGGTAACAAGCTCGCTGCATTGATTCTGCTTTCGCAGGCTCTCGCCGGCCGACTTCATCGATTTCTCCAGCTCGTGTGACTGGCAGATTTTTATCACCGTCTCATACTTCTTGTTCTGAATCAGCTGCTGGGTATGGGATTCCCAGAGTCCCTCCTTGGTCGGCGGGAGCTGCAGTTCATCCGCGCTTGCGATCCCGATCGATGCGTATAGGGCCGCCAGGCTCAAGAATGCTTCGATCGTCATAAGTCCTGCCCTCGCGATCAAACGGCGTCCCTGGAGAGATTCGGCAGCCCGGATTCTATCATGCACGTATATCTGTCACATTGACTGGCCTGACGCTACGATGCTCCATCATTCGCCCATCCGGGGTGTTCGTGGCGTTGTTCGAGAATCTGATCTGATGTCCGCTCGCGTGGCCACCCGCAGCCCACGAAAGCAGAGCGGACGAACTCGTACGCGTCGCTGGCTGCCGCGTCTTTGGCCCAACGCTCGTTTGCGACGGCGCTGGTGGCGCGCGTTCCAGCGTACATCGGCCATCACCAAAATCTTCATCGGCGTGCTGTTCGCGGCGGTGCTGTGGCTCGCCGTCAACTGGATCTTTCAGGTCATCCGCAAGCCGTCGGAGCTGTTCTTTCCGGTCAGCGCCACGCTCTACAAGACGCCGTCTGAGACCTGGCAGCAATATGGGTCCATCTTCATCCGGCACTCGACCAGCGTGATGACGGCGGACTTTCTCGCCGCGATTGCGCAAGTGGAGGGCTCGGGAAATCCAGTGGCGCGCACCTATTGGCGCTGGTCGTGGACCAGACAGCCGTTTGAAATGTACCGGCCGGCTTCCAGCGCCGTCGGCATGTACCAGATCACCGACGGAAACTTTGCCGAGGCCAGGCGCTACTGCATTCGCAATCATGCTGTGGTCGAAGATGGGCCGTGGAATGATTGGCGATCGTGCTGGTTCAACAGCCTCTATGCCCGGGTTATCCCGTCTCATGCGGTCGAACTTACCTCGGCCTACCTCGACCGCAGTGTCGCGACCATCCTCGAACGCCACCGGATCGCCGCCGCCACCCTGCAGCACAAGCAGGAGCTGGCGGCCCTGATTCACCTCTGCGGCGCTGGAGCCGGCGATGAGTTCGCCAGAAGATCTTTCCGGCTGCTCG
>Ga0302326_10010307_pt1 | contig 20271 bp, 17 predicted proteins | sample Palsa_T0_3_FD_202264 | JGI IMG/M metagenome (GOLD analysis project Ga0302326, IMG submission 202264) | Peat permafrost microbial communities from Stordalen Mire near Abisko, Sweden - Palsa_T0_3 | ecosystem: Environmental > Terrestrial > Soil > Palsa > Peat permafrost | place: Sweden: Abisko...
CCCCCATAGGGATTCGTTGATGCTGCATCTTGATCGCGCCGGCAAGGTCAGCCAGTGTGTTGGCGGTAAAGAAAAAGCCCTCCTTGAAATCGACGCTGGGCGGTTTCGGATCCCACCCCTCGCGCGCAACGGCATCGGCATCGAAGATAGCCCAGATGGGACCTCCGCCATTGTGTCCGTCGCTGAAGCCAGCGAGCGCGGCGTTGAGAAAGTTGCTGGGATCGTATTTGACGTTTCTGGCGTTAAGATAACTTCCTTGAACGTAGTTCTTGACGGAACCGAAGTTATTGGCGGTGAAGCCACCTTGAGTTTCGTCGTAGAAGCGGCTTCCCTGCATATTTACCAAGATAAGGTCCTGCCAGTCCGCCACGCGCAGTCCCGTCGCGCGGGCCTTATCGAATACCGGGCTACCGGGCATCCAACTCAACATCTGCATACTAAAGGGCAGGTACCCGTATTGACAGCCAATGAACTCAGGCTTGCTCAACACCGATCCGAATTCACCGGTCTGATTGTAGAGTCCCCATAGCGATGCGCCGATGGCCATTGCCGCCAACTCGCCACCGGCATCCTGATTGGACCATGGCATACCACCGAGACCACAGTATTCCTCAGTGAGGCGAGGATCGAACATGCGGCGAAAATTGATATTCCCGGTCGACCCACCGGTGCCGATGATGACGGCTTTATGGGCACGAATTCGCCGCGTTTTGCCGTTGTTGTCCGCGACGATGCCAAGAACACGCCCCGAGTGTGCATTCTCCCGAACGATCGAGCTCATTCGATGTTCGAGCAAAATCTTAACTCCGATTTTCTGCGCAGCAGCGAGCAACGGGCAGACGACGCCGGCTCCGGTCGCCGTAACCTTCTGATACTTTGCCTCAAGCGGCTTTCCCGTATAGGCGATCGGCCAATCCATAGCGGCAGCATAGTTCGAGCGCGGCGCCGAATTGCCGCAGGAAACTCCATCAAAGTCCCCTGGCGCGATGTCCATGAAAGCGACGCCGTGGGCAGCTAGCCACTCGAAAGTCCGCGCAGCATTATCAGCAAATGCGCGCACGATTTCCCGGTCGTTGTAGCGGAAATCCGGAAAGCCATTCGGCTCGACTAGCGACCAGTCAGTGAGATCCCGGAACAGTAAATCAGGTGAATCCACGATCCCGTATTTCTTTTGAGCACTGGTCCCGCCGCCAAGCGGTATCGTGCCGCCGCTTACCATGGCATGGCCACCCGCGTGTTTCTCGGCCTCCACCATGATGACCGATGATCCCGCCTCCTTCGCGATGATCGCTGCGGGCAATCCGAGAGCTCCCGTCCCGATCACCACGACATCAGCCTCCAAATCCCATGTGCCAGTGGCTGCAGACCCGTTCGCGGCGGACACGGTACCCACACCGCAAGTCATTGCGCTGAGGCCGAGCGTGCCGGCGACAACATCCCTTCGCGTCATCGAGCCCTTGATGTTCGAGTTATTCATCTACGCATCCTGTTTTTATGAGAGACGTTGACCCCAGACTGCGTTTCACCCAACGCCCCCCCACTTACGGTTTCGGCAGCTTGTTACCATTTGCCTGGAATTTCTTGCCGAAGTCGGTGAGCTCCGTTCCTCCGTCGGGCCGCACGTGGCATGCCGCGCAGGGCTGGCCGGTTGCGGCACCAAATTTCGGAGTTGCTGAAGCGGACCTAGCAATCAGAAAACATGCCGCACTTGCCGTCACCAGCACGGTGAGGACACCGAGGAGCCTAGCGATCGTCTTCTTTGGACGGATTGTCATGACTTTTCCCGTAGTTAACGACGCTTCGCGTCAATGAACAAAGCTAAGGCTGCGCCGCCGATGGCCATCGCGACGAGATCCTCTGACGTTAACTAAAGGTTTGAAGCTCCGTCTGTCTGCTACCGAACAGTGAGTCGCTGCGTGATTCGAGTAAAGTCTTTGGCCTAAGCCGATTCCGGTTAGCGTTTTGGCGCGACCGGTCCAGTCAAGGCACTGCTCGAGAGCGAATCGGGAGGTTCAACTTGAATTCGACGCCACCTGAACGTCGCGGTATAGCCGCCTGGCTTTGGCGACGCCCACAGCGTTGGTTCTTGCTGGGCATACCGGCCGGAGGGTTGCTGGCATTTGTCCTTGGCATCGGATTCGCCGGTGTCTCATTGGGTGGTCTGCACTACACCTCGACCGAGGCCTTCTGCACTTCCTGCCACGAGATGGCCACGCCGTTCCAGGAGTACAGGCAGAGTGCCCATTACTCCAATAAATTCGGTATTCAAGCCACCTGCGCGGACTGTCACATTCCGCCCAGTTTTGTGGCAGGCTTGCTGCGCCATGTTAGCTCGGGAGCGACAGACGCTTGGGGACACATGACGTTGAAGCTCAGCACGCCCGCCAAATACGAGGCGCATCGACTCACGATGGCTCAAGACGTCTGGAGGGAACTCAAAGCAAACGATTCCGCGGAGTGCCGCAGCTGCCATACGCCCGCTGCAATGGCATTCGACAAACAACCTGCCGCAGCGGCGAATGAGCACCAATCAATGGCAAAGGACGGAACGACTTGCATTGATTGCCACAAGGGGGTTGCACATATGCTTCCTCAGGGGAAGTAGTGACAAAACACACAAATAGCCAATTCCCGTTGTGCGAATCTCACGGGATTGTCATCAAATGTATTCGTTTCGAGGTGATTTGACACTCGCTCTTGAGATAGCGAGGCTTACTTGGTTCGTATCTGGTACCAAGCCATCATTGAGCACCCTAGCTCTAACCTCGCTTGATTCTTGTGAATCAGAGAATCATTAAGCTGAAGACATCCTTGCTCTAGGGGGAACTCACTCATGAACACCGACCCTAAAGTCTTCGCGGCACTCGATCCTCTCGAGCAAACGCTCACCATCGCCGACGACCGGGTCCGTCTGAGCCATTGGCTGCCGCCGCAAGCCGGCGTGATGCCGAAAATCCGCTTCGGTCAACGCTGGGTTAGCATGCTCTGGGCGGTCCCGATCGCCTTTGTGGCGTTGATCGCAGGCGTTGCGTTAGCGCAAGCATTACGCCAACTGCCATCGATCCAAGCGTTCATCGCGCGTTACCCCGGAGAGCCCGCCTCGGCCCACGCGGTGAATTCGGGATTCCCGGTGTGGCTGCGACTTACGCATTTTCTGAATCTTTTTTTCATGACCTTTATCATTCGCGCAGGACTGCAGATTTTGGCGGATCACCCGCGACTTTACTGGAAACGCGACTGTACGCCGGGTACTGAGTGGTTTCGATTCCAAAAGGCCGTTCCCACCGGACGGATTTGGACTGCAAAAGATGACTCCGTGACGATTCCCGGCTGGCTGGGCATCCCAGGCTTGCGTCATTCAATTGGACTCGCCCGATGGTGGCATTTCTCTGTCAATTTGTTGTGGACCCTGAACGGCGTCGCCATTTATATCCTCTTGTTCTCGACAGACCAATGGCAGCGAATCGTGCCGACAACTTGGGAAGTCTTCCCGAACGCCGTGTCCACTGCTCTACAGTACCTCTCGCTGAATTTTCCGCCCGAACACAGTTGGACTAAATACAACAGCTTGCAGCAGCTGACCTACTTCGTCACGGTGTTCATCGCGGCGCCGACGTCCATTCTGACGGGATTCATGCAAAGCCCCGCATTGTCGAATCATTCCGGTTGGTTTGGGCGAGTGCTGAATCGACAGCGAGCGCGCTCGCTCCACTACTTCGCGCTCTGTTGGTTTCTGTTTTACATCCTGGTCCACGTGACTTTGGTGTTCATCGCCGGCATGCGGGTAAACCTCAACATGATGTGGGCCGGCATCAACGATAGTTCTTGGAGCGGACTGTGGGTGTTTGCCACCGGGATGACGCTCGTCGCTATCGCCTGGTGTCTCGCATCCCCGCTGACGCTGCGCTATGCCCGTGTCGTACAGAGGGTCGGCCAGTTCATGGTCGGTGGCATCAAGAGCTGGGGTGAACGTTGGGATCCTAAAAGTGAGCTGACCGAAAAGGACATCTCTCCTTACTTTTGGCCCAATGGCACAATGCCGAAATCTGCGGAATTCGAGTCACTGGTCGCCAGTGGCTTTGCGGAGTATCGCTTACGGATCGACGGACTCGTCGAAAACCCCCGGGAGTTTTCTCTGGCGGAGCTCAAATCCATGCCCAAGCAGGATCAGATTACAACGCACTTTTGCATTCAGGGATGGTCAGGCGTTGCCAAGTGGAGCGGTGTTCCGATGCCACACATTCTGGACCTCGTACGGCCGACAGCCGATGCTCATTATCTCGTTTTCTATTCGCTTGCGGATGGCGGTGAGGGTGGCCGGTACTACGATGTGCACAAGATCGCCAATATGCGGCATGCCTTGACGATTTTAGCGTATGACATGAATGGCGAGGCGGTCAGCGTGCTGCACGGCGCACCCCTGCGACTGAGGTGTGAAAATGAACTCGGTTTCAAGCAGGTGAAATGGATTGCGGCGATCGAGTTCGTCCACGACTTTGCTCATCTTGGCGCCGGACGGGGCGGCTACAACGAGGATCACGAGTTCTACGGTTATCGGGAATCGATTTGAATCCCGTAGCACCGGCCAGAGCGTGGCCTACCCGGCAGTGGCGCCGAGCGCTGTATGGCGGTTGGACGGCGTTCGTGATCACGGGGATCGTTGGCGGCCTTGGGTTTGCCTTTCAGCAGCCCTGGCTATTTCCCAGTTTGGGACCGACGATATTTATTCACACAATGACACCGCATCAGACGGCGGCCCGTCCCTGGAATACCTTTGTGGGTCACGGCATTGGGGTCGCGGCCGCTTTCGTGTCATTGGGCCTATGCGGTGCGCTGCATGCACCCAATTCAATGATCGGCAACCACGTTACTCTGGCGCGCATCCTAGCCAGCATGCTGGCCGTGGGACTCACCATCGGCGGTCAAATACCGGTTCGCGCGAGTCACGCGCCCGCCACGGCGACGACTCTGTTGATTACCCTGGGTGGATTTCCCGCAGATCTCGCGACCATTGGCGTAATCGTGGTGGGGGTTGGCATTTCCACGCTGCTCTGTGACTGGGGGCGCCGCCTAGTCACCGGCCAGTTTGCATTCCAGAGACGCAAACTCGACGGATGATGAGATGGTAGAGACGAGGCGCCACCACGCTTAGGACGCCTCGGCTCGGATTGTGGATTCCTTCGCCTGTCATATTCTAGTCTCTCAAGTCCTTCCGTTAGAGTATTTGAATGTTGCAAGTTTTACCCGCATTTAAGAATCGCGTACACCTCTCCTTCACTCGCGCGGAGTGGAAGGATATCGCCAGTCTCTACGGCTTTGTGGGGCTGCTTCACGGGATGGGTTGGGGACTGTATCTGCACTACGCGGCAGCCTATCCGGCGCTGGTGGGACTGGGATTCGTGGCATACATGTTTGGACTTCGCCACGCCTTTGACGCAGACCACATCGCAGCGGTCGATGACACCGTTCGATACTTGCTACAGAAGGGTAAAAAGACCCTCGGCGTGGGGTTTTTCTTCTCGCTCGGGCATTCCACCGTGGTGTTGGCACTCGCCATTGGCATCGCCTTTGCGGCCGTCTCAATCAGGAATGAGTTGCCGCAGCTTAAAACTTTGGGCGGCATTATTGGCGCGAGTGTATCCGGCATTTTTCTATGGATAATCGGCGGCCTCAATCTCTTCGTTCTCTTAGGTATCCTGAAGATCTGGCGGATGGCCAAAAATGGCGCGCACAGCCACGCCCACTTAGAAGATCTCCTGCAGCGTCGAGGGCTGCTCAACCGCCTTTTTGGAGGGCAACTGTCTAAATTGATGAATCACAGTTGGCAAATGTACCCGTTAGGCGTTTTGTTTGGACTGGGCTTTGATACGGCTTCCGAAGTGGGATTGCTGGCTATGACGGCCGGCGCGTCTGCAGGCAACATGCCTTTTCCGGCGGTTATCTGTCTACCCATTTTATTTGCAGCCGGCATGACGGTGATGGACACGACCGACGGCATCCTGATGTCCAAGGCCTACAACTGGGCGCTCTTGAATCCGTTGCGTAAGATTTTCTACAATCTCGCGATGACCGGCCTTTCCGTCGCTGTGGCACTTCTAATTGGTTCGATTGAATTGCTGCAGGTGCTCATAAACATGCTCGATCTGCACGGCCGTACTTACAACTTCATCGCAGGTCTTGATTTCGGCATCTCTGGATATCTGATCGTCGCAGTGTTTCTGCTGGCTTGGGGCCTTTCTGTCGCCGTTTGGAGATTCGGTCGGATTGAGCAGCGCTTCCCACAATTCACGCCTCACGATCACACTCACGAGCACGCGGGCGGTGTGACGCATTCGCACCCCTAAGGAATCGCGGCGCACCTGCTGAGTGCTGCGCGAGATCCATTAGTTAGGTGCTTTGGCCAAAAGGCCTCGATATTGTCCGAGCGGCTATACACAAATGTCGGTGCTTATCGCTAAATGCCGAAATAACTCTGCCATCCCATCCGTGATTGTAATGATGCGTCCAGTTTTCCCTCCAACCTTGCCTTGCCTACTAAGAATTGGTTCTGACATAAGTCGATGAGCGGCTGATCCCTCCATTGTTTTCATTCCAGAGCGCTGCCAATATTGTGTGGTAGCGTACCGAATAAATTCATAGTGGCGTGTATACATGATGCTAGTTGACTCGCGCGTCGATGGCAGCTTTTGATGGAGGTTTCAAATCACCGCTTCCGCATCTTTACCTCTATCCGCCTATCGTGAATTTCTCTATGCGACTGTCGGCGATGATAAAAACGGCATGGTGCTCACGCTACTTTCAGCGCTCGCGAGACAGAATGTCGATCCGTGGCAGGAAGCAGCGGACCTAAGCAGTCTGCCGCGCGATACTGCGATCCAACGGATGACGTCACGGCTCAAGGATCTTCCTGGCGATCCGTCGTCAGCCGATCGCACAGCGCTCGTGGAGAGATTAATGCCTCTCTTGCCGGACCCGCGATCCATTCCCGAATCGCCTGGAAATCTTCTTGAGCGACTTCACGTCGGTATCAGACGCATTGGATCCTCTGAGTTGTCGCTAGTACTTATTTACGTGATTCTGATTGCCGCCGCCGGGTGGATGTTCGCCGCTACCGGCCAGACGGCAGTATCGGCGCAAACCTCGCAGCAAGCCTCGGTCAGGTGACCTTAGGGTGCGGGGTGGGCCTGACGACGCGCCGCGCCGCCTTACGCGACCGCGCGCTCTTGGTTGTTCTGCCAATACGCACTGCGGCCGTAGTGATTGTAAATGCCTAACTCGGTATCTCGATCGACAAGAGCCCCTTCCTCGTACACAGGTGCCTCTTTGATGGCTTGTCGATCCAGATCGATGTTGACCGTCGCTTCCGCCCAGTTCACATCCTGAATCCATTCGGGAGAGACTAGGACCTGGTGTCCGAGCCACCAGTTGCTGGTGTTCACGACTAGATAGCGGACGGACCAAAGGTAATCATCCACCAAATACCCCTGCACATGCCCGAGTTCGCCGTCGCGGGCGTGAATATGATACCCCTTCACCGCATTGCAGCTTCGCAAATGCGGGTCCGCGTTGGGGTTAGCCTCCGGCGCTCGAAGGTAGCCGCGATAGACGCTGGGACCCATACCGGTCAGCAGTGTGCCGGGATAGTTTCGCTCGCCCCAAAGGCCGGCGCCGCCCCAATAGTAAGGATACCCGTAATAACCCATATAGCCCGTTTCATATTGACGTGATACCGGCTTGTCAGTGTCGATCGCAGGGCTGTGCTTCACCTGCTCCTTGGTGATCGTCGCCGGAAGCACTTGCAGCGCACAATCCGCTTCACCGATCGAGCGAGGCGAAATCAATACGTCGCGACCCAGCCACGATTTCGTATTGACGATGGCGTAGCGGATGACCCAGGCCTGGTCGTCGAAATAAAAATCCTTGACCTTACCAATCAGTCCATCGGTGGCGCCTATCGAGAACCCTTCTAAGCTCTGTACGCTGCGTAACATTTAAGCGAACTCCTATTATCGACTCAGCGGATATTGAAACGCCAATGTACGAAATGGCTGCTGACGCGTCTGTTCGCTGGGACACAAGACCGCTATGCGCGTGGCCGAACGTAAGCACCCCGGAGTGTAGGCTCGCAACGGTTACTCGGCCGTGCTGCCAAGGGTGGCCGTGCAAGCGATCAACGTACGCCAGCGCACCGACAACGTTTAGAATTGCGCTTAGTGTCCATCGTGCGTTTCCTCGCTAAAAATCAGCGCTGACGAGTTCGCGAAGCGTCCCTGAATTGGGGATGATCACATGTAGGGAGATTCTATGCACACTGAACACCTGATGGTGACTGGAATGACGTGCGGCGGCTGCACGAGCAAGGTGTCCCGAGCTCTCAATGCGCTTTCCGGGGTTGATGATGTGAAAGTCTCGCTTGCGGATGGGGACGCGACGGTGCGCTTCAATGAGCGGCTAACATCACTCGAGCAGCTCAGATCAGCAGTGACCAATGCCGGGTATGGCGTGGATGGGACTATGCAATCCAAGGGTGGGTGTTGCGGCTGACAAAACTGGTGAGGTGGTAGGAACATCGTCGTTGCCCGGCGTGCCCCCCTGCCGGGAAAGAGAAAACTGATGAGTTTAGACATCGTCAAAGACCCTACGGACACGACGCCACGGGAGGTACCATCGGGAAGAAAACCAGGAGGAACCGATGTTTCACCGCTGAAAGATCCCGTCTGCGGGATGTCGGTCACGTCCCGGTCGCCCCACATGGCGCTACGCGAGGGCACCGCCGTTTATTTCTGCAGTGCCGGTTGTAAGAGCAAGTTTCTCGCGAACCCTGCAAAGTATTCAATTGCCCCGGGCAGCGTCCAAAAACCCCCTGTCCCGGCCCTGAAAACTGTAGTGACAGGCACCATTTACACCTGTCCCATGCATCCGCAGATACGCCAGGTCGGTCCGGGGACTTGTCCGATCTGCGGCATGACGCTTGAGCCCGAGACGCCAACTCTCGACCCGGACGAAACCGCCGAACTCAAAGATTTCCGCCGCCGATTCTTTTGGACCTTGCCGCTGACCGTCATTGTCGCGGTTCTCGCCATGCTAGGCCATCGAATCCGCTGGCCCAACACGGCGATGGAAACCTGGGTGGAATTCGCCCTGAGTTTGCCGACCGTGCTCTGGGCCGGAAAGCCGTTTTTCGTACGTGCCGTGCAATCGGTAATTCATCGTAGTCCTAATATGTGGACCCTCATTGGGTTGGGTACGTCGGCCGCCTTTCTCTACAGCCTCATTGCGACGCTTGCCCCGGGCGTGTTCCCAGCCTCTTTCATCGTGATGGGTCGGGTACCTGTCTATTTCGAGGCCGCTGTAGTGATTATTTCCCTGACTTTGCTCGGCCAGCTCTTGGAACTGAATGCGCGCTCGCAAACTTCCGCTGCGATCAAATCGCTCTTGGGTTTGGCCCCCAAGACCGCTCGCCGGATCAATGCGGATCAAACCGAAGTAGATGTGCCGCTCGGCGATGTCCACGTCGGCGATACGCTCCGCGTGCGGCCGGGCGAAAAGATCCCCGTCGATGGGCTCGTACTCGAAGGCGGTAGCGCAGTGAATGAATCCATGCTGACTGGCGAACCGCTGCCGGTCATGAAGCGCGCCGGCGACAAATTGATTGGCGCGACGCTCAACACCTCAGGAGCTCTGGTGATGCGCGCAGAGCGCGTAGGCTCGCAGACCGTGTTGTCGAGCATCGTGCAAATGGTGACACAGGCGCAGCGCTCCAAAGCTCCCATGCAGCGAATGGCGGACCACGTCGCCAAATTCTTTGTGCTGGCGGTGGTCAGCGTCGCGATGCTTACCTTGCTTGGCTGGGGCTTTTTTGGGCCATCCCCCGGTTGGGCCTATGGGCTCATCAATGCGGTATGCGTGCTCATTATCGCCTGTCCCTGTGCTTTAGGACTTGCTACACCCATGTCGATCATGGTCGCAAGCGGCAAGGCGGCTACTCAGGGTGTGCTGTTTCGGGATGCCGCGGCAATCGAGAATTTCCGCAAAGTCGACACGCTCATTGTGGATAAGACAGGAACGCTCACCGAGGGCAAGCCCCGGTTCGACCGGAGCATTGCTACAGCGGGGTACACGGAGGATGAGGTGCTGCGATGGGCGGCGAGTCTTGATCAGGGCAGCGAGCATCCACTCGCCGAGGCGATAGTGTCGGCCGCGCGTGAGCGCAAACTCGAGCTAGAAAAGGCCGCTGGCTTTGAATCAATCGCCGGCGCCGGTGTCCGAGGCAGCCTCGGCAATCGACAGATCGAAGTGGGTAACACCGCCTTGATGGCGCAAGTCGGTGTATCTGTCGACGAGTTGAAATCGCAGGCCGAGCAACTGCGCGCGGACGGCGCGAGCGTCATATACTTAAGTGCTGATGGCAAGCTGGCCGGACTTCTCTCAGTATCCGATCCGATCAAGGCGAATACCGTCGAAGCCTTGGCTGCTTTGAAAGCCTCTGGAATACGCGTGATCATGGCGAGCGGCGATGGTCTGACGACCGCGAAGTCGGTTGCCGCGAAGCTTGGCATCGATGAAGTTTACGGAGAGGTCAAACCGGCGGATAAGCTCGCACTCGTCGATAAGCTGCAGCATGAGGGGCGCATTGTTGCCATGGCCGGCGATGGCATCAACGATGCCCCGGCGCTCGCAAAAGCCGATGTGGGTGTCGCCATGGGCACAGGCACGGATGTGGCCATAAACAGCGCCCAAGTCACCCTCGTGAAGGGGGATCTTCGCGGCATTGTGCAGGCGCGCCTCATTTCCAATGAGACCGTCGCCAACATGAAACAAAACTTGGGGTTTGCGTTTCTTTACAACTCGCTCGGCATACCCTTGGCGGCGGGGGTGCTATATCCCTTGACCGGATGGCTCCTCTCACCGATGATCGCAGCGCTCGCCATGAGCTTAAGCTCCGTCTCCGTCATCACCAACGCGCTTCGACTGCGAGGCAAACATCGATAACGCGTCTCCATGGATTTGATCTCGATTTACCGGATAGGGGCGGGGCGCTGCCCATGTTTGCTAACTGGCATTCCGAGTCGGGCGGTGCTCATCGTCGTTGATTGGTTGCAACGGGGGCTTTCGCCGCCACAGTCACCTTTTGTGGAATATTCCCCTGACTCCATTTCCACATGCGAATCTCCGGCATGTCTTGGCCATGCTTGTTGATGTAATGCTTGTGCTCGATGAGCTTGTCCTGAAGCGTCTGTTTCAAGTAAGCCCCCGGGGCACCCAACCCCGGCACCCGATCGATGACATCAATGACTAAATGAAATCGGTCAAGGTCATTCTGTACTCGCATGTCGAAGGGCGTGGTGATCGTCCCTTCTTCTTTATATCCTCGGACATGCAAATTGCTGTTGGCACGGCGATACGTGAGTCGGTGCACGAGCCACGGATAACCATGAAAGCCAAAGATGATGTGTTTGTCTTTTGTGAAGAGCGAGTCATAATCTCGGTCACTCAGCCCGTGCGGGTGCTCCGAACTTGATTGCAGCTTCATGAGATCCACGATGTTAATCACGCGTATCTTAAGCGCCGGCAGATGCTCCCGCAGGATCGAGACGGCAGCCAGCACCTCGAGCGTCGGCGTGTCTCCGCAGCAAGCCATGACCACATCCGGCCCACTGCCTTGATCGTTGCTCGCCCACTGCCAAATACCAATGCCTTCCGTGCAATGGATGACCGCAGCGTCCATGGTCAGCCACTGCGGGAGCGCGTGTTTCCCAGCCACCACCACGTTGACGTAGTTGCGGCTTCGCAGGCAATGATCGAAAACCGATAGCAGACAGTTCGCATCGGGCGGCAGGTACACGCGAACCACATCCGCCTTTTTGTTGATGACGTGATCGAGAAAGCCGGGGTCTTGATGCGTGAAGCCGTTGTGATCCTGCTGCCACACGTGGGAGGCGAGCAGATAGTTGAGCGATGATATTGGGCGCCGCCACGGCAGTTCCAAACAGACTTTGAGCCACTTGGCGTGCTGGCTGAACATCGAGTCGACGATCCGGATGAAGGCCTCATAGCTATTGAATAGCCCGTGTCGTCCGGTCAAGAGGTAGCCTTCGAGCCACCCTTCGCATTGGTGTTCGCTCAACATGGAATCGAGCACTTGTCCCGAGGGCGCCAGAAACTCATCGTTTTGGACGGTGGTGGCATCCCATTGCCGGTTGGTGACTTCAAACACCGCGCCCAACAGGTTCGAGAGGGTTTCATCGGGCCCGAAAATGCGAAAGTTGCGGTCGCGCTGATTGAGCTTCGATACGTCGCGCAAGAACTTGCCGAGCACTTGGGTATCGCAGGCCTCCGTGGCGCCCGGCGTGCTTACCTCGACTGCATGCTCGTGAAAATCCGGCATTTTGAGATCGTGCAGGAGCAGGCCTCCGTTGGCGTGTCGATTCGCCCCCATTCGTCGACCGCCTTTCGGAGCGAGTTCTGCCAACTCCGCGATGAGGCGACCATTCGCATCGAATAATTCCTCCGGCTTGTAGCTTTTCATCCAGCGCTCGAGCAGCGGTACGTGATCGAGATGGTCCGGGTCCACCAGCATAGGCACTTGGTGCGCGCGGAACGTCCCCTCGATCTGCAGACCATCGACGACCTTGGGGCCAGTCCATCCTTTAGGCGATCTCAATACGATCATTGGCCAGCGAGGACGGGTGGGGGTTTTCTGATTCCGTGCGGCGCTCTGCATGCGGCGGATATCGTCGATCGCCGATTCCATCGCGCTCGCCATGAGCTCATGCATGGTTTCCGGGTCATCGCCCTCGACGAACAGCGGTGCCCACCCGCAGCCGCGCAAGAATTGCTCCAACTCATCCGGCTCGACCCGGGCAAGCACGGTGGGATTGCTGATCTTGTAGCCGTTCAAGTGCAGGATCGGCAGAACCGCGCCATCGGTAACGGGATCTAAGAATTTGTTCGACTGCCAGGCAGTCGCCAACGGCCCGGTTTCCGCCTCGCCATCGCCGATCACACAGGCGACGATCAGCCCTGGATTGTCAAAAGCCGCCCCGAAGGCGTGGCTCAAGGAATAGCCTAATTCGCCGCCCTCGTGGATGGAACCCGGAGTGGTCGGTGCGACGTGACTGGAAATTCCGCCGGGAAATGAGAACTGTTTGAATAGCTCTTTGAGTCCCGCTTCATCTTGAGTGACGTTGGGGTACACCTCGCTCCACGTACCCTCCAGATATACGTTGCCGACGATCGCTGGGCCGCCGTGCCCGGGACCTGCGATATAGAACATGTTGAGATCAAACTTCTTGATGACTCGATTCAAGTGCACGTAGATGAAGTTTTGCCCCGGCGTTGTACCCCAGTGACTGACCACCAGAGGTTTGACATCGGAAATCGCGAGTGGCCTCTTTAGCAAAGGATTGTCATAGAGATAAATTTGCCCGACGGCGACATAGTTGGCGGCGCGCCAGTAGGCATTGATCTTGCGGAGCATGTCGGCGGTCAAGGTAGGGGTTGTCATGGTTCAGTGTTTCCGGTTGTTAGGGCGTGTACTTTCGCCCGAGGACGACGGTGACGCGTGGCGGCGTCAACGTGAGCCAATAAAAATGGGTGCGCCCAATTCGATGGGGAATGCAGACGATGATTTTTCTGGCCTGGCGGAAACCATGTTCAAGCCGTCACCATTGAAGCCCGGCTGCGAGGGTCGATTCGTCATAGCGGGGCGCGTACGAATGTCGGCGCTCAGTCGTTTTCCGCAGGCACTTTCTCATGCGCCTTGTCCCAATTTTGCACGGCTTGAACGTCTTCGCGCCCTAGGACCTCGTAGAGTTGATGAACTCGTTTCACCATCTGCGGTGTGGGATCGCTCGACATGGCAGCCGCCGCGTCAGGCGCTTTCTCATGTGAGGCGTCCGCCTTAGTGACCGGCGCAATTTCTTTTTTGGCGTCCGGGTTGTCCTGCGTCTTGGCTGAATCTTCTGGCTTGCTGTCGGACTGGATCTGAGCTGCCGCCGCGGGCTTTGCATCGGATACCGTCGGGTGCTCCGCGGTGATTGGCGTCTTGGGGTTTGGCTTGCTCTTCGCTCGGGGTACGGTGTCGGTGGTCGCCGCGTTGTCGGCAATGCCGAGGTGGGCAAAGACGGGAACCTTAATGAGATCCAGAACGAATGCGAACAGGACCGTTGCGCCGAGCAAACCGGCGATGACCACGGCCGGTATCGGTGCCATCGCAATGCCCACCACGGCCAAAGTCGAGGCAATTGCGATATCGACGAGAGAGGACGCTGCAAGCAAGAGACTCGGCCTCGAATTCCATAGGTGCCGCCGTTCCCGAATGGCGTAAATGGTTCCTTGGCTACCAAAGACGAGTACGAGAAAGGCCACTGTTGGCAGCGCGCCGTTTTCCAGATGCAAGATGAATTTGCCCACGGCTAAGACGGCCGTGCAAAAGCCGAGCAGGCAAATGCCCAAAATGACGCCGGCTACGGTGAGCTTACCAATGCTCCAGGCATTGGGCTTTTGCGAGGGACGCACACTGTCCGTCGTCAAGGACATGGAGAGGAAATCCCCGGTAATCATCACAATGACCATCAGCATGGGGGTCAGGATGGCCTCCCCTGTCATCAGCAGACCCACGACTAGGAATAGCACCGTCACCACTTTTTTGATGATGGCGTTCAAGGTGTAGGTGAGGATGCGCTGAAAGGTGATTCGCCCTTCCTTGACCGCCGCGACGATACCGACGAGCCCGGCCTCGGTGAGCACGACGCCGGCGGCCGATTTGGCGACATCAGTCGCCGTCGAGACCGCAATGCCAATCTGCGCTTGCCTTAAGGCCGGTGCGTCATTGGTGCCGTCGCCGCACATGCCCACCGTGTGTCCTGCCGTCTGAAAGGCTTTAACCAGCGTGTATTTATCCTCCGGTAACACGCCGGCAAACACGGTGAACTGCTCGGGACGAACGCCCTCGGGAATCGGCCCGGGCGGACAGACGGCACCGTCGAGTCCGACTTCATGTGCGACGATGCCCGCGGTTGCCGGCGCATCCCCCGTGACCATGACCACTACGACACCCAACCCGTGCAACTCGGTGATGAGCTCGGCAGAGTCCGAACGCGGAGGATCACTTAAAGCAATGAGCCCTAGCAGCTTGAGCGCCGCCGGCGGCCCTGCGGCCACCGCGAGGACACGATATCCCTTGCTCTCGAGTTCTTTGGCGGCTGCCGCACTCGCCGGTGAGGGCTGAGTGAGGCCGATGACCACAGCAAAAGCCCCCTTCACAATCCGTATCTGAGCGCCGCTGGAATCCGTGGCGCTTGCTTCGGACATCTTTTTCGCCGGGTCGAACGGCACATAGTTCACGAGCTTAGGCGCGTCCGACACCGACTTTGCCGCCGCCGCGGCCCGTATCGCCCCATCGACCGGGTCCTGGCCGCCCTCGGAGCTCGCCAGCGCGGCGAGCGCGAGCACGTGCGGCTCATCGAATCCGGGCATGGGATTGACACCGGTCACTGTCAACGCGTTCTGGGTCAGCGTGCCAGTCTTGTCGGCGCACAATACGTCCGTCGTTCCGGCCTCATCGACAGCGGACAAGCGCGTCGGAAGAACGCCCCTCTTTGCCAAAGAACGTGCACCAAGCGAGGCGGCCAGGGTAAAGGTGGCGGGCAGTGCCACCGGGATAGACGCCAGAATCGCCGTCAAGACGAGCGGAATGATCTCGGCGAAGGGCATTTTGAGAAAGTAGGCGTATCCGATCAGCATCAGGATGACGAGGCCGTTGAAGGCGGCCAAATTCCGTACCACGCGCAGCACCGCCTTCTGCTGAGAACTCACGACATGCGCCGTTCGCACGAGTTCTGCGGTTCGTCCGAACTTGGTGCGCGGCCCCGTCGCGGTCACTTCCGCGGTCGCCTCTCCCCGACGCACCAGAGCGCCGGCAAATGTCGCAATGCCTGTGCCCGCTTCGATCGGGACTGATTCGCCGGTCAGCATGGATTGGTCGAGTTGAACCTCCCCGCCTGTAATCTTGACATCCGCGGCAACGACTCCGCCGAGTGTGAGCTTCACCATATCGCCTGGGACGAGTTCGGTGGCGGGAACTGTTTTCCAACGCCCATCCCGCTCGACGGACGCATTCATGGCGAGCCGCGACTTAAGGGCGGTGAGCGTTGCCTGCGCGCGGCTTTCCTGAAACAACCCAAGAACCGCATTGAACACCAGCAGCGCGGCAACAATGGCCGCCTCCACGTAATGGCCGAGTGCCGCTTCAAGAATGATGGCCGCTTCGAGCATCCAAGGCACCGGCGCCCAGAACTTGCCGATCGCCCTGCGCAGAGGGTGCTCGGCCGTATCTGGCATCGCGTTGGGGCCGACTTTCGCCAGTCGCTGACGCGCCTCATCGCTTGATAAACCGCTCTGCGAAGAGATAGATGCCGGCGGAGACTTGGCGGGTGTCGAGTTGGCCAACGGTAAGGGTGTCGTAGCAGCCATGTGAATTTACCTTGTCACGCTCGCGGTCCGCGAAAACAGAAATGTCGGTTCCCGCGCCGTGGTGGGAAGGGGCCGCCTAACCCTCCGAGTGCGCGAAATTGCTCGAACGAGGCGATTTGTGCTCGGCACTTGCACCGCAGCTGCGGTTCCGTCACACGAAATCTAGAGCCACGACTGTGCGTAGTTCGGCTTCACTTATCAGCGCCGTTTCGGCACTCAACTCCATCGCGAGCGGACTGCCTCACAGCATGGGTGCGCCGGCATACAAATACGCACCTTCCTGATGGTTTGGCTCACTCTCGCCAGTTGGCCCGTCGAATAGAGCCGGGAACCAGCTTGGCTCTGGTCCCGGCCCCTAATCATCGATGAACCGCGGCCGAATCCAAGCCGCTACAGCAAGCTAATTCCAATAGCTAGGTGTTTTGTAATAACTGTCGACTCTGCGGCCGTATTCAGGCGTCCATTCGAATACCGCATTGCTATCGTAGTTGGGTGCATCCTGCAGCAGCTTCTTATCCATATTGATCATATAGCCGCCCTTCTGCGTGTCGTACTTGAGGGTGGCCCACGGCAGTGGATGATGCTTCTCACCCATGCCTAGAAATCCCCCGAATGACATGACCGCGTAGATTGCTCGGCCGCTAATTTTGTCGATCATAATGTCTTCGACGGTGCCGAGTTTATCACCCGCAAAATTGTAGACGCCCGTGCCGTCTACCTTGTTGGCGGCAATGAGATTGCCGGACGTAACCGAAGTGGCTTCATTCATAATTAGGATCCTTTTTGGAAAAGACCACCGGTCAAGCGCAGAGCCATGAGAACCGATGTTTGGAACGGCCGTGCTTTGATTCAGCTAGCCGCAGACTGACCGCAATAACAATACACACGCAGCTGCCCGGCGTCCGTACGGTAGGACACTGATGCGACGGCCATTTGTATCAATTGCTTTCACCCAAAGCAGACCGACATGCACAATACATTGCAGTGCAAAGTGGTTTTGATCATCCCGCAAAGCCCGACTTATCATTCGCAGTAACCTCTGCCTCTTGAAAGCCCCTATTTGCACGAGCTGAAGTCGACTGTGTAGCTGCCTACTAATTGAGCAAAGTTGGCATGGCCGCTACCAGTTTCGCTTGCGAATTGTGGGTGTGGTTCGTATAGTCCTAGGCATCGGAGATGGCATGCCTCCGAACCAAACCGCCGCCGACGGCTGATGATGCCTACCACGACCCAAACGGGGAGGTAGGCGCGCATGAAAAATCCCTCAAGCTCCCCGCTGAAATCTGCCGGACATCCGTCATTTCTGCGACACCTGGACTCGCGCATTTGTTGTCCTGACGTTGCTCAATGCGTTGTTGTATTGGCCATTGCGTTAGCTTCGAGTGGCCTTTGATGCGGGAGAGCACCATCCACAGCTGGTTCTATTCATGCTGTTCTTAACGTTGTGGGCCTGGGACCAATTACTGGTGACCGTGTTGAATCGCATTAAAGCGCCGCCACCGCGATGAAAATTAGCCCACGACCGCCCTCTGGAGAGCTTAGTCCCGGAGACGATAGCGCAACGAGCGCATCGCCTGCGGCAGCCCGATCTCATGCAGGAAAAACGATGACCCTTTCTATCTGCGCAATTGCCTTGGGCGCGGCGCTCGGCGCGCTGCTCCGATGGTACCTTGCCACTCGGTTGAATGCTTTGTTTCCGCAGCTTCCGCCGGGAACACTCGCCGCCAATATCCTGGGTGGCTACCTGATCGGAATCGCGATGGCCGTATTTCTTGCCAATCAGGCGCTCGCTCCGGAGTGGAGACTGCTGACCGTCACAGGGTTTCTGGGAGGGCTAACCACCTTTTCGACCTTCTCGGCGGAAGTAGTGACAGCACTTCTCGAGGGGCGCAGTCTTTGGGCCGTATCGACCATCGCAGTCCATGTCACCGGCAGCGTCGTCATGACGTTGTTCGGCGTTAGCACAGTTCGCCTCATTCGCAGTGTCTTCTAGGAGTACACCATGAATGGCTTTCAACTCAGTTTCATCACCGAACTGAACCAGCGTATCGAAGGCAAGCCGGCCTCCGAATGGCTCATTCACCTGGCGAGAGAGCTTGGCTGCACCGGCACCACCACGTTCGCAGGTGTTGAGAGCTTTGGGAGTGATGGGCGACGCCACTCGGCCAAATTCTTTGAGCTGGTGGATCAGCCCATCGAGATCATGATGGCCGTCACGGAGCAACAGGCCGCGGCGCTGTTCGAGAAGATCAAAGTCACCGAGGCACGCTTGTTTTACATCAAAACGCCGGTCGAATATGGCGAACTCGGAACACGGGCGCCAACGTCCGTGTAAGCGATGCCCTACCCCCTTACGCAGTCACCCATGGGGGCTTTCTTTGGCGTCCCAGTCGATTTACGCGTACCATGAGTACAGGGTGTTGCGCTTGACGGTGTGACAGGAATCTTGTGCTGGTCGGGCCGCCAGCTAGGGATTCTGCACGTGCTGACTTCAGACCTATCTCAATTAGGTTTCCTCCTATTCGTGTCGGCGGTGGTCGCTATGCTGACGCGCCGCCTGCACCTGCCCTACACCGTCGGGTTGGTGCTCGCCGGCATGGCGCTCTACTTCTCGCACGTGTACATCAAATGGCACCTATCCCGCGACCTGATATTTTCAGTCTTTTTGCCGCCTTTGGTGTTCGAGGCGGCGCTGTTCATCCACTGGCGAGAATTTAAGAAAGAGTTGCCTGTCGTTACGCTGCTCGCCACGGTGGGTGTTGTGCTCGCTGCCGCCGTCACCGCGCTCGGGATGCACTACGCATTGACTTGGGATTGGGGCAGCGCAATCCTCTTTGGAGTGCTGATCGCCGCCACCGATCCGGTCTCGGTCATTGCGACATTCAAGGAATCCAAAGTCCATGGACGCCTGCGGATGCTGATCGAATCGGAGAGTCTGTTAAACGACGGAACCGCTGCCGTCGCGTTCGTGGCCGCACTTGGCATACTTGCCGGTGGCCATGAGACGGTTCTTTCGATCAGCGGGGCGCTGTTTGTCACGATCATCGGCGGGGTGCTAATCGGCGGGACGATTGCTTACGTTTTTATGGTGCTGGCGGGGCGCACACCCGATTACTTGGTGGAAATCACCTTCACCACGTTGGCCGCCTATGGCTCCTTCTTTGTCGCAGAGCACTACCACTGCTCGGGCGTCCTCGCGGCCCTGACGGCGGGCCTGGTCGTCGGCAATTTCCGCGCATCGGGTTCTATTTCCGCCGCCGGACGCCATGCGTTAGGGCCCTTCTGGGAGTACGTCGCGTTCGTAGCCAATTCCCTGATCTTTTTGCTGATTGGCGCCCAAGAGGCACAGCAGCATTTCAAAGGGCTCTGGACGCCGGTGTTGGTTGCCATCTTGCTAGTGACGCTGGGCCGGGCAGTCGCCATTTATCCTCTGTGTGCCTTGTTCGCTCGAAGCCGACTCAAGGTCGATCGTCGGCATCAACACGTGCTTTTCTGGGGCGGACTGCGGGGCGCATTGGCGCTCGCGTTGGCCTTGTCGTTACCGGAGGATCTGCCCCGGCGCGATGTCATTGTGGTCATCACCTTTGCCGTCGTGGCCTTCTCCGTGTTCGCCCAAGGACTCACCATCACACCACTGCTGCGGCGGCTAGGACAAATCAAGTGAGACAAAGCCACACTCTATTCACAACGCCACTGGCGATAGGCGAAGCCTTATCGTGCGTAATGACGGCGGGGCCCTTCAACGCCCGTTTTTCGACGGGTGAATTCGACTACCTCCCCGCAAAGCACCTCGTG
>Ga0302326_10010308_pt1 | contig 20266 bp, 17 predicted proteins | sample Palsa_T0_3_FD_202264 | JGI IMG/M metagenome (GOLD analysis project Ga0302326, IMG submission 202264) | Peat permafrost microbial communities from Stordalen Mire near Abisko, Sweden - Palsa_T0_3 | ecosystem: Environmental > Terrestrial > Soil > Palsa > Peat permafrost | place: Sweden: Abisko...
GGCCACGACGGCCACATGCTCGACTTGCGTTGCGGTGAAGAATATTCTCAATCCCACAATAACTAATGGGGATCGACCGTGACCGAATTCACCTCTCCCGGCATTCAAACGTACACGATCGGAACCAGCGGTACCTACGACATCGCCGCGGATGGCGCGCAGGGCGGCAGTGCGGATTTTACCAGTGGCAGTGGCGGCAAGTCTCTGGCCCCTGGCGGCGTCGGCGCGGCTGTCAGCGGGGATGTCTATCTGGAAGGCGGAACGAAGCTCGAGATCGTCGTCGGCGGCGAGGGGGAAAGCGGTCCTAATTTCACTAGCGCTGACTACGGCGCTGGCGGTGGCGGCGGCGGTGGCAGTTTCGTGATCGAGACCAACAACGGCACCGGCCCGGTCGACACCATCCTGGCGGTGGCCGGCGGCGGCGGCGGCAGCGGCAGATACCAGGACGGCTTCGGCGGTGGCGCCGGCCCGACGGGCGGGAAGGGCGGCGGCGGCGGCGGCGCCGGCGGGATCAACGGTGCAGCGGGTCACGGCGGCGGCTACTCCGGCGGCGGCGGCGGCGGCTTTACCGGCGGCAGTTCCGGCACCTACCCCGATAGTGCTCAGAACGGCGCCGTTGCCGGTAATTCGTTTAGCGGCGGCGCCGGCGTTGTCGGCGGCGGCGGCGGTGTCGGTGGTGGTGGTGGCGGCGGCTATGGCGGCGGCGGCGGCGGCGGCTATGGCGGCGGCGGCGGCGGCCATGGCGGCGCCGGCGGCTCTGGCGGCGGCGGCGGCTCTGCCGGCGGCGGCGGCGGCTCTTATTTGGACACCGCCCTCGTGACGCACGGCGTTGAGACCGCCGCTGTGAACAGCGGCAACGGCTCGGTGACGATCGACCCCGTCCCCATCTGCTTCCTGCGCGGAACGCAGATTCGCACGATGACGGGTGACAAGGCGGTGGAGTCACTGAGGATCGGCGAGGCTGTGCTCACGGCCTCAGGCGAGGCGCGGCCCATCCGCTGGATCGGATCTCGTGGCCTTGACTGCACGCGCCATCCTAATCCGGGTTTCGTGTGGCCGATCCGCATCGAGGCGAACGCGTTTGGTGAAAATCTGCCGGCACGGGATCTGTGGATGAGTCCCTTCCACTCAATTCTGCTGGAAGGCGTGCTGGTCCAGGTGGAGAAGCTCGTGAACGGCGCGACCGTCGTGCAGGTGCCGCGCGAGCGGGTTGAATACTGGCACGTGGAGCTCGAGAGTCACGACATCCTGCTCGCCGAAGGAATGCCGGCGGAGAGTTATCTTGATGTGGGCAACCGCACGGGCTTCGAGGATGGAGGGCCCTATCTTGACGCCTTTCCCGACTTCAGACCCAAGGACGGTAGCGAGACGTGCCTACCGGTGGTGAAGGAAGGGCCGGTGATTGAGCGCGCCAAAGCGGCCCTACTCGCGCGCGCCCAGGAGCTCGGCTATGTGCTGACAGGCGACGCCGACGTGCACGTGATGGCCGATGGCAAGCGCATCGATCCGGTGAGCTTGGGCGAGAAGCGCCTGGCGTTCCTGCTGCCTGCTGCGGGCTCGAACATTGAACTGCGCTGCCGCAGTTTCATTCCCGCGCATATCAATCCGGCGAAAAGCGATCAACGCTCACTTGGGATCTGCATCGCGCGCCTGCAACTGGATGGGCTCGAGGTCGCACTCAAGGATGAAGCAGCATTCGATCGCGGATGGCATGCGCTCGAGGGTGATCCGCAAGCGCTGCACTGGCGCTGGTGTCAGGAGCGCACCCCGCTGCCAGCGGGCACTCAGCTCGTCGTCATCGATATCGGCCACCACGCCCGCTGCTACTGGGCGAAGTCCGAGAGTGTCGTCAGCGCCTTGTTCGGCTGATACAGCTCGACCGGTAGTTTGAGCCTGGCTCTTTGCAGTGCGCAGCGCACGGTTGTACCGTGGTCCTCAGCGCGCGGACCAAATAAGCTTCAACGCTCGCTTTTCTTGCCGTGATTCCGGCGCTGGCGGCGCTTTGCCGCAGGCTTGGCGATGGTCGCAAGCCTTTCGGCTGTGCGAGGCTTGGCGCGATGGCTTGTCAGGCCTGCGCTGCAGCGCCAGCCAAAGCTCATCAGGATATGTCTACGTGCTTGAGATCGGATGGCTGAAGGCTGCAAGGCGTTCCACGTAGCGTGCCACCTGGTCGATTTCGAGGTTCATCCGCGCACCATTCGCCAGGCGGCCGAGCGTCGTCACGGCGAGCGTATGCGGAATCAAATACACTCCGAAGCGCGTTGCATCCACTTCGTTGACCGTCAAACTGACGCCATCGAGGGCGACCGAGCCTTTGCGTGCGATGTATCGCGCGAGAGCCGCGGGCGCCTGGATCGTGAGGCGGCACGAGCGCGCCTCGATCGTGGCGGAGATCACCGTGGCAACCCCATCGATGTGGCCTGACACGAGATGCCCGCCAAGCGCATCCCCCACCCGCAGCGCAGGTTCGAGATTCACCGCCGCGAGATGCTCAAGCTCGCCCAAGGTGGTGAGCGCGAGCGTCTCGCGCGACACGTCCGCGGCAAAACTGTGTTCGGTGAGCGCGGTCACCGTCAAACATACGCCCTGGACGCAGATGCTGTCGCCGATGACCACGCGTGCAAGATTCAATCGATCAACGGCAATCGTGAGGCGCATGTCCCCATCGTGCACCTCGCGCTGCTGTATCCGACCGACGTCCTGAACGATTCCGGTAAACATGCTCTTCTCTCACGCCGGTCGCAGCTGCAGACGCAGATCCGGACCGATGGCGCAAGTATCTATCATCGTGAAGCGCCTGCCCTGCGCTAAATCCGCGAGTTCAGGCAGTTGCACGAGCGCTCGTGCCTGAGGACCTAAGATGAGGGGCGCGATATACAGCAGGAGTTCGTCGGCGAATCCGCCCTGAAGAAACGCACCGGCAAGAGTGGGCCCCGCCTCGACCAGCACTTCATTGATCTCGAGCTCTGCGAGCCGCGAGAGCATTTGCCCTAAATCGAGCGGCGCATGCGCGAGCTTCTCAATTTTCACGCCTTGCCGCTCAAGCGCACTACGGCGCGCAGGTTCGTCGACGACGCTGAACAGCAAGGTCTCACCAGGTTTCGCAAGAATGCGCGCCTGCGGCGGCGTGCGCAGCCGGCTGTCGAGGATGACACGCAGCGGCTGACGCTCGGTGCTTCCCAAGCGTACATCGAGGCGCGGATCATCGGCGAGAACCGTCCCGATCCCGGTCAGAATGGCGGAGCTGCGCGCGCGCCACTGCTGGACATCAGCGCGCGCCGCTTCACCCGTGATCCAGCGGCTCGCCCCGTTCGCAAGCGCCGTGCGCCCATCAAGACTCATTGCAAGCTTGATCCGCACCCATGGGCGAGCGCGCCGCATGCGACTTAGGAAACCGACATTGATCTCTTCCGCCTTGCCCGCCATGAGGCCGGATTGCACCTCAATTCCCGTCTCGCGCAGCGAGAGCGCACCTGCGCCGGCCACGCGCGGGTTCGGATCGTCGATTGCAAAGACCACACGCGCAACGCGCGCCTTGATGAGCGCGTCTGCGCACGGCGGGGTGCGGCCAAAATGACTGCAGGGCTCGAGTGTGACATACACGGTCGAGCCTGCCGCAGCAGTGCCCGCTGCTGCAAGCGCCATGACTTCCGCATGCGCTTCGCCTGCGCGCTCGTGCCAACCTTCGCCAATAATTTTCCCATCAACTGCGATCACGCAGCCCACGCGCGGATTGGGATGCGTCGTCGCAAGTCCGCGTGCGGCGAGCTCGAGCGCGCGCGCCATCGCGAGGCGATCGAATTCATTGAACTCGCCAGGCACCGCTTGCCTACTTGCGCTCGTTCGGCGTCGCAGGCTCCGCGGGCAACAGCGGCAGCTGGTCGCTGCGCTCCTCGCGCGTCGCCTCACGCGGCCGGCGATGATGCCGCAAGCGTTCGATTTCCTCGCGAAATGCTTCGAGATCCTGGAAGCTGCGATAGACGGAAGCAAAACGTACGTAGGCGACTTCATCCAAATGGCGCAGCTCCTCCATGACGAGCTCGCCAAGCGCACGCGAGTGCACCTCGCGCTCGCCGAGCGCACGCAGCTGATGTCGGATGCGCCCTACCGCCTCGTCGAGCGCTTCGCGGCTGACGGGGCGTTTTTCCAGCGCCTTTTCCATGCCCGCGCGTATCTTCCCCTCATCGAAAGGTTCGCGACTGCGGTCGCCCTTGATCACGAGCGGCATCACAAGTTCGGCGGTTTCGAAGGTGCTGAAGCGCTCCGCGCAGGAGAGACATTCGCGGCGCCGCCGAATCTGCTGGCCTTCGCTCGCCAGACGCGAATCGATGACCTTGGTTTCGATGTGGCCGCAAAAGGGACAGTGCATACGCCGCCGCGGTTGCGCCCGTCACGGGCCGTAGACGGGAAAGCGGCGGCACAGCTCAACGACCTGCGGCCGAATCCGTTCGATTGCCTCATCAGCGCCGCCCGCCTCGAGCACTTCGGCCATGAAATCGCCCACCTGTTCCACCTCGCGCTCCTTGAAGCCACGGGTGGTCGCCGCCGGTGTGCCGATGCGCAGGCCGCTCGCGATGGACGGCGGCCGCGGATCGTTCGGGATCGCATTCTTGTTGACAGTGATGTTGGCGCGTCCGAGCGCGGCACCCGCATCCTTGCCGGTAATGTTGTGCTTTGTCAGTGCAAGTAGGAAAAGGTGGTTGTCCGTGCCGCCGGAGACGATCGGGAAGCCGCGCGCCATGAGCCGCGCGCACAGCGCCCGCGCGTTCGCGACGACCTGGCGCTGGTATTCTTTGAATTCGGGCTGCAGCGCTTCAAGGAAAGCGACCGCCTTGGCGGCAATCACGTGCATGAGCGGACCGCCCTGGGTGCCCGGAAACACCAGCGAGTTGAGCTTTTTCGCGATCTCATCATTGGGGCGCGCGAGGATGAGGCCGCCACGCGGACCGCGCAGCGTCTTGTGTGTCGTGCTGGTGACGACGTCGGCGTGCGGCACGGGGTTCGGGTAGTACCCGGCTGCGACGAGGCCGGCGACGTGCGCCATGTCGACGACGAAGTAAGCACCGACGCTCTTGGCAATTGTCGCAAAGCGCGACCAGTCGATCACGCGCGAATAGGCCGAGAAGCCGGCAATGATCATGCGCGGCTTGTGCTCGTCGGCCAGGCGCTGCACCTGTTCGTAGTCGATCTCCCCGGTATCGGGGCGGATGCCGTACTGCACGGCTCGAAACAATTTGCCCGAGAAATTGACCTTGGCGCCGTGAGTCAAATGACCGCCGTGATCCAGGCTCATTCCGAGAATCACATCCCCGGGCTGAATGAGCGCGAGATACGCCGCCGCATTTGCCTGCGAGCCGGAGTGCGGCTGCACATTGGCGTAGGCGGCACCGAAGAGCTTCTTCGCCCGATCGATCGCCAGCTGCTCGACGATGTCGACGTATTCGCAGCCGCCGTAGTAGCGCTTGCCAGGATACCCTTCCGCGTACTTGTTGGTGAGCACGGTCCCCTGGGCTTCGAGCACGCGCGGACTTGCGTAGTTCTCCGATGCAATGAGCTCGATGTGCTCTTCCTGCCGACGCTCCTCCCCGTCGAGCGCCGCGGCAAGCTCAGGATCGAAACCCGCGATAGTCATCGTGTTCTTGAACATGTTTTCGAAAGCCTCGGTCTACGCGTTGCTGCCGGTGCGAATTGTACCCTGCTACAGGAGGTTCTCGACGACCGCGTTCCACGCCTGCGCGAGGTTGGCGCGGTTATAGCCGCCACCGCCCATCGCGAGCACGCGCCCGTGGCCGAGGCGCTCGGCGAGCACGCAAAGCTCGCGGGCGGCGCGTCCGTGCGATGCGGCGGAGAGCCGCAGGTGGGTGATCGGATCACCCTCGAGACTGTCAGCCCCGCACTGCAGGAGGAGGAATTGCGGCTCGAAACGCGCCAGATGCGTAGTCACCCGCGGCCAAACCTCGGCAAACGCGCTGTCGCCGGCGCCCGGAGGCAGCGGCAGGTTGACCTTGGTGCCGGCAGCGGCGCCGCGCCCAGTTTCTTGCACCGTACCGGTGCCGGGATACAAGTAGCGTCCGTCCTCGTGGATGTCGGCAATGATGACGTCCGCGTCGTCTTCGAAGGCGTAGTACACGCCATCGCCGTGATGGGCGTCGATATCCACATAGGCGATGCGCTGCAGTCCCGCGCGCCTGCGCAAGAGTTCAATCGCAATCCCACAATCGTTGAACACGCAGAAGCCCGCCGCGTGATCGCGCCCGGCGTGGTGCAGACCCGCGATGGGCACAAAAGCGCGGCGGCAGCGGCCTTCCATGATGGCGTCGACGGCATTGAGCGTGGCGCCGACTACATAGGCCGCCTCCTCGTAGACGCCGCGAAACGCCGGAGTGTCGCCCGCGTCGAGAAAACCCCGGCCGCTTGTGGAACGCTCGCGAACAAATTCAATGTACGCGGGCGTGTGGAAGCTTATGAGCTCCTCGTACGAGGCCGCGCGCGGCTGCATGAGCTGCACGTGCTGCGCAAGAGCGCGCTCCTCGAACTCGCGCACAAAGGCCGCATAGCGATCCGCCCCGAAGGGATGGCCGTCGCCGAAGCTATAACGTGCGAGCCGCTCGCCCAACACCACTGCCACCGCTGCGTCCACGATGCCATGCCCCCTCCGCGACCCATCAAAGCCTAGCACACGCAGCTTGCGCGGCCATCGCCAAGGCCCTGCGACTCGCCCATAATGCGCGGCTGTTTTTCGCAGCTGCATGTGAGCGTCCGCGTGGCCCAATACATATTCACCATGAACCGGGTATCGAAGGTGGTACCGCCGAAGCGCGTGATTCTGCGCGACATCAGTCTGTCGTTTTTTCCGGGCGCAAAAATCGGTGTGCTGGGTCTGAACGGCTCGGGCAAGTCGACTCTGCTGCGCATCATGGGCGGCATTGATACGAGCTTCGATGGCGAAGCGCGCCCGCAAAGCGGCATTCGCGTCGGCTTCCTCCCTCAGGAACCGGAGCTCGATGCCTCGAAGGACGTGCGCGCCACCGTCATGGAAGGCGTGGGGAACGTCTTTGGCCTCGTCGAGCGCTTCAACGCGGTGAGCGACAAGTTTGCGGAGCCGATGTCTGATGAGGAAATGAATACACTCCTCGAGGAACAGGCGAAGCTGCAGGATGCCATCGACGCCGCAGGCGGCTGGGAACTGGAGCGCAAGCTCGAGATTGCGGCGGATGCGCTGCGTCTGCCGCCGTGGGAGACGAAGATCGCCACGCTCTCGGGCGGCGAGAAGCGCCGCGTCGCGCTGTGCCGCCTGTTGCTGTCCGCTCCGGACATGCTGCTCCTTGACGAGCCTACCAACCACCTCGATGCCGAGTCGATCGCTTGGCTTGAGCGCTATCTCGAGGAATACCCGAGCACGGTGATCGCGGTCACGCACGATCGCTATTTCCTCGACAACGTCGCCGAGTGGATCCTCGAGCTCGACCGCGGACATGGCATCCCATGGCAGGGCAACTATTCCTCGTGGCTCGAGCAAAAGGAGCGCCGCCTCGCGCTCGAGGAGCGCGAAAACCAGACTTTGCGCAAGACCCTGGAGCGCGAGCTCGAATGGGTGCGGCAGAACCCCAAAGCACGGCAGGCCAAGAGCAAGGCGCGCCTGCAGCGGTATGAAGAGCTCGCATCGAAAGAGTTTCAGGCGCGCAACGAAACCAATGAGATCTACATTCCCCCCGGCGAGCGCCTGGGCGAGCTCGTCATCGAGGTGCAGCATCTTCGCAAGGCGTACGGCGAGCGCCTGTTGATCGACGATGCCTCCTTCAGCCTGCCGCGCGGCGGAATCGTCGGCATCATCGGTCCCAACGGCGCCGGCAAGACGACGCTGTTTCGCATGCTGACCGGAGTGGAGGCGCCCGACGCCGGGCAGATCCGCATGGGACCGACGGTCAAATTGGCCTACGTCGACCAATCACGGCAGAGCCTGGATGCGAAAAAAACCGTCTGGGAGGAGATTTCCGGCGGCCTCGACATGATCAAGGTCGGCAACTACGAGACCCCTTCGCGCGGCTACGTCGGACGCTTCAATTTCAAAGGCGCGCAGCAGCAGCAGCACATCGGCGAACTCTCCGGAGGAGAGAGAAACCGCGTGCACCTGGCAAAGGTCGTAAAATCGGGCGGTAACGTGCTGCTTCTCGATGAACCTACCAATGATCTCGACATCGAAACCCTGCGCGCGCTGGAAGAGGCGCTATTGAGCTTTCCCGGCTGCGCGGTCGTGATCTCACATGATCGCTGGTTTCTGGATCGCATCGCGACCCACATACTCGCCTTCGAGAACAACTCCGAAGTCGTTTGGTTCGAAGGCAACTATCAGGAATACGTCGAGGATTTCAAACGCCGCAAGGGCGATGAAGCGGCGACTCCGCACCGTGTCAGATACCGGCCGCTGGCGCGCCAATAGCGGGTGATGAGTTCCCCAGAGTCCAACGGTACGAGCCTGCGCTGGATCGGACCCCTCGCCTCGCTCCTCGTATTCACCGTCGTCGCACTGGTTCTGCATCGGGAGCTTGCGCACCTGCACACGCGCGAGGTTCTCGAAGAGCTGCGCCAGACGCCGCGCATGCACGTGCTCATCGCCTTAGCCTTTACGGCGACGAGCTATTGGCTGCTCGGCTTTTACGACCTCTTGGGCCTGCGCTATATCGGCAAGGCCGTGGCCTATCCGCGCGTCGTCATGACGTCGTTCATTGCCAACGCCTTTGGACACAATCTGGGGCTTGCCGCCTTTACCGGCGGCGCGGTGCGGTTTCGTCTCTATGCCTCTGCGGGATTGACGGCGATCGATGTCGCAACAGTTCAGGGCTTCTGCAGCCTGACCATCGGTATCGGTCTTGCGACACTCGGTGGTCTGTCGCTGACGCTTCACCCCAGTGACACCGCCGCGGTGCTGCACCTCGACCCGCACTGGGCGATGCTGGTTGGGATCATGCTGCTCTCGAGCGTGGGCGCCTACGCGAGTTGGTGCATCCTCGGCCGCACGCCGATTGAGATCCGCGGCTGGGCGCTGCACGCGCCGCGCCCCACTCTCGGCTTCGCGCAGATTGCTCTGGGGATGTGTGATCTGAGTTGTTCGACGGCTGTGCTCTGGTGGCTCTTGCCGCCGCAGCTGGACATAGGATTCCTGACCTTCGTCGGCGCCTACGCCGCGGCGGTGACCGCCGGTATCGTGAGCCACGTCCCCGGCGGTCTCGGCGTCTTTGAGACCGTGATCGTGTTCGCGCTGCGTCGCCCTGACGTGCCGCCAAGCTCGCTCATAGGCTCGATGCTCATCTACCGCGCCGTCTACTACTTAGCTCCGCTCATGGGGGCGACAGTCCTGTTCGGATCGAAGGAGTTGAGCGCGCAGCGCGGACCGCTCGCACGCGCGCATGCGCTCGCCTCGTTGTACATCGCACCCGTAGTGCCGCAGGTGGCCGGCACTTTGACGTTCCTCGCCGGCTTTATTCTGCTCGTCTCCGGTGCGACGCCCAGCATGGATTCGCGCCTCACGGTGCTGCGCGAAATCGTGCCGCTCGCGATCCTGGAACTTTCGCATCTGGCTGGCAGCGTCATCGGTTTGGGGCTCCTGGTGCTGTCGCGCGCCCTATTCCGACGCGTGCACGCGGCCTATCACATCTCGTTTTGGCTCCTCGCGGCGGGTATTGCCGCCTCGCTCCTGAAGGGCCTCGACTTCGAGGAGGCGATTGTCCTGGCGCTCGTCCTCGCCGTGCTCGTGCTCGGCCGGCGCGCGTTCTATAGGCCGACGTCGATCCTGGACGAGCGCTTCACCCCCATTTGGGCGGTCAGCATTGCAGGAGTCATCGCAACGGCCATCTGGGTTTCGTTTCTGGCATTCCGCCACATCGATTTCTCAAACGACCTGTTGTGGACCTTTGCGATGGACGCGAATGCCCCGCGCACCCTGCGCGCGACCTTTATCGTGGTCGTGCTCGCCACGGCCTATTTATTGTTGAACGTATTGCAGCCCGCGCGCCCGGAACCCGGCGTAGCCGATGCCAAAGATATTGAGCATGCGCAGCGCATCATCGCAACTTCGGACTTCACGGTTGCCAATGCCGCTCTGAGCGGTGATAAGCGCCTGCTATTCAGCGATGACGGCGATGCCTTCATCATGTATCAGGTCGCGGGCCGCAGCTGGATTGCCCTCGGCGATCCGATCGGCCCCGAATCGCGCGCAGAGGAGCTGGTGTGGCGCTTTCGGGAATTGTCCGATCACCACGGTGGTCGCACCGTCTTCTATCAGGCGAGCGCTGACTGCCTGCCGCTCTACATCGACCTCGGTCTTGCCGCGCTCAAAATCGGCGAGGAAGCCCGTGTACCGCTGCCTGACTTTTCACTCGAGGGAGCGGCCCGCGCCGACCTGCGTCAGGCTTGGCGGCGTGCGGAGCGCGATGGGGCGAGTTTTGAAGTCATCCCGCGCGAGCGCATCGCGGAGGTGCTGCCGGAGTTGCGGCGGATATCCGATGCTTGGCTCACACGCAAATCGGTCGCCGAGAAGCGCTTCTCAGTAGGTGCTTTCTCGGAAAGCTATATGAGCTACTTCTCAACCGTTGTGGTGCGCTCGGAAGGCAACATATCGGCCTTTGCGAATCTGTGGAACACAGGCTCGAAGGAGGAACTGTCCGTCGATCTCATGCGCTTCAGTGCGGATGCGCCGCGCGGCGCCATGGACTATATGTTCATCGAGCTCATGCTCTGGGGGCGCGCGCAGGGCTACCGCTGGTTCAACCTCGGGATGGCGCCGCTTGCCGGCCTTGAAAATCATCCGCTTGCTCCTGCCTGGCACCGCGTCGGCAACTTCGTATTTCGCCAGGGCGAGCATTTCTACAACTTTGACGGCCTGCGGCGCTATAAGGCGAAATTCGATCCCACCTGGGTGCCGAAATACCTGGTTGCTCCCGGCGGAATCGCCCTGCCGCGAATCCTGGTTGACGTCTCAATGCTGATCTCCGGCGGCATGAAGGAGCTGTTTGGCCGATGAAGGCGCCGCGCACCTGCGCCGTCCTCTTCGTGCTGCTCGGATCTGCGCTGCGGGTGCCGGCCTTTGCCGCTGATCTTCCGGCTCCCACAACGATGCGCGCCGCGCCTTTCGGCAGCGTCACGGTCTACAAGCCCGCGCAGGCTGAGCCCGCGAGCGTCGCCCTGTTTGTCTCCGGCGATGGCGGCTGGAGACTGGGCGTTGTCAACATGGCGCGCGCCCTGGCGGAACCCGGCGCACTCGTCATCGGCATCGACGTGCGCGCCTTCTTGACGGCGCTCGCACACTCGCATGCGGCTTGCCAGCCGCTCGCGGTCGACTTCGAACTCTTGAGCCACCAAATACAAAAGCAGGCCGGATTGAAGGAGTATCACGTGCCGGTGCTGGTCGGGTATTCCTCGGGCGCCACTGTTGTGTATGCCACATTGACGCAGGCGCCGATTGGTACCTTCGCCGGCGCCATCAGCATGGGCTTCTGCGCGGATCAGGATTTTGGCGGGGCGACGCTCTGCCCCGCGCCACAACTGCGCTACACGCGCGGCAAGAAAGGCGAGCTGCTGTTCGAGCCGGCGCCGCACCTTGAGCATCCGTGGATTGCGCTGCAGGGCGACGAGGATGCCGTGTGCCCCACACAAGAGATCGCTCGATTCGTCGCGCACACCGGCGGCGGCGCCGTGGTGCGCCTGCCCCACGTCGGTCATGACTTCTCGGTCTCGGTGCAGCCGAAGTGGCTGCCGCAGCTCCTCGCTGCCTACAACAGCATCGCGACACGGCCCGAGCCCACGGCAGCGCAGGCGCCGGAGATTCAGGATCTGCCCGTCACGACGGTGCGCGCCGACGCGGCTGAAACCGATACGCTCGCGCTTCTGCTGACCGGCGACGGCGGTTGGGCGGGTCTTGACCGGGAGCTCGCAGCGCGCCTTGCGGAGCGCGGCGTCGCGACGGTCGGCTTCAACTCCCTGCGCTACTTCTGGCACTTGCGCACGCCGGAGGAAGCGGCGCGCGATGTAGCGCGGGCGCTGCAGCATTTTCTGACTGAGTGGAAGAAGACGCGCTTCATTCTCATCGGCTACTCCTTCGGCGCTGACGTTGCGCCGTTCATCGTCAATCGTCTGCCCGCGCAGCTGCGCCAACGTCTCACCAGCGTCAGCCTGCTCGGCATCGAATCCGATGCGGACTTTGAAGTCACTGTCGCCGACTGGATTCCCGAAACGGCCTCAAGCGGCCGCACGGTGCGGCCTGAGCTTGCCGCTATCGAAGCGCCGGTGCTGTGCATCTACGGCGCGGGCGAAAGCACGACCATCTGCCCGCGCGGCACGAGTGGCCGCGTGCACGGTGACCTTATTGGCAGCGGGCACCATTTTGGCGGTGATTACGCCGCCATTGCCGAGCACATCCTGACGTTTGCGGGCATTATGTCGCACCATAATTGATGCCGGGTTGGCAATAGGCGGATGCGCTAGAATTCCAGCTGCAGCGTGCAAAGCAATAACGATACGCGCCGCAACACGACCATGTCGGTATACATAGATGCAACGAGCCGAATCGTGCACGACCAGGAGCAGAGCCTCGCGCTGGTCTGCCCGCACTGTCTGATCACCGCGCACATCACGCCCGCCGCTGTCCCCAGATTTGAAGATCTGCAGGCGCACAAGCCGCAGCACGTCGGACTCGTCTATCGCTGCGATGCGTGTCTGGCGCCAATTTTCCTGCGCTTTACGGTGCGCGCGTATGCCGCGCAGCACGTTGAGCTTGCCCCGCAGTTCAATGAAGTAGAACGGCCGCGCGAAACCTTCGCCTTCATGCATCTGCCGGAAGAGGTCGAGTTGTTCTTCAAAGAGGCGCTCACCTGCTATTCGAACGGCGCGTTCAATGCCTTTGCATCGATGTGCCGGCGCAGCGCACAGGCGGTGTTCGCCGACCTCGGCGAGACCGGAAAACTGCGCCTCTATGACGAGCTCAACGACGTGCGCGCGATGGCGGAGCTTGACGTTGAGACCTTCACGCGCATCAAAAGCGTGCTGTTCGGCAACGACTCCGATCCACGACCCAATGCACCGCTCCTCGAAGGCTACGCGGCCGGCGTGCTTTTGGAGATCATGAAGGATCTCCTCTACGAGGCCTACGTGCGCAAGGGCAAGCTGCAGCAGGCGATGCTGGTGCGGCGCTTCTTCGTTGACGAGAAGGCCAATAATGTGACGGCGGTGGCACCTACCGGCGTCGGCGGCGTGAAGTAGTTCCCCCTTCGAGGGCCTCTCAAGTCCCGAGGATGCGCGCCGTTACCTTCGGCCATGAGCGCATACTCACACCGGTCAACGCTCGCCGAATACCACAGCGTCGCAACCCATGGTGGGGTCGCCGCGGCCGACCCGCACCGCCTGGTTTTGATGCTGATGGACGCCGCGCTCGAGCGGCTGGCGCAGGCGCGCACTTGTATCAGGCACTCAGTGGGCGTGGAAAATAACCGCCAGAGCGAGCTGATTCAGGCGGCCATCGCCATCCTCGATGAGCTGCGCGCTGGCCTCGACCTGGAAGCTGGCGGCACCATCGCAATCCATCTGGACGACCTGTACGACTACATGACGCGTCAACTCGTCAAGGCGAATCTGCAGCAGCGTCCGGAGATCATCGACGAGATTGCACATCTGCTGAGCGAGATCCGCACGGCGTGGATCGCCCTGCCGGCGCAGGCGCCCGCATTGCTTCCGGCTGACAAGTAGCACAACATTGCAGAAGCCACAGGCCAACGCTTCGATGTACGACGGGTCGGACACTATCGTTCTTTATGAAGAGCTCGCCTACCAGGACATGCTGCCGGTGGCGTGGCGGCCGCTGCCCGATACGCTCGATGCCGATTTGAGCGCCACTTTCAGCGACGCCAATGTGCGGGTTCTGCAGTCCTGCGCCGCCATCGAAGAACATGGACATATCGAAAAGCCGGACGAGAATGCGCCGCATGCCGCCGACCTTCTGCGCATCGATCTGAAAATTAACGTGCTCTTGGATCTCGTCGGCCGGATCCTCGCCAGTAATCAGTCGCGGCCGGCCACGACGATGATCCGCTTCAACGCGCTCGGCGCGACCTGGCGTGGCACGGCTCCGTATCCGAAGCCGGGCTCGCAAGGTACCCTCGAGATCTATCTGCGCGACTGCCTGCCCGAGCCGTTGCGCCTTATCGGCCGGGTCACTAACGTATCAACCGACGGCGACATCAAGACACGCTTCCTGCCCCCGGGAGAAGCCACCGCCGACTTGCTCGAGAAACTCTCCTTCCGCCGGCACCGCCGCCAGATCGCCGGCACTCGGCAGCCGCGTCGCGCCCCATAGGCGCTCTCAAAACCGCAGACTGTGACTGCCTTCACGCAAGTCACGGCGATGACGCGCGCAACTTAGGATTCGTTTCACAATAAATTGCCGCGCGCCGTTCAACAATATCCACGCGGGGGGCGCGCATCACGCTAGCGGCCCTGATGACGCGGAGAAGTAATGACGACAGCACAAGAAACGCTCGTGCCCGATGGACGGCGTGGCGAGAGCCCGTTAAACCCCGTAGTACGCCTCGTGAATGCAGTCGACACGACGCGCGTCAACTTACCTACCGGAACGTCGGCGCAGATCCGCGAAGTCATCGGTCTGCTGCGGCAGGTTGCCATTTATGACTCGACCGTGCTCGTCCTCGGCGAATCCGGAACGGGCAAGGAAGTTGCGGCGCGTGCGATCCATGAGCTGAGTCCGCGCCGCCAGCGCCCTTTCGCCGCAGTCAATTGTGGCGCCATTCCGGCGGATCTGCTCGAGAGCGAGCTCTTTGGTCACGAGAAGGGCGCGTTTACGGGTGCAATAGCCGCGCGCAAGGGCCGTTTCGAGGTCGCCGAGGGCGGCACCCTGTTCCTCGATGAAATCGGCGATATGAGTCCGACGATGCAGGTCAAGCTGCTGCGCGTGCTGCAGGAGCGGGTCTTCGAGCGCGTGGGCAATCACGTGCCGACGCCCTGCAACGTGCGCATCATCGCCGCCACGCATCGTGATCTTGAGAGCGCGATCGCGCACGGCACCTTTCGCGAGGACCTGTACCATCGTCTCAACGTCTTTCCGCTCGAAATGCCGCCGTTGCGCGCGCGCATCGAGGATCTGCCGCTGCTGGTGCGCGATTTCGTGGCGCAAAATCGCGCCGCTGGCCGCGGTCATGTGCAGTTCTCAGCGCAGGCGCTCGCGGCGCTGGCGCAGTATCGCTGGCCGGGCAATGTACGCGAGCTCGCCAACCTCGTCGAACGGTTGTCAATCATCGGCGGCGGGCGCGTGCTGCAGGTCGCGGACCTGCCGCGCAAATACCTGCCTGTAGGCGGCCTCGCCGAATCGGTGCAAGCGGAGTTCCTGGATGACCGTGCGGTAGATGCGCTGCTCGAATCCGCAGAAATACGCGCCGCCGAAGTGGCCGCGCTCGCGCCTGAAGCGACGCTGCAGCCGATCGCGACGGATGCGGAAGTCACGGTAGATTTGCCCGTTGCCGGGCTTGACCTGCGGGCGCATCTGCTCGCCATCGAGCGGCAGCTCGTGGAGAAGGCACTGGCGCGCGCTGACGGCGTTGTAGCGCACGCCGCGCGTCTTCTCGGCCTGCGGCGCACGACGCTCGTCGAAAAGCTGCGCAAACTCGGCATGCCCGGCGGCGACTTCGCGTCGGAAGTTTGACGGCTGCCGCCGCGCGCGGCGGCAGCATGTGAGGTGCCGCACATTTTCGGCGCCAATTTCCCTCGGCACAAGTCTTGCAACTTCCCCCGTCGCGTTGATACCCACGCGAGTGCGGAACTCTGAATGAGCGAAGATTCCACCCCAGCGCCGGCAAATGCCGCGAGCATCGCGCGCGAGACACACGAACTCGTCGCCTACGCCGCCGCCTCGCAACGCTTGGCAGAGCTTGCCCGACGTGTCGCGGTGAGTGATTGCACGGTGCTGATCGTCGGCGAGTCCGGCACCGGCAAGGAAGTACTCGCGCGCTTCATCCATCGGCATTCGGCGCGCGCAAACGCCGCCTTCACCGCCGTCAACTGCGCCGCCATTCCCGAGAACATGCTCGAAGCGATGCTCTTCGGCTACGAGCGCGGTGCCTTCACCGGAGCGCATGCTGCGCATGCCGGCAAATTCGAGCAGGCGCAGGCAGGCACGCTGCTCCTCGATGAAGTCACTGAGATGCCGCTTGGTCTGCAGGCGAAGATCCTGCGCGTGCTGCAGGAGCGCGAGGTCGAGCGCCTCGGGGGCCGCATGCCGGTCGCGCTCGATGTGCGCGTGCTTGCAACTACCAACCGTCGCCTGCGCGCAGAAGTTGCCGCCGGGCGTTTCCGTGAAGACCTGTACTACCGGCTCGCGGTGTTTCCGCTGGCCGTGACGCCGCTGCGCGAGCGCCGCGACGATGTGCTGCCGCTTGCGATGCAGCTGCTCGCAGCACGTTGCCGCCCGGGGGAGCGTATTCCCGCCTTGAGCGCCGCCGCGGCCCATCTGCTGCTCACCTATTCCTGGCCGGGCAATGTGCGCGCACTTGATAACCTGCTGCAGCGGGCGCGCATTCTCGTGAACGGTCCCGTCATCGAGCCTGAACACATCCAGTTTGAGCTCATTAACGAGTCCGCGCCCGGGTCCACGTCCGCGGCGCCTATGCACAAGCCAGAGACGAGCGGCCTTGCCGCATCACTCAATCACACCGAGCGCGAATTGATTCTCGATGCGCTGCGTGGCGGCGACACCACGCGCCGTGCGGTGGCAGAACGCCTTGGCATCAGCCCACGCACGCTGCGCCACAAACTCGCCCGCCTGCGCGAGGCCGGCGTCAACGTGCCCACCGCATAGCGGCCTTTGCGGAGATTTACACCATGAGCCAAATGGCAATCAATCAAGTCCTGGCGCAGATTCGCGCGCTCTCGGCGCAGACGCAGGCGAGCCCGGCGGCAGGTGCGGCCCAACCGGCCGACGGCAGCGACTTTGCCAAACTTCTGCGCCAGGGAGTCGCCGAGGTCAATCAGAGCGAACAACGCTCGAGCGAACTCGCCGCCGCATTCGAGCGCGGCACGCCCGGCGTTGAGCTGCCGCAGGTGATGCTCGAGATGCAAAAGGCGAGCGTCTCGTTTCGCGCGCTGACCGAAGTGCGCAACCGCCTGGTGACCGCGTACCAGGACATCATGAACATGCCCATGTAATGAGCACAGGATTTCTCCATGAGCACTGAAGCGGCCGCACTTGGCGCATATCCCCGCTGGATGGCGGGTGTCAAGCCGCTGCTGCTGCTGGTCGGCGTCGCCGTCGCAGTAGCCGCCGGGGTCGTCGTCGTGCTGTGGTCGCGCGGTCCCACTTACACACCGCTATTCGTCAATCTCGGCGCCGAGGATCAGACGCAGGTCGCGCAGGCGCTCGATGCGGCGGGCATTCCCTATCAGCTGGAGCCGGGAACCAATGCCATCGCGGTGGCTTCCGAGCGCGTGAACGACGCGCGCCTCAAACTTGCAGGCCAGGGGCTGCCGCAGGGTGATGGCGGCTTCGCCACCATGTCGAAGGATCCGGGTTTCGGCTTGAGCCAGTTCATGGAGAGTGCGCGCTACCAGCACGCACTCGAGTCTGAGCTCGCGCGCACGATCTCAAGCCTGCGGGCCGTGGAGTCGGCGCGCGTCCATTTGGCGATACCTCGCCAGTCCGCTTTTGTGCGCGACCAGAAGAGCGCCACGGCGTCGGTGTTCGTGCAGCTCAAAGCCGGACACCGCCTCGAGCAGGAGCAGGTCCAGTCCATCCTGAATCTTGTCGCATCGAGCATTCCCGACCTCGATGCAACTCACGTGACGGTCGTCGATCAGCTCGGCCGGCTTCTCTCTGCACCCCAAGCCAACGACGAGGTGGCACAGCGCGAAGAACACTTCGCCATGGCGCATCGGCTCGAGGATGACTACACGCAGCGCATCGAAGCTCTATTGACGCCGCTCGTGGGCGCAGGTCGCGTGCGCGCCCAGGTGGTGGCGCAGCTCGACACTTCGGTGACCGAGGAGGCTCACGAGGAGTACCGCCCCGCAAGCCAGATCGTGCGCAGCGAGCAAAGTTCCGAACAGACGAGCCACGACAACGCCGGCAACGGCGGGGTCCCGGGATCACTGTCGAATCAGCCACCGGCCGCGGGCGTGGCCGCGGCGCCCGCCGCAGCAGCAAAACCGGCAGCTCCGCCGCCGGGCGCCAAGCCACAGCCCGGCGCTCCCGCCGCCACCACCCCGGAGCCCCCACCGCCTCCGGAGAGCACCTCACGCCAGTCCACCAAGAACTACGAGCTCGATCGCACGCTCGCCTATACGCGCCACCCCTCCGGTCGGCTGCAGAAGCTCTCGGTCGCCGTGCTCATCGACAACGTGCACACCACTGCCAAAGACGGCAGCGTGAAGGACACTGCGCTCACGCCGCAGCAAATCGAGCACATCACGGGTCTCGTCAAAGATGCCGTCGGCTTTGATGCCGCGCGCGGCGATACGATCAACGTGGTGAATGCGGCATTTCATGCCGAAGCTCCCGAACCCATCGGGCCCGTGGAGCAGATTCCGCTGTGGGAACGACCGCTGATCCGCGATCTGGCGAAACTCACCGCCGGAGTAATCGTGCTCCTCGTATTGACCTTCGTCGTGCTGCGTCCCCTGGTGCGTGGACTTTTGACGCAGGCGAAGACAGCCGCCGCGCTGCCCGCGCCCGCCGCAGAGCACGCGGGCGCGAGGGCCGCGCCTGCAGGTGCACTTGCAGCTTCGCAGAGCGCGCCGCTTGCCTATGAACAGCAGCTTGCGCAGGCACGCTCGCTCGTGAGCCAGGATCCGAAGCGCGTCGCTCAGGTCGTGCGCACTTGGGTCGCTCAGGATGAATGAGCGCGTCGAAAAGCGCACCGGCACCGACCGCGCCGCCATCCTGCTCTTGAGCCTCGGGGAGCAGGAAGCCGCGCAGGTGCTAAAGCACATGGGCGCGAAAGAGGTGCAGCGCGTGGGCATGGCGATGGCGCGATTGACTGGAGTCTCGCGCGACGATGTCAGTGAAACGCTCGCCAACTTCTCCGCCGTCGCCGAGACGCAAACTTCCGTCGGCCTCGGCGTGGATGAGTTTCTGCGCAAGGTACTCGTTGAGGCATTGGGCGCCGACAAGGCGGCGAGCGTCATCGACCGCATCAACATAGGGCCCTCGAGCAAGGGGCTTGAGGCGCTCAAGTGGATGGACCCGCGCGCGGTGTCCGAGCTCATCCGCCTCGAGCACCCGCAGATCATCGCCATCGTGCTCGCCTATATCGACCCTGATCAGGCCGCGCAAATTCTCTCGCAGCTGCCCTCAGGGCTGCGCGCGGACGTTCTCATGCGCATCGCGACGCTCGATGGGGTGCAGCCGAGCGCGCTCTCCGAGCTCGACGACATCATGGAGAAGCAGTTTGCCGGCAAGGCGAGCGGCAAGAACTCCTCCCTGGGCGGCGCCAAGGCCGCCGCCGATATCGTCAACTGCCTGGAGACCAGCCATGAGAGCGAGGTCATGGAGCAGATCACTGCCATGGATGCGGCGCTTGGATCACGTATCCAGGATCTGATCTTCGTCTTTGACAATCTCATCGACATCGACGATCGCAGCATGCAGGAGCTGCTGCGCCAGGTGCAAAGCGACAAGCTGCTGCTCGCACTGAAAGGCACAGACGATCCGCTCAAGGAGAAGATCTTCAAGAACATGTCGCAGCGCGCCGCGGAGATGCTGCGCGACGATCTCGAGGCCAAAGGGCCCGTCAAACTCTCCGAGGTGGAAGCGGCGCAGAAGGAGATTCTCGCCAACGCACGTCAGCTCGCCGAGGCCGGTACCATCGCGCTCGCCGGCAAGGGTGATGAATATGTCTGAGCAGGCGCGCGCACGGCCCGTGGCCGTTGTCGAGCGCTGGGCGGCGCCGGCGGTGGAAGGGCCGATCGTCGGGCGACGCGCGGACGCGGCGAGCGTACGCGATCGACAGGAAGAGGCCGCACAGCATGCGCGTGGCTACGAAGCCGGCGTCGCGGCCGGCCGCGCCGAGATGCAGGCGCGCCTCGCCGAAGTGCAGGCGCGCGTGACGCGCCTCGATTCGATCCTGAAACTCTTGGCACGACCGCTCGAGGAACTCGATGCCACGGTCGAGCAGGAACTGGCGCTGCTCGCGCTCACGATTGGTCAGCACCTGCTGCGACGCGAACTCAAGGCCGACCCGGCGCAGATCATTGCCATCATCCGCGAATCAGTGGG
>Ga0302326_10010311_pt1 | contig 20266 bp, 21 predicted proteins | sample Palsa_T0_3_FD_202264 | JGI IMG/M metagenome (GOLD analysis project Ga0302326, IMG submission 202264) | Peat permafrost microbial communities from Stordalen Mire near Abisko, Sweden - Palsa_T0_3 | ecosystem: Environmental > Terrestrial > Soil > Palsa > Peat permafrost | place: Sweden: Abisko...
TAAGGCTGCGATCGCGCAATACTCGCCGGCGGAGTAAGAGCGGGTCTGGAGACCCTCTGCAGGCGTGGACGCCTGCCCCACACTGAAGATCGGGTCTGGAGACCCTCTGCAGGCGTGGACGCCTGCCCCACACTGACTCCAGCTAAGCTATGCGGCATAGCGACGCCGGCATGCTACAGTTCACCAGAAGGGCCGATCCATGAAGCTCCGATTGCTAATCGCCGTATTGCCGTTCGCCGCGCGCGCAGCCACGCCGGCTCCCGAAACGTTGCGCGCGCCAGGCTTGGCCCAGCCCGTCGAGATCGTCAAGGACCACTGGGGCATCGCGCATATCTACGCCAAGAGCGAAGCCGATCTGTTTTTCGCGCAGGGGTATAACGTCGCACGGGATCGGTTGTTCCAGTTGGAGATGTGGAGACGGCAGGCCACTGGCACCCTGGCTGAGATCCTGGGCAAGCGGGGGTTGCAGCGCGATACCGGCAACCGCCTGTTCCTGTTCCGCGGCGAAATGCAGCGGGAACTCGAGTGGTACCATCCGCGCGGGGCCGCCATCATTGGAGCTTTTGTCAATGGCATCGACGCCTACATCGCAGAGACGGAACGGAATCCGGCGCTGCTCTCTCCGGAATTCAAGATGCTTGGTATCAAGCCCGGCAGGTGGACGCCTGCCGTGGTCGTTTCGCGCTTCAACGGTTTGGCCGCCAACGTCGACCAGGAATTGAATATGGCCCTGGCGATCCGGGCGATCGGCGTGGACAAGGTGAAGGACATTGAGTACTTTCAACCCGCCGGCCCCGATCTGGAAGTAGATCCGGCAATCGACACGTCGCTGCTTTCGAGCCAGATCCTGGAGATCTATCGGGCTTTTCGCACGCCCCTGAAATTTACCCCCGATGAGCTGCTGCCCGAATACCGCAATCCGAAAACTGCCGCTCAACTGGGCGCCGGGACCGAAGCCGCATCGGCGCGCGATCCGAACGGCCGGCCGGAAGACATCGGCAGCAATAACTGGGTGGTCGCAGGAAGGCTAACCATGAGCGGATATCCGCTGCTGATGAACGACCCGCATCGTCTGCAATCGGCGCCGTCGCTGCGCTACTGGGTCCATCTGGTAGCGCCGGGTTGGGATGTTATCGGCGGCGGTGAGCCATCGCTGCCCGGCGTTTCGATCGGCCACAACGATTTCGGAGCGTGGGGATTGACGATCTTCGGCACTGACAGCGAAGATCTCTATGTCTACGATACGAACCCGGCGAATCCGTTGCAGTACAGATACGCGGGCGCATGGGAGGCGATGACCGTAATCCGGGAATCGATTGCGGTTAAAGGCGAAGCGCCGGTACCGGTGGACCTGAAATACACGCGGCATGGTCCGGTGGTTTTCGAGGACCAGACCCATCACAAGGCTTACGCGGTGCGCACGGCGTGGCGTGAAACCGGGGGCGCGCCGTATCTGGCGAGCCTGCGCATCGATCAAGCGCACAGTTGGCAGGAATTTCTGGATGCGTGCAGCTACAGCCGGATGCCGGCCGAAAATATGATCTGGGCGGACCGCGACGGCAACATCGGTTACCAGGCAGTAGGCATCGCACCACAGCGGCCTAACTGGAGCGGCCTGGTTCCGGTACCCGGCGACGGCCGTTACGAATGGGATGGCTTCCTGCCGATTGCCGCGCTGCCGCACGTGCTGAACCCCGAAAAAGGTTTCTACAACACGTCCAACGAATACCAGATCCCGCGCGGCTGGCCCTACAAAGACGCCCTGCATTATGCATGGGCCGACGCGTTCCGCGCGCAAAGTGTGGCCGAGTTTCTGGGCTCGGGCCGCAGGTTTTCCGTTTCCGACATGGTGCAGCTTCAGAACAGCGATCTCTCGATTCCGGCGCGCAGCCTGGTTCCGCTTTTGCGCGATATCGAAATGCCGGATTCGCCGGCGGGACAGGCGGCGGGGAAAGCCGCTGCGCGTCTGCTGCGTTGGAACTGCGTGCTGGACAGAGATTCGGCGGAAGCTGGAATTTATGAGATGTGGCAGCGGCGGCTGGAGGCCCATCTACGCGAAGCCATGATGCCGAAGGCCGTGCAAGAGCTTCTCGGCATGCCGCCGATGTCCAGGATGGTGAGTTGGATGTACGCTCCCGACGGCCGCTTCGGTCCGGACCCCATCGCGGGCCGGAACGCGCTTCTGGTCAGGAGTCTGGAGGAAGCGGCCGCGGAACTCTCCAAGCGCTTCGGCCCGGACATGGAGAAATGGAAGCTGGGCGCATATCATTACGCGCGCATTCGCAGTCCGATGACGGACGCCGTGAGGCCCGAACTTCAAGACAGGTTCGACGTCGGGAATTTTCCGCGCGGCGGGGACGGCTTCACCATCACGGCCACTGGCGGCGCCGACAACCAGAGCGGTGGCGGGTCGTTCAAGATCGTGGTCGATACGGAGAACTGGGATAACTCAGTGGGGCTGAACAGCCCGGGTCAGTCGGGCGACGTTAACGACGCGCATTACCGGGATCTGTATGAACTGTGGGCGCGCGGAAAGTATTTCCCGATTTTCTATTCGCGCCCAAAAGTTGAGTCGGTGGCGGAAAAGGTGTTTGAACTTGAGCCGACCCCACGCTGACTGCCAAGCGGTATAATCCGTTGAGCGCATTCCAAAGTTCCGAAACGAGGGGAACGATCCATGTGGATTCGAAAAGGACAACGCGATCGGCTGAAGGGCGTGGACTCGCCCGTGCCGACGCAATTGGTCAGCAACGAGGAGTACATTCCGCGCCCGCAAACGCAAAAGCAGAGGGAAGTAGAGTATTGGACCGGCCAGATCGCCGAGGAGAAGTCGCGCAAGCTGGGCATGGACCGCCGCAAGTTTATGGCGACCCCCATGGGGCTGGCCGCCTGCTTCCTGGCCGCCAATAAGGTTTGGGGCAAGGTGTGGGACGTGGACGAAGCAGAAGCTTCAGACCAGGGCGCTTACGAGGAAAAACTGCCCAAGGGCGAATATTTCGTGCTGGATGTACAGTCGCACTTCACCAACGGCATTCCGATCGGTTTGCGCGGCGATATCGGTAAGATGGAATTCTTCCAGAACATGGGCTTCAAGCTGAAGGAAGACAAGGAAGCCTACAGCTTCCACAATTTCATCAAGGAGATGTTCTTCGACAGCGAAACGGACATGATTATCATTTCCGGCGTGCCTGGCAAAGAACTACAGCGCGACAAGGATGGCAAGGTGCTGGAGGGCCAAGCGCGCACGCCCGGGCTGAACATACTGCCAAGCTGGCTGATGGCGCAGGCGCGCGACGAGATCAACGGCCTGGCGCAATCCAGGCGCGCGCTGAGCCAGGGTAACCTGGCGCCGAATCACTATTGGGACAAAGTCAGCAACAAACCGGACAAAGCCGCCACCATCGAACAGATGGAGCGCGAGTTGAACCTATACAAGATCTCGTCGTGGAAGTGGTACTGTCACACCGATCCGGGACGCTCGGGCGGCGGCTTCCAGTGTGACGACGACAACGCGCAATGGTTCATCGAAGAATCCCGCAAGCGGGGGATGAAGTTTTTCAGCGTACACAAAGGCTACTCTTATCAGTCGCGCATTCTTGGCCATCTGGCCAATCCTAAAGACATCGAACAGGCCGCGCTGCGCAATCCGGATATCACCTGGGTGATTTACCATTCCGCGATCCAGCATGGCCCGAACGAACCCAATTGGGAGGAAGGCGACAAGTACGATCCGGTGACCGGCGACTTCGCCTGGCACAATGTGCTGATGGATATCAAGCGGCGCAATCCGAAGATAGACAATGTGTATCCGGAGCTGGGCAGCTTCTTCGGTCCGCTGGCGATTTCGAACCCCACCATGGCCATGCACGGCGTTGGCAAGAACATCAAGTATTACGGCGTGGATCACGTGATCTGGGGCACCGACTGTCTGTGGTGGGGATCGCCGCAGTGGGTCATCGACGCCTTCAAGCGCTTCCAGATCAGCGACGAGTTATGCGAAAAGTTCGGGTATAAGAAGCTGACCAAGGAAGACAAGGCCAAGATCTTCGGGCTGAACGCGGCCAGGCTGTATAACATCGACGTCACCGCCAAGCGCAACCCTTTGCCGGCCGACTCCCTGTCGCGCCTGAAGACGGCGTATCTGGGGAACGGCGGCCAGCGGTCGAATGAGGCTTACGGATGGGTGCGGGCCGGGGATTAAAGGGGCTCGGGCCGCCTCAAAAGGCGGCTGCGGCCAAGATTGGCCGCCCTCCAAATTATACAGTAGCTAAGTGGCTTTGGGTTTTCGCTTGTGTCTTGTCTTACCCCTTATTTGCCCAAGTGCCTAGATATGTCACCGGCGACGAATGCCTCTTCTGCCACCGCGTGAAAGTAGCCGACACGTGGGAGAAGAATCCGCACGCGCGAACGATCCACCCTGGAGATAGCGGCGGCCCTCCATTCATCCTGGGCGCGCATCCGCCGCAGCGCGCACTGAGACCGGATGGTTATGGAAAATTCGACTTACTGTCGGCCGACGGCAAGACTTGGGACAAACAGGCGTTCGCGCTACGCTGCGCGGGATGTCACACGACCGCGGTGGACCCAGAGACGCACAGCTTCTCGACGTCATCGCTCGATTGCTATACGTGTCACGGAGTGGCGCCGGAGAATCACCCCAACGACACATCGCTGATCTGGTTCTCCAGGAAGCATTCCAAGGATCCCAAGCAGATCGTCTCCATCTGCGGACAATGTCACTTGCGGAATGGCAGGGCCAAATCGAGCGGCCTGCCTTACCCTAACAATTTCGTGGCCGGCGACGATCTTTTCGCCGACTATCAGGTGGATCTCGCGGAATCCGGGGATCACATTGTCCACAACGTGCGCGACGTAGTGATGAACGGCAGCGACGTCACCTGCATCAGTTGTCACAAGATACACGACGATACGTCGGCCAAGCATCGCCTGGTGCTGTCGGGTCCGATCTGTCTCGATTGTCACAATGCCGATGGTCCGAAGAAAGTTGTGAAGAAGTATACGGTGCATAGCGACTTATGCGAATACTAAAGGAAGAACATTCCCAGCCATAACGACACCGCGTGCGTGATCGGCTCCGGTCCGAACGGCCTGACGGCCGCCATCATCCTGGCGAAGGCCGGGCTGCGGACCACCGTGTTCGAGGCGCAGCCCACCATCGGCGGCGGCGTGCGCTCGGCAGAGTTGACGCTGCCGGGGTTCGTGCACGATATCTGTTCGGCAGTACATCCGCTGGCGGTCAGTTCTCCAGCCTTCGCCTCTTTTCCGCTCGCGGAACACGGCCTGGAATGGATCCAACCGCCGCTACCTCTCGCGCATCCTCTGGATGACGGGTCGGCCGCCGTGTTGGCTAAGCCGCTGGAGGAGACTTGCGCGCGCCTGGGAGCGGACGGGGCCTCGTACCGGCGGGCCATTTCGCCGTTGGTGCTGCGGTGGCGCGATCTGGTGCCGATGATCCAGGCGCCGCTCGTTCGTGTGCCCGCACATCCGTGGCTGCTGGCGCGGTTCGGAGCGGTGTCTTTTTGGCCGGCGGCGCCTTTGGCCCGGCGGCTCTTCCGTACGGAAGCGGCACGCGCGCTGTTCGCGGGCATTGCCGCGCACTCCGTACTGCCTTTAGATGCGCTGGCATCGGCCACCTTCGGATGGGTGTTGGCCGCGGCCGGGCACGCGGTGGGCTGGCCCATCCCGCGGGGCGGCTCACAGGCCATCGCCAATGCGCTGGCGTCCTACTTCGAATCGCTCGGCGGCCGCATCGTGACCAACAGCCGCATCGAGTCTCTCGGCGATTTGGGGGATGCCTCGTTGATCCTCTGCGACGTGACACCCCGGCAATTCGTGGCCATCGCCGGCAACCGTTTGCCGGACCGCTTCAGCCGCCAGTTGGAGGCTTACCGCTACGGCCCGGGCGTCTTCAAAGTCGATTGGGCCTTGAGCGCGCCTATCCCTTGGAAGGCCGCCGAATGCGCTCGCGCCGGCACAGTCCACGTGGGTGGATCGCTCGACGAGATCGCGGCCTCCGAGCGCGCCATGGCCGGGACCACGCCGAGCGATCGTCCGTTCGTGCTGGTGGTGCAGCCCAGCCTGTTCGACTCCAGCCGTGCGCCCGCAGGCCGGCACACCGCATGGGCATATTGCCATGTGCCGCATGCCTCGACCGCGGACATGACGGAACATATCGAACGCCAGGTGGAGCGCTTCGCTCCCGGTTTCCGCGCGCGTATTCTGGCGCGCCATAGTATGGCGCCCGCCGACCTGGAACGCCACAACGCCAACCTGGTGGGCGGCGATATCACCGGCGGCGCACAGGATCTGCGGCAACTGGTACTGCGGCCCACCCGCCTGCTGTACCGCACGCCGCTCAATGGCGTGTATCTGTGCTCCTCGTCCACGCCGCCCGGCGGAGCGGTGCACGGTATGTGCGGCTTCCACGCGGCCGAAGCCGCTCTCCGCGCGCGAAGCCTCAAATAGGTGCACTCCGGACCCGTTTTGACGCATCCTATAGTAGTGGGCCGTTTCCGCCGCTTCCTATACATCCTATACATGGCAGTCGCCGGCGCAGGTGTGTTCCTGCCATTCCGGAGCGATGCGCAGACCGTGCAAGCTCCTGCCGCGCCCAGCGGACCTGTAACTGTCGCTGAAAAATGGCAGTTCTTCGTGCAGGAGACATTCAGTCCACTGACTATCGTGGCGAGTGCGGCGACGGCCGGCGAATCGCAGGCCACCAACACGGACCCCAAGTATGGCGTAGGCAGCATTGCCATGGCGAAGCGCTTCGGCGCCGCGTCACTCGACAATGTCACGCAAAACTTCTTCTGCGATTTCGTGATGGCGTCCGTGTTCCATGAGGACAACAAATACCGGCGCAGGGGCGAACAGCACGGTTTCTTGTCGCGCGTGGGATATGCCGTCAGCCGGGCCGTGGTAACGCGGACGGACGCGGGCGCGAGCACCGTGAACTGGTCGAATTTCACCGGGACGGCGTTGAGTGTGGGCCTTTCGAATGCTTACTACCCAATGCGCAGCCGGAACCTAAACGCCACCGCCATCAACTGGGGGTTCAGCACCGCGGGCACGGGATTCGGCAACCTGGCTCCGGAGTTTCTGCCGGATTTCAAGCGCTGGCTGAAGCGGCACCACCTATAGCGTCATCTACGATGGTCGCGCAGGCGGCGTGCCGCACACCGGTGCTATCCTGAGGGAGCACCAGCCAACAACTTAGATGATTTCATTGCTGCGCACCGCTTGGATTTGGACCGCGAGCGCGCTTCTCATTCTGCTCTGGACTCCGCTACTCGGCGTGATCAGGCTGTTTGACCACGAGCCGCGCCGGCTACGCACCGGACGCTGGTTTCGCAGGCTTGGGCGCGCCTTAGCGGGAGTCAATCCCTGGCGAATCCACATTTCCGGCGGTGAGAATCTGATCGCGGACCAGGTATACGTGGTCGTCAGCAACCATCAGTCGCTGGCCGACATTCCGCTGATCGCGCACCTGAAGCTGGATACGAAATGGCTCGCCAAGGCGGAGTTATTCCGCGTGCCGTTATTGGGCTGGATGCTCCGCATGGCAGGGGACGTGCCGGTCGAAAGGTCCGACCGGCGCAAGAGCGCCAGGGCTTTGTTGCAGTGCGCGCGATACCTCCGCCAGCATTGCTCCGTCGTGTTTTTTCCCGAAGGGACACGCTCGCCGGACAGGCACGTCCTGCCGTTCAATGAGGGACCCTTCCAGTTGGCGGTTCGCGAGCATATCCCGATTTTGCCGCTGGTGGTGGACGGTTCCGGAGCGGCGCTGCCGCGCAACGCATGGATCTTCGGAAAGACCCAGGATATCTATCTCCGAATTCTGGAGGCCGTGTCGGTTGACGGCTGGAATCTGAAGCAGGTGCCGGCGCTGCGAGACGCGGTGCGCCAGAAGATCGTGGACGAGTTGGATCGGCGCCACCCGGGGTGAAAGCCACACATCAGCGCCGGCCGTGCACGTGATAGGGCACATAGTAGCGCGGGTCGTCGCGCATCACGATCTCGAAACCAGCGGCGGCCACGAATTGCTTCACGAAATCGAGCGTGCGGAATCGATCGCCTTCGCCGCGGGCGGCGCGAAAGTCGTGCGCCGCGATGCACACAAATCGCGCGCGGCCGAGCGCCTCTTCGCAACCGGGCAGCGCCCAACGCTCGGCGCCTTCGATGTTCATCTTCAGGAAGTCGATCCGCTGGATGCCCTGCTGCGCGGCCAGATCGCCGAATCGCACGCTTTTCACCGGATAACTCTTCGGGCTGGGATCGCCGGCCCGCACGTAGTTGGACTCCCATACCGGCAGCGTCTCGATCTGCAATTCCCCGGCCCGGTCCATGCACGCGTAATTTAGCGCCGTTACATTCGCCAACCGGTTGAGTTCACACAACCGGCGTAGTACGGCAAACGAGACCGGGTGCGGCTCGATGGCCCAGACGCGCCCGCCCGGCCCCACGGCGCGGGAGAAAGCGAACACATCCTCGCCGCGGCCCGCGCCGATATCCACGATTACATCGCCCGGCCGCGGCTTGTATAAATGGAACCAATAATCCTCCGCATCGCGGAGATGCTTTCGGGCTTGCCCCGCCCAACGCTTCCAATCGGGCTCGGCGCGGAACATATCGGGATCCGGAAAATAATCGGGGCCTACGCGGCGCACCCACATGCCGTCCCATAGGATCTCCACGTCGACACCAGGCATGGCCGCGCGCGCGAGTTCGGTCGCCCTGCGCGCCAGGGACGCGCGGTCTTCATCAGAGGTGGACGATGTCTCAGCCACCCACATGCGTGTTGGCTCGCTTCAGGCGCAGGGCCAGCAACCGCCGCCGTTCACCTGAAAGCGGCGAGAGCGGCCCTGTGAGGTGCTGCCGGCGAGTGCTTGCGCGCCTTTTGGGCAACTGCAAGATTTTTTCGAGGTAGGCCTCAAACGCGACGGCGTTCAAGTTGCGCGCGTATTCCAGCGCCGCGCGGCGGGCCTTCGCCGACAAGTTCGCGTAATGCCCGCGGTCGGTCAACAGGCGTTCCAGAACCGCCGCCCATGGCCCCACATCCTGCGGCGGAATGTCGACCGCCGGCACCATAAGCTCGTCCACCATGGGCCGGTAGCGAGTCACCGGATTTACGGGCAGCAGATAGTCCATGCCGAGCATGGCCTCCGCCAAGCCGCCCACGTCGCTGGCCATCACCGGAATGCCGCGCGACATGGCTTCCAGAATCATGCGTGACCGCGCTTCAGCCCACAGCGACGGCGCCAGCATCACACGCGTCTGGCGGAGCAGATCGTCGATGTCGTCGACCGGCGCCAGAATGGACACATTCGGCAGCCTGCGCAACTCCGTGAAATTCGCCGCGGTGGTGCCCCAGGTGGGGACAGCCGCAAACTCCACGTTCGGAAAGCGCTTGGCCAGCGCCAGAAAGATCGAGATACCTTTCACCGCGCATGGATTCACCATGCTGACGAAGCGGTTGTCGAAGCGGCCCAAATCGGGATGGCCGCCGGGAGCCAGCAACGAAATCGGCACGTGGATGGCATCCACGCCGCCCCATTGCCGCGTGTACTGCGCGACGTATTCGCTTACCGCCACCACGCCATCCGCCTCCCGCAGACCCTCGGTTTGGAACTCACTGGGCAATCCGCTATCCGGACCGAACGGCAGGGCTACCGTGGCGCGCACCAGGTACACCACACGGGCGCGCGGCGAGCGCAACGCGATTTCGAGCATCAGGTGCGCCGGGTCGTCGGTCGAGGCAACAATGATGTCCGGCTGGAACGCGCGCACTTGGGTGGCGAAATAGGTTCGCAGATTTGGGTCGCGAGTCAGGATATGGACTTCGACGCCGTTCAACTGGAAATCGACGCCGGCCTGTTCGCGGGCGTGCAACCCGGCTCCGCGGGCGGTCAGTTGACGCACCAGCGCGGCGTGCGCCTCCGCCCCAAAATGCTCCACGCGCGCCACCACCCGCACCGCATGTCCTCTGGCCGCCAGCGCCTCCATCAGCAGGCGGTTGGACTTGTCGCCGCCGCCATAGGACGGATAGTAGAGCGAATTATGTGCCAGCAGAATGCGCAAGCTTCATGGTGACACACGCCGCCGTCATTGCGCCCGCGGCGCAGGTGCCAGGATGGCTTCGATCGCCGCAAGATCCTCCGCAGTGAGCCGCCAGCCTGCGGCGGATGCGTTGGTCTTCACCTGCTGCGGCGATTTCGCGCCCGCGATCACCGACGCTACGGCGGGTTGCGCGGCCAGCCACGAAACCGCCAGTTCCAGCATGGTATGTCCGTGCGCAGCCGCGAACTGCGCGAGCGACTCCACTAATGACAGGTTCGCATCCGTGAACACCTTCGGACCAAATCCATCCCGCGCGCGGCTGCCTTCGGGGAGCGGTTGGCCGCGCCGATACTTGCCGGTGAGAAGGCCATTGGCCAGGGGGAAGAAGGGAAGGAATGCGATATTCGCGCGCACGCATTCCGGTAGGACGTCCGCTTCCGGCTCGCGATGCACCAGGCTGTATTGGTTCTGGACGCTGACGAACCGCGCACCGCCTTTCAGCACGGCCGCCTCCGCCGCGCGCAGTTGATCGCCCGAAAAATTCGAGGCGCCAATCTCGCGCACCTTTCCCGCGCGTACCAGGTCGTCCAGCGCACCCAGCGTTTCGACGATGGGCACTTCGAGATCGGGCTGGTGCAGTTGGTACAGGTCGATGCGATCGGTCGCCAGCCGCCGGAGACTGTCTTCGACCGCCCGCCGCACGTATTCGGGACGGGCGCCGCGCCGCTGCTCATCCATCTTCATGCCGAACTTGGAGGCGATGAGCACCTCGCCGCGCCGCGGTCCCAGGGCCAGGCCCAGAAACTCCTCGCTCGCGCCCGCACCGTAGATATCCGCCGTGTCGAAGAAGTTGATACCGGCATCCAGCGCGGCGTGCACCGCAGCCGCGCTGGCATCCGCATCGATGCGCCATCCGAAGTTGTTGCAGCCCAGCCCCACTACCGATACTTCCAGCGATCCAATCCGTCGCGTTTCCAATTTTGCTCTCCTCCTGGTCCTATGGATGGGTATATTAAATCGTCACCAGTTCCCACGAGCCGGCCGCACCGGCAGCGCCCGCGTGACTCCGAGCGCGGTCCCATAGATGTTGACCCTCGAGGCGGGCCTCCGCGGGCACGGCCCTGCGCGCATTCTCCAGGTTTTCGAGAAGCGCGCGCACCCGTGCGATCCGCGCATCCAACTTCGCGAGTACGCCCATCCTCACAGCCGCTCTCCTCTCTCCCGCGCCCGCTCTTTTTCCGCCAGCCATTGCTGCACGACTTCGAGCTTATCGAGCCGCCGCTCGTGGGCTTCGGCGACGGCTTGATGCGCGCGCGCCGCATCCGCCAGGTGGCCGGCCGCTTCCCGCAGCGCCAGCGTCTCGTCGTAGAGACGTCCCAGCCCGCTCCAGAATTCCATCTTCTCGTCTTCGGTCACGCCTTCGCTCCCTTCTCCCCACAGCCACTTAGCCAAATGGCCAGCAGCGTCACGGCAATCATCTGTTCTTCACGCTTTCAAGCGTAGCAAGTCTGGCATAGCGCAACAAGTTGGGCCACGATGCAGATGATGCAGTATGATGCAGTGGCTCGAGAACGAAGAATTGTGGCGGACGTTTTATCTCTATATGTTCGGCGAGCGCAAGACGGCAGCGGCACCGGGCGCGGTGGGGCGCGTGCTGGCGCGTTGAGGGGGTCGCGGACGTAGCTGGGCAGCGGATTTAGCCGTTGGGCAAGCCATCGCTGTTGGTGGCCTGGAACTCGCGGCGCTGCCGGCGCGCGGGCTTCGAGGACGTGAAACTTTTCGGCAGTCCGGATGGCGCGCCGTACGATGCCACGGCAACCCGCTTGGTGGCGCGGGCGACGGCGGGCATCAGAAGCGGTAGTCCGGCGGCTTGATATTCCTGATCCGCAAGTAAACCTCCGCCTGTCCGCGATGATGGGCGGTGTGCGTAAAGCACGACCACAACCGTTCGCGCCCGGTGGCCGGCCCGGCCATGGCGTCGAGCTTCGCCGCGTCGATCTCGGCGAGCGCCTTGGTGCAGAAGTCAAACGAGTCACTCAGAAATTGTATAGTGCTCTCTTTGTCGAATACGCCCTTGGGATCCTGGAACGCGGCCGCGATCTTCGGCGGCGCCTCGAGAGGTTTCATTCCACTCACGGCAGCGAAGGCGCGGATGTTGTTCAGAGCGATATGCGTCATCACCTTGCCGAAGCTCATCTCCTCGTCATTCGGCTTGAAATTGTATTCGCCGGCGGGCATGGCTTCCGCCACCGCCAGCGTGAATTCCTTGGACGTCTGCCAGTGCTTAGTGAATATCGCGCGCTCATCAGCGGAAAAAATGGGCGCCGCCAGCGCGAGCGCCGCGATGAGTACCGTTAGTCTCTGCATGAAGCCTCCGGGATATAATTGATATCGCAAAGTCGATTGCAAAAGCAAGCGGGGACACCTATCGCATGACACGCAGAGAACTAGGCAAACTCGCGGCCGCCCGGGGCGCAGCCTTATTGCCTTCGGCGCACGGGGAGGCGCAAAAGAAGTACAGCGGCCCGCTGGAGGGCTTTGAAGACAAGGTCGACGGTACCGCGTTCGACCCCGTTTTTTACACTCGCAAGCTATATGAGTCCGCGCCCTTGCGCTTCACCTTCCGCGCGCAAAACCGCAAACAAGCGGAAGCCTGGCAGAAGCGCCTGCACGCCAAACTCACGGAGCTTGTGGGTGGATTTCCCGTGCAACGCGCCGCGCTGCAAGCACAGACCCTGGAGACGCGCGACTTTCCGGCCTACCGCCGCGAGAAGTTCGTCTTTGAAAGCCGGCCGGGCGTGCTCGTGCTCGGCTACCTGCTAACGCCGCGGGATTCCGCGCAGCCGCACGCCGCCATGATCTGCCTGCCCGGCCACGGACGCGGCGTGGACGATATCGTGGGCATCGACGCGCAAGGCCGCGACCGCACGGACAAGCCCGGCTATCAGCACGATTTCGCAATCCAGGTGGTCGAACACGGCATGGCCGCCGTAGCCATCGAACCGCTGGCCTTCGGCTGCCGGCGCGATGCTGTCACGCGAAAGAAGGGCGCGGAGGCGACCGCATGCCAGCCATCCGCGGGCGCGGCGTTGTTACTCGGCCAGACCATGGTGGGATGGCGCGTCTATGACGTGATGCGCACCATCGACTGGATCGAAACCCGTAAGGAGCTGGACGCGCGCCGCGTGGGATGCATGGGCATCTCCGGAGGCGGGACCGTCACCACGTTCGCCGCGGCGCTGGAACCACGCATTCGCGCCGCCATGATCAGCGGCTATCTCAATACTTTCCGGGACAGCGTGATGAGCCTGTCTCACTGCATCGACAATTACGTTCCCGGAATTCTCAATTGGGCCGAGATGTACGATGTAGCGGGTCTGATCGCACCGCGCCCGCTGTTTGTCGAGTCGGGCATCAAGGACGATATCTTCCCGATAGAGGCCAGCAAAGCCAGTTTCGCGCGCGTGCAGAAGGTGTACGAGGTTTTTGGCGCCGCGCCGCTGGCTCAGCAGGAAGTCTTCAACGACGTTCACTCGTTCTACGGGGTGCAGGGGCTGCCGTTCCTGGCGAAGCACTTGGGGTAACGCTCAGGCCGCTTCCCGGAGATAATTGTCCAGCAATTCGATCTTGCAACTTGGTTTCTCAGAATAATAACTGAAAAAGCGCTGGTCATCCGTCAGCACAAGGGCCCCGATTTTGGCTGCGACAAAGACCAGCCCGGCATCGGCGAGACCGTAAAGGCAGATCAGCCGGCGAAAGTCTCTTCCTTGCAGACCTCCCTTATTGGGCAAGGTATCTCACTAATGGAGCCGCTGGTAAGGACGCTCAGGCTGTTCCCTAAAAACTCCTCTTTTTCCCGGTTCAATTGCGACTTATCTCGCAGCTTCAGGACTTCGGCAATAACATGCGCGGTAGTGAAGACAGGCTGTTTCATCAGCTTTAGAAATCGCTCTTGCTCGGTTGCGGCGAGGATATTTCCATCGATTTCCGTGAGGACCTGATCTTTCCGTGCGTTCGGAGCGTCCTTAGTGTCCAGATGTCGAATTGCGAGGTAGGTCAGCAGCGGACCAGTGTCGATAACTATCGGGCGCTTCTCCACTTGAAAATCCGCACGCGGATCAGATCTGGCCGGCGAGACGGTCGACGATCGGCACTCCGGCCGAGAGTGAGAGTTCGTTGCGGAATGCCTTGAGTTTGTCCATCAATTCGCGGACGGCCGTTTCGAATGCGTTTCTCGCCTCTGTCGTGGCTTGCCAGAGCGGAGATACCTCGACCGCCTTTAGCACAGCCACGAATTCGTCGCGATGCGTGTTCCAAATCGGCGCCGTCTCATAGTAGCCAGGAAGCTTGCCCACGGAGTTAATGACGCAGTCCGTGATGACCTTCAAATGATCTTCGGTTTCGAATCCTCCGAGGAATTGAGCGACACTCTTGTCCGGCGGCCGTTCCAGGATCACACGATCAAGAACTTGCCCAAGGACCCTGCGTTCAATCAGCGCCTCCTGCAACCGGCGGCATGCCTCCGCCAGTGGCGGAAGCCGCCGGTCGTGTTCGGCAATCGGTGCATTGAACTCCGGATGCAACGAGAGCATCTGGTCAAGATTGGGGTGGACTTCTTCCACCAAGTGCTCCCGTACAGGGCACCAGCGACGCGAAGCGCTGGACCTCGGTCTTCCAGGTGAGGTTCCCGCGCGCCAGAACGGTTGCTTCGGTGGTGAGTCCCCGAATCAGCGGGTTCAACACCGTATCAAACCACGCCCGCACAATGTTGGGGCTTACCGTGACACTCGCCGCCAGCTTATAGTATCGCCGAACGAAGGCACAAAAGGGATGAGATTTGGCCTAGCGGGCGCTCCAGCGCGAGGCGATGTCCCCGGCGCCGCTGTCCGCTTGTCCGCGTGACTCGCGATGATTCCGCTCTATCATCGCGACCGCGGCGACCATCATCGCCGGCCCCACGAATAAAGCTTCCACCGGTAGCCGCGCGCTATCCAGGCATGCTATCCCGAACAGCACCCAGCCGGCGTGGAGAAGCAGTCTGGGCCATTGCTGTACGGTCCAGTTTTCAAACCTCGGCATCCAACTCCGCCTCCGGGAGCACGTCGCGATCGCCGGCCACCCACACATAAAGCGTCGGCAGAAGGAAGATGCTCATGACCAGGTCCGCGATCAGCCCGCCCACGATCACGATAGCGAACGGCCGCTGGGAATCGGAGCCGATGGCATGCGAGAGCGCGGCAGGCAACAGCCCCAGCGTCGCCACCAGCATCGTCATCATGATGGGGCGGAGCCTGAGAACCGCGCCTTCGATCGCTGAGTCTTCGATGGTTCTTCCGCGGGCGCGAAGCTGATTCATGTACTCCAGCATGATCACACCCGTCTGCACCGACACGCCAAACAGCGCCAGAAAGCCGACGCCGGAGGACACGCTAAAGTTGGTGCCCGTGACCAATAGCGCCAACAGCCCGCCGATACGAGCCATGGCCACATTTGCCAGAATCAACGTCGCCCACTTGAACGAGTGGAACATCGTGTACAGAATGATGAAGATGATCAGCACCGTAATAGGCACGATGATCAACAGCCGCCGTTCGGAGCGCTTCTCACTCTGATACTCGCCTTCCCATCCGACGGTGTATCCTTTGGGCAGTTTGACTTTCTCATCCACCTTCTTGATGGCCTCCTCCACCGCGCCGCCCAAGTCGCGGCCGCGCACGCTGTACTTGATGGCCACATACCGCGAATTGCCTTCGCGATAGATTTCGGAAGCTCCGTCGCGGGTGTCGATTTTGCAGAGTTGGCCGAGAGAAACGCGCTCGTTCGACGGCGCCAGCAGACGAATGTCCGCGATCGCCTCCCGCGTATCGCGGTACTGCGGTAGATAGCGCATTACCAGGTCGAAGCGTTGCTCACCGTGCAACACCTGCGTCAGGGCGTTCCCTCCCACCGCCGTCTGGACAGCATCCTGCACATCCGCCACGTTGATTTGATAGCGGGCAGCCTGCCGGCGGTCCACGGTGAAGTTCAGATTGGGCTGCCCTCTCACTTGAAACAGTCCGAGGTCCTCAATGCCGTGGACTTGACGCATGACGTCGACCACCTCCGCGCCCTTGGCTTCCAGAACCTCCAGGTCGTCCCCGTAGATCTTGGTGGCAAGCTGCCCCTTGACGCCGCTGACAGCCTCCTCCATGTTGTCCGCGATGGGTTGGGAGAAGTTCCAAATCACGCCGGGCATCTTCTCCAGCTCGCGATTCATGGCGCCAATGAGCTCGTCCTTGCTTTGATGAAACACGGAACGCCACTGCTCTTTCGGCTTCAGATCGACAAAATACTCGGTATTGAAGAAGCCGGTGGTGTCTGTGCCGTCGTCCGGGCGGCCGACCTGGCTGGTGGTTACGGTGACTTCCGGAAACGAAGCCAGCGCCACGCGCGCCCAATCCGCCACGCGGTCGCCTTCGTCAGGTCCGGTACTGGGAGCCAGCGTACCTCGCACCCAAATTGCCCCCTCGTCGAGATGGGGCAGAAACTCCGAGCCGATCACTCCGCTGAAGGCCAGGTAGATGACGCCGACCAGGCTCAGCAGTCCGATGCCGACGGTCAGCCAACGCGCTTCTATGGCCCAACGCACGGCCTTGCGATACCCGTCCGTCAGCAGCGTCAGCACCGGATTGCGCCACTCTCGCGCGTTCTTCCGAAACAAGATACTGGAAAGGACGGGCGCCAATAGCATGGAGAAGATCAGCGCTCCCAAAAGCGCAAAGGCCACCGTCCAGGCCATGGGCTTGAAAAGGCGCCCTTCGACGGATTGCAGGGTGAAGATGGGGAGATAGGCCGTAATGATGATGGCGATAGCGTAGAAGACGGGCCGCTGCACCTCGTGGGCGGCTTCGCGAATGCGCTCGATCGGCGATTTGTAGGCCTCGCTCCCGGCGGTGCGGCCCAGGTGCCGCACGATGTTCTCCACCATCACCACGGCGCCATCCACTACCATGCCGAAATCCAGCGCCCCTAAAGACAGCAAGTTCGCCGGAATGTGCCGAAGGTCCAGACAGATCGCCGCAAACAGGAGCGAGAAGGGAATGGTCAAAGCCACAATCAGTGCGGCGCGAACGTTGCCCAGGAACATGAAGAGAATAATCGAAACCAGGATGATGCCCTCGGTCAGATTTTTCTCCACGGTTTTCGAGGTTAAATGCACCAGATCGCTGCGGTCCAGGAACGGAACGACTTTCACCCCTTTGGGAAGAATGTGGTTGTTCAGTTCCTCGATCTTCTTGTGGATGAGGTCCAAAGTTTCGTCCGCCCGCGCGCCCTTGCGCAGCAGAACGATGCCCGAGACCACGTCGTCATTGTCCAGGATCTTGCCGTCGGCGCGGTGAATCGACTTCGCGAACTGCCCCAGACGGATTTTCGGCCCTTGCGCCACAGCGCCGATGTCACTGATCCGCAGGGGCGTTCCGTTCTGCGTTTTGATTACGGTTTCCTGGATATCGCCGACGGTACGGACCAATCCCACGGCGCGCACGTCGATCTGCTGCAATCCCTCCTGGATGAAACTGCCGCCGGCGTTCACATTGTTGTTCGAAAGCTGCTGCTCCAACTCTCCTATGCTCAGGCCATAGGAAACCAGCTTGTTCGGATCGACGCGCACCTGATATTCCTTGGTTGGCCCGCCGAAGCTGGATACGTCCACTACGTTTGGCACGGACTTGAACTGCTTCTCGAGTACCCAGTCCTCAAGGGCCTTGAGCTCCATCACGTCGAATTCCGGATTGTTGCTGGTCAGCGTGTAGAACATGATCTGCCCCACCGGGCTATAGTCCGTGCCCATCTGCGGCTGCAGATTAGCGGGCAGGGTCACCTGCGCGAGGCGCTCCAAGACCTTTTGGCGGTTCCAGTCGTTTTCCGAGTCGTCGTCGAAAATCAGCATCAGGCTGGAAAGCCCGAAAAGCGATACGGAGCGAAGGTGCGTCAAGTGCGGCAGCCCGTTCATCACGATTTCGAGGGGAATGGTGACCTGCTGCTCGACTTCTTCCGCCGCTATGCCCGGCCATTGCGTGATCACCTGCACGTAGTTGTTGGCCACATCCGGATAGGCCTCAATGGGCAGGTTTTTGAACGAAATGACACCCCAGGCGAATAGCAGAATGGCAAGCGCCAACATCAGGAGGCGGTTATTCAGGGCAAAATCGACAAGCCGGCGGATCATGGTTTGGAGATGGTAGTTTCAATCTACAACGTCCGCCGTGTGACTAGCCATATATTTTTCGTAAAGCCACGGCTATCTTTCCGCGTACCGGATTCCGATCATTCGTTGCGTTTGGTAGACCTTACGGTACGCAGGGTAGATCTTTTGGACTCGCAAACCTATCTTTAGGTCAAAGAGCGGACTATCTGCCCGGATATGCGACAATGCAGTAACGGCTACAGGCAACTCCACGCGACTTACGCTAATAACTTTATAGCTTCTTTATAACTTGTTTTTGATTTGTTTATAACTTAGCTGCCACAGCTATTTCGGAAGGCCATCATGCCCATTATGGAGCGCATACGCCTGCTGTTATTGGTTGATTACGTCCTGGTCCGGGAGAGTCTGAGCCGCCAGCTGCGGCTGGAGCCCGGCCTGGAAATCGTCGCGGAGTGCGGCACGGCTGTGGAGGGTTTGGAAGCCTTGGATCGATCGCCGGCGGACGTTGTCCTGTTGGATTTCGATGCAGTGGGCGGCCAGGCCGCAGAGTTCATTTCCGCGGCCCGCGAGGCCGGATACCAGGGAAGGTTTCTGGTGCTGGCGTCCGAGAGGCATACGACCAGCCTGTTCATGTCCCTACGCGCCGGTGCGTCCGGCGTGTTCCGCAAGCATAGCTCGCTCGACAGTCTTCCGAGAGCGATCCGGGAAGTTGCGGCGGGAGAAGCCTGGGTGGATCTCGAACTCTTGCAACTTCTGGCCGGCCCGATCGCGGAGCGCGAGAGCCGGAACTTGCAAAGGCTGTTGACCAGGCGCGAGCAGGAGGTGCTCGAAGGAGTCCTGGATGGGCTGACTAACAAGGCAATTGCCGCCAGGCTTGGAGTATCGGAAGGCGCTACAAAAACCATCTTGCGGGAGATATTTCGAAAGGCCGGTGTCCGCAGGCGCAGTCAACTGGTGCGCGTGGCCCTCACAGACCCGGCGGGCGGTCCTTAGCCCCAATACTGTTCACTTTGGTGGGGCAGACCATCGCCTTTCGTGGTCTGCCGTCTTCGCTGGCGCGGGTACAAACAAACGATGACGAGGCTCAGAATTCTTTTCGCAGTGGTCAAAATGATACAAGCTCCACTGGCTTGCCACGGGCACCGTCGGGAAATGATGCCTCCTCAAGGCGCGACAATGGTGCAGTGTCGGAATTCATCCAGATCCAAACCCCAGAAACAAGCGCGCGCCCCTGCGCCACTTCAAAACGGTCGTCCACCGTGGTTCTCTGGCTGCAGGGAATCACGCTGGCATGGATGCTGGTCGAGTGTGCAGTTTCGCTGTATGCGGCTGCGCTGGCACACAGCCCGGCGATGCTGGCATTTGGCTCCGATAGCCTGATCGAGCTGTTTTCAGCGACGGTCGTCGTATTGCAATTGCTTCCACACTATCCGCTTTCGAAAAAGCACGCGAACCGTACTGCCGGTCTGCTGCTGTTTGCCCTGGCCGGCATTGTGGCGGCCATCGCTATCGCCGCACTAGCGCTTCACGCGCGCCCCGAAACAAGTCGGCTCGGCATCATTGTCACGATTGCTGCCCTCATCGTCATGCCGGTCTTGGGCCGGCTGAAACACCGCGAAGCCCTCCGAGCCAACAATCCGACGCTCAGGGCTGATGCTGTTCAATCGGCCACTTGTGCTTATTTGGCGGCCATCACCCTTGTGGGCTTGGCGGTGAACGCGGTTTTCGGTGCGGCTTGGTTTGATGCGCTCGCCGCGCTTGTCGCTGTACCTTTACTGCTCAAAGAAGCCAAGGCAGCCTGGCGGGGCGACAGTTGCGCGTGTTGCTAATCGGTGTCCAGGCCCGCTAACGGCAGGCGCTGGCAACCGGTCCAGGTGGCCGCCAAGCTTGCCCGGCCCACACGATTTAATATCCGGACAGATCCAACGTGCTGAAGAAGTATGCCAGCTCCACCTGCGCCGTGTCCGGCCCATCCGACCCGTGGATGCAGTTGCGCTCGAT
>Ga0302326_10010313_pt1 | contig 20263 bp, 19 predicted proteins | sample Palsa_T0_3_FD_202264 | JGI IMG/M metagenome (GOLD analysis project Ga0302326, IMG submission 202264) | Peat permafrost microbial communities from Stordalen Mire near Abisko, Sweden - Palsa_T0_3 | ecosystem: Environmental > Terrestrial > Soil > Palsa > Peat permafrost | place: Sweden: Abisko...
CTCCGGCGCCTGTAGGTGCTGCTGTGGCTCGCTGCCCAGCTTCGGAAGTCATGGGAGCAAAAGTTCCCCGCCCTGGGCCGAATCAGCCGTGTCACCGCGCCCACCTGAACGGGCTAGCGGTGGCACCACGGCCTGAGCGGATCGCGAAGATAACCCCTCGCAGCCGGGGCACGCGCCGGGCTGGCACTCACTGGGGGGTATGCCGTCTCGCATATAGGGGCATCACCCGTTCATGCATCGGGCATGAATGATGGGTAGACTAGGGACATGAGCGAGCCCACGGATGCAGGTATCGTCCAAGTCCGCGACGTCGATCCGGCGACACTTGCGGTCCTGCGCGACCGGGCCAGGTCGCTCGGCCAGTCTCTGTCGGGTTACCTGCGCGACCTAATGGACGCCGATGCCGCTGCGGAGACCAACGCCGAGGTGATCGCCCGGATCGCCCGCGACCGGGAACCGGTGGACCTGACCATGGACGACATTCTCGCGGCGCGCGACGAGGGGCGGCGTTGAGCCTCACCTACGTCGTCGACTCTTCCCTTGTGGTCGACGCGCTGTCCGCGCGAGAGGGGGATGACGTGCTGCGACAGCGACTGTCCGCTCCGCGCGCGCTGCACGCCCCGCACCATCTCGACGTGGAGGTTGCTTCCACCGTCCGGGGGCTCGCGGCCGGCAAGAAGATCGCCGATTACCGCGGGGAACAGATGCTGGCCGATTACTCCCGGCTGCGGATCACCCGCCATCCGGTCTGGCCGTATCTTCCCCGGATGTGGGAGCTGCGCCACAACCTGGGGGCGTACGACGCCGCGTACATCGCGCTAGCCGAGGCCCTCGGCTGTGAGCTGCTGACCGGCGACGTCAAGCTGAAGAACGCCGCTGGGCACCATGCGACAGTGATCGTCTCCCGTTAGCACTCCCGGGCGCCTGGACCATATTCCCCGCTCGCGGACCGCTTCCACGGCGATATGCGCCGGCCGTTGCCGAGCCAGGTAGCAATAGTCAGGCAGGACGGTTCTACGGGGTAGCCGCTGGGAGATGGCCTGCCGGGCTGCGGGGCTAGAAGGTTATCTCGTTCTGATGGAGGCAAGTTGCGGCAGTCTCACCGCAGGGTCTTTCCGGGTTGAAGGCTAGGCGGCGGCGAGGAGCCGGACGGGAGGACTGTCCAGATACGCACAAGCCATCGCATGCCGGCGTTCGATATGGCCTAGCGCAATGTTGCGGGTATGGCACAGCAGTCCCCGTATGCATTTTCCGCACGACCGGTTCTTCCGCCGACAGCACGCGTGATCATGATCCACGTGGATAAGCTGCCCGTCCTCAAACGGCTCGTGGCACATGCCACAGGCGTTCTGCTGTGTCTCCAGAAGCAGGTCAAACGACTCCTGGTAAGCCCATAGCTAGAAATCCGGTACTTCCGGTTGGACTTCTTGCGGGACTCCGGTGACTCGCGATGCGGATGATCGCGGCGGTACAGCCTGCTGCGCTCCATGGACTCGACTGTCTTGCAAGGGCCTCCGTGCCCGGGAGTACGCGCACATGCCGTCTTCTTTCGCGGCATCCACTTGTCACACCGCTCTTGCCCCATTCAGGCAAGGTATCTCCGATTCTCCGGATTTTACACTGCGACACGCCAGATCAAGCATTCGAAAAAGGTGGGCGCAGTAGGATTTTAACCTACGACTTTTCGCTTGTAAGCGTAGTACTACTAGTCGGCAATCAGGGACCTTTATGGCAGGGACCTCCGGAAACCAGTGCGTCAGAGTACGCGGAAGTCCGCCAGTATTCGTGGTGATTGTCACTCAGTTAGTCAGCCGTTGTACCGGCTGACAGCGTCTCGCCAGCCTCTTGACGCTTAATTGTCAGAGCTCACCGTGATTGGTTACCTGCTGGAGGGTTAAATCTTTTCTATGCGGACGTCTAAGTGGCGAGCAAGGATTCCCGTGTTTCGCTCTCGGCAGCAAGCTCCAGGCTGAGTTAGCGAATCCAACGGCGAGCGCTTCAGTTCCGTCGCATAGTCGGCGAAGCGATAGCCCGTGCGCTCGGGCAGAACGCTTCTGGTAGATGACCAGCAGCAGCTAGGCTTAAGCATCGATAATCTTATCTCTATTGTCAGTTCCAAGATATTCCTGGCTGCCAATTTCCGGTATTCCTGCTTTCCCTAGCTTAGCGTCGCCAGCAACACTCTCCGCATTGTCAGTCAGCCTTTGAATCAAATCGGCAGCCACTATACTCTTTTGATCATCGGACAATTGAGCGACGAGGCTAAGGATCACCTGAGCCTGCGCTTTATCGGCTTCTAGTTTAACTTCAGCCATTTGCCGCTCGTGCGCGAGCCGCATTTGCTCCTGTTGTCGATACTCCACCGCCAAGGTCCGAAGGTACTCGACGCGGCTTGTGGCCTTCCCGCAGCCACTGGGGCGGCGGTCTTGCAGACCGCTCCCTTCACCGCCACGATCACCACGTCTAGATTTTGCGGGGTTAGTGTGGGCACGTATCCGGCACACTCGCCGTGACCGCCCTCCCCGTGACGGCCTGGAGCTCGCCGACAAAGACCGGCCCGTTCGATCCCCTCGATGCGAACGAGTGGCAGGAAGGTCAGTGCGGCATCCAGGCAGGTCAACGTGCAGAGAACGACAATTAGGAACCAACACCGGTCTATGCGGTTGCTGCCGTTTGCCGCTGCCGCTAGGTGACACTTATTCGTCAACGACGCGGTACACAGGGACATTAGACAGTCGTTCTATCGCATCAAGGATGTCCTCGGCGGCAGGATTCACCCTTTCGGTCACCAGCAGCAGATATGTTCCGTATAGCTTGATGAGCAGCCGTTCTCGTGGGCTGAGGCGTGAGATGTCTGCGGCCCGTGTCGGCAGGAAGGCGATGTAGTGGAACCGCTGCGACATGAAGAGGGAACGGGGCTTGACCGTTCCTAGCCGCACCTCCCGGATGTCTTCCCAGCCAACCGGATCACGTCGGCGGATGGTTACACCGAAATCACTCAGGGTGGCCGCCATAGGACTACGGCGCATCTGGAGCTCTCCTACGATCCCGAGGCACAGTCCCATGAGGCCGAACGCGATGGCAGCTGCCACCCCAATCAGCTGCCACGCGCCCGAGGTGAAAACGGCAAGCGCGGCGTAAGCCAGGAACAGTACGACGACTAGCAGTACCTTCCGCCGGAAGAAATGCCGGTTCCAGCTGACCTGGAATTGGGTGCCTTCAACTGGCACCTGACCGGAAGTCGCCACTCCCGCATCATTGCACACAAACCTGCACCCAAGCTCCAGGAACACGTGCCCGGCCGGGCCCGGATCTCGAGGTGCTCCCTGCAGGAGTCGGACTGTAGGCCGGGTCTTGTGCTGGGGCGCGCCCGACCTAGGCGAATGCGGCGGCCATGCCATCTGACCTGGTCGGTCACCGTTCAACCACCGTCACGGAGACTGTCTACCGCAAGCAACTGCGGCCGGTCATCGAAGGCGGGGTCGACGCTATGGACCGCATCTTCCCGCCTCCGGCGAACCCAGGACCGTAGTCACTCAGTTAGTCACTCACCGCCACGCTGGACGGGTCCGCCGGCAGCTGTTTTTCCTGGTGGGCGCAGTAGGATCTGAACCTACGACTTTTCGCTTGTAAGGCGCGATTTTGCCGTGGCGGGACGTCGCCCGACGATGCCTAAAGAGGCAGCTAGCTGCAGCTTTCGTCGCTGGGCGTCGGCCCGTGTCGGCTGGTGCTTGCCTGCGTTGGCTCCCCGTTTGGCTCCCTGAATGTCAGCCGGGCTAGGGCCGCTCCTGGTTATTAAACCGTGGCCGGATAGTCAGCATCGGTAAGAGCAACGCTGGCCTCCGATCGCCCGCGCATCACCTCGACGCCTGAAGGGACGATGCGTGCTTGAGCTGTCCGCCGCCGCTAGCATGAACTTGTGACCTACGAACGCATCACCACGGACCCCGCTGTCATGGGTGGCCAGCCTTGCATCCGTGGGCTACGTTTCCCGGTCGCGACGGTCGTGGCGATGCTCGCGGACGGCATGGGAACCGCAGAGATCCTCGCCGAGCATCCTGACCTCACCGCCGAAGATATCCACGAGTCACTGCTGTACGCCGCCGAGGCCGTACGCGAGCGAGAGCTGCCGCTCCGGCACACGGCGTGAAATTCCTCATCGACAACAACCTCTCCCCCGTCGTGGCCGACGCGCTGAAGGCGGCCGGGCACGACGCCGTACACGTGCGCGACCTCGGCATGCAGGCAGCGCCCGACGAAGCGGTCCTCCAACGCGCCCGTGCCGAGGGGCAGGTCCTGATCTCCGCCGACACCGACTTCGGCGGACTCCTCGCCCGGTCAAGGGCCAGCAATCCATCGGTGATCCTCATCCGCCGCCTAGTAGGACGCCGGGCCCCGGACCACCGGAGCTACGGCTCGTTCGTGTCGTTCAGCGACCCGGACGGCAACGGCTGGTTCGTCTAGGAGGTCACCACCCGCCTGCCGGGCCGGTGGTCGTCGGTGCAGGCAGGACGAGGCCGCCGGCAAGAGCTCAGTCATAGCCTTGCCCGAGAATGTCCGCCAGGTTTAGGGTCCTTTCAGGGCAACTGGCGGTTTGCTCGACTTGCTGGCCAGCAGCCTGCATGTGCCTGGAGCCTGGTCGTGAGCCATCACTGCCGTGGGTGATAAGGACGCTCTCGCGGGGTGGTCCTGCCGCGTTGCCCGGCGATCTGCGCCAACTGGGAGGCTGCGTGAACATTCTGGCGCAGCCGGGCAACCGGGAAGCGGCGATCCTGCATTACTCTGTCTCGCTGGACACCGTCGCCGCTGCCAGCGTCGCCGACGCGGCGTAGCGCCGGGCAGATGGCTACAGATTCCCGGCACCGGGGACATGCGCCACGGTTGACGGACCGGCGCAGCGAACGCCACGTTCTCGACCGGCTCGTCGCCGCTGTCCGGGCGGGCGAGAGCCAGGCCCTGGTGATACGCGGTGACCCGGGCGTGGGCAAGACGGCGCTGCTGGAGTATCTGGCTGCGGAGGCGTCTGCCTGCCGGGTACTCCGGGCGGTGGGGGTTCAGTCGGAGATGGAACTGGCGTTCGCCGGGCTACATCAGCTGTGCGGGCCGATGATGGATCATGCCGAGCGGCTGCCGGTGCCGCAGCGTGAGGCGCTGCGGACCGCGTTCGGCCTCAGTGCCGGGCCGGCGCCGGACCGGTTCATGGTGGGTCTGGCCGTGCTGAGCCTGCTGTCGGAGGTGGCAGGTCAGCGGCCGCTGGTGTGCGTGGTGGATGATCAGCAGTGGCTGGACCGGGCTTCGGTGCAGGCGCTGGGGTTTGTGGCACGTCGGCTGGCGGCCGATCCGGTCGGCCTCGTGTTCGCGGCCCGGGTGGCGGGGCAAGAACTGGCTGGGTTGCCGGAGCTTGTGGTGGAGGGCCTGGGGGAGGGTGACGCCAGGGCCCTGCTGGGCTCGGTGCTGGCGGGGTCGCTGGATGCGCGGGTGCGGGACCTGATCGTGGCCGAGACGCGGGGGAATCCGCTGGCGCTGCTTGAGCTGCCGCGTGGGTTGACGCCCGCCGAACTGGCGGGCGGGTTCGGGCTGCCGGGCGCGCGACCGCTGACGGGCCGGATCGAGGAGAGTTTCAGGCGGCAGCTCGACGCCCTGCCAACCCAGACCCGGCGGCTGCTGCAGCTGGCGGCGGCGGATCCTTCTGGTGACTCGTCCCTGGTGTGGCGAGCGGCCGCCCGGCTTGGGCTCCCGGTTCAGGCGGGTACGCCGGCGGCGGATGCGAGGCTGGTGGAGTTCGGCATGCGAATTCGGTTCCGGCATCCGCTGGTGCGGTCGGCGGCCTACCGGTCGGCATCGCCGCAAGCTAGGCAGGAGATACACGGCGCGCTAGCCGAGGTCACTGACCCGGTGACTGATCCGGATCGGCGGGCCTGGCACCGGGCCCAGGCCGCACCCGGTCCGGACGAGGAAGTCGCGGCGGAGCTTGAGCACTCGGCGGGCCGGGCCCAGGCCCGCGGCGGCCTGGCCGCGGCCGCGGCGTTTCTGGAACGATCGGTTCTGCTGACCGCCGATTCCGAACGACGCGCCGAGCGGACGCAGGCGGCAGCGCAGGCTAACCTGCGGGCCGGCGCGTTCGGGACGGCTCTGGAGCTGCTCGGCGCGGCGGAGGCCGGGCCGCTGGATGAGTTCGGCAGCGCCCGGGTGGACTTGCTCCGCGGGCAGATCGCGTTCGCCTCGGGCCTGGGCAGCGACGCACCCCCGCTGCTGCTCAAAGCCGCCAAACGGCTCGAGCCGCTCAACCTCGAACTGGCGCGCGAGACCTACCTGAACGCGTGGGGCGCAGCCCTGTTCGCCGGGCGTCTCGCGGGCGCCGGCGATCTGCTGGAGGTCTCCCGCGCCGCTATGGCCCTCCCCCGGCCGGCGCACCCTACGCGCCCGGTCGACCTACTGCTCGACGGCCTAGCGCTGCTGATTACCGATGGGCCGGCCGCCGCGGCACCAACGTTGCGGCGAGCGGCGAGCATCTTTGCGAGCGGAGACATCTCTATAGAAGAAGGGCTCCAGTGGGGCTGGGTGGCTCAGGCGGCCTGCACTTTGTGGGACGACGACGGCTGGCGTGCGATTCTCGCACGGCAGGTCCAGCTCGCCCGTGACACCGGCGCGCTCGACCAGCTGCCGATCGACCTGGGCGCGCTGGGCACGGCCGTCGCGTGGAGCGGTGACTTTGCGGCGGCCGCTTCCCTGATCGCGGAGGCCGATGCGGCCTGTGAGGCGACCGGGAGCCGCAGCGCGCCCTTCACCGCCATGCTGCTCGCTTCTCTCCGGGGCCGAGAAGCCGAGGTCGTCCCGCTGATCGAGGCCACGATCAGCGAGGCCGCAGCCGGGGGGCAGGGCATCGCGGTGACTTACGCGCACTGGGCGGCCGCGATCTTGTACAACGGCCTGGGCCGCTACGTCGAAGCAAGGGAGGCGGCCCAGCAAGCCAGCCAGGACACGCCTGGGCTATACATCTCCATGTGGGCGTTGCCCGAACTGATCGAGGCCGCCGCTCGCAGCGGGAATACGCGCATAGCCGGCGAGGCTCTCGAGCGGCTGGCGGACACGACACGGGCCGGCGGAACCGACTTCGGACTGGGCATCGAGGCGCGCTGCCGCGCACTGCTGAGCGAGGGCGAGGCCGCTGAGGGCTGCTACCGCGAAGCGATCGACCGGCTCGGCCGCACCCAGCTCCGTCCGGAACTCGCCCGCGCTCATCTGCTCTACGGCGAATGGCTGCGCCGTGCAGGCCGCCGCTTGGACGCCCGCGCTCAGCTGCGGACCGCCCACGAGATGCTGGCCACCATGGGTGCTGAGGCATTCGCCGAACGGGCTGGGAGTGAACTGCTGGCCACCGGGGAAACCGTACGCAAGCGAACCGCCGAGACAGCCGACGAGCTCACAACGCAAGAAGTCTCCATCGCCCGGCTCGCGGCTGACGGGCAGACCAACTCAGAGATCGGCGCCCAGTTGTTCCTGTCCGCCCGCACAATCGAATGGCATCTGCGCAAGGTCTTCACGAAGCTCGGGATTAACTCGCGCCGAGAGCTGCGCGAAGCGCTGGCGAAGCTCGGCCCGGGTCGCCTGTCGGCCTAATGGAGTCTTGTCCTGTCGCCCGGTCCTACAAGGAGCTTCATCCCGTTCCACTGGCCGCGGGGCCGGTCCCGGGCCGAGGCCGGGGATCTGCGCGCAGCGTAGGGTCTGATCCGTTCCCGGCGACGGCCATCGCCCTTGACGGGGCATGCAGGGCGATCGCCAGCTCCGCGCGCCGGTGGCCAGGTACCGGCTTGCCGCTACCATTTCGGCTGCTCGGTAAAGCGAACTGTACCTAACTACCCGTGACCAACGGCTGCCCTACCGGAAGACATCACGCTCGGCCTCTGGGCCGTTCCGAGAGGCTCGGCGTGCAGGCAGCCAAGCCATGCGCAGGTAGCCGACCACCGCACTCGCAGACGGCGGCAGCTCCGCCAGCGGCACGACCGGTGCGTATAATCCTGCCCATGATCTGCCGCCTGTGGCGAGGCTGGACCACCAAGGACAATGCTGACGCCTATGAGGACATCATGCGGGGCCAGGCCATCCCCGACATCGAAGCGCGGCGCATTCCCGGGTTCCGCTCCATCGAGCTAGTGCGGTGCGAGCGAGACCACGACGTGGAGTTCATGACCCTGATGTGGTTCGATAACTTGGACTCGGTGAAGGCGTTCATGGGCGAAGACTACGAGGTAGCGCACGTGCCGGCGGAGCCGCAAGCGGTGCTCGTGGACTTCGACAAGCGCTCGGCGCACTACGAGGTGCTCGACCACCGCGACCAGCGCTTACCAACGAGGCCGCAGACACCGCCCAGAGTACGTTGGGCGCAGCCGAGGCCAGCGCCGCCGCAGCCCAAGTCGCGGATGCCACGCTCGCCGAAGCGGCCGAGTACGCTCTGCGCGGGCTGGGCAGCCGCCAGCGCCCAGAGCGCGGCTGGGTCAGTCTCACGCAAAGCGAGCAGCGAGTCGCTCACCTCGCCGCCGAGGGCCTGTCCAACGCGCAGATCGCGGAGCGCCTGTTCATCTCGGTGCACACGGTCAAGGTCCACCTCGCCCGCGCCTATACCAAGCTCGAAGTCAGCGGACGCGCTCAGCTGGCCGCGATTGCCACCGCGCATCCGCCGCAACTGGATCGGCACGGGAATGATCTCGTCTGCCTCCGCCGAGTCCGATGATCCTGACCGTCTGGTGCCAGTATTCGTCAAGCCGGAAGGGATCGGCCTCGTGCTTTGCGGTGACCCTGGACGGAACCAGAGCAAGGGCTTCGTGCAGAACCAGAGCCATGGCTATCCCGCGGCCAAGAGGATCCAGCCGCCAGCAGACTGGGACTCAATGATCAAGAAGTAGTGGCGCCGCGCTGCAGGTGCTCGTCGAGATCGCGGTGGCTCGCGGCCGCCGGCGAGGCACCCATCCAGGAAAGCCGGACTAGGGACCGGCCAGGGTTTCCGACGGGCGCGACGGGCGGCATCGAGCGCGACGCTGGTAACTGTGGCACAGGAGGATGACTTCGACGTCGTGGTGATCGGCGGAGGGCCGGGCGGGTACGCCGCCGCCCTGTACGGCGCGTCGGCGGGACTGCGGATCGCGGTCGTCGAGAGGGACAAGGTGGGCGGTACCTGCCTGCACCACGGGTGCATCCCTGCGAAGGCGTTCCTGGAGACCGCCGCAGTCGCCCGTACCGTCGCCGGGGCCAAGGACTTCGGGATCGGTGCCGGGCCGCCGTCGGTCGACTTTGCCGCCAGCCAGGGACGCAAGCAGAAGGTCGTCGAGCAGCTCTACCAGGGACTGGCCGGGCTGATGAAGCACCGGGGAATCACCGTCTTCGCCGGCACCGGGACGCTGCTTCCCGGCCGCCGCGTGCAAGTAGAAGGTGCCGGGGGCCGCAGGCAGCTCTCAGGACGTCACGTGGTGCTCGCCTCAGGATCGGTCGCGCGCAGCCTTCCGGAGTTCGACGTCGACGGGACCGTGGTACTCACCTCCGATGAGGTGCTCGACCTGGACTACCTGCCGGCTTCGGTGGCGGTGATCGGCGGCGGCCTCGTCGGCTGCGAGTTCGCCTCCATGTTCTGCGACCTGGGCGTCCAGGTGACCGTGCTCGAAGCCAGGGACACGCTCCTTTCGGCGTGCGACCCGGATATCGTCGCGCGGGTGGTTCGCTCGTTCCGCCAGCGGGGCATCGCCGTGCACACCGGTGTCCAGGTCAGGGGACATAGCCCCAGCGGTTCGGCGACGACGGTGTCCTTTGGGAACGGTCAGTCGGTCACCGTCGACGCAGTGGTGGCGGCGGTCGGACGCCAGCCGCTGACCGATGGCCTGCTCGCTGACGGGACTGGGGTGAGGCTCGACGACCACGGGTTCGTCATTGTCGACGACCGCATGCACACGACCGTCGGCGGCGTCTGGGCCATCGGTGACGTCGTCAACACTCCGCAGCTGGCCCATGTCGGGTTCGCTGAGGGGATCCTCGCGGTCAAGGGCATCCTTGGCGAGGCCGCCGAACCTGTCCCGTACTCGCGGGTCCCGTGGTGCGTCTACTGTCACCCCGAAGTGGCCTACGCCGGTCTCACGGAGGCCGACGCGCGCCAGCGCGGCATCGAGGTCGTGGTGAAGAAGTATCCGCTGGGCGGCAACAGCCGCGCCCGGATCATCGGCGACATCGACGGCCTGGTGAAGGTCGTGGCCACACGCCAGGCTGACGGCAGCGCCGGCTCCATACTCGGCGTGCAGATGGTTGGCCCGTGGGTCACCGAGATGCTCGGCCAGGGGTATCTAGCCGTTAATACGCAGGCCACTCCGGATCGAATCGGGCGTTTCATTCAGCCGCATCCCACATTGTCTGAGTCTTTCGGCGAAACGGTGCTCGCCTTGACCGGGAGAGGATTGCATCTTGGCTAACTATCCAACTGACCTGCGTTACCACTCTGAGCACGGCTGGGCGCGCGTGCAAGGCGACGAGGCCACCTTCGGGATCACCTGGTATGCGCAGGACACCCTCCAGGAGGTCGTGTATTTCGATCCGCCCGGGGTCGGCAACGAGGTGACGAAGGACCAGCCGTACGCCCAGATCGAGTCGGTCAAGACGGTCTCGGACTTGTACGCCTCGTTGTCGGGCAAGATCATCGGAGTCAATGACGTGCTTGCCGGTGCGCCCGAGACGGTCAACGAGGACGCCTACGGGCGAGGTTGGCTGGTGAAAGTCAAGCTGTCGAATCCGTCTGAGGCCGATTCGCTGCTAAGCGCCGAGGAGTACCAGGCGACGCTCAGTTAGTGACCGGCGATATGGCCGCTGACCCGGATGCGGCGACAGCGAGGTGATGGTTACGGTCATGAAGGGCGCTAGCGGCAGCGCCTGCAGGACCGGCGGGACGACCAGAGTGAAGGTCACCAGGAACTCCGTGGCCTTCTCGACTGCCCGGGGCGTAGGTGCCCGGGCCGTTCGGGTGCGGCGAGAACAGAGCGACGTCATCGTTGCACCACACGCGCAGCGGCATCGAGGCTAGAACTTCCTTAAGCCGATCGCCGTCCGCGGCGGCGAACAGCCCGAGCGTGCGCCATTCGCCTGCTTGCAGCGGAGGGCGCCACAGGCGCAGCAGGTATCCCTGGGCCGCGGGCTCGCGCGGATTGAGCCGCCTCACGGGTGCGGATACACTGGGCGGCCTGTTCCGGCGTTCCATCGGGAACGTGTGTGGTCATGGTCACGAGATATTCCTGGTCAGGCACCTCCTGAAATGGCCGCGGCGCCCGGCATGTCCGCGGCTGACGGGCTCCCGCCGTGATCAGCCCGGTACGGGTGGTGCATCGAATGGTCGCCGGCCTCCCAGTTCTCGCGGAGTCCAGGTGCGGCCAGATCCCAGTCCGGGCGGAGCTCGCGGGTCACCTCACGCAGATCGCGGCGCAGGTCCTCGAACGATGGCCTACCCCAGAACCAGTAGCCGTTGTAGACGCTGTAGATAACCAGTCCCGGCTTAAGCACGAGCGTGTACGGGATCATCGGATCATAGAAGGGGTCGGTGTACTCCTGAATTCCGAGGTCCTTTTGAATCTTGCGGCCCGCGTCGGACAAGAAGGTCCACTGCGCGCCGACCGAATCCCGGAACTCGTTGGACTTGAGAATATTGTCGGTCGAGATCGTGACGATCTGGGTGTAGCTGACGCGGATCTTCGGGTAGTTGGCGGCCAGCTCAAGGTGCTGCTGGTGGTCCTTCGGGCAGAACCCGCCGCGTGAGAGCACCAGGATCATCGGGTCAATTCCCTGCAGCTCGCTCAGCCGACGCCGGATCTTGGTGTGGTCGGTCAGCTCGTAGTCCGGGAAGATCCTGCCGGGGACGATGTCAATGCGCATGGGCTTACTCCTAGGTGAAGGTGATGTCGGTGACGTCGATGGCGACCGAGACCGAGTCGCGGACCGGGGAGCCGTCGGGGTTGCGGACGTAGACCCGGCGGCGGCTCGGGACCATGATCCCGTCGAACTCGCGGTACTCCGACGGGTAGTGCACTGCCAGGCCGCCGCCCAGGATGTCGACGCTGTAGTCCAGTCGGCGCAGCAGCCCGGCGTCGTCGAAGTAGTAAGTCTGCTGGCGGCAGTGAGCCACGATCGTGTCCGGGTAGGTGACCAGCAGGCTGCGCCAGGTCTGACCCTCCTCGTGCCAGGGTGCGGTCTCCTCGATAATGAAGTCCGAACGGGACAGGAGAAAGGGCGCGACAAAATAGTTCCAGTTGGCCTCACCGGCGAAGTAGGCCACCTGGAGTTCGTCCCACGGTGCCTGCCGGGTGGTCCCGCCGAACGACGCTGCGGGATCGCGGCGCTCGCCGGCCGGTATGCCCTCGATCGTCTCGATGGTCTGCCGGTACGGTTCCCAGGTGGTGTACTGGCCGGTCTGCGGGAACGGGGTTATTATCAGCCGCTGGTCGCGGGTCTCGCCGTCCAGCACGACGCCGTCGAGCAGGCCTGGCTGTCCCTTCAGGGTCCAGATCGCGCCGGTGATCGAGGCCGCGACGCGGAATCGGGAGATCTGCTCCCAGCGCTGCATGCCGCCGTGCCCCTCGATGGCGAGCGTAAGCAGGTCGTTCAATGTGATCACTCTCCCGAGATGAGCTGCTGGCCGCCGTCGATGTCGTAGATCACGCCGGTCAGCGCTGTATTGGTCATGATGTGCATCGCGAGCGCGCTGACATCAGTCGGCCCGGTCAACCGCCCGATGGGCAGCGTTATGTCGACGAAACCGGCCGGGATGACGTTGACCCGGCTCGGCGCCACTTCGACGGCGAGGTTGGGCGATCAGGACGGGCAGCGCGGCGGTGGCCGCGGCAATGAGCGACAGGCCGGGTCCCGTCCGCGGATTCATACATCATGGGCATGGGTCTCTGCTGCTCTGCCTGGGTGGACGGTCACCGGCCGGGCAGGCGGGTGGTGACCTCCTGGACGAACCAGCCGTTGCCGTCCGGGTCGCTGAACGACACGAACGAGCCGTAGCTCCGGTGATTCGGGGCCAGGCCGGCTGCCCGTGCCTGGGTTCCGGCATGGTGGTACACCCCGCCGGCGTCGTGGAAGACCTCGCTCACGTCGGCGCCGTGGCTGATGAGCTCGTCCCGGGCTGCCTCGACGTCGGTCACGACGAGCTGCAGGCCGTCGGCCGAACCCGGCGTGGCCGAGGTGATCCCGGTGCCGAAAATGATCGAGCATGGCGAGCCGGGTGGGGTCAGCTGCACCACCCGGAAGTCCTCGCTCTTGGCGAAGTCGGCGTCCAGCCGCCACCCCAGCCCCTGGTAGAAGTCTTTGGCCTTGTCCACGTCGGAGACGGGTATCACCACAACCTCCAGTTTCATATCCACAACCGTGACTCCCTTTCTTGTGATGTCCGTGAGGTGTGCTCATGCCACCGATTGCCCTCGCCTTCCACCCTCGTGTCTGAGGGCGTCCGCTCGCGCCCGTGGGATGCCCTGGCGGTGCTCTAGTCCGCTCCGGCCACCACTCCAGCTGGGCCGTCCATGCCCTTGCGCAGCAACGCGCCGCCGAAGATGCCCATGAACGGGGCGATCGGGATTCGCGCCTGCCGGCCGGTGTCCGCGCCGGTGAAGGTGGCGAACCCACTGCTTTGGGCCCAGCTCGAACGTGAACAGGCTGCACGAACGGGGCACCGCTGTTGTAGGGCTGGTCCGCGGCCAGGCGCTCGACACCTGGCCTGGACTGGGGCCGCTGAACTGCAAGGCTTCGGTGTACGGGCCGAGCGGCGCAAGCAACTCAGGCCGCAGCGACCCGAACAAGCCCAGCGCCAGGCTGATGACATGTAGCCGAAGTCCACCAGCGGGGCGACGTCCAGCACCTCGACCTCCAGGATGTCGCCTGGCTCGGCTCACTCCACCTCGACCGGGCCGGTCAGTGGAGGCATCTTGCCAAGGTAAAGAGGCACGCTCGCCTCCGGCGTCATCGTGCGGACCTGCGCCACATTGGAGAACGCGGCCGCAGCCCTCTCGCCAACAGCTGGCCGTCTGGTGCGCGGGTGGCCGGGTTACCGCGACCTGAAAGGCGCCCGACAGCGGATCGTCCCCAGAGCGCGATGCCGCCTAATCCGTCTCGCCGCCGCGCTTATCGCTAGACGCCCGCAGGCCAGCGTCGTGTCCTGACCACGGCCGCGCCGCCAACTCTTCTCGCTCGACGGCCAGCAGGCCGAGCGGATCCCCCACGGCCGAGCCGCCGGCGAATCGCCCGGGATCGGAGGCCAGGGACCGGCTCAGGCGCTTCCACAGCATTCTCAGTTGCTTGAGCATCGGACAGGCTCCTTGGTTGCAGGTCGTTGCTGGTATCCAGGGTCACGCTTCGGACCGTCGGCCGCGCCCGTGGAAGAGCCTGGCCGATGCCCTGGTCGACCTGGAGCAACCGCGATGACCCGCTCGGAGCGGCACCTGCTCGGTTCGTTACGCACTCCGGGTAATCGAACCGGGGGTGAGCAAGATGAGCAGGCCGTCGGGGTCGCGGACGGTCGCTATGGTTATCGGTCCGTCTGGTGTCGGCTGAGCGACGCGCCGCGGCGAGCCCCCAAGGCCGAGAGCGGCAAGCCGGTCTAGCGTTGCCTCAACGTCGACGAAGAACGACATCAGGAAGAACCCGGTCCTGGGCGGCGAGGACGGAGGCCCGGCCGGGAGGTAACCGTCGAATACGTTGAGCTCCAGAACGCCGGCGTGATCGTCCGGAACGCGCGCGTCGCCGAGGAAAATAGCGCGCAGGCTACGGCTGGGCGCGTCGAACAGACCGGGCCAGTCACCCTCGACCCGTCGGTCCTGCAATTCCTCCAGGCCGAGCCCGTCCCGGTAGAAGTGCAGGCTGGCCTCGAGGTCGCGGACCACTACGACAGTGTGATGAATAGCGGTATCGCTGATGGGTCGCGTGCTGGCGTCCTCAGCGGCAGCTCGGGTCATGCTTCTCCTGGTTGGGCTTCTTCTGGACGGTCCCGGTCCTTGATCCCGCCCACCGGGCCGCTGTTCCGGCCTAAGCGGCACTCCAATGCCATCGCCACCACGATCCCGCCTCAAACGGCCCGTCGCACCCGTGGAACGCCCTAGACCATGCCCTGGCCACACCGGTCCGAAGACTCGAGTGTTACGTGCCGGTCGAACTTGTGATTCTGAACCGCAGGGGAGGAACTCGTTGTGCTCACCAAGACCGACCCGCGCGGACTCGGGGTCGACTAACGGCGTCGCACTAGGTCGCACGGGCAGCCGATTCCCTGGCCGGGCTCCCAGAGGTAGGCTGCTTGGCAGGAAATGGGTCCAGCCTCGGGCTACGCTGCGCGGCCTCAGGGCCTGATCGGGTTGATGTTTCTGCCCAGCCTGGAGGCCCCGTGACCAGTCAAGCCCGGCTAGTCAATCAAGGCATGCCGTTTTCCTCGCGGCGATTTTACGGTGCCGCCCTGCGCAGTGCTAGCGCCCTGGCCGCGGTGTAGTTCCGGTATCGGGCAGATGGCCGCAGATTCTCACTCGCCAGAGTGGGCCGCTTCTCACTCGCGGGGGCGTGCCGCACGACTAAGGGGCCGGAGCGGCGAGGTAAGCGTGCTGGCCGGTCTGGTCGCGGCTGTCCGGGCGGGTGAGGGCCGGGTGCTGGTGGTGCGTGGCGAGCCCGGTGTAGGAAAGACGGCGCTGCTGGACTACCTGGCCGGGCAAGCTCAGGGATGCCGGGTGGTGCGTGCTGCGGGTATGCAGTCAGAGATCGAGCTGGCGTTCGCCGGGTTGCATCAGCTGATGACGCCGATGCTGGACCGGCTGGAGCAGCTGCCGGCACCGCAGCGGGATGCGTTGCGGACCGCGTTCGGTCTCAGCGCGGGCCCGGCGCCCGACCGTTTCCTAGTGGGTCTGGCGGTACTTAGCCTGCTGTCGGAGGTAGCCGGGGAACGCCCGCTCCTCTGCGTGATCGATGACCAGCAGTGGCTGGACCAGGCGTCGGCACAGGCGCTGGGGTTTGCCGCGCGGCGGCTGGCGGCCGACCCGGTCGGGCTGGTGTTCGCGGCACGGGTCCCGGGTGAGGAACTAGCGGGATTGCCGGAGCTGACGGTCGAGGGCCTTTCGGAGGGCGATGCCCGGGCGCTGCTTGACTCGGCGCTGACCGGGCCGCTCGACATTAGCGTCCGGGACCAGATCGTCGCCGAGGCGCGGGGTAACCCGCTAGCGTTGCTGGAGCTGCCGCGCGGCATGACGCTCGCCGAGCTCGCAGGCGGGTTCGGGCTGCCCGGCGCGGTGTCGCTGACGGGCCGGATGGAGGACAGTTTCCGGCGGCGGTTCGACGCCCTGCCGGCTCAGACCCGGCGGCTCCTTCTGCTGGCGGCGGCCGATCCATCGGGTGACCCGTTGCTGGTATGGCAGGCGGCAGGGCGGCTCGGGCTCCCGGTTCAGGAGGCGGCGGCGCTGGCGGCCGAGGCGGGTCTGGCGGAGTTCGGCGTGGCGCGGGTGCGGTTCCGGCATCCGCTGGTTCGTTCGACTGCCTACCGGTCCGCGTCGTTCCCGGAACAGCGAGAGGTGCATGGGGCGCTGGCAGAGGTGACCGATCCGGCGGCTGATCCTGATCGCCGGGCCTGGCACCGGGCACAGGCCGCAGCCGGGCCGGACGAGGAGGTCGCGACGGAGCTTGAGCGCTCCGCCGGCCGGGCGCAGGCCCGCGGCGGGCTGGCCGCGGCCGCAGCGTTCCTGGAGCGCGCGGCGCAGCTGACCGCCGATCCGGCACACCTGGTGGAACGCGCGCTGGCCGCGACCCAGGCTAGCGTGCAGGCCGGCGCGTTCGACAAGGCTCTCGGGCTGCTGACTATGACGGAAGCCTGGCCGCTGGATGAGTTCGCCAGCGCCCGGGTTGACCTGCTGCGCGGCCAGGTCGCGTTCGCCTCGGGCTTGAGCAGCGACGCCCCCCCGCTGCTGCTCAAGGCGGCCAGGCGGCTCGAGTCGCTTGACCCCGAGCTGGCCCGCGAGACCTACCTCGACGCCTGGGGGGCGGCATTTTTCGCCGGGCGTTTGGCGGCCGGGAATCTGGAGGAGATCTCCCGCGCCGCCAGGGCCATGCCCCGGTCACAGCACCCAGGGCCGATGGAACTGCTGCTGGATGGCCTGACGCTGCTGATAACCGACGGACTGCCCGCCGCGGCACCGACGCTGCGGCAGGCAGTCAGCATCTTCGCCGGACCCGGCGTCTCCGTCGGCAGCGGACTCCGATGGGGCTGGCTGGCCACGGCGGCCGCTACGCTTCTGTGGGACGACGACGGCTGGCGCGCGATCATCGCCTGGCAGGCCCAGCTCGCCCGTAACGCGGGCGCGCTCGAGCACCTGCCGATCCACCTGGCAGGGGCGGGCCTGACCACAGCCTGGAGCGGCGACTTCGAGGCGGCCGTTTCCCTGATCGCGGAGGCCGAAGCGGTCTGCGAGGCCACCGGGTCCCTCATGGCGCCCTACGCCGCCCTTCTGCTCGCTTCTCTCCGGGGTAGCCAGGCCGAGGCCGTCCCGTTGATCGAGACAACTATCAATGAGGCCGAAGCCGGCCGCCAGGGACTTGCGGTGACCTACGCGCGCTGGACGGCCGCCATCCTCTACAACGGCCTGGGCCGCTACGACGAGGCACGGGAGGCGGCCCTGCAGGCTAGCGAGGATCCATCCGCGATGTTTGTCTCCATGTGGGCGTTGCCCGAGCTGATCGAGGCCGCCGCACGCAGCGGGAATATGCCCATCGCCGCCGACGCCCTGGAGCGGCTGGCGGAAACGGCCCAGGCCGGCGGCACCGACTTCGGGCTGGGGATTGAGGCGCGCTCACGCGCGCTGCTGGCCGAGGACCACGCGGCCGATGGCCTGTACCGGGAGGCGATTGACCGACTGGGCCGTACCCAGCTTCGCCCCGAGCTCGCCCGAGCCCACCTACTCTACGGCGAATGGCTGCGCCGCCAGGGCCGCCGCTCGCAGGCTCGGGACCAGCTGCGTACCGCCCACGGCATGCTGGACGCGATGGAGATGCAAGCATTTGCCGAACGGGCCCGCCGGGAGCTGCTGGCCACCGGAGAAACCGCCCGCAAGCGCCCCGCCCGGGCCACCGCCGCGGCCAGCCAGGATCTGACCGCTCAGGAGGCCCAGGTCGCACGGCTTGCCCGCGACGGCCTGTCCAACCCCGAGATCGGCGCCCGGCTGTTCATCAGCTCCCACACCGTCCAGTACCACCTGGGCAAGGTATTCACCAAGCTGGGCATCAGCTCCCGCGGCCAGCTCCCCGGCGTGCTGCGCGGTGGCCCGGACGCGCCCGGCCGCGAGCCAGCCTGGCGTCAGCCCGGCCAGTCGCACATGAGGTAGGCGCGCATGATGGCTAGTTCGGATAAAGACCTTTAAGTCCTCCGGTGCCCGCACCGTGCCGGGCTCGGCGAGGCCGACAGCTAGGCTAGGCCGGCACGGGAATCAGGTCGAGATCGAGGAGGGCGGCGCGGAGTTCGCGCCGGGAGCTGATGCCGAGCTTGGTGAAGACCTTGCGCAGGTGCCATTCGACGGTGCGCGGGCTGATGAACAGCCGGGCGCCGATCTCGGGGTTTGTGTACCCGTTGCGGGCGAGCCTGGCGATCTGCTCCTCTTGCGCGGTGAGCTCGTTCACCGTCTCGATGGTCCGCTTGCGGGCGGTTTCCCCAGTGGCCAGTAGTTCCTTGCGGGCCCGTTCGGCGAATGCTTGCATCTCCATCGCGTCCAGCATCTGGTGTGCGGTGCGCAGCTGTTCCCGCGCGTCGCGGCGGCGGCCCTGGCGGCGCAGCCATTCGCCGTAGAGCAGGCGGGCTCGGGCCAGCTCCGCGCGGAGCCGGGTCCGGCCGAGCCGCTCGATCGCCTCGAGGTACAGGCGCTCGGCGTGCTCGTCGCCGCTGAGCAGTGCCCTTGACCGGGCCTGGATCCCGAGTGCCCAGTCGGTTCCGGCGGCGCTGGTGGTCTCGGAGAGCCGCCGGAGGGCGCTGGACGCACGGTCGAGAGCGCCGGTCCGGGCCGCCGCTTCGATCAGCTCGGCCAGCGACCAGGTGGCCAGCCCGAGCTCGTCCGGGTCTTCGCTGGCCTGCCCGGCTGCGGTCAGCGCCGCGCCGTAGCGGCTCAGGCCGTTGTTGAGCACCGCGGTGGCCCAGGCCGTGGCGGTCAGGCGGGAGGTCTCAGCGTCCTGCCCTCGCCAGGCGGCGGCCAGCACAGCGCCATAGAGCCTCAGCGGGTTGCCCGTCGCTGCCGCGACGTTCTCTGCCTCGCGTGCCATCGAATTGGCGATCACGGTCTCGCCGGTGGCGAGGCGGAGCGCCGTTCCGTCTTGCAGCGCGTCCGGGAGTGCCGTCAGCGCACCTGCCTGGCGAGCGAGCTCGATCAGCCGAGCTGAGAGGACATGCCAGCTCTCGTCGTCCCACGCCACTCGGGACATCCGGCAGGCGAACGGCAGCCAGCGCAGCGCGTCGGCGGCTGGTACCGCTTCGTCGCGGAAGGCGCGCACAGCTCGGCTGAGCATCGGCATGCCCACCGCGTGTCCGTCGGTGACCAGCGCCGCCAGGCCATCCAGCAGCAAGTCGGTAGCGCTCGGCGGCCGCGAAGAGGACGCCGCCTGGACGGCTTTGGCAATCTGCATGATCCCGTCGGCCGGACCCAGCCGCGCCGCGGTCAGCGCGGCACCGAACGCCTCGCGGTAGGCCTCTCGGGCCAGCCCGGCATCGAGTGGCTCCAGTCGGCTGGCCGCGTCGAGCAGCAGCAGCCACTGATCGCGGCCCTGGCCCGGGCGGGCTGCCAGCTGGGCACGCAGCAGCTCGGCTCGCGCTCGCCCGAGCTCATCCAGCGGCCCGCCCTGCGCCACGGCCAGCAGCCGCCGCGCCGCGTCCAGCGCACCGGCGTCCCGCTTGGCCTGCGCCACGTCCAGCGCACGCCGAGCCCGGCACGCCGGCTCGGGGGTAAGCTCGACGGCCCGTTCGCCGAACGCTGCCGCCGCGGCCAGGCCGCCGCGCGCGTACGCCTGACCGGCCGAACGCGTGAGCTCGGCCGCAACATCCTCATCCAGGTGCAGCGTGGCGCACGCCCGATGCCATGCGTGCTGGTCAGGACTGACATCGGAATCGGCCATCTCGGCGAGAGCGCCATGGACGCTCCGGCGCTGCCGCCGCGTGGCGGCCCGGTAGATCGCGGCCCGGGCCTGCGGATGACGGAACCGCACCTGCCCGCCGAACTCGGCGAGCCCGGCCGTGATCGCG
>Ga0302326_10010315_pt1 | contig 20260 bp, 21 predicted proteins | sample Palsa_T0_3_FD_202264 | JGI IMG/M metagenome (GOLD analysis project Ga0302326, IMG submission 202264) | Peat permafrost microbial communities from Stordalen Mire near Abisko, Sweden - Palsa_T0_3 | ecosystem: Environmental > Terrestrial > Soil > Palsa > Peat permafrost | place: Sweden: Abisko...
TAAATTCGCTCGAGTCTGTACCAACAAAACTACGGAAACCTGCGAGAAGTGCGGTGTTGCACTAAATAGGGTGTTCCGATGCGCCGCCCCTCGATCTTCAAGAAAACCGATGTCACACGAGCCACGAAGGCAGTGCTAGCGGCGGGACTTGAAGTCGCCCGCGTCGAAATCGGCAGGGATGGGTTGATTGTTGTGGTTTCGGGCAAGCCAGCCGAAGTGGCCTCCGAGGGCGGTGAAGAGCCCAATAATGTCCGCGACCGTGTCGAAATCTGCCTTTAGAAGAAATCTGAAGGGATTTTAGGGCGAGACGAGTGAGAGATGACTCCGAAGCTCTTCACTCTTGATGAAGTCGCTGCGATCCTGCGCTATGTCGGAACCGACCGGGAGCGCAGCGTGCGCCGTGCCTTTGAGCGCCACGGTATCTCGATTCTTCGTCGAGACCGGGGCAAGTTTCTGGTCACCGAGCAGCAGCTTGCAGCGCTTATGGAGGCAATGAAATGCTCACAATCCGTCGACGAGGCCGGCTGTACCACCTCCGGGGTTCGATCCGTGTCGGCGGCGAGACCCGCATCATCAAAGAGCGCTCTACGGGATGCCATCGCCAAGAAGATGCCGATTCCTACCGTGCGAGGGTCGAAGCGGAGATCAGGGCGGAAATGCTTCACGGTCCTGGCGGGAGGGCGCACCGGATGACGATCGCAGACGCCGGCCTCGATTACATCGCCCGCCCTGGCGGCGTGCGGCGTGGCGACCTATGGCGGCTCGACCGCCTCGCCGATGTGATTGGCGATTGGCCGATCGCCCGCGCCAACGCCGCTTTCGGCGAGTTCGTCAAGCAGCGCTGCGCCGGGCTCGCGCCCGCCACCGTCGAGCGTTTCCGCACCGTTTTTTCGGCAGCGATCAACTATGCCGCGAAAGCCGGCGAGTTCGTCGCGCCCAAGGTCAAGCGCGTGGCCAAGGTCAGACCCCGGCCGATCACCTATCTCACCGGGGCTGACGCCGAGCGCCTGATCGCCGCCTATGCGCCGCATGTGCGCCCGATCGCGACCGTCCTAGCGTTTCAAGGGCTACGCATCGGCGAGGCGATGCGGCTCGATTGGCAGCACGTGCGATGGGCCGCGGATGCGCTCTACATCATCCCGGAGACCAAGACCGGCGAGCCTCGCACCGTGAACATGAACGAGCGGAGTCGTCGGGCACTTCATGCCCTATGGGTGGCGGCCGGGTCGCCCGCCGCCGGCCGCGTGTTCCTCAACCGGCTCGGCGAGCCATATGCCGACCACCGCGAGCACCGTCTCCCCGGCGGCTCGCCCATTCGCAAGGCGCATGGGACCGCCTGCCGTCGCGCCGGGATCGTGGCATTTCGGGTACACGACTGGCGGCACCATTGGGCGTGCCACTGCGTCATGAGCGGCATCGATCTCGAGACGCTCCGCCTTGAGGGCGGATGGGCATCCCTACGCATGGTCGAACGCTACGCCACCGTGAGTGCCGCGCACCGGGCGACCCAAATGCGCAAGTTAGGCATGGGGCAATAAATGGGCAACGGACTGCGACACATAGAAAAAATGATGCTGGAACAATGCGATAAACCCGAGGATCGCGACGTTGACATGGTAGGGGTCACAGGTTCGATCCCTGTCGCGCCCACCATCGGATGCGGGCAGTCGGCCCGCACCCCATAATCTTGTGGAAAGGTGCCGGCAAGCATAGCTGGCAAGACGCGAGCGCAACTCATTTTCGAGGGGCGAGAGAGTACAGTCTCGGCTGGGAGCGATTCGATCCAAAACTTGCCGACAGGCTTTCCTGGCGTGACGAGAAGAAGCGGAGGTCGAACATGTCAACGCTCCGAAGAAATGGACTTGGCGCTGCGGCATTTGAGCCCCAATCAATTCTTATCGGACGCGCGATGACGTTCTCCTCCTGAGAGGTCTGCGCACTGATCGCGGTCCTTGATGTTCAGCTCACTGACGAACGGCGAGCCGCGCTGTCAACCACCATTAGAATCGAGCGGCTGAAGGTTCGATATGCACTGTTTAATTCATATCGGCGTTCATAAAACCGGCTCTACCGCTTTCCAGATCGCGATGTCGCGATTTCGGTGGCAATTGGGCGAGCTGGGGTTGCTTTATCCCGCCGAGCCGTTTTTGGAGTTCGACAAATTCGTCTGCCATCACGGCCTCGCCGGCAAGGTGATCGGCCAACCGCTCGATCAGGTTCCGGCCGAATATATCGGGCCGAATATTGAACAACTGGAGCAGGCGATAGACGAGAGCAATCCAAATTACATCGTACTTTCGTCGGAGGAATTCAGTACGCCGTTTGCGGGCCGCGCAGAAGATGATCCCTTGATCAAGATGTTGTTGCGCCGCGGTTGCTCAATTTCCGTGGTCGCGATGATACGCCCTCAGGTCGAATTGCTTCAGTCGTCCTACATCGAAGGCGTGATGGCGTTTTTCAACTATGTCAAATTCAAAGAATACCTGGCATTGGCGATAGCGCAGCCGTTTTTCAATTATTCGAGACGATTGTCGCCGTGGACGTCGAGCTCGAAGTTTTCATTCGTGGCGGTGCCGTACACCAAAGCGCTTCAGCACCAGAGACTGGCGGAAACGATCTTGAGGGCGGGCGGAATTCCGGATGAGATCATAAATGCGGCCGGAGTTTCGACGTCCGGAGGCGTCAATCCGAATCCCGGCGCCATGACGGTAGCCGCTGTCCGTTATTTGGTTCCGAATCTTCCTCGGCTCCAATTCGATCCATTGCGCGACAGGCTGAAGGGTTTTGTGTTCGAAGAGGCCGAGAGGCGTGGATGGCTCGCCGTTCCATATCGAGGCTACAGCAAGTCCGATGTTGATCATGTCCGGAAACACTTTCAGAAGAGCAACTCCGGATTCGCGAAGCGCCACTGGGGCGAGAAATGGAGTGACGTATTCGGGGTTGGTGCGCGCTCCGAGTGGAAATCCAATGAACTGGATCTTGAAACTATTTCCGATTCCGTCCGCGAAGAATTGGAGTCGTTTGGCAAGGCGATCGAGGCGCATCTCGCGACGATGCGGGCCGAAGTCCCCGAGGTCGAAACAACCGCTAGGGTGAAAAAGCGAAGAATCCGGGTAAAAAAATCACGCAGCGCATCGTAACATCCGTTTCGGAGCATCACCCTTTCTCCGTCGCCGGCACGGCGGCGAGCCCATCCACCCAATCCAGCGCGGAGCGCCGCCAGATTTGCCGCCGCGGTGAGAACGCCGCGCGCTGGGTGATCGTCCCGACGCGCAGCGAGTAGCTCTGCGGATCGTCCACCGCGCAGGCATAGATGGGCGTGCCGCAGTCTCCGCAGAAGGCGTGGCGGCGCTTATTGCCGCTCTCGGCCGTCTTGATATAGCTTTTCGGCGCGCCGCTGCGGAGCACGAAATGCGCGGCTGGCGCGGGGACATTCGCGCGAAAGGCCGAGCCGGTGAGCGTCTGGCAGTCGGTGCAGTGGCAGATGGTGATCGCCTCGGGATCGACCTCCGCCTCGAAGACGATCCGGCCGCAATGGCAGTGTCCATCGATCTTCATGGGTGTTTTCCCCTCGATTGAACCGTCACAGTCAGCACATTAGATGCAGTACATCGGGCCTCGCGAACCCAATGTCGTGTTTGTACCTGTTTGCTACGATGCCGCGGGTCGAGAAAGGATACCTATGGATATGACGCTTCCCGCGGGCGCGGCAGCCTCCAAGCCTGAGCCGGCAAGGCCCATGCCCGGCCAGGTCGTCGTCGCGTTCCAGGGCGGCGGCGCGCTCAACGCCTACCAGGGTGGGGTCTACCAGGCGCTCCACGAAGCCGGGATCGAGCCGGACTGGGTGATCGGCACCTCGAGCGGCGCCATCAATGCCGGGATCATTGCCGGCAATCCGCCGGGCCGGCGCCTCGATCGCCTGCGCGAATTCTGGACTTCGATGGAATACAAGCCGTGGTGGGAGGATTCCCCGCTTTTCGCACCGTGGCTGGGCAACTCGCGGCTGTTCGCCGAACTGTCCAATCAAGCCGCCCATGTCGCAGCCTTTTTCGGGGGCGTTCCCGGCTATTATGCGCCCAACCACGCGCTCGCCCTGGGTGGTGTCAATGCCCCGCTCGGCGTCGAGCGGGCCGCGTTGTACACGACCGAGGCGCTCGAAAAGACGATGACCGCGCTGACCGATCCGGCGTGGTTCAACTCCGGGCGGCCCCGCCTCACCGTCGGGACGGTCAACGTGAAGACCGGGCGCATGCATTACTGGGACAGCGCCCGCATGCCGCTCGCCCTCAACCACGTGCTCGCCTCCGCCGCGCTGCCGATCTCGTTTCCGGCGGTCCGCATCGACGGCGATCCCTATTGGGACGGCGGCATCTATTCCAACACACCAATCGAGATCGTGTTCGACGACAATCCAAGGCGCGATTCGATCGTGTTCGCCGACCAGATGTGGCACAGCTCCGGACCCGAGCCGCAGACGTTCCTCGACGTGCTCAGCCGCGAAAAGGACATCCAGTTCGCAAGCCGGGACGCCAGCCACATCGCCCGCCAGCAAAGCATTCACCGGCTCCGCCACGTCGTCCGCGAGCTGGTCCGGCTGATGCCGGAAGACCGGCGCGACACGCCGGAGGTGAAGGCGCTCGCCGAATGGGGCTGCAAAACCTTCATGCACATCGTGCGGCTCAACGCCCCCTACATCGAAGGCGAAGGCAATTCGCGCGATTTCGATTTCACCCGGGAGGGCATTCGCCTGCGCTGGAAGGCCGGCCACGACGACACCGCGCGCGTCCTGGAGCAACGCCCATGGGAGGCCGAGATCGACCAGACGCTCGGCGTCGCCGTCCATGACTGCAAGCCGGAGGTGCTGGCGTTCAGCGTGCCGGAGACGGCGACGTAAAGGAAATTTCGAAACGCAGCGGGGCGATGCGCAGCGGTCCGGCGTCGGTATCCGGCAGCCGGCGGTGGCGCGGCTGCTTGGTACAATGGGCGCGCACCAACTCCGCGCACTTCGCGGCAGGACGGCCCCAGAAAGCGGACACTCCGGCCGGCGGCATCGGTGCTCCGGCCAGCGCAGCCGGGCTATGCTTTGCGCCGCGGGTCGGACGGTCAGGTAGCGCGCATATGTTCATGGACATATCGCCCGGCGTGGTATTGGTTTGGCGCGTGCGAAACGGAGCCCGAAATCATGGCTGAGAGCACACTCCCGCATTGGACGATCGGCGCCGCGCTGGCGCTCTTCGGCACCGCCGTCGCCGCCGCGCCGATGGGCGAGGCGACACACAACGCAGGTAGGGTGGGGGGCCTCGAGCGTACTTTCATCGAATATGTTCCCAAGACCTTGAAGCCCGGCGCGCCGTTGCTGTTCGTACTGCATCCTTCGGGGGGCGATGCCTCGGGCATGCGCGATTATTCCAATTACGAATTCGACGAGTTGGCGGACAAATACGGATTCCTCGTCGTCTATCCGGACGGGTTCGAGAACACCTGGAACGATTGCCGCGGCGGCTCGCCGTTTTCCTCCAAGCGGCTGAAGATCGACGATTCCGGTTTCATCGAAGCCCTTCTCAACCATGAGGTCACGGCGCACGCCATCGACAGGAAGCGCGTCTTCGCCGCCGGCTGGTCCAACGGCGCACAGCTCGCCTACCGGCTGGCGCTGGAGCATCCCGAGGATTTCGCCGGCGTCGCCACTATTTCGGCAAGCCTGCCCGTGAAGGAGAATCTCGATTGCGGCCAGGTCGACAAGCCGATTCCGGTGATGATCGTCAACGGCACCGCCGACCCCATCAATCCCTATCGCGGCGGCATGGTGAATTTGGGCGGCGCCAAGCTGGGCAATGTGCTCTCCAGCGAGGACACCGCGAAATATTGGGCGAAGCTGTTGGGCGTGACGGGAATGCCGGAGCTTGCGAAGCTGCCGCATAAAGGCGGGAGCACCTCAGTCGACAGCATGACCTGGGTGAAAGACGGCACCCCCGTGGTCGTGTTGTATTCTGTGCAGAACGGCGGGCACGCCATGCCGCTCGCAGGCGAAGATCTGGATTCGCCTGTCGCGATCTGGGATTTCTTCTCCAAATTGCCGAGCCGCTGACGTTCCGTGAGCGCAAGGACCGTCTCCTTTGCGCGCCGCGCGTCATCCACCGCCTGGCGATCGGCGAGCAGTCCCGCCGCTACGGCTTCGCCACGAACAGATCCGGCGCGCCCGACCGGAGCACGACATAGCAGCGGCGCCAGGGCTCATCGTCGATCAGCCGCCACTTGTGGCCGGTTCCGGCGGTGTCCGTCGCCACCAGGACGTCGCCGGGACGCACGATGAAGGTCTCGCCGTCGCGGGTGGTGAATTCGAGCGTCCCGGCGAGCGTGACGACGTATTGCGCCTGCGGCGCGTCGTGCCAGTCGAGGGCCGAATGCGGCGGCGATTCCTTGAAGTGCACGGCGACGACGTCGGTGCGCCGATCGAGCGTCAGCGTCCCTTCGAGCAGGTGCGAAGCGTTGTCGGGGCCGGTGTAGAGCTTGAACGCATGCATCGCGATCGCCTTCAGGCGCTGGCTTCGGTCCCGGGCCAGTTCGCCTGCAGCCGGGCGAACTCGCCATTGTCGCGCAGCGCCTGGATCGCCGCATCGACGGCATCGCAGAGATCGGCGCGGTCGGTGGCGTAGGCGATCCCGAGGCGCTCCTTGGTCGGCACCTGCATCGCGACCGCAAGCTGCGGGCGGTCGCGGGTGAGCCACGAAATCACCGGAAACAGCTTGATGACGAGGCCGATGGTTCCGGCTTCGAGATCGTCGAGCGCCGTGGCGATGCCGTGATAGGGATAATAGCGGATGGCGGCGATATCGCCTTGCGCCAGCAGGCGCCGCGCCACCGCGTCGGACGTGTTTCCCTTCTGGATGCCCGCCGTCAGGCCGCGCAGGTCGGCGGTCGATGCGGCGTGCGGCGTCAGGCGCCGGTTGACCGCGATGCCCTGGTTGAACTCGAGATAGGGCTGGGAGAATTTCACCTTCGCCGCGCGTTCCGGCGTGATCGTGGTGCCGGAGATCACCGCATCGCAGGTGCGCCGCGCGAGGCCCTCGAAGATGCCGTTGAAATCGTCGCCCGCATAGGCGAGCGGCTGCAGTGCGAGGCCGCGCCGCCGGCATACCGCGCGCATCAGTTCGATGTCGAAGCCGGTCGCGGTGCCGTCCTTCATGATATCGAACGGCGGATCGGGATAGGCAGACTGGATGACGAGCGTGCCTGCGTTCAGCGTGCGTATCACGCGCGTTACTTTCCGGCGTTCGGCCCGCGCGCCTCGGCCGCGCTCGCCGGACCGATGGTAAAGCTGATCGGGACGCCTTGGCCGTTGCGGCAGCTCATGAGCCCGGAATAGGACGGCGAAGGGGATGCGACGATCCGACAGCTGTCGCCGTCCAGGTTGAGAGTTCCCTCGATGCCAGCGGTCCGCCGCGAAACCGTGAGCCGCAGCTCGCCGGACTTTTCCTCGGCTCCGTTCACGCTGCAGAGCCCGACATGCCTGAGCGTCAGCGGGCCGGAATACTCAACCTTGCCGCCGGAAGCCGTTTTCGCGAGAGTTGCCTTGAGCTCCCATTCCTGGAGGTAGCCGACCTGGCCGTTGGCCGAATAGGGTTGGGCCAGCGCGGCCGCGGCGCCGACACACATCCAGATGGCCGACAACAGGACGCGCATCATTGCAGATCCCGAACGATCCGGAAGCCGTTTGCGTAATAGCGAACGTCGTAGTCGTAGCGAAACCGCGCCGCGGAGCGGACATCACTCGGCTTGCTGGTGAAAGCGCCGCCACGCAGCACGCGCAGGTGGCAGTCGCCGCTGGTCCAGGCGGCCGCATCCTTGGGGGCATTGCGATAGTTGTCGTTCCAGCAGTCTTCGACCCATTCGGCGGCATTGCCGGAGGTATCGTACAGGCCAAAGCCGTTCGGCCGAAACGACGCCGCGGGCGAGGTCTGCCGGTTGGCCGGGCTGCCGCAGCCGTCGCACTGCGCCCGGCCGGCCCCGGCATCCCGGCCCCACCAGAACGGCGACTTGGTCCCCGCGCGCGCCGCGTATTCCCACTCGGCCTCGGTAGGAAGCCGGTACCTCTGCCCGGTCTTCTGCGACAACCATGCAAGGTAGAGCTTGGCATCGTCCCAGCCGACATTGATCACCGGCCGGTCGCCGCGTCCCCAGCCATGATCGTCAGGCCGGAACTTGCAGGCACCCGCATCGGCGCAAAGATCCCACTCCGCGAACGTGACTTCCCGGCGGCCGATCGCGAACGGGCGCCGGATCGCAATTGTCCGCTCCGGTTTTTCATACGGCGTATCGTTGGATCCCATGATGAAATCGCCGGCCGGGACCACCACGAGCTCGGGGCAATCGTTGCAATCCCTGAAGATCTCGCCGGGATCGGGGGCGGTTCCTCTGGGCGTAACGGTGGCGGCCGCCGCCGCCGGTCGATCGGCCGATCCGGAACCGGGCGGGACGGCCGGGCGCGGGGCGACGGTGAGACCGCGCTGCTGCGCATTGGTTCCAGGGCTCGCCGCTGCAGAAAGCGCTGCGAAGAACAACAGAAACAACAGACGCAAATTCATGTTGTCGTTTCCGGGCGGTCCGCGCGAAGCTTCGAAACTTCCACCGGCGAGCCACCATGCTTCATTTCAGGGAGGTCGGCAAGACGCGGCGTCGGCGCGGTGGCGGCGCCGGCTGGGGACTGGATGCCGCGGGTCCCGGACGGCAGCAATCGGTTATGACCGGCGTCGCTCTGCGGCGCACCGGTGCCCGGGGTTTACATTGCAGCGCAAAGGAATATCCTCGCCTACATCCCACTTTCAACGCGGCAATTCGGTTGCGGGAGTGGGAGAGAGTTTCTCCGGGAATGACCGCTGACGGTGCGTTCCAAACACTGGGAGAGTGCCATGATCACTAGAATCCTGGCTTCGATCCTGGTGCCCGCATTCGGCTGCCTGATCCTTGCCGGTGCCGCGCGCAGCCAGACCGGCGGCCCGACCCCCTCCCCCCCGGGAGCGGCCGTCTACTTCATCGGATTGAATGACGGCGACACCCTGCCCACGAAGTCGACGATTCATTTTGGACTTCGCGGTATGGGGGTAGCGCCCGCCGGTTCGGATCGCCCCAATTCGGGGCATCATCACTTGGTCATCGACGCGCCGACGCCGCCGCTCAACGCCGAAATTCCGAACGACTTCCAGCATCTGCATTTCGGCGCCGGCCAGACCGAAGCCGAAATAACGCTGACCCCGGGCGAGCACACATTGCAGCTCGTGTTCGGCGACAAGAACCACATTCCACACTCGCCGCCGGTGGTGTCGGCCCGCATCAAGGTGAAGGTGGCGGACCAGACCGGCCCGCAGGCGCAGACTCAAGCTCCGGCCCCGACTCCGCCGGGAGGCGCCGTCAAGCGGCATCCCTCGCCGAAGGATGCCAAGGTCTATTTCATCCAGCCCACCGACGGAGCCTACATTTCGCCCAATCCGGTGATCCGCTTCGGCCTGCTGGGCATGGGCGTCGCGCCGGCCGGCTTCGAGAAGCCGAACACGGGGCATCATCACCTGCTGGTCGACGCGGAACTGCCGCCGTTCGACCAGCCGATCCCCAATGATTTCAATCACCTGCATTTCGGCGCGGGCCAGACCGAGGCGAAGATTTCCCTTCCGGTGGGCCGGCACAAATTGCGTCTGCTGTTCGCGGATGAGGCCCACGTGCCGCACGATCCGCCGGTTTATTCCGACGAGATAACCGTGTTCGTGACGCCGACCGGGCGCCCGCCGCCGCCGCCCCGGCCGCGCCGGCCGAGACACCACTTTTACTATTAGTGCATTGCATGGTCCCGGGAATTTGCAGACCGGCAGGATCATGCGCAAAATGAACCGGGTTGGAGCGTGAACCGACAAATGTTCAAACCATTGCGTTCCCGCCGCAGGTCTGCCGGCGAAACGCGGCGACTGATACTGAAATGAGACGAAATGGACTCCTGGTTTGTGCGATCGCTCTCGCGGCGGCTCTATTCGCCACCGTGGCGGAGGCGGATCGGCGCGTAGCGTTGGTGATCGGAAATTCTGCCTACCGCAACGCGACGCAGTTGCCCAATACGATCAACGATGCAAACGCCGTCGCCGCGCTGTTCAGATCGGTCGGTTTCGAAGTCGTCAACTCACGGACCGATCTCGGCGTCCTGGAGTTCAAGCGCGCCGTGCGTGACTTCCTGATCACGGCGGAGACCGCCGACATCGCGGTGGTCTATTACGCCGGCCACGGCATCGAAGTCGGCGGCACCAATTACCTCATCCCGGTGGATGCCAAGCTCGCCCGCGACTATGACGTGGAAGACGAGGCGATCGCGCTCGACCGCATCATCTGGGCACTGCAGCCGGTCAAGCGCCTGCGGCTGATCCTGCTCGACGCCTGCCGCGACAATCCATTCGTCGCGAAGTTGCGCTCCGTCGGCATCCGCGCCGCGCCGAAGGGCGGCCTCGCTAGGATCGACGACGTCAGCACCGACACGCTGGTCGCCTTCGCCGCCAAGGAGGGGGCGGTTTCCTACGACGGCGACGGACCGAACAGCCCGTTCGCTACGGCGCTGGTCAAGCACATCGCCGAACCGGGCCTCGATATCAGGATCGCCCTCGGCCAGGTCCGCGACGAGGTACTCAAGACGACCGGGGGCAGACAGGAACCGTTCATATATGGCTCACTCGGCGGAGCGACCATTCCCCTGGTGCCGCTGCCGGCGGCAAAAGCCATTGAACCCAAGCCGGTACCGTCGCCGGCGGTGGCCGCGCGGGAGCCGGTCCCAGCGATCCCGGTGACCCGCCCGAACATCGCGGTCACGCCGGTCGTACCCAATCGGATCGAAAAAGCCCTGCCGCCGGCGGCCAACTCGACCCCGGCGAAAGCCGAGTCTCTCAAGGCAACGCAGCCGAATTCGCAAGCCGCGCTCCAAAAAGAGGATCCGGCGCTCGCCTGCAGCCGCGAAGAACTGCGGTTGGCGCACCTGCGCTCCGACCCGGTGCCGGACGAGATTGCCCGCTTCCAGCGCGAACTCTCTTGCGGCCGGCTGCACGCCCAAGTGCAGCGCTTGTTCGAAAGTGTCGCGACCGGACCGCCGGCACCCGCAGCTTCTCTCGGCGGCGCGGCCCCTGCCGGCGCGATCCGCAAACCGGAGCCCGCTGCCGAGGCGGGAGCGCGGGCGCAGGCCCTGCCGCCTCAGCCGGAGGGCGCGTGTGCGCGCGACGCGGAACGTCTGGCACGTTTGCGTGCCGACCCCACCGTCGATGCGATCGTCCGGTTCGAGAGGGAACTCGGCTGCGAGCAAATCCGGCCGCAGCTCCGGCGGTTGCGGGAGAGCGTGGGCCAGTAGCTGCGCTCGCGGGGGAGCATCTGTTGGAGTACCAGTGAACGAGTCGCTGCCCGATGAATCCCAGATCCTGCTGGCGACCCTGCCGCCGACATCGGGACAACGCCGGCTGGCTGCGGCCATCGTCGCGGTGCTCCTCGTCGCATTCGCCGTCATGGTGCCGTTTGCGAACGTGGAGCTTGCGCCGGTCAACGCATTCGTTCCGGCCCTCGAGACCGCGCTTCTCATCAACGACCTCCTGACATCGGCCCTGCTGTTCGCCCAATTCTCGATCGTGCGGGAGCGCGCACTCCTGGTGCTCGCGAGCGGTTATCTCTTCAGTGCGCTCATCGTCATTCCGCACGCGCTGACCTTTCCCGGCGCATTCTCGCCGACCGGCCTCCTCGGAGCCGGATCGCAGACTTCGGCATGGCTCTATATTTTCTGGCACGCGGCGTTGCCGTTGGCCGTGATCGTCTATGCCTCGTGGAAGGGGGCCGGCTACGCAAAGAGCACGGCCGCGGACTCGCCGCGCGCCGAAATCGCCATGAGCGTCGTGGCCGTCGTCGTCCTGACCTGCGCACTGACCTGGATTGCCGTCGCCGGAGAGGGGTTTCTGCCGAGGCTGCTTCCCGACGCCACTCACGTGACCCTGTTGGGGCAATACCTCACGGGATCCCTGGTAGTGCTGGGCACCGTCGCGCTCGCGCTGCTGTGGTACCGGTGGCGCTCTTCCCTCGATCTCTGGCTGATGGTGATGATTTGCGCGTTGCTCCCCGAAGCCGCGCTCACCGCCTTCCTCACCACTCCCCGCTTCAGCCTGGGCTATTACGCGGCGCGCGTCTTCTCGCTCATCACCGCCAGCGTGGTCCTGATCGTATTGCTCGCCCAGACGACGGCGCTCTACGCGCGGCTCGCCCGCTCGATCGTCATGCAACGCCGTGAAAGCGAAGGGCGGCAAATCACCCTGGACACGATCACGGCTTCGATCGCTCACGAGGTAAACCAACCGCTGGCCGCCATCGTAGCGAACGGCAATGCGGGCTTGCGCTGGCTCGGAAACGCGACGCCGGACCTCGACGAAGTGCGGGCCGCGCTCACGCGAATCGTCAATGCGGGCCTGCATGCCGGCAAGGTCATCCAAAGCACCCGTTCAATCTTCAAGAAGGACCAGCGGCGGCGGGTCCGGCTCGATCTGAACGAGCTCATCAGCAGCATCCTCGTTCTCGACAGCCGCGACCTGCAAATTCGCGGCGTGTCCCTCCAACTCGAATTCGAACACCTCCCGCTCGTGGTCGCCGACCGCATCCAGCTGCAGCAAGTCTTGCTGAACCTGATCAAGAACGCCGTCGACGCGATGGACTCCGTGACGGATCGCGCACGGGTGCTGAGAGTGAGATCGGAGGTTTGCGAACCCGACGGGGTGCTGGTGGCGGTCGAAGATTGCGGAACCGGGATCAGCCCGCATGACACCGGGCGCATCTTCGACGCGTTCTACACGACCAAAGCCAACGGCACGGGGATGGGGCTCGCGATTTGCCGATCGATCATCGAAGCGCATGAAGGCCGTCTGTGGGCTTCGCCGCGCGTTCCCTACGGAACGGCGTTTCAGTTCACCCTGCCGGCGGGCGGCTCCGCCGAGGAGGCCGCGTGAAGAGGCGACGCCGGACGGGTGCGAGAAGCATCCGATCGCCGCCGAAGCGGCCGGGCCAGAACGCGGGACGTTAGCCATGCGCATCGTGGATGTTCGCGAAGTGACCGCGCCGATTGCCTCGTCGATCGCCAATGCCTATATCGACTTTTCCAGGATGACCTTGTCCCTGGTCGCCATCGTCACCGATGTCGTGCGCGACGGCCGCACGGTGGTCGGCTACGGCTTCAACTCCAACGGCCGCTACGGCCAGGCCGGCCTCATCCGCGAGCGGTTCGCGCCGCGCCTGCGCGAGGCGGATCCGAAGTCCCTGCTCAATGACGCCGGCGACAATCTCGACCCGGACCGCATCTGGGCCACGCTGATGAAGAACGAAAAGCCGGGCGGCCATGGCGAGCGCTCGGTCGCCGTCGGCACCATCGACATGGCGGTGTGGGACGCAGTGGCGAAGATCGCGCGCCAGCCGCTGTTCCGCCTGCTGGCCGAACGCCACCGCCGAGAGGCCGACCCGCGCGTGTTCGTCTACGCGGCCGGCGGCTACTATTATCCGGGCAAGGCCGTCGATGCGCTGCGCGCCGAGATGCGCAGCTATCTCGACCGCGGCTACACCGTGGTCAAGATGAAGATCGGCAACGGCATCGCCGCAGACCGCCCGCGGATCGAAGGCGTGCTGCAGGAACTGGACGGCAAGGCGCAACTGGCGGTGGACGCCAATGGGCGGCTGACGCTGGAGCAAGCCATCTCCTACGCCAGGATGCTGCGGGACTATCCGTTGTTCTGGTATGAGGAAGCGGGCGACCCGCTGGACTTTGCGCTGCAGGCGGCGCTCGCCGAATTCTATCCGGGGCCGATGGCCACGGGCGAGAACCTCTTCAGCCACCAGGACGCCCGCAACCTCCTGCGCTACGGCGGCCTGCGTCCGGACCGCGACTGGCTGCAGTTCGACTGCGCACTCTCCTATGGATTGTGCGAATACCAGCGCACGCTGGAATGCCTGCACGTGGCGGGATGGTCGCCCGGCCGCTGCATTCCTCACGGCGGCCATCAGATGTCGCTCAACATCGCCGCGGGACTGGGCCTCGGCGGCAATGAAAGCTACCCGGACCTGTTCCAGCCCTATGGCGGCTTTCCCGACGAGGTGCGCGTGGAGGACGGCCGCATCGTCATGCCGGAGCTGCCGGGCATCGGCTTCGAGGGCAAATCGGACCTCATCAAGGTCATGCGCGACCTGGCCGAGTGACGCGTGAGTTCTGCTACGGCGAGCCGGCCGCCATTGAAGCAGGGGCTGGCGGGTCATGCCTGAACTCTCCCCGCAGCTTTATCGCAGCGTCGAGAGCACGCCCGGCCACCCAGACATAGGACGCAAAAAATATCGTCAAAAAGCCGCTCACGAGAAGAGCGTTCGCGCCGATTGCCCAAAGGACGAACAGCGCCAGGCCCATCCCGTACAGGCCGAACACGATGAACAACAGCGCCGCCACGCGGCTCTCGAAGCGACGCAGGACCAAGCCGTTCACCAGGACCAGGACATAGACCCAATCCTCGTACAGGAGGTGGCCGGTCAGGAACCCGATGAAACCCGCGATGTTTTCGAGCGACGTCGTCGCAGTCGCTCTCGTGGGCGACACCAGCCACTCGTCACGGACGGAAAGCGCCTGCAGCGCCAGCAAGGCGAGCGCAGTCAGAATGAAATAATACGACGCCCTCCTGATGATCCTCAACGCGCTCTCGCGAGATGAAATCGACAGGAATCGGGCGCGCAACGTATCGAAAACCATGGCAGGGGCCATCCATTTCGAGATCGAATCCGGCGGCACTCGGATCGACCGGCGGAGTCATTACACGAGAGCGCCTTGCATTGTCACCGCCCGGCTTGACCGGGCAACGACACGCATGGGGCCGGCGCAATCGGCAAATGCTCGACGCTCGGAAAAATCTTGGGAGCGCCGACCCGACATAGTACGGTCACGGCACCGTGCCCACCATGTCTCCCCGCTTCCTCCCCAACCCCCCCGCGGTTTCGCATGCCTCGCATCGTGATCGAAGAAGACCATTTCCTGAAGATCGTTCCCGTCGTGCTGGATCCCGCGACCCCGCTGCCGCATCAACGCGCGGTCGCGGATTTCTTTGCTCATGACGAGCCGGATTTCCTGGGCTGGTGCCAGCGCCTGCGGGAGCGTATGCCGGGCCTCTATCCTGCCCAAGTCGTGTTCGCCGAAGATCAGGCCGATCTCGCGGCGAAGATCGCCGAGGCCGACGGCATCGTCGTCGAGAGCCTCGTGATCGACGCCGCGGTGCTGGCGCGCGCGCCGCGCCTCGCGGTGGTGCAGAAGTTCGGCACCATCACCGCCAATATCGATCTTTTTGCCTGCGCTGCCAGGGGCGTCACGGTCGAGACCCTGCACCGCATGGTCAATGTGGCGGTGGCCGAGCAGGCCTTCGCGCTGCTGCTGGCGCTCGCCAAGCGGATCGTGGAGTTCAACGGCGTGGTCGAGGAAGCCGCGTTGCGGGCCGCCGGCTACAAGGTGCGGCCGCGGCAATCCCGCTACATCGGCTACTCGAACTTTGCCGGCATCACCGGGCTCGGGACCGTGCATGGCTCAACGCTCGGCATCGTCGGGTTCGGCGAGATCGGACGCGAGGTCGCCCACCGCGCCCGCGCCTTCGCCATGAAGGTCGTCTATTTCCAGCGCACGCCGCTGACCGCCGCCGCCGAGCGCGAGCTCGGCGCGCACTTTCTGCCGCTCGGCGATCTGATGGCGCAGGCGGACTATATCCTCGTGCAGTTGCCCCTCAACCTCGGGACGCGCGGCCTGATCGGCCGCGAGGCGCTCGCCCGCATCAAGCCCGGCGCCGTGCTGATCGACGTCGCCCGCGCCGAGCTGATCGACCATGACGCCCTGGTAGAAGCGCTCGCCGGCGGCCGCCTCGGCGGCCTCGGTCTCGATGTGGGCTACACCGAGCCGGCCGATCCGAAGGAGCCGTTGCTGCGGCACCGCGGCGGCAACGTCATCCTGATGCCCCACACCGCGATCGGCGCCCGCGCCAATGCGCTCCACGATGTCGAGAGGCTGTGTCTCAATTTATGGCGCGGCGTCACTCGCACGCTGACGGGCTGAATCTAGCGGCCGCGATTGGCCTCTGGCTCGAGATCGATGGCGAGCGCCTTCATGACGCGGTTATGCATGATGTAGGTGCCGACGAGCACGGAAAGCTCGACGATCTCGCGATCGGAGAAATGCCGCCGCACCTCGGCGAACACCGCGTCGGGCACCGAAGTGCCCATCGTCATGGCTTCAGCATAGGCGAGCGCGGCACGTTCGCGGGCATCGAACAGGGCGGTGGCCCGCCAGTCCGCCAGCGCATCGCATTCGGGCAAAGTCAGCCCCTCCGCGAGTGCGAGGCCGGGGACGTGCTGGGCGAGCACATAGTCGACCCCATTGAGATGGGCGATACGGATAATGACGATTTCGCGCAGCCGCCCCGACAGCTCGGTCTTCCACCGCACCGCGCCGTTGTGGTCGAACCAGGTCTGCGCCAGCGCCGGGCTGTGCAGCAGGAGCTTGTAGACGTTGAGCAGCCCACCGCGCCGTCCCGCCTTGATGCGGCCGACCAGGTCGGCGAGCTCGGGATGTTCGGCCTCTTCGATCAGCGGAATGCGCGCCATGGTTCACCGCGGGAGTGGAGACTGCGGAGGTCTATCATTCCGGCGCAATGGGGCAAGGTGCGCGCGGCAAGTGCTATCGGCTTGCGGCCCCGGTCATTGCAATCCGGCCAGCGGGTCCAGCGCCATCTGGGCCGCCGTTTGCTGGCGCAGTGACGAGCGCATGGTCAGCGGGGTCTTCGGTCCGGGCTCGGAATCCCCGCCTTTCCCGGGCACCGGGAAGGCATAGCCCAGGATGGCTTTCGCGACCCAGCGGTCGGAGCCGGTCGTAAGGCCGTAGCCGATGCCGAGATCGACATCGACCTTGCCGACCTTGAAGTCGGTCACCGCGAACAATTGATGTTCCTGCTGCTGGAAGGAAGGAAAGCTGCCGGGCGCGCCGAGGTCGGTATAATATTCGAGGCCGATGAACCGATCCTCGCCGAGGTTGCGCGCGAGCCGGGCGGCCGGAACGAAGTCCGGATTGCCGCCCGCGCCGAAGGCGAAATCCATGATCGGATTGACGATGAACTCCCACTGCGGATTGCGCCAGCCGATAATCGGCCTGACTTCCATGGCAAAGCGCGTCGGCCCGAAGGGCGGCGTCGGGAAGTCGTACTCGAAGTTGAGGCCGTAGAAGAAGTCCTTCTTGGCGGCGTCGGGCGTCACGAACAGGGTTCGCAGCTTTATCGCGTTCGACAGGAACTGACCCTGCTCGTTGACCGCCCACGGGATGTAGAGCCCGAGCTCGAGCCACGGGGTCACGCCATAGGCGAATTCGGGCGTGCCGTTGAGCGCGTGATTGGGCACCAACCCGCCTGCAAAATCCGGATAGTCGCGGCCGTTGATGGTGTAGTTGAGGTGCTGCTGGACGGTGAATTGGCCGACCTCCGCGATCTCGGCATTGTAGACCTGGATCTCGTCGACCGCACGGGCGGGCCGCGGGCCAAGCAGACACAGGGACGAAGCAGCAAGCAGCGAAGCCGCCGAGCGGCGAAGCCCTGACCCCAAGCGCATCACGCCCCCCGGCAGCGTCATCCTCATCGGTGCTGACGCCCGTCAGCACCGATTTAGAACCATTCTAAACCCTTCTTAGAAACATTCCAATGCATTTTCATGCGCCCGGTCGTCTGGCGCAGCGATTTCGCCCGGCATGGCTGTCCTCTACCGGCGGACTGGTTTGCCGGCGCGCGCCGGACCGTGGGACGGCTCTCCCAACCCGCGGGCGTATTCGATCAGTGCCGCGCTGATGAATTCGGGCTGCTCGGCGATCGCGGCGTGGCTCGCCTGCGGGATGACGACGATGGTGACGCGCCCGCCCTGCAGCCGTTGATACTCCCGCCCATGGTCGCCATGGGCCAGCGGGTCATGCGCCGGCTGGAGATAGAGGATCGGCGCGGTGCCGCCGGCAAAATCCTCCTCGCGCGGGGTCTTGTCGCCTGCGATGCGCTGTGCCGCCAGCACCTCCGGATGCCAGCCGCCGAGCCAGACCCCGGCATCATTGCCGGGGGCGAAGAAGGCAAAGCGCAAGGCCTCGAGCCTGGTGTCCTCGGGCAGCGTAGGGTCGGCGCTCGCCCGGATCGCCGCACGGACATCAGGCGGGCTCGGATCCCGTCCCACATTGGCTGCGACCAGCGCGAGCGCACGCACGAGGTCGGGGCGGTCGGTCGCGAGCATGCGCGCTACCCGATTGCCGAAGGCATGCCCGACGACGAAGGCGGGGCCGCGGCCTGCCGCTTCGATCACCGCCGCCACATCGGCTGCGTAGTCGTGGAGATCGATCCCGGCCAGCGGACCGCGGCTCGCCCCGACGCCGCGCGGCTGCAGCCGCAGCACCGCGAACCGCGCCGCCGCCAACCGCGCGGCGATCGCATCGAAGTCCTCCGCGCCGCGGCCGAGCGAAGGCAGCAGCACCACCGGCGGCCCGTCGCCGTCGACCAGCACCTCGATGGAAACGCCGCCGCGCATGACGACGATGCGCGCCGTCATTTGTCGCCGGGCAGCGTACGGTCGAGCCAGTCGACCATCACCTTGGCGATGGCGTCGCTGTTCTTTTCCAGCATCATCATGTGGCCGTTGCCGTGGATGCCGACATCGGGGAGGCGGATGAATGTGCTTTTGACGCCGGCCTGGGCGAGGTAGCGCACGGTGCAGTGGTCATAGGATGCGTGATAGGACGCTTCCGAGGTTACAATCAGGATCGGGGTGTTCTCCAGATTGACGAGCTTGCGAGCCGGCTCCTGCTGCGCCCAGCAGCGCACGAAATCGGGCTTTTCCGCCTTGTCTTCGCGCACGAACCGCAGCGGCGTGGCCTCCGACACCGGCGGATCGTAGGTGAGCGGCACGTCGACCAGCCCGGACGCCTTGGTGTGCGCCGCGTCCACGAACCAGTCCGGCTCACCCTTGAATTCGACGTCGTGGGCCGGCGGGCCGTTCGGCTCGACCGCGACGATCGCCTTGACGAGGTTGGGGCGCTTGTCGGCGATCGGCCAGACGAACGCGCCCGATTGGGAATGGATGAGCACGACGGCCGGACCGATGCGGTCGAGCAGCGCCACGGCGGCATCGCGGTTGAGCGCTTGTTGCAGGGGAAAGTCGACCAGCGAAGGAAACTGGCTGGCATAGAACTGGTCGAACGCCGCATCGCCCGGCTTGCCGTCGCCGGGCCACTGGGTGTGCAGATGCGCCTGCGGCCACAGCTTGAAGCGTTCCGGCGCGACGAAGCGCTGCTCGAGGCGGTTCAAATTGGAGGCGGAGACCGGGCCGTTCGCCTCCGACCACTGGGCCGCGCGGCCCCGCGCCACCTGGTCGACCACGTAGACCGCATAGCCCCGGCGCAGGAAATACTGCGCCCAGCCTTCACGCCCATCCGGCGTGCCGGTGAAATTGGTGCCGGTCTGGCTGCCGCCATGGATCATCACAACCGGAAAGGGGTGCGTGAGCCGCTGCGGCACCTGGTACTCCACATACATGTGGCCCACCGTCGGCGACCCCTCGCGGCTGGGGTCAATGGTACCGCCGACAAAGAAATAGCCCTGCTTGGCGATGACGAGCGGCCCGGTCTGGGCGCGCACCCCGGCGAGCGACAGCAACGAAGCACCGGCCCCGACCAGGGCGGTCGCCGCGGCCCGCAGGATCGTGTCGCGGAGCCTGTCGTATTGACCCATATGGTTTCCTCCCAATGCGGCGCGTTGCATTTCGGCGATGCGCGCTTATGTACGGAAGCTACGCTATTCAGCGCCGCGCGACCCCGCAATATGCGGGGGTTGCGAAAGCAGGCGTTGCGAGTGGCGGTCCTTTTGATCTCGGTTGCGCCATTGACGCCGTTTCACGGCGTCCTTATGGTCCGCGCCGAAAAAGTCCGTGGCTGCGCGCAGTCGCACCTGGGTAATCGAGGTTGGTCCGATGAAAGTCCGTAATTCACTGAAGTCCCTGCGTAGCCGTCACCGCGACAATCGCATCGTGCGGCGTAAGGGACGCGTCTACGTGATAAATAAGACACAGCGCCGGTTCAAAGCGCGCCAAGGCTAATTCTTAGGCATTTTTTTCACGCGACTGTGACCAAATCGATCTTGCAGGCAGGCAATGGCCGGCTAAGCTAGGCGGTATGAAGCGCTGC
>Ga0302326_10010317_pt1 | contig 20256 bp, 19 predicted proteins | sample Palsa_T0_3_FD_202264 | JGI IMG/M metagenome (GOLD analysis project Ga0302326, IMG submission 202264) | Peat permafrost microbial communities from Stordalen Mire near Abisko, Sweden - Palsa_T0_3 | ecosystem: Environmental > Terrestrial > Soil > Palsa > Peat permafrost | place: Sweden: Abisko...
GCTCAACGATGCGGAGATCGACTTCACCGTCGTCCTTATTGGGCAGAACGAACTCCTGGATATTCGCAGCAAGTACATCTCTCGCCGAAAGAATCAGATCGTCGGACGGTTCATGCTCGAGGAATATGAGTTGAGAGGAATTCGCTCGCAGGCCGACATGGGCCGTTGTCTTGCCTGCTACGATAACCCGGCCCTTACGCAGTACCCGAAGGACTCTGGTTGGTGTTTCACGCGATATTTCTTCAATCGCGCCTACGACGGTGGATGGCGTCTGCGCGATCTGACGGCTACGCTTTGGGAGGCATTCGACGAAGTACGGATCGCAAACGGCGTCCCGGGGAGTCGGCTTGAAATTCCGATGCAGGCATTTTCTTGGACAGTCAACTCCATCATGCAGGAATTCGGCACGAGGAACGAATTGGCGCCCTCCATTCCTTGCGAAGAACTCGCCTCAATCATTGTGAGCGCGGGCTTCGGCATTCCAACTTCCACCGACGATGAAGACACCGACGATGAAAACGAAGATGAAAAGTGAGCCGAATGAAACCGAGCCCCCTATCCCGGACGAAGACCTGCGAATCACCTGGCCGAGGGACCGTTTTCGCCCCGGAGAGTCGCTTTGGATTATCTTCCTAAAAATCGGTCTATTTAACTTTCAGCCCACGAAAGCCCTATATTCGGCGTTTAGGCGACCGGAGGGAGCGATTGGACGGAATAACCACGGCTTTGGCAGCGGTAATCTCCAATCGGCAAAGGCTATTGACTTCAGGAAAATGGCCGCGGTTTCCGGCGTTCGCCAATCCTATTTTCGACACTGTGGGGTCGACCAGTTTTGGGATTATCCCGATCATATGGCTCCATATTGGACCTGGAATCATCTGCGGTACTGCGAGGCGTGCCTCAACGCGGGGTATCACTCTGTCCTCTTCCAGTTTAGGGGACTGGATAATTGCCCCTTCCACGGGATCAAGATATCGTCAACTTGCCCGTCGTGTGGGAAGACAATTCCTTATGTGCTCCCTCGCCGCGCAAGCTCCGCATTTGTCTGCCGATCCTGTGGAAATCAAATAGCGGTAATCGACCGAAGTATCCATGAAGTGGAAATCGACACCGAGCGATTTCTGAAAGCAGCGAGAGAAGTGATTCACGTCTGCAAAACGTGGAAGATGACACCCCACCATGTGTTTAGATGGAATCAGAGCGAATCATACGCGGGTACCGCTGAAGCGGATACACCCTTCCACGCTCGGAACCTGTTCCGGTATGTCTTGGATTGCTTCGATCCTGGACCGGACAGCACCCTTTGCAAAATCATTGAGCCCTCGCGGCTGCATGCAGTATTGCGGCGGACGGACCCCAATAGGGTTCGGATCAAGCGAGCAGTTGCCAAAAAATACTATCGCAAATTGGGCAGACTCTACTGGAAGGTGACTAAACGCCTCATGAGGCGGCTTCGGGTTCGAGGAAGCGTACACCGCCGTTTTATGACCGAAGAAGAAAACCTGAAGCCCAATGAATGGCTTTACCTCGTTGTCCGAGGTTACTGGGAAAACAATGCGCTCGCTAACCTGAATTGGAAATCCGACATGAATGACGATCGTCTGGACTATTTCAGGGGAATGGGTGAAGCCGTCCATAGTAGAGCCTCGGCCTATCGGCTTCGCTTGTTTCGCGTCGACGCGCTGCGATTTCTTCCGAATTCGTTGGTGTGGGCAAATATGAATGCATGGCTCAGTCTGTACTACGCCTTGCTTGACGGGGCGTCAGAGCTAAGCCGTCTAGGAAGACACCCTGGCGAGATTGTTAGATACCTGCGTAATTCGAGTATCGGGGATCTGCCGCTCGTAGTCTACCTCGGGCCCAAAAATGGGGGGAAAACGCACGAGTTGCATTTCTGGTCCACTCCCCCAGACCAGCAGGTACGTGCGTCGGAGTTCGACCTCACCTAGCAGGCTGTTGAAATACTATGTGGGCCGCGTTACTCGTCTACGGCCTGGCCAAGATCACGTGGGTGGTGCGAGCGGTCGGGACGTGCTCAACGCACCGATAGCCTAGCTTGGGCAGGTCGAGGCCGGCTAGGAGCGGTTCACCGCGTCCGAGCACGATCGGCGAGATCGCAAGGTGCATCTCGTCGATCAACCCCAGAGAAAGGTATTGGCGAATCGTGGCCACGCCGCCGCCCAGCTGCACGTCCTGGCCCTGAGCGGCCTCGGTCGCCCGTCTTAGGGCCACATGGATGCCGTCCGCGACGAAATGAAAGATTGTTCCGCCCGCCATCTCGATCGGCGCCCGCGGATGGTGGGTCAGCACAAATACCGGGGTATGGAAGGGCGGCTTGTCGCCCCACCAGCCCTTCCAGCCTTCGTCCGGCCAAGGCCCCCGGATTGGACCGAACATGTTGCGGCCGAGAATGCGGGCCCCGACGCCAGCGAACCCCCGCGCCGCGAAGTCGTCGTCGACGCCCGCCTCGCCTCCCTCCTGCCCATGAACCCGCCGAAAGGTCCGGGTGGAGAAAAACCATTCATGCAGCGCCAGGCCACCAACGCCCAAGGGATTTTGGAGGTCCTGGTTCGGCCCGGCGCCGTAGCCGTCAAGCGATAGGGCAAAGCTGTTGACACGCAGTTTAGCCATCAGGGAATTCCGATACGATCGGGCCCGAATTCGGCGAGCAATGAGAATCGTTCTAGGACGGCGAGGCTGTAGCTGCTCAATCTAACAGGGTGTTGAAACTTGCGGCCGTGGCGCGGGGAATGCTTGAGTCGGTGGATGAGAGGAAAAAAGGACAGCCAGGTGAGTGTGGCCTGCCTTCTTAACGTCATCCGATCCGTGCGATCAAGGGCATTCTTGGTGTGGTCCTTAGCGAGATGGACGAGCACTTCGAGGAAATGTACGCCGAGAGCGGAAGACCATCTATCCCTCCGGAGCGGCTGCTTCTGGCGAAGGTGCTGATGGCGCTCTACACGATCCGATCGGAGCGGCAGTTCTGCGAGCGCCTTCAGTACGACCTGTTGTTTCGCGGGTTCCTCGACTTGAATCCGGACGAGCCCGTATTTGACCACTCCACCTTCTCGCAGAACCAGGCGCGGCTCCTCGAGCACAAGGTGGCGGATCTGTTCTTCGCAGAGGTGGTTTGGTTCGCCAAGGCGAAGCGATGGATCAGCGACCAGCATTTTTCCATCGACGCCACGCTGATTGAGTCGTGGGCCTCGCTGAAGAGCTTCAAGAAGAAGGATGCGGACCGAGGGCCGGGCGATGGCAATGGCTGGACCGACTTCAAGGGCGAGAGCAGGAAGAACGACACGCACGAGTCGACCACGGACCCCGAGGCGAAGCTCGTGCGCAAGGGGAACGGTCGCGAGGCTAGGCTGTGTTTTGCAGGCCACGCGACGATGGAAAATCGCCACGGCCTTTGCGTCCTCTTCGAAGTGAGACCCGCGGTCGGCGCTCCCGAGGCGGCAGTCGCAGTGGAGCAGGTCAAGGAACTCCAGGAACGCGGATTTGATCCGCGCTCACTCGGGGCCGATCGAGGCTACTGTTCCCGTAGGTTTATAGAGGGCGTGCGTGCTCGAGGCGTCACTCCACATCCGGCGGTGTGTGCGCAGCGCCGAACCTTGGGCGTGCGCATCCGCTCGAATGCGTACGCCCTCAGCCAAAAGGCCCGCCGGCGGATCGAAGAGATCTTCGGCTGGAGCAAAACCACCGGCTGCTTCCGCAAGAGCCGGCACCGCGGTGTCGAGCGCACCCATGCAGCCGGCCAATATGTCGTGGCCGCCTGCAATCTGGTTCGTATGGCCAAGCTCTCGCTCGGCCCTCCTGTTTTGGTTCGGGCCTAAGGCCCGAGATGCCCACGGAGTCGGTGGACGGAAAAATGGGACATCAAAACGCCTCAAACCCGTCCTCAGCGGGCCTTCGCGGTGAGCTGTCCTGGTGGAAATTGACGCCTGAGTGCGCAATTCAATCGGCGGCAACTTTTGGAGAGAGAAAAGACCCGTTCTTCAACAGCCTGTTAGCGCCTCAATGGCCCAATCGTTTGAGGGCAGCACGCATTCGCCTCACGCTGGTCCGTTTAAGCCAAGCAGATGTTTTATTTTGGATTGCAGTGCCGATTGGCCCGCAATGAATCCCGCTTCGTAGATGGAGTCCGCAAGTTCCATGTGAAAATAGTTGCCGAACTCAATCTGTTCACGGGTCGAGAATTCATAAGTCACCTCTTCTCCCTGGACCATGGGTTCGCGACGCCAAATCACTTGATTGGGGTGCGTGGGATCCCGCCCGACGAGATGGACGCCGACCCCGGACATGAATTTGGCCACTTGAGGATCAATTCTTGCCGGGGCACTCGCCTGTTTCTCGGTATTTTTCACGTGGGGTTTCGCGGGTAGTTTGCAGGTGGCGGAACGCATTTCAACAACCGCCTCCTCGTTCTCGGGAAACTGGGTTAACGGGGGCCAGGTTATACAGAGTTTATGAGGTTTACGAAGTTTACGGCGTACCGCGACCGGCCCTCCTGCCAATGGGTTTCTAGATTCCCAAAGCAATTCCCATCGGACTCATAAGAAGTTTGGGCCGGGAATCAACGCTCCAGTCTAGGTCAATTTGACCACTCGGCGCCGTTGTCCAAGGCCACGCGGGCGTGCTGCGATGGATGCTTTCACCATCCGACAACCCAGCCATGAGGATCCACCCTGCAATCCGCCTAATCGGACTTTCCCTGCTACCCCTTTCCTTGCTCGCGGAAGGACACGACTCCGCCCCGTCCGGCCGACCCGAGATTGGGACTATCGGCTTGGACCTCACCGCATCCGATCCCTCCGTGAAACCCGGCGACAACTTCTTTCGCTACGCCAATGGACACTGGATCGATACATTTCAAATTCCGGACGACCGCTCCAATTATGGAGTCTTCACGCGCCTAAGCGATCTCTCCGAAAAGCGCGTGCGGGGCATCATCGAGGATGCCGCCGCGATGCACGCCGCCAACGGCACACCCGAACAGCGGATTGGTGACTACTACGCGGCATTCCTGGATGAGGGCACGATCGAAGCTGCCGGACTTCACCCCATCCAAGCCGATCTGGACCGGATCGCGGCTGCGAACTCGCCAAAGGATATCGCTTCGCTTTTTGGTCTGCCGGGATACATGTCCACATTCGGCGCCGGCATCGGACCCGACCTCAAGGATCCGAACAGGTATTCCATCTCAATCGGCCAGGGAGGCCTCGGACTGCCCGACCGCGACTATTACTCAAGTGACGACCCCAAGCTTAAGGAGATCCGCGCAAGATATCAGGCGTATGTCCGGCAGATGCTGGAGTTGGGCGGCGTTTCCGGCGCCGCGGACAAATCAAGAGAGGTGCTGGATTTTGAGACAGCCGTCGCTAAGGTGAGTTGGTCCAAGGAGCAGCAGCGCGAGATCGAAACCCAATATAATCCCCGTTCGAAGGCCGAGCTCATCGCCTATGCGACTGGCTTCGACTGGCAGGCGTTCCTCGACTCCTCCGAGATCGGCTCCCGTGATCACTTTGTCCTCAATGAACTCTCGGCAATTCGCGAAATCGCCGCGGTTATTGGCTCCACGCCTCTCGACGCCCTCAAGGCATACCTGACGTTCCACTTCCTCGACAGCCACGCGCCCCTCCTGCCGAAACGCTTCGACGAGGCCCATTTCGCTTTCTTTGGGCAGACGCTCCAAGGCCAGCCGAAGCAGCGGGAGCGCTGGAAACGGGCTGTCGCGGCGGTGGACGGAGCCATGGGGGAGCAGGTGGGGCAAGTTTATGTGCAGAAGTATTTTCCTCCCGAATCAAAGGCCAAGATGGAGGCCCTGGTCGCCAACCTGATGAAGGCCCTCAGCAAGCGATTTGACGCCCTCGAATGGATGACTCCTGAGACCAAGGCGAAGGCCCAAGACAAGCTCGCGCATTTTACAACAAAGATAGGCTATCCGGACAAATGGAAGGACTATTCCACGCTCGTAGTCCGTCGGGACGATCCTGTTGGCAACGAGTTGCGCGCGGAACTGTGGGAGTGGCACCGGGAGCTCGCCCGGATCGACGAACCCGTGGACCGCGCCGAGTGGGGCATGACGCCGCAGACCATCAACGCCTACTACAATCCCCAGAATAACGAGGTCGTATTCCCCGCGGCCATTCTCCAGCCGCCCTTCTTCGACCCCAATGCAGACCCAGCCGTCAACTACGGGGGAATCGGCGCCGTAATCGGCCATGAGATCACCCACGGATTTGACGACCAGGGGAGAAAGTATGCACCGGACGGCAGCCTTCACGACTGGTGGACGGCCGAGGACGCGAAGGCCTTCACCGCCCGGGCCCAGCGTCTCGTAGATGAATTCAGCGCCTTTGAGCCCCTGCCTGGCCTCAAAATCCGGGGATCGATGACCCTGGGAGAAAACATTGCAGACTTGGGCGGCCTCAACATCGCCCACGACGCCTACCGGCTATCGCTCGGCGGGAACGATGCCCCGGTCATTGAAGGGCTAACCGGCGACCAGCGCTTCTTCCTCTCCTTTGCGCAGATCTGGCGGGCCAAAGTAAGGGACGAGTCCTTGCGCCAGCAGGTGATGAGCAACCCTCACAGTCCCGCCGTGTACCGGGTGAATGGACAGGTGCCGAATATCGATGCCTGGTATAGCGCTTTTGATGTCAAACCCGGCGACAAGATGTATGTGGCCCCAGGCGACCGCGTAAGGATCTGGTGAGGACCGGCCTATTCGCAATTTCCCCGACTTGAATTAGGGTTACCCCCACGGCCCTGAGCCTGCCTCTTTCCCAGCAATAAAATGAAAACGTTTCGCTGCCTTGCCGTCTTCTCGTCATTCTCGCTGGTCCTCTCGTTCTCCAAGGCGGATTCTCCGGGGCCGACTATAACCCTTCCAACCGCGATAGCCGACTCGGAATGGCAGGCCCTCGTCGCTGCCGTCAATTCCAAGCCCAAGCTCACGAACGACATGGCACCAAAAGACCAGGTGAGGGCGATCGACGCCTACGGGGCCGGAATTTCCGACGCGGCTCACGCATTTCTAGCGGCACACCCGACCGATCCACGGCGCTTCGAGGCGATGAAGGACATACTTTACGCTCCCCACTATTTCATGACGGACGTCGTCGCCGACCCTGCCACTCCGGGAAGGGTGAAAATTATCCGCGATGAAGCGGCGGCTGCCGCAGAGGATAAGGAGGAGGCCGCCGTCGAGAACCAGCTCCTCACCGAGGCGGACGTTCCGTCCGCGATTCGCGAATCTGTCGAGGCCCGCAAGGTTGAAAACGAGGTACGTTACTTTGACGATTCCGACGACAAGGACAAACCAGGCGCCCTTGCCACGTTGCAATCACACGTTGACGCGTTCGTCGCCAAGTACCCCAAGAGCATGGGAGTCGAGCAGATCGTTCACGACTACATGGACCTTCTCGAGCGTAAGGACCCAGCGGCAGTCGACCGTGCATGGAGGGCCTATGCCTTGAGTTCAAATGCTGCGGTCAAGGAATTGGCCGCCGGCAAAGTCCGTATCATCGAGGCCAAGGAGAAGCCGTTCAGCCTCACCTTCACGTCCCTCGACGGCCGCGCAGTCGACGTGAGCAAGCTCCAGGGAAAGGTCGTCCTGATCGACTTCTGGGCCACCTGGTGCGGGCCCTGCAAGGCAGAGATCCCCAACGTCGTCGCCACCTACAAGAAATACCACGACCAGGGTTTCGAGGTCGTAGGGATCTCCCTCGATTCGCAGGGCGCAAGATCCAAGCTCGCCGACTTCGTCAAAACACACGACATGCCCTGGCCGCAGTATTTTGACGGAAAGGGGTGGGGGAACGAAGTGGCCGCAACCTATTCCATCCAAGCAATCCCCGCCATGTTCCTCCTCGATAAGGAGGGGAAAATTGTTTCGACAAATGCGCGAGGACCGAAGTTGGAGGAGGAGGTTCGGAGGTACCTGGCTCTTTGAGGCGAAGCGTATTTGTGGCCGAACGTCACCGGTCCCTTGGACCTCAACTCATTCCTGGGAGCACTGGCGCTTGCTGGCCCAATGCCGCACGAAGCGCCGACGAAAGCGTGTCAAAGGTGAAGGGCTTAGACAGGAATGCCGAATGCCCCGCTTTGTCCTGTCCCTTCATAACGTGAGTGTATCGGAATCGGTTCATGAGGATGACCGGCATGTTTGCACTGCGTATGCGTATCTCCCTTAGGACTTGAACGGCATTGGTCCCGTAAAGATTGCAGTCGAAAATGACGAGGACGTATGCGCTAACGTCAGAATCCAGAAGTGAAACGACCTGGGGCCCTTCGGCAGCAAGCCGCACCTCGAAACCAATCCGTTCGAGAAGCCGGATTGCCGAATTCCGACAAACACCGGCATTTCCGGCGACAAGGACCTTCCCGACGAGACGACTTTCAGGCCCTCTCGTGGGATTACGGATTGATTTGGGAAAGCCGGAAAAAATGACCGGAGAGGCGATCGTGCTCTGGTTCATTGGTATTGGCGCTCTTGGCGGAATGTTTCATTTCTGCCACCCCCGGGAAGCAAGACTGACACCATGTTGCGTGACGAGGGAAGGGGACCTTTAGTCAAAATGACCCATTCAGCGGGCTTGATTTGTGACGGAAACACTCCAAGAGAGCGGTCCGCCATCCGTTCTGCGCCTCCTTTGCTCTTAAATCCCACCCCGAATGTCATCTTCCGGTTCCCAATTCCGCGCCGCCCTTGAAATTGAGAAACCGCTTCAGATCGCTGGATGCATTAATGCCTATGGCGCGTTGCTGGCAAAAAGCGCTGGATTCAAGGCCATCTACCTGTCCGGTGCCGGCGTGGCGAATCATTCGCTAGGCATCCCTGATATTGGGGATACCACCCTAACCGATGTGCTGACGGATGTGCATCGAATAACGGATCGCGTGAAATTGCCCCTTCTCGTGGACATCGACACTGGCTGGGATGATCCGGCTGAAGCCGTCCACAAGATCGGATTGGCAGGCGCCGCGGCAGCGCACATGGAGGACCAAATTCCCGAGAAACTATGCGGCCACCTTCCGGGAAAGAAGTTGGTCCCGATTGCCGTTATGGTGGAGCGGCTGAAGGCTGCGGTCTCCGGCAAGCCCTATAATGACTTCGTCGTCATGGCGCGAACAGATGCGGCATCGGTCGAGGGTGTGCTGGCGGCGATCGAAAGGGCCCAAGCGTACGTTTCGGCGGGAGCCGACATGGTCTTCGCGGAGGCTCTCGGCACGCTCAACGCCTATCGTAAATTTGTCGCAGCCGTGAAAGTACCCGTTTTGGCGAACCTGACCGAGTTTGGCAAAACGCCATATTTCACGGTCGAAGAGCTGCGCTCCGCCGGCATTGCCATGGCTCTCTATCCCTTGTCGGCATCCCGCGCGGCTGCTGCGGCCTCGCTTGAGGTCTACAGAGCAATCCGCAGCGACGGCACACAGCGAAATGTCGTCGGAAAAATGCAGACTCGGGAACAGCTATACCAGGTTCTTGGCTACACGCCCCTAAGGAAATAGCAGCGCCGTGAAATTCTAATCATTGCAAGCCAGCCAAATTTTGCCCCATGAGCGGATCCAATCCCGTGCCCAAGGCCAAGAAGTCCGTCGCTCTCTCCGGCGTCGTGGCTGGCGAAACCAGCATTTGCACGGTGGGGACCTCGGGCAACGATCTGCACTATCGTGGCTACGATATTGTTGATGTTGCATGGCAGGCAAACTTCGAGGAAGTCGCATATCTCCTCATCTACGGACACTTGCCCAACGCATCGGAGCTTTCGGCTTATCAAGAGAAGCTAAAGGGTCTGAGGTGGCTGCCTGGAAAACTGCGAGCCGTATTGGAGGAGATTCCGGCGAACGCTCATCCGATGGACGTCATGCGTACGGGCTGCTCGATGCTGGGCACGCTTGAGCCGGAGGTGCTTCCCGAGTCGGGTGCCGACGCCAATTCTGTCCAAAGCGCCCGTGACATAGCCGCCCGCCTTCTCGCCTGCTTCCCGTCGATGCTGCTTTACTGGCATCATTTTTCCCAGCACGGAGAGCAAATTGAGGTCGAGACGGGTGAATTTTCTGTCGCCGGACATTTCCTAAGGCTCCTTCACCAGAGTTCGCCGAAGAAGTCGCACATCCGCGCTCTGGATCGCTCGCTTACCCTCTATGCGGAACACGAGTTCAACGCATCAACCTTCACCGCCCGCGTCATCGCGGGGACCGGCGCAGATTTCTATTCAGCAATAGCGGGGGCAATCGGCGCCCTGCGCGGACCGAAGCATGGCGGCGCCAACGAGACTGCCAACCACATCCAGCAGCGATACCTGAAGCCCGACGAGGCAGAAACCGATATCGGCGTCCGATTGGCGAAGAAGGAGATCATTATCGGCTTCGGCCACCCTGTTTATACTGCGAGTGATCCCAGGAACGCCGTCATTAAGGAAACCGCCCGTGAGATTTGCCGAGAGAGCGGCAGCATGGGCCCCTTTGAAATTGCCGAACGGATAGAAAAGCTCATGTGGACCGAAAAGAGGATGTTTCCCAACCTCGATTGGTATAGTGCGGTGGTGTACCAGGAAATGGGGATTCCGACCGCCATGTTCACCCCGCTCTTTGTCATGGCTCGGACGGCCGGTTGGGCCGCGCATGTCGTAGAGCAACGTATCGATGGGAAGATCATCCGTCCCTCTGCCACTTACACCGGTCCCGTCCCTCGCCCCTTCCTTCCGCTCTCAGACCGCGCGTAACGGCCGGCCCTATACCCGGCCTCCCCAAAGGCGTCCTTTCCTTAAATGTCCTCTCAGATATCCAACATCCGTCCTCCGGCGGACGCTCTTCTCGCAGACCTGGCCGACTACGCCATCGACGCCCGAATAACGAGCGACGAGGCCTATGACACGGCCCGCTGGTGCCTTGCCGACACGCTGGCCTGCGGCGTCATGGCCCTGGCTTATCCTGCCTGCACAAAGCTCCTCGGCCCAGTCGTCCCCGGAATGTCTATCGTGAACGGTTCCCGCGTACCAGGCACCCGCTACGAACTGGGTCCCGTAGAGGCCGCATTCAACATTGGAATCCTCGTCCGGTGGCTCGATTTCAACGACACCTGGCTTGCCGCCGAATGGGGCCATCCCTCCGACAACTTGGGCGCAATCTTGGGCACCGCCGACTGGCTTTCCCGTAATGCCGCATCCGGCACCCCGGTCGCCGCGTTCTCGAATATGCTCCGCAATACGGCGCTTACTGTCCGGGACGTCCTGACCGCAATGATCAAGGCCCACGAGATCCAGGGTGTGCTTGCGTTAGAGAATTCTTTCAACCGGGTAGGCCTTGACCACGTTCTCCTCGTCCGGGTTGCCTCGACCGCGGTTGTCGCGGCAATGCTTGGGGGCACGCGGGACGAGGTCATAAACGCCATTTCGAACGCCTGGGTCGACGGCAGTGCGCTTCGCACATACCGCCATGCCCCGAACACGGGCTCCCGCAAGTCCTGGGCCGCCGGCGATGCTACAAGCCGGGGAGTGCGCCTTGCCCTGATGGCCCTGGCAGGCGAGATGGGCTATCCGTCGGCCCTGACGGCCAAAACCTGGGGTTTCCAGGAGGTGCTTTTCAAGGGCCAACCCGTCCGGATGCACCGCGCGCTGGGCAGCTATGTCATGGAAAATGTCCTCTTCAAGGTTTCCTACCCGGTCGAGTTCCATGCGCAGACCGCCGTCGAGTGTGCCGTCCTCATCCATCCGCGCGTGAAGGACCGAATTCACGAGATCGAACGGATCACCCTTACAACGCATGAATCGGCGATCCGGATCATCAACAAGACCGGAGCCCTCGCCAACCCGGCGGACCGTGATCACTGCCTTCAGTATGCCGTAGCGGTCGGCCTCATCTTTGGAGGACTCAGCGCTGACGACTACGAGGACAAGGCGGCTGCCGACCCGCGCATCGATGCCCTGCGCGCCAAGATGGTCGTGACGGAGAACCCAGGGTTTTCGAAAGACTACCTGGACCCCGAGAAGCGCTCGATCGCCAATTCAGTTCAGGTTTATTTCAATGACGGTTCCCAATCTGAGGAGGTGACCATCGAATATCCCATTGGTCATCGCCGCCGAAGAGGCGAGTCGATACCGCTCCTTAAGAGCAAGGCACGTCACGCCTTCTCGGCGCACTTTGGAAACGACCGCACGGATCGCCTAATGACGATGTTTGCGGAGCGTTCCAGGTTGGAAGCCATGCCCTGTGATAAATTTGTCTCGGAATTCGTGATATAGGCAGCCTCGGTTCCGTCGAAGGATGATTGCGACCACGCCGTCGATCATTTCAGAGACGCTCGATTACTTCTACCTGATCCACGAATTCGGGGAAAATTATTACCTCTTGTTCTTCTCCGTGTTCCTCGAAATACGCCAACACATCGACCTTTCGCGCGAGACCCCTCACAACTCTGTCGGCCTCCTGGCCAACGGCGCCGGCTCGCGCAACCGCTTTAGCCCAGTTCGGATCCAACGACCAAGACATACCTTCGGTGTTACGCTCGTTGCAACCGCGATATATCGTCAAAGGGTCTGCCAACTGCTCAAATTTGGATACCTCAACATCAGACATTAATCCCCTGAGTTCTTTTGCGCGCGTCAGAATGCTCTTCCACTTGCCCTTGTTAATCCAGATTTCGTCCGAGTAGATCCAAGCGTCTCGAACTGCCTTCGCCCATTCTTCGGGGGAGGTTTCCGCTATGAGCGACTCCAAGACCGCTGGCCAATGTCTCTTATCGTGGCAATTAAGATAACCAAACAAGTCACCCGACGCTTTGGCTTCAGCAGCTTCTGCTTCCTTCCCGTCCTTGAGACCATTAATGCCAAGCAACTCCTGCTGGCATTTGCAATGAAGCTGCTCGCCGAATATTTCGCGGCGCAACGCATCCATCTCGCCATTGTCGGGATTCATTGCTTCATAGCTCCCTGCTGCGCAGTCGGCTCCTAAGTCGGGCCCATTACAGCCAAGTTGAGCCGGTGGGGCCACTCCTGTGGGTGGGACAATATACCAACGTTACGCGGCCGCCGGATGCAGGAGGGCGTTGACGTTTTCGAGGAGCGTCTGCGGCTTGAAGGGCTTCGCGATGAAGGCCGCTGCGAGCGCCCCAATCTGGCCGGCGCGCGCGCTGCTGTTCTGCCCACTCATGACGAGCACCCTCACGTCCGGATTAAGCTCACGGACGACCCTCGTCAGCGACGCGCCGTCCAGGTTTGGCATCGAGAGGTCGGTCAGGACGACCGAGATATCGCAACCATGCATCGAGAACATGGCCAAGGCCTGGGCGCCGTCCTTCGCGGAGATAGCCCGATAGCCGTTCTTTGACAATATCGTGGTCGCGAGCTCCCGGATGTAAGATTCATCGTCGACGACGAGGACCAGTTCCCCGTTCCCTTGAAAGCCGCCCGGGCATTCCGACTTTGCTTTGCTTGCGCCGGCCTCGACCTCCGCCGGAAAATAGGCCCTGAATGTAGTGCCGCGGCCGGGGCGGGTTGTGAGAGTGAGGAAGCCCTTGTGGCTTTCCACAATCCCCCGGACTGTCGGGAGGCCAAGGCCGGTGCCCTTTCCCGCCTCCTTGGTCGTGAAGAATGGCTCCCAAATGCGGGACAGGACCTGGGGCGGGATTCCAGTTCCGGTATCCTCGACGTGAAGGACGGTCCAGGCACCGGGCCTCGCTCCCTCGATTTCGTGGGCCGAAAGCTCATCAAGCATGCAGTTTTCCGCCCGGAGAATAAGTTTGCCGCCGGCCGGCATCGCGTCGCGGGCGTTGACGCAGAGGTTGAGGAGCACCTGGTGGATCTGCGTGGCATTGGCCATGACAGGCCAAAGGAAGTGCGCCGTGTTGTCCTCAAGAGCTATGTTCTTCGGGAAGGTCTCGCGGATAACGGAGACCGTGTCCCGCAGGAGGTGCCTCACGTCGACCAGCTCGTGCGGGCCGCCGACACCTTGCGCGAATGACAGAATCTGCCGCACAAGTCCGGTGCCACGCTCGGCGCTCCTTTCAAGGGCGGTGATCATGCGAAGCTGAGAGGGATCCCTCACATTCTCGCGGAGCATGGGCGCCGCAAGGAAGATGGGGGATAGGACATTGTTAAGATCATGGGCGATCCCGGACGCCAGCATGCCGATGCTTTCCAGGCGCTGGGCTCGAAGGAACTGCTCCTCCATGCTCTTCTTTTCGGTTATGTCGGTCGCAATGTTTAGATGGGCCTCTGGCACTCCCGAAGCGTCCCGCACAAGGGTCGAACTAACTTCAAGGACGACCAGCTTTCCCTGCAGGTCGTGCGACGGAATCTCGCCGTGCCATTCGCCGCATTTTGCAAGGGCCTCGCAGGATTTCTCCCATCCGATAAGGAAGTCGGTCCCCAGAAACTCCTGCGGGCGCCGGCCGGTCGTCTCCTTTGCAGTCCACCCCAGGATGCGCTCGGCCCCTGCGTTCCAGAACGTGATCGTGCCGAAGAGATCGGTTACAATAATGGCGTCGTTCGCCTTGTTGAGAAGCTCCGCCTGCTTTTTCACACGCTCCTCGGCGGCGCCACGCTTCCGTAACTCCTCGGCGTCCTTGAGCGCGCGGTGAATCGCCGTCACGAGGCGCTTCATCCGATCCTTGATCACATAGTCCTGAGCCCCCGCCCGAAGGGCATCAATGGCGCGGTCCTCGCCGATCGTTCCCGACAGAAAGATGAAGGGCGTACCCGGGGCCCGTCCCTTGGCGATTTTCAGCGCATCGAGCCCGGTGAAGGAGCCAAGCGAGTAATCGCAGAGGACCAGATCGTAGGTAGTGCCGCCCAGACGCGCATGAAGGTCGGGCTCGCTTGCGACCACATCGATTGCGAGGTCATTCCATTCTTCGCCAAGAAGATGGCTGACAAGCTCGGCATCGTGGACGCTGTCCTCGATATGCAGGATCTTCATGGGATGCTTTTGGGACCGATGCCAATGGGGTAGGCGGTGGCGTGCGAATGGCGGCAGACGCAGCCGGTAATCTCCCGGCAAACCGGGAGCGGAGTTGACGCCCGAGTCGCTCTATTGAGCTTTGTCATGCTGGACGTGTGGCAAGAGGTTACGCGAAGTTCCACCAAATGCAAATGATTTACCGCAGGCTTCAGATTGCAGGCTGAAAAACCGCGTGGAATCACGTAAACGGGGATTCCAACACAATGGGAGCAACCCTCTGTCGTTACTACCCGGGTTTCCTTGCACACTGTGGAGAATCCACTTAAGTCAGCAATCCATGATTAATCCCAGCGTCAAAGCTCTGAACGAAACAAAGGCCAAAGTTGCGCAGCTTGAGAGGGCATTGGCCAAGGAACTGGCTTCCCTTCCATCCGCCTACGGCTTCAATTCCCTCAACGAATTCGTGGCTGCCCTCAAGGCTGCCGATGGCAAAGCTGCAAGCGGAGAAGCTAGGCTGGGCAAGGCCAAGAAAGCATCTGCGCCAAAATCCGGCAAGCGCGCCACGATCACCGACGCCACCCGCGCCCAGGTTAAGGCGATGGTAAAGGCCGGTAAGACCGGTGGAGCAATCGCCAAGGCTCTAGGAATTTCACTGCCCAGCGTTCAGAATATAAAGAAGGCACTGGGCCTTGTGAAAGCGCGGTCCTCCAAGAAAGCTTCGACGAAGGGAAAGGCGGCAAAGGGACCCGTTAAGGTAAAGGCTGCGCCCAAGGCCAAGAAAAAGCGCTTGCGGGCAAAGAAAACGACCGCGAAGGCGTCAAACCCGGCGCCGGCAGTGGTTGAGCCAGCCGTTGCCTCCGGAAAGTAGTGTTGGCAGTCCCTTCGGGGCAGCCCAGTCTGCCTTTTTCTTTGATGCGGCGCGAATGGAGCCGCATCATTCTTGCCGGCCCAATCGCCGGCCTTTAAGGTAGTTTGATGCCAACCATCCTCTTCGAGGAGAGCGATGCGCCCCTCGACACCTGGGAGCTGTCGATGTTTCTTCGCCTCTTTCGAATCGCATACTCGCAGGCTCTCAGCGTTCGCGCCTCGGAAGACGAGATTGTCCGCGACACGCAGGGCTACGTTGCCATGTTTAACGCAGGGATTCCTGAGAAAGACAGGTCCGGCTACCTTGCGGAGTTGTTCTACACCGACTTCGAAAGCGAGGACTTGAAGATTGCGCGCATCGTCAAGACGAGCCCATTGGAGGTATCGTTCATTTGCGTCGTTTCCGCTCTGACGCTCGCGGTGATTTTTTCCGGTGGAAAGGTTGAACTGAAAAACTTGAAGGACCTGAAGTTCACCCTTCCTCCTCTCGGTGTTGGAATCAAAAACCTAAGGGAGGCTCTGCGAATGACAGTCCCGGAGAAAAAGAAGCGGAACAAGTGACCGGCGGGGGCCGGTTTTGCCGGTGAAGTCTGCCTATGCTTTCTTCAGCTTCCTCAGGCTCGAATGCGCCCATTCGTCCAGGATGTCCTTCTCGTAACCCAAGGAATCCCTGGGATCCGAAAGCGGCCTCGTCAGGAAGTTTATATCGCGTATGTCCTCCGAGCCCTTCCGGACGACATTCCCCGAAGGGTCCGTCACCAAATAGGTGAATTTGAATTCCGGCGGATAGATGTCCTTTATTATGCGGATCTCATCACACTGCGGACCGTGCCATGGCTCGAAATCACCCGCCAGGCGCACGTCAGTGAAGGTGATGGTCAGCTTGTAGCCCTCGGGAATCGCGGAAGCGGTCTGCTGCACGAGATGGTCGCTTATGTTTTTCAGGATTTCCGCCTTCCCTTTTTCCGTCGGAACATCCCTGTCCCTGATGTCGGCGTATTTCTCCGGATGGTCGAAAATGACGTCAGTGCGAGGGGCTGCCGGCGCGACGTCGGCGCGAAGCGTGCAGGCTGCGGTGATTCCTAGAACGACGCAAAGATGGCGCAGAGTTTTCATCGGACGAAATTCCTGTTTCAGATATCCAGCATTGTGAGACGAAATTGACCGTCACCCGAGTAGACTGACGATTCCTCTATCGAAAAGGTCCGCTTTTCCAATCGGAAGGCCAACCCTTGATGGGATATTTGAATGATGGCATCAAGTATTTGGGATTGGTTAACATGGCAGTTGGCACCACAATACAACCGTGGCCCATATCCTTCTCATTGATGACGATGAGGCGTTCCGCACCCTGTTATATGAGATGTTGATCGGCGTCGGCCACACAGTCGCCTCCGCCACAAACGGCCTCGATGCTTTGAAGCTGTTTCGGGCGTGTCCAGCAGACCTTATCCTAACCGACATAAAGATGCCCTATGACGGGCTCGCCACGATTCGGATTCTTAGGGCTGAACATCCCAAGCTCGGAATCATTGCGATGTCAGGTGGCAGCGAAGTCCGACTGGACTACGCCCGTAGCCTTGGGGCGCAACGCACCCTGACCAAGCCTTTCACTACGGAGGAACTCACGGCGGCAATCGCCGAGGTGTTGGCGTTGCCGGGCGACATGTCGGCCGCATCGTAATAACGTCGAGTTGGTTTGCATTGGGCCGCACTAGTGTCCGGAATTAAGACGCATCAGAATAACGAGTTAGAAATATCAAATGCCTCGGAGCTTGTATCATCGCTATATGAATATCGCGCAAATAGCTCTGGGACAGGAACTTTCTCGAACGGCGTGACGCTGAGGACCTGAAGGATTTCATGCAGACTTGGCTCTAGTTTCAGGGTCTTTTTCAGAATGGCCACCAGGAGGTAAGTGCTGAGTGCAGTCCAAATCTGGATACGCACGGCGTTCTCGCTGGTGCCGACAAATGCACGGATGCGCAGGTGTCCCTTGATCCACTTGAAAAACAATTCGATCTGCCAGCGCGCTCGGTACAGCTCGGCCACCTGAAGCGCGGTCAATCCAAAGTGGTTGGTCAGGAAAACGAGGGAACGTTCGTGCTTCGCGTCGTAGAAGCGGACACGACGCAGAGCCTCCGGGTAACCTTGCTTGGAGTAGAAGCCGCGCAGGCGGATGGTCTGGTCGCAACGCAACCCGGTCGCTTTGTCTACGGGACGGCTCTCGACCACATAGAACTTCAGGTTCGCCTTGGCCCGGATAACGAAGAATGCACCGGCGCGTGTGAACCGCGCGAGACGGCTGAAATCCAAATAGCCCCGGTCCATGATGTAAATGGCACCTGCCTCGATCGGGAGGTCGTCGAGAATATTGACGTCGTGAACCAGGCCCTCTGTCAGAGCGACGAACGTCGGGATCGGGCCGCGCAGATCCAACAGGGTGTGAAGTTTGATGGCGGCCTTGGTGGAGCGAAAGTGCGCCCAGGGGAACAGGCTCAGGCACAGATCGATCACTGTCGCATCGAGCGCGTAAACCGTTTGCTCCAGTTCGAGCGCGAACGGCTCCGCGGCGTACAGCTTGCGGGCACGCCGAATCAGCGCCTGCGCCCAGTCCGAATAAATGCGCCAGTCGCGACGTTCGTTGGCATCGGCCAGCGTGCTGCGCGCGAGCCTGCTGCGGAATCCCATCTGATAGAGCAGTGGCCGACGGGCGCCAAGAGCGGCCTCCAAATCCCGCAGGCTCTCGCGAAACGTAAGCTGCGCAAAGGCCATCGCCAGCCACTGATCGTGGCAGGGAAAAGACTTGATCGCTGCGTCCCCGCGATAGCGTTCGACGCACCTGCGAAACGTCTCGCGATGACCGAGGGAGAGGACTTGAGCGAATACGGTTGGAGTGGCCATGGTCGGAAGAAATCCGAGCCATCATGGCGCAAAATACCCGGGCAAACCCAAAATGCGTCACATCCGAAAATGTCTGTAATCGCTTTTTCAAACGAATGTTAGGAAATCAAATTAACCGGCTTTCCGGACAGCAGTGGTTGGAGTTATAAGTCGAAATGCCATTCGACAGTCTTTTGGTATCGTTTCCGATAGTTGTAGTTGCGCCGTGGTGAGTGTCGCCGCCTACATTTACGTAAATTCGCTTGAATTGATATGCAAAAGGTCAGTGACGACCTGCCCGGTTAGCTGGACACCGCAGTTCTCGGATTTCGGGCGGATCTCGCGAGGCCGATTTCGAGCTCATGCCAGGGGGACGGCTTGGCGTAAGTAACCGAGGCGATGCTCGCCCGGGAACCCTAGAGCGAATCTGCCGGGGGATACAAGCCCGACGAATGGGGAAAAAAGACCAATCAACCGTGTCGGCGTACCTTTCTAAAAGGGGCTCAATGCTTGGCGCATCGCTTCGCCTTGAATGCTTCCCGCGCTCCCCAAATGAGAGTCCCTCGACCCTTCAAAACGTGAAGACGGGTCTACTCGCTGTCCTCCTTTTTGCGGCGCGATCGGCAATCGCCGCGGATTCTGTAAATTCGGTCACCGTCCGCGTCGATTGGCTCAACTACGAGCAGCTTCACTGCAAGGGCTGTCGCACGCAGATCATCACGATGCAGGCCGATACGTTTTGCATCTTCAGCCATGATTGTGACTTGGGCAGGACATATACCAAAGTCGCGGCCCGTTGCATCGGCAGTTTGATCCAGGTCTCCGTTTCAGGGGAGAAGCGCCGCGATGACGGGACATTTGAAGACATGCAGAGCGGATCTGTCGTCTTGACCCATAACGATCCGAAGAATCTGCAGGTGGGTGAGATCAAGTTTCGTCTGGCGGCAGCCAGGACCACCCAAAATGCGCCCTCGGTACCTCCCGAAGACGGTGCCGCCCCGAACCGGACCAAGGCACAGCAAACACCTTCACCGGTACTAAATTCATGAAAATCACCCCATCGAAAATCTTTCTCACAGCCACAATGATTCCCCTTTGGCTTTCGGCCGCGGAAGTGCCGGCGCCGGCGGGCAGCGGAGTACCCACGCAGCAGCAATCCAACTCCGTGAACAGCCCTTGGACGGCCCTGTATGCCTTTGGCGACAGCTACAGCGACAGCGGTGCGGGCTACCTCGATGGGAATGGACCTACGGCAGTCGCATACCTTGCCCAGGATCTCGGCATTCCCTTCACCTATGCGGGAGACCCCGATGCGGCCGGCAAGAGCCTCAATTTCGCCGTCAGCGGGGCCAGGACAGGGGCAGGGGAGGGTGACGGTGCCAAGGGGGCGTTCCTTCACCGCGGCATGCAGACCCAGGTGCTCGACTTCATCGGACAGGTGCGTTCCAAGGCGATCAAGTTCGATCCCGAGAAGACGCTGTTCTTCCTCGCAGGGGGACTGAACGACGGGCCGCCGACAGGAGTGACCATTGGAAACCTGGAGGGCGAGATTCGTGCCCTCTACGAAGCCCGCGGACGGCATTTCCTGGTTGCGCTTCTCCC